>Ga0187783_10004277_pt1 | contig 10583 bp, 9 predicted proteins | sample 1015_SJ02_MP02_2_FD_132471 | JGI IMG/M metagenome (GOLD analysis project Ga0187783, IMG submission 132471) | Tropical peat soil microbial communities from peatlands in Department of Meta, Colombia - 1015_SJ02_MP02_20_MG | ecosystem: Environmental > Terrestrial > Soil > Wetlands > Peat | place...
GGGACCACGCGCGTGGTGAGCATGCCGGCCGTGGTTGTCTTGCCGGCGCCGTTCGGTCCGAGCAGGCCGAAGATCTCACCGGCCTGCACGTCGAGGTTGAGCCGGTCCACCGCGGCGAAGTCCGTGCCCTGGTAGATCTTGGTCAGGTCCTCGGTGTGGATGACGGCATCCGTCCCGCCGCCCGGCTCGGGGCTGGGCTGCCCGGCCGTGCTCGCCGGTGCGTGCGCTGTGCTCATAGACCACCAAGCGTAGGCGCAGCCCCGGTCAGAACTTGTGCCTGGTGGCTCCGAAAGGCTCGCCCTTGGCGTGCGCGAAGACCGTGGTCGGCGTGACCGAGAAGACCGCGGCCGCTCCGCCGCCCGGATGGTGGAAGCCGCCGTCGGCCACCTCGAACTGCCACCGCCCGTCCCATTTCGTGGTAAACGCCGCGGCGATGCGCTCGAGGGTGTCCTCGGCGGTGACCTGGACGGCCTCGCCCTCGACGACGACGTCCAGTCCCCGGTCCCAGCGGTTGCACCCGGTCGTCAGCACCACGTGCGGGTTGGCGCGCAGGTTCGCGAACTTCTGCTCCTCGGCACCGGTGGAAAAGCAGACGGCCCCCTCGGCCCACACCGCGACGACCGGGGTGACGTGCGGCCTGCCGTCGGCGCGGACCGTGGAGAGCCAGAACAGCTCCGCGCCCTCAAGTGCCGCGCGGGTCTCGTCCCACCCGGCGGCGGTGGCGCGGGGATCGCTGTAACGGTGATCGAGGGTGGTGACTGGGATGGTCATCGGCCTACCCGTAGGTGGGCTGCTGCGGCCAGCCGGGCGGGGAATCCTCCCAGTCCTGCTGCCGGCCGTAGGGGCACAGGTCGAGGATGTTGTGGACGAAGACGAGCCGGTCCACGCCGCGGGCGGTGGTGGAGTAGGTCCGGTAGACGTCGGCGCCGTCACGCAGGAACACGCTCAGCGCGAAGCCGGGACCGGCGCCGCAATCGGCGGAGAACGACGTGCCGTGCGACGACACGAACGGCAGCGTCCAGCCCATCCGCGCCTTGTACGCCTCGATCTGCGCCAGCGGCATGTCCGACACGTTCACCCAGCTGACCCCGGCCTCGGCCAGCCCGGCCAGCGCGGCCTCGTCGGGGATGTTCTTGGTGAACCAGGTGCAGCCGGGACAGAACTTGTCCGGCCCGAGATCCATGAACTGGTAGACGATCAGCTGGTCCCGGCCGTCGAACAGGTCCGTCAGCGTCTTGCTGCCTTCCGGCGTGTCGAACGCGTAACCGGTGCCGAACCGCACCATCGGCAGGCGGCGGCGGCGCGCGGCCAGCGCGTCGAGCGCCCGGGTGGCCTCCCTTTCGGCCTTGAGCAGTTCGTCCCGCGCTTCCTGCCACTGCTCGGCCGGTACAACGTTGGGCTTCGCCATGTGAAGTAAGACTGCCGAAGGACGCGGAAGTAATCGCCGTCAACGCCGGGACGAGGGGCCGAAGTGATGTCGGGCGGGGGTTACCGTTGGGCGGCGGCCAGGTCGGCGCGGATCTTCGCGGCGCCGGCGGGTGTGCCGCTCTCGTCGGAGAACGAGCCGTACGGGGCACCGTAGACGGGGCTGCCCGGCTCCTGGCGCCAGCTGCCGGCGAGCGCGCCCGCGTCGACCGCGTCGTATCCGATCGAGTCGAGGAAGGCGGCCACCGCCGCCTTCGCCGCCGCGCTGTCGCCGGCGATGGGCAGGGCCGTCCGGTCCGCGGCGCCGCCCGGCCGGGGCAGCGAGGCCAGGTGCTTGAAGAAGATGTTGTTGAACACCTTGACCACCTGCGCGTCGGGCAGGTAGTGCTGCAGCAGGCCGCTGCTGGTGAGCTCGCCGGAGTCGAGCTCGGCGATCTGCCCGTCGCGCTGCGGGTAGTAGTTGCCGGTGTCCATGACCGGCTTGCCCGCCAGCGGCTTGACCGGGACGTCGCCGAACGCCCTGACCGGGATGCTGACCAGGACGAGTTCGCCCGCCTCGGCGGCCTGCTCGCTGGTGCCGGCGGTGGCCAGCGGCCCGAGCTCGGCCACCAGCTCGGTCAGGGTCTGCGGGCCGCGGGAGTTGCTCAGCACGACGTGGTGCCCGGCGGCGACGGCGAGCCGGGCCACGGTACCGCCGATCATCCCGCTGCCGACGATGCCTACGGTTGTCATGCTCGCGGCAACCCTCGACCCGTCTGGATCATTCCGCGGCCGAGGGCTGCGGCATCAGCGGGAACCCCCGCCGCACTCGTACAGCGCTTCAGCTGCGGCGCCGAACCCCGCGCCGAACCCGGTGCCCGTGCTTGACGCCGCGGCACCGGGCGACGTGCCGCCGTAGTCGCTGGCCGGGACCTCGCTGCACGAGCTTTCCACCCATGAGGTGACGGCCTGCGCGGTGGTGGCCCCGCCACGCAGGCCGAAGCCGCCGAGTCCGGTCCCGCCGAGCAGGAAGAAGCGCAGCTGCCCGCTGCCCACGAGTTCCTTGACGTGGGCCAGGGTGGGCTCGGGCACCGTGCCGCTGAACCCGCCCATCGGCATGATCTCCTGGCCGGTGGCCAGGATGTACGGAGAGGCTTCCGTCCACGACGATACCGCCATCAGGTAGCCGGCGCCGTCGCGGTGGGCGCTGACGTAGTCGTAGATCTGGCGTTCGGCGCTGGTCAGCGTCGTCGTGGCCGTCGCGGTCAGGCCGCCGGCCGCGTTGCGGACATGAAAGCCGTATTGCTCGGCGACAGCGGCGGACGGCTGCACCCCGGCGCCGCCGCCGAACATGCCGCCGGCCGGCCCGGCGCCGGCATTGAACGAGCTGCCGGCGTAGCTGACGTCGAGCACGGACGCGGCCCAGGTGGCCGGGGCCGCCAGCATGGCCGCAACGCCGGCGGCCAGGCCCGCCGTGAGCAGCCGGGTTCCGGTCCGGCGGGCCAGCTTCGCCGCGACCAGGACCACCACGGCGGCGGCACCGACGGCCACGGCGGCAGTGCGCGCCCAGGGCAGGAAGCCGGGGTAGCTGCGCCACAGGAAGACCGCCCAGGCCAGCTCGATGGCCACGGCGGCGGGCAGGATCCAGCCGCGCCAACCGCCGGCCCGGTACGTCCGCCAGAACATCACGATCCCGGCCGCGGCCAGGGCAGCGACCGGCGGGGCCAGTGACGCCACGTAGGCGGTGTGCGGGATCGTGCTCATGTCGCTGAAGATCAGGCCGAACGTGAGTAGCCAGACGCCCCACATCACGAACCCGGCCCGCACCTGGTCGGTGCGTCGGCCCCGGCGCGTCCAGGCCAGGCCGAAGACCAGCCCGAGCACGGCCAGCGGGTACAGCCACCCGACCTCGGGCCCGTAGCTGCTGCCTAGCAGCTTCGTCCAGCCAGTGCCGAAGCTGCCGCCGAGACCGCCGCCAGGCGCCGCCAGGCGGGCACCGCCGGTTCCGGTTCCGGCGCCGGCGGGCCTACCCGCTCCGGGATTTCCAGCTGCGGTTGCGCCGGGCAAGCCGCCGCCCCGAGCGCCGCCGTCCGGGAAATCCCGGCCGGACGGGAAGCCGCCTCGGGCGCCGCCGTCCCGGAATTCCCGGTCGGGCGGGAAGCCGCCCCCGGCGCCGCCGGGGGCACCGCGGCCGCTGGTGACGCCAGGGCCCGAGTCCACCGCGCCGGGGACCGTGATCCCGAACCGCTCCAGCCCGTTGTAGCCGAACACCATGGCGACAGCGCTGTTGTCGGTCGACCCGTCCACGTAGGGGCGGTCGGCGGCGGGGGTAAAGGTGTACAGCGCGATCCACGACAGCGAGACGGCCAGCATCACCACCCCGGCCACCGCGAGCTGGCCGAGCCGGCGGCGCAGCCGGGCGGGCGCGGCCACGAGGTAGCCGATCGCGAGGGCCGGCAGCACCATCCAGGCCTGCAGCATCTTGGTCTGGAAGCCGAGCCCGACCCACACGCCGGCCCAGATCAGCGACCGCAGCCGCGCCTCCATCACGGCGCGCTGGTAGGCGTCGGCGGCCAGCACGAGGCACATGGTGAGCGCGCCGTCTTCCATGCTGTGGCCGAACATCGACGCGGTGATCGGCGTGAGGGCGAATATCCCGGCGGCCAGCAGCCCGGGCACCACCCCGGCCCAGCGGCGCACCACCCGGTACATCACCAGGACGGCGATGACGCCCTCGATCACCTGCGGCAGCGCCAGCGACCACGGGTGGAAGCCGAACACCCGGGCGGACAGGGCCTGGGGCAGGAACGACCCGGCCAGTTTGTCGATCGTGATCGTCGCCTTGGGATCCAGGGCCCCGTAGAAGAAGGCCTTCCAGCTCACCGACATGCTCTTGACCGCGACCGAGTAGAACGGCGCGAGCCCGGCCTGGGTGATGTTCCAGGCATAAAGGAGCGCCGCCAGGCCGGCGATGCCGAGCAGCGCCGGGCGCGCCCAGGCCGGCTGATCCTCTGGTGATCGCCACACCTGCCATCGGCGGCGTGGACTCGCGTGCGCTGCGGGCGGCTGATAGGCCGACGGGCGCAGCGGATCTACCAGGGCCGTGGACACAGCGGGACCTCCAGGTGCTCCGGTAAGCGCGGCGCCAGCGCCTGCGGCCTGGGCGAGGACACTCCGCAGGACAAGCGTGACGGCGGTTTATGAAGACCGGCTGAAGATCGTGTCAGCGTTGGTTCTAGAAACAGCCGCAGGCACCATGGCCCGTTCGGACATATACGGACAGGGCCGGCGGGGGGACCGGACCTGACCAGGCGGCCGCTCCCCGGTATGCCCCGGGGAGCGGCCGTTACCGTGCTAGGGCGGTCAGGGCTCGTCGGCGATCACGAGCTCGCCCAGGGACTCGCCGATGCCCTCGATCTCGCCGACGGCGATGAGCTCGGCCGCCGCGGGCCCGGCCGGGCGCGGGCGCAGGGTCACGTAGCTGACTACCACCCCGGCCGCCAGCAGGGCGATCGTGACGAGCAGGCCTGTGTGGTACCCGTCCACGAAGGCGGACACAGGTCCGGAGCCGGCCCGCAGCGCATCGGCCCGCCGGGTGCTCAGCACCGCGCCGATCACGGTGATGCCGAGCAGGCCGGCCACCTCGCGGGAGGCGTTGAGCAGCGCGGACGCGATCCCGGCCCGGACCGCGGGGGTGGCCTGCATGACGGCGTTGGTGACCGGCACGTTCATCAGGCCCGCTCCGGCGCCGAACAGCAGGAACCCTGGCAGCAGGCTGGTGTAGCCGACGTGCTGGCCCAGCCGGGCGAACAGGATGAGGCCGACCACCATGAGCGCCATCCCGGCCGCCACGGAGCGGTGCGCCCCGGCCAGCGCCTCCACCCGCGGCGCAATCGTGGCGAAGACCGCCACGCACAGCGCCATAGGCACGAACGCCAGGCCGGCCTTGGTGGGCGAGAAGCCCAGGATGTTCTGCAGGTAGAGCGAGGTGAAGAAGTAGATGCCTAGGATGCCGAACGACCAGATCATCATCGTGCCGGTGCCGCCGCTGAACTCCCGGCGCCGGAACATGCCCAGCGGGACCATCGGGTTCGCGGAGCGGGACTCGATGGCGCCGAACACCCCGGCCGCCGCGGCCGCCACCGCGAACGAGGCGAGGATCTGGGCGCAGGTCCAGCCCTTGACGTTGCCCTCGATCAGCGCGTAGGTCAGCGCGAACAGGGCGACGGCCGAGCTGACCAGGCCGGGCAGGTCCAGTTGCCTGATCGGCATCTCGGCCCGCGACTCCGCCACGTTCCACGCGGCGACGGCGAAGGTGATCACGCCCACCGGCACGTTGATGAGGAAGATCCAGCCCCAGCGGACGTGCTGGCTGATCAGGCCGCCGATCGCCGGGCCGGCCGCGAGGGCCAGCGCGCCGACCGCGGCCCACAGGCCGATCGCCACGTTGCGTTCCCTGACGTCGGTGAACGTGGCCACGATGATGGCCAGCGTGGCCGGCATCAGCAGCGCTGCGCCGACGCCCTGGATGGCCCGGCTGGCGATGAGTGCGCCGCCGCTGCCTGCCAGCCCGGCCGCCAGCGAGGACAGCGTGAAGACGGCCAGGCCGAGCAGGAACATCCTGCGCCGACCATACACGTCGGCGACCCGGCCGCCGACCAGAAGCAGCCCGGCCAGCGTGAGCAGGTAGCTGCTTACCACCCACTCGAGCCCGGCCACCGACAGGTGCAGGTCGCGCTGGATGGTCGGGATCGCGACGTTGACGACGTTGTTATCCAGGTAGGTCATGAAGGCGGCCAGGCTCATGGCCGCCAGCGCCCACCATCGCCTGGACCCCAGACCCAGGCGCCCCGCGGCGGGATTCGCTGACACGCTACTCGCTGACACAGCGACGGTCCTTTCCCTCGTGATCATGTACGCAGTACCTGTATGGCGTTCTTATACGTCGTACATGTACCTTGTACATCGTTGCTTGTACGGCATATAGTTGTCAAGTGATGGATGCCGAACAGCGGGACGGTGAGCTCGAGGGCTCCGAGGGCCGGGCCCGGCTCAGCAAGCGCGCGGTCGTGGACCGGGCGCTCAAGCTGGCCGACGCCGACGGCCTCGACGCGCTGACCATCCGCAAGCTGGCCCAGGACCTGGGCGTCACGCCGATGGCGCTTTACTGGCATTTCCGCAGCAAGGAAGACCTGCTGGAGGGGATGGCCGAACAGATCTGGGGTCAGATCGACGTGCACCTCGACCCGTCGGTCCCGTGGTGGGCCCAGCTCCAGGCGGGTTTGGAGTCGCTGATCAGCGTGCTGCGCGCTCACCCGGCCGCGGCGCAGCTTGTGCTCGAGCACGAGAAGCAGAACGAGGCGGCGCTGCGTGCCACCGAGGCCGCCCTTGAGATCCTGATGGGCGCCGGTTTCGACGCGCTGCACGCCACCGAGATCGCCCGCAGCACGCTGTGGAGCGGGATCATGCTGGTGATGAGCGAGTCCGGCTATCACCCGGAGCTATCGGCGGACGAGCGCGCCGAGCATCTGCGGCGCACCGAGGTCTACATGGCGATGCTGCCCGCCGCCCGCTACCCGCGGCTGGTCGAATGCGCCGCTCCGATGGCCGCCTGCGACCCGGACTTTCACTACCGGCTCGGCATCGAGCTGTTCATCGCCGGCGTGCGGGCCATCGCCGACCAGCAGCGAGGCGATCCAGCGGCCGGATAACGGCGGCCGGGGCAGGTCACGTCGCGGGGTGATGCCGGGATGGCACCGGGATCCGGTCCAGGTCGTGAGCCAGGACGACCTGGCCGCCGAATGCCGCCGCCGCTTGGCCGACGAGCGGCTGGTCATCGCAGCGCTCGTATCGCTGCGAGAAATGCGTGAGCACCAGCATCCGGGCACCGGACTCGGCCGCGATGCGGCCGGCCTGGCCGGCGGTCAGGTGGCCGTACTCGCGTGCCAGCGCGGCCTCGGCGTCGGCGAAGGTGGACTCGCACACCACCATGTCCGCGCCGTCGGCCAGCGCGAACGCGGCATCGCACAGCCGGGTGTCCATGATGAAGGCAAAACGCTGGCCCCTCCGGGGCTCGCTGACCTGCTCGACCGTCACCAGGCGGTCGCCGGCGACCAGGCGGCCCTCGCGCTGCAGCCGCCCGATGTCGGGGCCGGCGATCCCGAGGGCGGCGAGCCTGTCCGGGAGCATCCGCCGCCCGTCCGGCTCCACCAGCCGGTAGCCGATGGCCGGGACGCCGTGCGACAGCGGCTGGGCCTCCAGGCGGAACGCGGCTGAATCGAGCACCGTGCCGCCGGAACCGACCGGCCGTTCCCGCACCTGCGACACATCGCGGAACAGCGCGGCGTGCCGCAGCCGCGTGAACACGTCCTGGTTCTGCGCCGGATAGCAGGCGTCCACCGGATGCGGGACCCGGTCCAGGGAGAGCCGCGCCAGCACGCCCGGCAGGCCGAGGCAGTGATCCCCGTGGAAGTGTGTGATGCAGATGCCGGTGATCTGGCTCGCCGTGACCCCGGCGAACAGCATCTGCCGCTGGGTTCCCTCGCCCGGGTCGAACAGCAGCCCCTGCCCGTCCCACAGCAGCATGTAGCCGTTGTGGTTGCGGCTACGGGTCGGCGCCTGGCTCGCCGTCCCGAGAACCACAAGCTCTCGATCGGACATGGCATCCGACCCTATGAGGCCCGAACCTTACGTGGATTCGGCGGCCGGGAGGGTTACCTCCAGCTCCACGCCGACCTCGTCCCGTAGCTTCAGCGCGCCGAAGAAGCCCACGTAGGGCTTGATCTCGTAGGCCGACTGGGCCACCGTAGCCGTGGCCCTGTACCGGCCCGCCCCGGCCTCGGCCACCTGCAGCCGGACCGGAGCGGTCCGGCCGTCGATGGTGAGCGTGCCCTCGATCGCGCCGCCGCTGACACCGGAGCGGACGATCCGCGTGGAGGCAAAGCTGGCCGCCCCCCCGCCCAGGATCCCGGCCATCGTCTTGCGGATGTCGGCGCGGTCCCGGTCGGTCAGCGGCTTGGCCCCGCCGGTCCCGTCGCGGGCCTCAAGTGAGGCGAGGTCGAGTTCCGCTGTGACCTTGGCCGCGGCGACGCCGCCCGCGTCCTCGCCCGGCACGTCCACCGTCGCCGACCAGCGGGTGACCTCGATGGTCAGGTCATGGCCGGCCCGCGCGGCGAACCCGACCCGGCCGGTCTTGAGCACGATGCGCCCGTTGTCCGGCCCGAGCCGGAAGTTACCCGTGTTAGCAACCACGGGGCCAACCGTAGGCGCTCGGGCGGCGGCGGTCCACTCCGCGGTTTCCCGCGGGCCCCGATCGGGTGCAGGGATCGGGCGCAGGGATTGGGCGCAGGGATCAGGGGCGGTGATCGGGGGCAGGGATCAGGGGAGGGGGAAGTCGCCGAACAGCTCGCGGATGCGACGCAGATCGCGGAGCCTCGGCTCGGTGGTGCCGCCGACCCAGCGGCTGACCGTCTTGACCGAGACCCCAAGCTGGCGGGCGGCGACCTCCATCGTCATGCCCTCGCGGCGCAGGGCGGCCGCCATCCAGTCGGCGAAGGCCTTGGCCTCCTGCTGAGCGGCGGTCTCGTCCCGGTCAGAGGAGGCCGGTTCCCTGGCCCTCAGCAGCGAGGTGAGGGCATCAAGGCCGGCGGGCGTGCCGATCTGCGCTCCGGAGCGCAGCACGTCGACCTCCACGTGGTCGGGGAAGATCCGGAACGAGACGTTGATCGCCCCGGTCGGGCCGGCCGCCTCGAGGAGCGCCTGGGCCACGGTCTCGCCCACCTCGCGGTTGTCCTCCTCGGATAGCGGCGACTGGGCCAGGCAGCGGCGGACGAAGTCGCGGATGTCGGGGATTGAGGACGGGCGGGCCGGGAAGGTCTGGGACAGGACAACGACCGGCACGACCTCAACCGTGTCGCTGACCATGTCGGCAGGTCTGTCCATCGCCGCCCTCCGTGTCGCCGCCGCGGTGCGTCACCCCGGCGCCGCTGCCGCAAGGTATGACATTGAGGGTACGTGGAGTATGCGCCGGCCGACGAGCCGGACCAGCAGGACATTTGTGTCCGTAAGGGGACTGTTCTGTCTTGAGATCTTCGCGGGGCAGGTCTAGGCTGGCGTCACCGGTGATGGCGCCGTAGCCGTGAGCCGGCATTTGTGAGCATGTGATGAGCGGCCAGCGGCCGGCGCATTCTCGCCGGCGAGCTACCGGGCCACCGCGAGACACGCTCGCGCGGCCCGGCAATTCCGCTCTCGCGCCTGCGTGTCCCGCTCGCGCGCTTGACCTTGCCCAGGGCGCCCCGCCGCAGCGGGCCCCCTAGCGAAGGGAAGGGTGGCCGTCATGACCGAGGCCGCGGAGCCTGTCCTGCACATTCTCTGGATGAACGGGGGTCTCGGCTGCGACGGGGATTCGGTGGCGCTGACCGCCGCCACCCAGCCGAGCATCGAGGAGATCGTGCTCGGCGCCCTGCCGGGCCTGCCCAAGGTCGCGGTGCACTGGCCGCTGATCGACTTCGAGTGCGGCCCCGAGCAGGGCGCCGACACGTTCATCGAGTGGTGGTGGAAGGCCGACCGGGGTGAGCTCGACCCGTTCGTCCTTGTCGTCGAGGGGTCCATCCCGAACGAGGCGATCAAGCCCGAGGGGTACTGGTGCGGCTTCGGGAACAACCCGGCCACCGGCCAGCCGATGACCACCAGCGAGTGGCTCGACCGGCTCTCCCCCAAGGCCACCGCCATCCTGGCCGTGGGCACGTGCGCCACCTACGGCGGCATCCACGCGATGGCGGGCAACCCCACCGGGGCCATGGGCGTGCCTGACTACCTGGGCTGGGAGTGGAAGTCGAAGGCCGGCCTGCCGATCGTCTGCGTGCCTGGCTGCCCGATCCACCCGGACAACCTGTCAGAGACGATCCTTTACCTGCTCTACCAGGTGGCCGGGCAGGCGCCGATGATCCCGCTGGATGAGGCGCTGCGGCCGAAGTGGCTGTTCGAGGCCACCGTGCACCAGGGCTGCGACCGGGCCGGGTATTACGAGGAGGGCGACTTCGCGGCCGAGTACGGCTCGGCCAAGTGCCTGGTCAAGCTGGGCTGCTGGGGCCCCGTGGTCAAGTGCAACGTGCCCAAGCGGGGCTGGATCAACGGCGTGGGCGGCTGCCCGAACGTGGGCGGCATCTGCATCGCCTGCA
>Ga0187783_10004278_pt1 | contig 10582 bp, 6 predicted proteins | sample 1015_SJ02_MP02_2_FD_132471 | JGI IMG/M metagenome (GOLD analysis project Ga0187783, IMG submission 132471) | Tropical peat soil microbial communities from peatlands in Department of Meta, Colombia - 1015_SJ02_MP02_20_MG | ecosystem: Environmental > Terrestrial > Soil > Wetlands > Peat | place...
CGCCACCACCAGCGCCACCGACCGGTCCATGGCCACCGCCACCACCTGCTCCGGCCCCGCCCCCCGCGCCACCAGCAGCCGCGCCAGCCGGTTCGCCGCCGCGTTCAGCTCCGCAAAACTCACCGCGGCATCCTCATAGGCCACCGCCACCGCATCCGGGGACCGCGCCACCTGCGCCTCAAACAGCACCGGCAACGTCGCCGCCGCAACCTCCCGCGCGGTGTCATTCCACCCGGCCAGGATCTCCTGCCGCTCCGCGCCGGACATGATCTGCGCATGGCCCACGTGCCCGCCGGGCTCAGCCCGTTCCACCCAGCCCAGGATCCTGCTGAAACGGCAGCTTATGTCCGCTACCGACGCTTGGTCATAAAGATCAGGATTGACCTCCAGCGCGACCTGCATACGGCCGTCCGCCGAGCTGCCGTACACGGATATGCGAAGATCGCTGACCGGCGTGTGGATAAGAGAATGCGGAATCACAGAGCAATTACCGAATGTCACGCCGTAATCGAACGCCATGACGTTGACGACCACGCTGAATAGCGAGCCGTTATCCGGGATCCTCAGATCCCGCGCCATGTCTTCGAACCGGTACCGCTGATGTTTCAGGGCACCGCTAACCGTCCTGGACACCTGCCGCGCTAGATCGCCAAGAGAGGCTTCATGGTAGGCGCTAAGGCGGACAGGCAGGATATTAGCCGTCATTCCCGGGACCGCGCGCTGCCTCCGCCCTGCCCGGCCAAGGGCAGAAAGGCCGAGGACGATATCTTCCTCGCCAGTCCACCGGTGCAGGTAAATAGCCACTGCCGCCACGAGAAGCCCGCTAAGGCTTGTCCGCACACGGCGGGCCGCGGCGTTAAGGCGGGTGGCATCCTCCGGGCTGAACACCAGTATATTCTGCGTCGGCAGCCGCGGCATCCGCCGCCCCTGTCGGCCGCTAATGCTGACTGCCCGCGGGATGTCCGACAGGGCATTGAGCCAGAATTCCCGGTCGCCTTGAAAATCAGACGAATTCCGGTATTGCGCATCGGCGGCCAGCAGCACGGAAAGGGATTCCAGCGCGCCGTCAGGTGCGCGGCCGGCCAGGAGCGACGTGTAAATCTGGGCCAGTCGGCCGGCGATGACCGAACCGCTGAACCCGTCTACGGCAACATGGTGCGCACGCTGATACCAGAAGAACTTTTCCGGCCCGGCTTTGAACAACGCCTCCGTGAAGAGCCGGCCTCCCAGGAAATCGACGGGACGCCGCATGTCCTCCTGCATCCATTCCCTGGCCGTCGCATGCGGGTCCTCAGCCCCACTGACGTCGGCAAAGTTAAACTGCCAGTCGTCTGATTCATGAACATACTGCTGCGGCAGCTCGCCGTCCTCGCACAGGCGGATGCGAAGGGCCTCGGCTTCGCGAAGAGTAAGACGCAGGGCCACCTCGAACAAGCCAACATCCAAGTCACCGTTGATCTCCAGGTACTCACCGATGTTGTAAAGCGAGCTATCGCGAGCAAGCTTCTGAGCTTGCCAGATCTCAAGCTGCCCGGCCGTCAGATCCCAGCGCTCACCATCAGAAGCAGGCATCTTTCCCATTCCCAGTACTCGGACCGCAGGACTTTGTCTGCGAGGACCGCCGGAATGCTGGCGAAATTCCGGAGTTCGTATCCGATGGCTCTGGCCTCGCGACAGTGTTATTATCTCCGCCTTCTGCCACGCATGCATCACTACGGGACGCGTTCAACTGCGCCCCAACATCACTTGAACGCTCCACGCCCATAGAATCCGTGTCTGCTCAGGCCGCCATAAATGCCAGTGTTTCGTTGTGAGCACCGAAGCGCATCCTTAGCTGCGGCAGACCACCGTTCAACTGGAACGCTGCCGCAGTTGTACGCCACTGCACGACGAGGACCGGCACCCCTGCTGGCAGTTGCCCATCCTCGCCAAGACAGCAGGAGAAAGCCAGCCTGTGGCCCTCTAGCCTACTCACCTGGTGATCGGCGCGCCGCACGGTGATCGGGGAAGTATTGATTGCGCCCTGCTTGCATGCCATAGTCCTGTGTCATACCTGGCCGCGATATGCATACTGGTCGGAGTTCCCGCGTCCGGAGCGCCCTGGCTGAAAAGAATCCCAAATCGGCGGCCCAGGAAAATTTTCTGGACCGAGGAGTCGGTATGAGTGATGAAGCAAGGTTTCTCCGGCCTGACGTCATCATCGAGCCACTGGTTGACCGGTTTTATGCATGGCTGCATACGGTGTCGCCGGTACAGGCAGCGATGAACCTGGCGTTCGTTCAGGTCCCTCTTCTCGAGTCGTATCTCCAGTCCCCGCAAGTTCACATCAATGCAAGCGCCAATCCTCAGATGAGAGGCGGGCTCTTCGTTAACGTCGAGGGAGACAGGAGCGGAGAAGTACGCGATCTCCTTGCCTCCATCAAGCATGACCGAGCCGAGATGCTGAACTTCGCCGCGGCGATAGCCGAAGCCGAGGATCTCGTGCGGCAGAGCGCAACCGGGTTCGACCTCACGCCGCTGTACCCGAAGCTCCCGCCAATCCTGTCGGGCCTGGTGGAGATCGCCTACGACACCAGCAACCAGCCGGCCATCCGGTACATCGAGCCGCTGGCATACGAAAGCGGCGTATACACCGAGGACCGGCAGTCGGTTCAGCTATCGCTGGAAACCGGGATCGAGCGGCCATTCATCCTGAGCACACCGCGGCTGAGTTCTCCGGATGCCGTTGACCTGCACATTCCGTTCCGCCACCCAGGGCTGGAGGAACTGGTCAGGTCGAGGGTCCACGGCACGACGCTGAGCCGACTCCGGGAGATGCTCAGCCTCCGTGACGACGAGACCGCCGCGCTCAGCCGGCTGCTGGCCCCCGAGCCAGACCTGGCCGCTGACCGCCACATCGACGGCGGGGCGCGGCTCCGCTACTTTGGCCACGCGTGCTTGGTCCTGCAGACGCCGGAAGCAGCGATCATCACGGATCCCTGGGTGAGTTCGGACGCCTCGGCCACGGATCGGTTTACCTACCGGGACCTGCCCGACCACATCGATCTCGCCCTGATCACCCACGGCCACCAGGATCACATCGTTCTCGAGACCCTGCTGGCGCTGCGCGGTCGCATCGGCAAGGTTGTGGTGCCTCGCTCATCGCGCGGCAGTCTGGCCGACCCGTCACCGGCACTGTACCTATCGCATCTGGGCCTGCCAGTGACAGAGGTGGACGACTTCTCCGAGGTGGAGTTCCCCGGCGGGAAGGTGATCGCGACCCCGTTCCTCGGAGAGCACGCCGACTTGGACATCCGGGCCAAGACAACCTACTGTGTCCGGTTCGCAGGCCGGACGGTGTTCGTGGGCGCTGACTCCTCCGGCATCGACCCGGGCCTCTACCGGTATATGCGCAATCACGTCGGGCAGGTCGACATGGCGTTCCTCGGCATGGAATGCGCCGGCGCCCCGCTCACCTGGCTATACGGGGCGCTGCTCACCCAGCCTGTTACCAAGAAGATGAGCGACTCGCGCACACTGTCGGGGTCGAACGCGGAGCAGGCGGCCGGGATCATGACCGAGTTGGGCGCGACTGAAGCTTATGTCTATGCCATGGGCGAGGAGACCTGGCTCGTGGGGCACGTCATGGCCACCTCGTACAACGCCGATTCCTACCAGCTTAAGCAGGTCGATCAATTCATGGCCTGGTGCGCCGACCACGGCATCAAATCGGATCACCTATTCGGCCAACATGAATGGCGCTGGTAACCAAAATGAATGCTGACGGTATCGACGAGGCTGATGTTGTAGTCGTAGGCGGCGGACCAGGCGGATCAACACTTGCTACGCTCACAGCAATGCAGGGACATCGGGTCATCGTCCTGGAGAAAGACAAGTTCCCTCGTTGGCAGATCGGCGAGTCTCTCGTGCCTTCAACGGTGCACGGAGTGTGCCGTCTCACTGGCGTCGCGAATGAGCTCGCTAAGGCGGGCTTCACCAAGAAGCGCGGCGGAACACAAAGGTGGGGAGCTAACCCCGAGCCATGGACGTTCGCGTTCTCAGTGTCACCGAAAATGACCGGTGAGACCTCATACGCATACCAAGTCGAGCGGAGCAAGTTTGATAAAATCTTGCTTGACTACGCACGTGGAAAAGGTGCGGACGTTCGAGAGGAACATGTCGTTACCGACATCATCGGCGATGACAGCCGAGTCCGCGGAGTTACCTATACAGATGTGAATGGAAAGAATGGTGAAATCCACGCGAGGTATGTGGTAGATGCGTCGGGCAACAAGAGCCGCATCTACAAGGAACTGGGAGGAAGTCGGAAGTACTCGGATTTCTTTCGCAGTCTCGCGCTCTTCGGTTACTTCGAAGGCGGGAAACGCCTACCGCCACCGAACTCCGGCAACATCCTTTCGTGCGCCTTTGACAGCGGCTGGTTCTGGTATATACCGCTGAGCGAGAAGCTGACCAGCGTCGGCGCGGTCGTGCGGCGGGAACTAGCGAGCAAGATTCAGGGCGACCCCGAAGAGGCAATCCAGGCGCTGATCGCCGAATGCCCGATGATCAGCGACTATTTGCGGGATGCCAAGCGGGTCACAGAAGGCCAATACGGCCAGCTTCGGGTACGCAAGGATTATTCGTATGTGAACACGAAATTCTGCAAGCCCGGCATGGTGCTCATTGGTGATGCCGCGTGCTTCGTCGATCCTATATTCTCCTCTGGCGTGCATCTGGCGACGTACAGTGCACTACTTGCCGCTCGCTCGATCAACAGCGTTCTGGCGGGGACCGTCGATGAGAAGGCCGCGTTCCGGGAGTTTGAGCAGCGGTACCGTCGCGAGTTCGGCGTCTTCTACGAATTCCTCGTGGCGTTCTATGACATGGAAGTCAATGAGAGTTCATACTTCTGGTCTGCTAAGAAGGTCACCAGAAATACCAGCTCCGAGCTGGAGTCCTTCGTAGACTTGGTTGGCGGCGTGTCGTCCGGTGAGGCAGCGCTCGCAACGCCAGAGGCCTTGGCGGAGCGCTACAAGAAAGGTTCCGATGAGTTTTCCAGAGCGGTCGATCGGCTGGTCGCAGGGAAAGAGCAGAGCATGGTGCCGGTAATGAAAGCATCGATCGTCAAGCACGCGATGCAGGAAGGCGCAAAGGTACAAGCTCGTGCGCTGCTTGGCGAGGATGCCGGGTCCGAGACGCCGCTCTTCGAGGGCGGGCTCGTCCCATCGGCTGACGGAATGTCCTGGTCAATGCCTAGCTGAAGCTATCAAACCGAATGATCGATGCGCACCCCCCGCGCGGCTGACATTCCCGCGCCAGTCACCACAGCCGCGCCATAACCCGTCATAGCCAGGCATCCCGACGCCGCCCTATTGGCATGACCGCTCACAAGATTTCCGAGTACTGACGGTTGAACAGCGGCCAGTACCTATCTGTCGCATTGCCTTCCGTGTTACTGTTGCATGGTGTCTCTGATCCCTTTGGTGTGCCTGCCGTTTGCCGGCGCCGGAGCATCGTTCTTTTACCCCTGGCAGGAGAAGGCCGGGAAAGAGATCGAGATCGTGGCGATACAGCTGCCCGGCCGTGAATGGCGAATCGACGAGAGACCATATAGGGATGTGAACACGGCGGTCGGCGCGCTCTTCCCAGATATTGCCGGAGAGCTTGGGGCCGGTCCCGTGATGCTTTTCGGTCACAGCCTGGGCGCGGTCCTGGCCTATGAGCTTGCCTACCGGTTCTGCGCCGCCCCAGGCTTCGATGTAGCCCACGTGATAGTCAGCGGTTCACCAGGTCCATGGACCAGGCGCGTGCGCCGGGCCACCGGGCTGCCCGACAGCGACTTCCTCGATCGGGTCAGCGAGTTCGCTCAATACAATGCCGAGACGATGCAGAACCCCGAGGTCCGTAAGCTGGTCCTGCCCACCCTGCGGGCTGACGTCGAAATGCACGAGAAGTACGTGTCCGGCAGGAGCGACCCGCTGCCTGCGCCGATCACGTCGCTGCGCGGGCGTGATGACCAGCTCGTCACGGCTGACCATGCCGCCGAATGGGCCGGGGCGACAAGCCGGGAATTCGAGCTCGCGGAGCTACCGGGCAGTCACATGTATATCACGCAAAGCGCCGACGAGATCTTGCGAGTGGCTAGCGATGCGGCCTCTCAGCTGCGGAATGCTCCGGGGCAGACTGCATCTTCCCGGTGAAGGGATATCTCATGCGCCTCAGCGGCAAGACCATTGTGGTCACGGGTGCCGCCAGAGGGCTCGGCCGTGCTTGCGCGATTGCCTTTGCGAAAGAAGGAGCGGATATCGCCCTCATCGACATTGCCCGGGATCTGCCGGGAGTGCCATACCCGCTGGGCACCGCTAGCCAGCTCGCCTATACGGCGGCACTGTGCCGTGAGCACGGTGCGGCCGTGCTCGCGGCACATGCGGATGTGCGCGACCTTGCGGCAGTTGAACATGTTGTCGCGGAGGTACATGAACGTTTCGGCGTGCTCGACGTCCTGGTGAACAACGCCGGCATTGCCGCCCCGGCGGGGAAACCGGCCCACGAGATTGCCGAGGATGAGTGGTTGCTGATGATCGACGTGGATCTATCCGGCGCGTGGCGCATGACCAGGGCGGTCGGCCGAGTGATGGCGGCCCGCAGGGCGGGGAGCATCATCAACGTCGCATCCACCGCCGGGCTTGTCGGATACCGCAACTTCGCCGGCTACGTCGCCGCCAAGCACGGCCTTATCGGGTTGACCAAGGCGACCGCGCTGGACTACGCGCCGATGAAGGTCCGGGTCAACGCGTTGTGCCCGGGATCAGTACGGGATGATCATCACACCGAAGGCCGCATGTTGTCAGAGATCGCCCGGGCACTCGACGTTCCGGCCGCGGACCACGAGGCGGCATTCCTGGAAGCCCAGCCGATGAACGCCCTGATCGAACCCGAGGATGTCGCCGCCGCCGCCGTCTGGCTTGCATCCGACGAATCCCGCCAGGTCACGGGCTCGGTCGTCACCGTCGATGGCGGGTTCGCGGTCCGCTGATCCAGGAGGAACCACATGCCCGTCGTCACCGCGCCGATCACCTTCTTCGCGCCGACGGACCCCGGCCCGCGGCACGGTGGCGGCGACACAGGCCTGCTGAGCCACGCCGTGCGGGTCTCGTTCGGGGATACCGGCGAGGCCGCGCGGGCTGCGGAGCGATTCGAGGCAGCGGTCCGCTCGTGCTGGCCTCAGGGAGCCGACGGAAGACCGCGGCTATGGCTGGAAGACGTGGCGGCGCCATCGACTGGATCAAAGGCCGTGCGGCGCAGGAGCACCGAGCTGAACCGGCCAATCGGCCCCGGTGTACAGCCGCCGATGCGAGGCGTGATGCTCCGCTACCTGGACGGCCGAGCCGACGTGATCATCACCTGCCACCGGGAGTTCATGTCCGAAGCCGCATTGCGCCATCTGGCGGCCCTGCTGGCTGGCTTGCGGGGCAGCGATTACCCGCTGCCTGCTCAGCTAGCAGCCGCCCCGGAGCATGAGCAGACATCCGGGTCACCGACGCTGCGGTGGGCCGCGCCGGACTGGGCCTTCGGAGTCGCGGAGGCCCAGGACCGACTGGCCAGCAGCCGATTCCGGCTGGGCGGGGCAGCGACGCAGGGTGACCTGGCGACCTGGCTCACCGCACTCGCCGTTGCCCTCCGCCGGTATGGCGACGAGGAATCATCCATCGCGGCCGCGCTCGGGCCGCCTGGCATTGATGAGACGTCCGCCCTGGCCGGGTCGTCCGTTCTGGTGCTCGCCTGGGCTGACCGCGAGCCCACACTCGGCGACCTGACCGACCGGATCCGGACCGAGCTTCTCAGGCCCGGCGGGCCAGGCCCGCACACGACACCGCCGGGGCGGGTCGCACCCGCGGTCGGGCTAGTGTTCATGGCTTGCCATCACTTCCGTGGCGGACAGACATCGGTGGAATACCACCCGTGCCAGGTACCGATCTTCCCGCTGACCATCTTGGTCATCCTGGAAGGCGACCGAGCCAGCCTCCGCTGTGACTACCGCCCGCGTGATTTCGCTCCGGCCGTGGTGCGGCAGTTCGCTCGGCATCTGGCCAAGGTGCACCGTCAGGTGATCGAGGCGCCGCAACATGACATGGCCGAGGTCGAACTCCTCGACGCGGACGAGCGCACCCGGATAGCGGCTCTCGGCCGTACCGCCAGCCCACGGGACGTCCAGCCGGCCCGCATTCACGACCTCATCGCGGCGCACGCGAGGGCCCATCCCGGATCTCCGGCGCTATCCGACGGCAAGCAGCGGATGTGTTACGCCGAGCTCGACGCGCGAGCCGACCTGCTGGCCCGTGGCCTGCGCGCACTGGGCGTGCGTGACGGCGAGCATGTCGGGACGTGCCTAGAGCGGTCGGCGGACCTGGTCACGGTGCTTCTCGGGGTGCTCAAGGCAGGAGCGGTCTACGTACCGATGGATCCGGGCTACCCCGATGAGCGGCTCACGTACACCGTGCGCGATGCCGGCATCAGCGTTGTGATCGGGACGCCAGGCGAGTTCCCCGCGGATGGCGGGGCTCAGGTGATCAGACCTGATGACCTAGCGGACCTGGGGGCCGATGGCCAGCCGGGACCGCCAGCAAGCGCCATCGTGGCTACGGACCCGGCTTACATCATCTATACCTCCGGATCAACCGGACGTCCCAAGGGAGTGGTCGTCCCGCACGCCAATGTCGTGGCCCTGGTCGACGCCACCCGCGACGAGTATCAGCTAGGACAGGCCGATGTCTGGACCTTGTTCCACTCCAGTGCCTTCGACTTCTCTGTCTGGGAAATCTGGGGTTGCCTGCTGACCGGGGGTCATCTGGTCGTGGTGCCGTTCTGGGTCTCCCGCACACCGGACGAGTTCCGGGCACTGCTGGCCGGAGAAAAGGTCACTGTGCTCAGCCAGACGCCCTCGGCGTTCGGGCAACTGCTGAAGGCGGACCGCGCAAAGCCCGCAGCACTTACGGTCCGCTTGATCATCTTCGGTGGCGAGCCACTCGATGCCCGGATGCTGCTGCCCTGGTTCGATCGATACCCGGAATCCAATTGCCGAGTCGTCAACATGTTTGGCATAACCGAGACCACGGTGCATGTCACGGCGGAGACTCTGACGCGTCGGCACGCGCTGGAAGGGTCGAGATCCGTCGGGCGGCCGCTGCCCGGCTGGCATGTGTATGTGATGGATCCCGAACAACGGATGGTGCCGCCCGGTGTTGCCGGAGAGATCTGTGTAGGAGGAGCCGGGGTGTCCCTCGGCTATCTCAACCGCCCCGAGCTAACTAGCCAGCGGTTTGTGCCGGATCCGCGCACCGGGCAGCGCATGTACCGCAGTGGCGACAAGGGCCGGATGCGCCCCGACGGGAGACTGGAACACCTGGGCAGGCTCGACAGTCAGGTCAAGATACGCGGCTTCCGGATCGAGCTAGACGAGATCAGAACCGTGCTACTCGAGTCCCCTGGCGTGACGGCAGCAGCGGCCGTCGTGAATGACGCGCACACGGATGACCCTGCCAGCACCCGTATCGACGCCTATGTGGTGCTATCCGATGGGGCTGGGTCGGTGGCCGATGTGCGTCGCCGGGCAATACGCATCCTGCCGGACTACATGATGCCGGCCACCATAACTCCGCTGCAGGTGCTGCCGCTGACAACGAACGGCAAACTAGACATCAGCAAGCTGCCCGTCCCTGAAGTGGCTGACGACGCGCCGGCCATGGATGCGTCGCCTTCAGCGGTGCGGGACTTTGCCCACGATCTGCTGGCCGCGTGGACCAGTACCTTCGGTAAAGGCATCGGGCTGGACGACAATTTCTTCGAACTCGGCGGGAATTCGTTGTACGCCGTGCAACTCGCCGCGGCCATGCGCGACCAGGGCTGGCCGAAGGTCCCGATACGGGAAATATACCGGAACCCGACAATCCGGCGGCTTGCCGCGTGTATGGGACACCCAATCGGCCAAGACCCAGCTCTCTGCAAGACGTGACTCGGCGGTCTCATGAGATATCTTCCACGTCAGCCTGCGCTGTTTCCTTCCCCGGCCTCGGGCTTGCTTCCGGATCGCCCCCCAACCGGCCGATCGCGGAGATGAGCGGCCCCGTCGCGATGGTCGTGATCAGGGCCATGAGGACGAGGATGGTAAAGAGCCTCTGGTGGATGATGCCTGCGCTGAGCCCGACGTTGAGCGCGATCAGTTCGGTCAGGCCCCTGGTGTTCACCAGGGCGGCGATCGTCGCGGACTGCCGCGGGTTCAGCCGGCTGAGGCGCGCGGCCCCGTACGCGGGTCCGATCTTCCCGAGCATGGCGCAGGCGACGACGATCACCAGCAGGACGACATCCCCACCGTTCAGCGCGCCGATGTTCATGGTCAGCCCGGTGACGACGAAGAAGAGCGGCAGCAGCAGGCCACCGGCCTGTTCCATTACCCGCAGCACATCGGCATCCGGGGCATCGTCGCGGCCGGGCATCGTCAGGCCCGCGAGAAACGCGCCGAACACGGGATGCAGGCCCAGCGAGCCGGTGACCCAGGCGCTCGCGACCGCGAGCACCAGGGCGAGGGGAACCTGATTCGACA
>Ga0187783_10004279_pt1 | contig 10582 bp, 7 predicted proteins | sample 1015_SJ02_MP02_2_FD_132471 | JGI IMG/M metagenome (GOLD analysis project Ga0187783, IMG submission 132471) | Tropical peat soil microbial communities from peatlands in Department of Meta, Colombia - 1015_SJ02_MP02_20_MG | ecosystem: Environmental > Terrestrial > Soil > Wetlands > Peat | place...
CGGCGCGCGACACGCTGGGCTCGTTCGTCTCCTCGGTGCGCCAGCAGGTCGACGACGTACTGGCTGGCATCAACGCGTCGGACGAGGCGGCGCGCGCGGCGGCTCTTGAGGCGCTGCGCTCGCATCTCGTCGCTCCCGAGCCGACTGAGGAGGAGTTGCTCGCCGGCACTCCGCTACGCGCCGTCCCCGAAATCGGCGAGGCGCCGTTGGCGCCCGGGGACGAGAAGGAGCAGCGGAAGCCGCGCGCGCCCAAACCGGCCAAGGCCGTCGAGGAGTCGCTCCTCGAAGACGATCCCTCGGGCACCGATGTCGTCAACGAGATCTTCGCCCGTTTGCGTAAGGCCACGCTCGAGGAGCGCGGCGCCACCGCAGCACCCCCGCGCAAGGCGCCGGCGCACAAGCCTGAGACCCCAGTCGGCGTGCTCTTCCGACGCCGCGACGAGGCCCTCGACGAGTCGCTCACGGTACTGACCCGGCGCGTCAAGCGGGCCCTCCAAGATGATCAGCACGTCATGTTGGAGCGGCTTCGCAACGTGAAGGCGATGATCACGACCGAGCTGGAGAACGAGCACGAGCAGCGCGACCGCTACGCCGAGGCGGCGCGCAGCGCCCTCTCACACGCCGCCCAGGCGGGCGTGCAGTTTGCCCGAGAAGAGGGCGGGGTCGCGCCGACGGGCGTGGCCAAGGACGCGATCGACGACTGCGCGGCCGACCTCGCCGTGACGATCGTGCTGGCCCTGCGAAAGCGGATTCTCTCGGACAGCAGTGGCGACGGCCCGGATCGGGTGAACGCCGCCTACCGGGAGTGGCGTGGCGCTCGCGTGGAGCGGCTCTGCACCGACGCGGCGAGACGGGCCTTTCATCTCGGCGTGGTGACGGCCTCGCTCGGCCGATCGATACGGTTCTTCGCGTCGCCCAACGACCCGCCTTGTGACTTGTGCGCGCACGACGCGGACGCGGGCGAGCACCTGGCTGGCGAGAAGTTCCCCAGTGGCGCGCCCTACCCGCCACTGCACGCGGGCTGCGCCTGCACTGTCGTACCCGTCTAGGAAAGTCGTAGGCTCGAATCGTGCGCAGTCCTACGGATGTTCCGCCGCGCCCGCGTCGGGTCGGGCGGCTGTCGAGGCGCTTTTGGATAGGACTGATTCTCGTCGTCCTGCTCGTGGGCTTCCTATCGCTGCGCAGCCTGGCCGTGCTATGGACCGACGAGATGTGGTTCTCCTCGGTGGGGCTCGCGAGCGTCTTTTCGACGCTGTTCTTCATCAAGGTGGGCTTGGCGGTGACCTTCACCGCCATCTTCTTCTTCATCATGTGGGGGAACCTCCTGCTCACCGACCGTTTCGGCGCCCGGGACCTCTCCTTTGAGGCCGAGGACGAGGTAGTTCGGCGCTTCCAGAACGTGGTGCGCCCGTACGCCAAGCGGGTCTACGCCGGGATAGCTCTCGTCATGGGCCTCATCGGGGGGCTGAACGCCACCAGCCAGTGGAACAACTTCATCCTTTTCACCCACGCGCAGTCGTTCCACAAGGTCGACCCCGTGTTCCACAAGGACCTGGGCTTTTACGTCTTCACGCTGCCCTTCGTCTCGTACGTCGTGACGTGGTTCCTCGTCATCTTGATCATCGCGCTCATCGTGACGACGGGCTTCCACATCCTCAACGGAGGAATCCGCACCTCGCGCCAGGCGCCGCGCGTGTCGCCGCGGGTGAAGGCTCACCTCTCAGTGATCGGCGCGGCTATCGCGTTGTTGAAGGCGGCCGGCTACCTCATTGCCAAGTGGGAGCTCGTCAACGCCAGCAACGGCGTCGTCCAGGGCGCGACCTACACCGACATCCACGCCCGAATGCCGGCCCTGACGATCCTGTTCTGGTTGAGCTTGGCCGCGGCGGCAATCCTGCTGTACAACGTGCGCTCGAGGGGCTGGTCGCTGCCGGCGGTCGCGGTCGGGCTCTGGGCCTTCGTGGCGCTCGTCATCGGGGTGCTGTACCCGACCTTCCTCCAGGCTCTCAAGGTCAGCCCCAATCAGCAGTCGCTGGAGTCGCCCTACATCGCGCGCAACATTAAAGCGACGCGGGCCGCCTTCGGGCTCGACAACGTGCAGTACCACTCCTTCGCCGGATCGACGACCGTCAGCACCAGCCAGCTGAAGGACGTCCTGCCGACGCTGAACAACATCCGAATCTGGGACCCGGCGAACCAGATCGCCCTCGAGACGGTGACCCGGCGCCAGTCGATCCGCTCGTACTACGACTTCACGACGCTCGCGGTGGACAGGTACTTCATCAACGGCAAGCTCACACCGGTGCTGATCGGCGCGCGCCAGCTCGACACGGCCACCCTGCCGGCCCAGACGTGGATCAACCAGCACCTCGTCTACACCCACGGCATCGGCGTGGCCGTGGTGCAGGCGAACACGGTCGACTCGGGCACGGGCAACCCGCAGTTCGACGTGCAGAACGTGCCACCCATCTCCTCCTCGGGCATGCCGACGCTGACCCAGCCCGACGTCTACTTCGGGATCGGCTACAACGGCTGGGTCGTCGCCAACACCAAGCAGCCCGAGCTCGACTACCAGGTCGAGTCGGGGCCCAACGCCGGTCAGCCCGTGTACGTGCACTACGCCGCCAAGGGCGGCGTCGAAGTGGGCAACGTCTTTCGCCGGATGGCCCTGGCGCTGCGCCTGGGCAACTTCAACTTCCTCATCTCGAGCCAGATCACGTCGCACAGCCGGGTGATGTTCGTGCGTGATGTTCGCCAAATGGCCCAGAAGGCCGCGCCCTTCCTCTCCTTTGACTCGAACCCCTACGCCGTCATCGCCAACGGCGAGGTCTGGTTCGTCCTCGACGGCTACACGACGACCAGCCAGTATCCCTACAGCGAGAACGCGAGCAACCTCAACGTCGGCATGGGCGGACTGCCGAGCAGCTTCAACTACGTGCGCAACTCGGTGAAGGTCGTGGTGAACGCCTACACCGGCTCGATGAAGTTCTACGCCAACGACCCCAACGATCCGATCCTGAAGGCCTACCGCTCGGCCTTTCCCTCGATGTTCCTGCCACTTAGCGCCATGCCCGAGACGATCCGCACCCACCTGCGCTACCCGTCGAACATCTTCTCGGTACAGGCCGCCACCCTGGGCCGCTACCACATCACGTCGCCGAGCGCGTTCTACTCGGCCTCGGACCGCTGGGAGGTCTCGCCGACGACGGGCGCCGGTTCGGTCTCCCAAGCCCTGCAGAGCACGACCGTCACCGACGCCGCGGGCAACGTCATCTCGGCCTACCTCGTGCCCATGGCTCCCGTGTACCAGGTTGGCTCGTTGCCCTACCAGGACCACCAGCAGCTCCTCGAGTCGGTCGACTTCGTGCCGGCCGGCAACTCCTCAACCGTGCAGAGCCTGACGGCCATCATGGAGGTGACGAGCGACCCCAACGACTACGGCCAGCTGAGCGTGTACGAGACACCACGTGGCGAGACCGTGACCGGCCCGCTGCAGGCTGACTCGGAGATCGAGCAGACGAGCAAGGCCAGCTCGATCATCACGCTGCTTGACCAGCACGGCAGCGAGGTGATCTTGGGTAACAACCTGACGGTGCCGCTCGACTCGAGCGTGCTCTACATCCGTCCCCTGTACGTCTCGAGCACGACCAACCCGATGCCTCAGCTGCGCTACGTGATCGCGGTCTTCAACCAGAACGTCAGCATCGAACCGACCCTGGCGTCCGCGCTCTCCCAGGTGATCGGCCAGAACATCAGCGGCGTGACGACGACCCCGCCCACCAAGACCAAGGTCCCCCCGTCCAAGATCAGCGCCACCGAGGCGGCCGACCTCCAACAGGCGTCGACCGACTACGCCAACGCCCAGAGCGCGCTCGCGGCGGGGAACCTCGGGCTCTACCAGAAGTACGTCAACGCCATGGACCAGGAGCTGCAGCTCGCCGAGTCCGCCCTGAGCGCGAAGAGCTAGTTGGCCGGAGCCCCTCGGCGCACGGGCGTCAGCGTGTCGCGGCCGGTCAGCCTCGCGGCGATGAGGATGGGGATCATCATCACGAGGACGACGGCCGTCACAACGACGTTGACCTCGGGCAGCTGCTGACCGAGGCGGATCGCGCCGAAGATCCAGATCGGCAGGGTGTTCTGAGCGCCCGCGGTGAAGGTGGTGACGATGACTTCGTCGAAGCTGAGGGCGAAGGCCAACAGGCCGCCAGAGACCAGCGCGGTCAGCATGAGCGGCATGGTGACGAAGCGGAAGGTCTGTTGCGCTGACGCGCCGAGGTCGGCCGACGCCTCGAAGAGCGACGGCGACGTACGGCGCAGGCGGGCGATGACGTTGTTGTAGACGACCACGATGCAGAACGTGGTATGGCCGATGATGATCGTCCAGATCGACAGCTGGATGCCGGCCCACTGGAAGGTCGAGTGCAGGGCCACGCCAGTGATGATGCCGGGCAGGGCGATGGGCAGCACGAGCAGCAGCGAGATGGCGTCGCGACCGAAGAACCGAGCCCGGTGCACCCCGAAGGCCGCGAGCGTGCCGAGGATTAGCGCGAGGGCCGTCGCGGCGCAGGCGCACTTGAGCGACAGGATGAAGGCCGAGCGCACGGCGGGGTCGTGGAAAGCGACCGAGTACCACGACAGGGTCCAGTGGCGGATGGGCATGATTTCAATGTTGGACTTGTCGAAGCCGAACATGATGATCGTTACGATGGGCCCGAAGAGGAAGGCCAGCACCGCGACGACCCAGAGCCAGAGGCCTCCCCGGGCGAGGATCCGGCGCCTCATAGGGCCTGGAAGGCGCCGAGGCGCTTCGCCGCGAGCAGGTAGGCGATCATGATAACGATGGGTACGACGGACAGTGCCGCCGACAGCGGGAGGTTGCCGCCGATGATGAGGTTGTCGTAGATCGCGTTGCCGATCAGGGTCGAGTTGGTGCCCCCGACAAGCAGCGGCGTGACGTAGTCGCCCAGGGTCAGCGAGAAGGTGAAGATCGACCCCGCGACCAGCCCGGGCAGGGCCAGTGGCAGGATGACCCGGCGCAACGTGCCCCAACTCGAGGCGCCGAGGTCGCTCGACGCGTCGAGCAGCGACGCGGGGATCCGTTCGAGCGCGCCGAACAACGGCACGATCATGTAGGGAAGCCAGATGTAGGAGAAGGTCAGCCACAGCGCGCTGTTCGTGAAGCCGAGGTTCGGCGCGGGCAGTCCCAGGTGCTGGAACGTCCAGTTGAGCGGGCCGCCCTTCTCCAAGATCGACACCCAGGCGAAGATCTTCGCCAAGTAGCTCGCCCACAGCGGCAGCAGGATCGCCACCAGCAAGAACCGCTGCGCTCGTACTGACGCGACGCGGGCCATGACGTAGGCGAACGGGAACGCGATGACGGCGTCGGTGACCGTCACGAGTGCCGCCATGATCACCGTGCGCAGAATGATCGTGGGGTAGGCGCCCGCCGTGATGGTCTGGAAGTTCGAGCCGGTGATCTGGTGGGTGATGTTGCCCGTGAAGCCGTTGATGCTCCACAAGGACGTGAGCAGCATCACGGCGAGCGAGCTCAAGTAGATGACCAGGAACCACAGCAGGGGCGGCGTGAGCAGGAAGGCCGTGCCCCAACGGTGCGCCAACGACGACGAGCGGAGGGGCTTGGCCCCTCCGCTCGTCGTCGGTTCGAGGGTGGCTAGCCCACTACCTGCTGCAGCCACGCGTTGACCCACTCGCTGTAGGGAACGCAGTCGTCCTTACCGTTGTCGCACTGGGCTAGTGGGGTCTTCCAGAAGTAGATCGACTTGAAGTAGGCGTCGGGCTGGTTCGCGTGGTAGGCGTCGCACGATCCGGCCTGCAGCTTGTTCATCAGCGGGCAGGCGAGGGAGTTGTCTGGCGTCTCACCGTAGCTGACGGCCTGCTCGGCCTGGACCTCGGGCGTCTCGATGTAGCGCATCCACATGTAGGCGCAGTTGGGGTCGGGCGCGTGCGTGGCGAGCAGCCACGAGTCCGCCCAGCCGGTGGCACCCTCCTCGGGGATCTCGTCGGCCACGGCGATGTGGTCGGCCTTCAGCGTTGTTGTCTGATACGGCCAGGCCGCCCCGACGACGACCGTGCCACTGGCGAAGAGGTTGATCTCGGTGCTGGCCAAGTCCCAGTACTTAGCGATGAGTGGCTTCTGCTTCACGAGCAGCGCGATGGCCGCGTTGAACTGCGGTTGAGTCAGTTCGTAAGGGTCCGTGATGCCCAGCGAGGGCTCGTGCTTGGACAGGTAGAGCGCGGCGTCGGCGATCTGGATGGGGTCATTCGGCACCGTGATCTTGCCCTTGTACTGCGAGTCGTAGATCACGCTCCAGGACTTCGGCGGCGTCTTGAAGACCTTGGTCGAATAAAGCAGCACGTTGGGCCCGAACTGCAGGCTCACCCCGTAGTGCACGCCGTTGATCGTGTTGAAGTCCGGCGACTGCAGGAAGGGGCGCAACTCCTTCCACGAGGGGATCAGCTTCATGTTGACCGGTTTGACGTCGCCGCCGTAGATCAGGCGCAGGTCGGCGTCGCCCGACGCCGAGACCAGGTCGTACTGGCCCCCGCCGCCATTCGCCATCAGCGAGACCATCTCGCCCGAGGATCCGGCGTACTTCGCGTTGACGATGCACCCGGTCTGCTTCTCGAACGGCTTGACCCACTGGGGTTGGACGTAGCCCTCCCAGGCGATGAGGTTGAGGTGGCCCTCGCCCTTGCCGATCGAGGTCTGGGGCTTCATGTTCTGCGTGGGCGGCACCAGCTTGCCCGATGCGCCGGCGCCGGACGAGACGGCGCTGAAGCCGACCGCCGTCAGCGACAGCGTGGCCAGGGCGACGGCGACGCGCCATTGGGCGCCGCGGTGGAGTCGTGGTTTCATCTAATTCCCCCCTTTAGTGAGACGCGGTCTCGCCCGTCAGGTTACTTCTTGGTCCATAGCCACCGCGTCGCGCCGGTGCCAGGACACCACGACTCGATCGCCGGCCGCGGGACCGCGTCGGGCCTCGAAGGAGCTCTCGTTGGTGGTGACGACGACGAGGCTCTCGCCGGTGTCGAGACCGACGACGTAGCGCGTCGTCATGCCCAGGTACACGACGTCGGTTACCACACCGGGGGCCTGCTCGTCGCCCGGGCCGCCCTCGCTGGAAAGGCTCAGGCGCTCGGGGCGCAGCGACCAACTGCGCCCCTCGCGAGAGATGAGATTGGAGGTCCCGATGAAGCGCGCGACGAAGGAAGTCAGCGGATGCTCATAGATCTCCCGTGGTGTGCCGATCTGCTCGAGCACGCCGAGATTCATCACGGCGATCCGATCGCTCATGGCCATCGCCTCTTCCTGGTCGTGCGTGACGTAGATGAAAGTGATTCCGACGCGGCGCTGGATGGCCTTCAGCTCGACCTGCATCTCTTGGCGAAGTTTGAGATCGAGTGCCCCTAGGGGCTCGTCCAGCAGGAGCACCGCCGGCTCGTTGACGATCGCCCGTGCCAGGGCCACGCGCTGGCGCTGACCCCCCGAGAGCTGAGCCGGGCGGCGCTGGCCGAGGTGTTCCAGTTGGACCATTTCGAGTGCCCGCCGGGCGCGCTCGCGGCGCTCGGTGCGCGGCACCTTCCGCACGCGCAGGCCATACTCGACGTTCGTCACCACATCCATGTGCGGGAACAGGGCGTAGTCCTGGAAGACCGTGTTCACCGGTCGCAGGTGCGCGGGCCTCGTCGTGACGTCCTCGCCCTGGAGGTGGATCGTTCCCGCGTCGGGCAGCTCGAAGCCGGCGATCATGCGAAGGAGCGTCGTCTTGCCCGAGCCGGACGGCCCGAGCATGGTGAAGAACTCGCCCCGCTGCACATCGAGCGAGACATGCTCGACCACCACATTGTCGCCGAAGCTCTTGACGATGTCGCGTAACTCGACCGCCGACTCCGGCATCTCGTCCTTTCGCAATCCGTTTCACCTTAGGCCACGCCCGCGAGACGGCCGCGGGTGCCGCGAGGCAGATCAGGACGGTGCCGCCGATTCGGGCTAGGCGTCCTCACGGGGATCGAGGTGCCGAAACGGGTTCAGCAGACCTTCGGGATCAAAGACCGCCTTGATCCTTCGCTGCAACGCGACGACTGCGGGGTCGGCGAGCTCGAGGTACGCCCCGCGCTTGTCGACGCCCAGCCCGTGCTCGCCCGAGACGGCGCCCCCTAGGGCGACGCCCGCGCGGAAGAGCTCACGCAGCAGCTCGCGCCGGCGCACTTCATCAGCGAGGTAGACCGTCAGGTGTACGTTGCCGTCGCCCACGTGCCCACATCGCGCGATGAAGGCCTCAAAGCGAGTGGCGAGCGCGTCGATTGCGCGCATGAACTCGGGCACCGCCGATCGCGGCACGACGATGTCGACGATCTCGTTGGCGCCCCCGGCCTTGGCCACCCAGAAGGCGCGCTCTCTCGCCTGGATGAGCTGCGTGGCGGCCGCTCCCTTCAGCACGTAAACGTCGAGCGCGCCGGCGTCGGCCAGCAGCTCAGCCGCGGCGCCGAGGTCGTTGTCGAGCTGCTCGGGCGTTCTCGTCTCGAGCAGCACAATGAGGTACGCAAGGGCCCGCTCGGCGAGCGCTGGGTCGACGCCGAAGTTGAGGTCGTTGAACGCGGCGAGGGCCGACATCGTCAGGGCATCGACGTACTCAAGGATCGACGGCGTCAGGCCCGAGGAGAGGAGCGCGGGTACGACCCGCACGACGGCGTCAAGGTCGTCGAAGGGCACGAGCAGGGTAGCGGCGTGCTCGAGGCGGGGCGAGAGCTTGAGAGTCGCCTCGGTGACCAGCGCGAGGGTGCCTTCGCTGCCGATGACTAGCTGGGTCAGGTCGTAGCCCGAGGAGCTCTTGACGATGGGCCCGCCGGTGCGCAGGACCGTCCCGTCCATCAAGACGAGTTCGAGACCGAGGACGTGATGGCGGGTCACACCGTGACGAACGGCGCGCATGCCTCCGGCGTTAGTGTTGACGTTGCCGCCGATCGAACCCGAGAGCTCGCCGGGGTAGACCGCGTACTGGAGCCCGGTGCCCGCGAGACGCTCGTTGAGCTCACCAATCGTGACGCCGGGTTGCACGACGGCGACGTGGTCGCGCTCGTCGACCTGGAGAATCTGGCGCATCTGGTCGAAGCAGATCACGAGCCCGCCGTTGACCGGCAGTGCGCCGCCCGAGAGCCCCGTGCCCGAGCCGCGCGGTGTCACCGGGACGCGGTGGCGGCGAGCCCAATCGACGAGTTCGGCTACTTGGCGCGTGGAGTGGGGGCGAGCGACGGCGAAGGGCTGGCGATGCCGGACGTGCAGGGACTCGTCGTGCAGGTCGCTGTCGTCAAGAAACCCGGCGAAGGTCACCGAGCCTTCAACGATCTCCTTGAGCTCGGCTTCCCGGGTCGAGGGGTCCATCACCGAAGACCCTAACCGTCGATCCCGCCACACTACGACAGAGCCCTCATTGAAGGGGCTCTGTCGTAGTGTGGTTCGCTGCGATTAGGCGACGGTGTAGTCGACCCTCGCAGTGTCGCCGCTCTTGAAGTGAATGATCAAGACGTACGTCCCGGCCCTCGCGTTGGCCGGCTCTCTGATGGCGGCGCGAATCGCGGAGGTTCCCACGCCGGTGACCGTGACCGTGGAACCCGGTCCGCCGGTGATCTTGGCGACCGAGTTGAAGTGCGAGCCGATGATGGTAACCGTCGTGGTCTTGCCCGGCATGGCCTCGCCGCTCACTCGAGTGGCCTTGGGCACGATCGCGGCCGCCGCTTCCGGGACGAAGTCAAAGGTCGTGAAGCCGACTTGCGTTTCGGCCAGGTTGGCGACTTCGATAATGCAGCCGTCGTAGTTGGTGTCGCTGGTACCGCACGACCCGTTGCCGACCGTGCCGGCGACGACCTTGAACGAGGTCGCGGGCAACGCGCCGGTCGAGCTCACAGTGATCGGCGTCGCCGTACCGGTGTCGCAGCCCGCTTCGCTCGTGGCGTAGAGCACGCACTCGACGGCGTAGACGGTACTGCCTCCGGTGTAGCCCGTCCCCGTGACGCTGACGGTCGAGCCGTCAATGACGCCGGTTTGGGGTGTTACCGCGACGTTTGGTCCCGTGTTGAAGCCGATCGTCTGGAATGCGGCCACCTTGCCCGTGGCCGACGAACCAACGGAGATCGCGCAGGTCGCGTCGGCGGCAGACGTGCCGCAGGTGCCGCTGCCGATGGTGCCCGTCGAGACGACGAAGGTCAGTGTTGTCATGTCACCGCTCGAGTTGATGCTCACTGGGGCGAACGAGGTCGTGTCACAACCCGTGGCGGAAGTCGCCGTGGCGACGCACTCGACGGCGATTAATGACGCCTCGTTCGGCTGGAATCCGGAGCCGGTGACGTAGACCGTCTCGCCGTTGGTCAGGTCGGTGTTCGGCGAAATCGTGATGATCGGGGCGTAGGTGGCCGCCCCGGCGCTGGTAACGCCGAAGAAGGACAGTCCTCCCGCCACCATCGCCATCGCCGCAACGCCAGTCAATACTCGTTTCATCACTGCGTGTCCTCCTGGCTGGTAACTTGCTCTACTCTTCACTAGCAGACCCGCTGAGGCCGAGAC
>Ga0187783_10004280_pt1 | contig 10578 bp, 7 predicted proteins | sample 1015_SJ02_MP02_2_FD_132471 | JGI IMG/M metagenome (GOLD analysis project Ga0187783, IMG submission 132471) | Tropical peat soil microbial communities from peatlands in Department of Meta, Colombia - 1015_SJ02_MP02_20_MG | ecosystem: Environmental > Terrestrial > Soil > Wetlands > Peat | place...
CAGCGACAGCCTCATCGATGCGCTCCCTGAGCCAGGCGCCCGCGACCGTCCCAGCGCTCGTGGTCGTCGCCCTGTTCATCGTGTGGGCGGCGAGCGAGGGCGGCTATCCCGTGACCCACTGGGCCCCGGGCGCGCTCGTCGTGCTCGCGCTGCTCGTGATCACTTTCGTCACGGTGCCGCTGTCGCTTCGCAGCGTGCCGGTGGCGGTCCTGGTCGCGCTCGCGTGCCTGGCGCTGTACACGGCGCTCAGCTATGTCTCGATCCTGTGGGCGGGCGTCCCGGGCGATGCCTGGGAAGGGGCCAACCGCACGCTGCTCTACCTGCTCGTATTCGCGCTGTTCGCCCTGTGGCCTCAACGAGGCTCGAGCGCCGCGCTTTTGCTGTGTGCGTGGACGCTTGCGATGATCGCGCTGGCTGCGTTCGTGCTGGTGCACATCAACACGATCTCGGACATCGGCGCCCTGTTCGGCGAAGGCCGGCTGAAGTACCCGGCGGGATATGAAAACGCCGCCGCGGCGACCTGGTCGATGGTGGCATGGCCGGCGCTGCTGCTCGCGCGCAGCAGGTCGATCCCGTGGCCGGTGCGCGGCGCGCTGGGCGGCGGGGCCGTGCTGCTGGCCGATCTGGCGCTGCTCAGCCAGAGCCGCGGCGCGCTGTATGCCACCCCGGTGATGCTGATCCTCGTGTTCGTCCTGGTCGGCGGTCGCGTGCGCACGTTCGCGACGCTCGTGCCGATCGCCATCGGGATCGGGCTCACCGTGCCGGCGGTGCTGCACGTGCGCGATCGCTTCCTGGACGGAGCTGACGCCAAGGCGGCCCTGCACGCCGCGAGCGCGCAGATGCTCATCGCAGCGCTCGCGGTCGGGCTGGTCGTCGCGCTCGCCGGCGCGCTCGAGACCCGCCGCCCGCCGTCACCCGAGCTCGCCCGTCGCCTGCACCGCGGGGTCGGGGCGTTCGCGCTGACGACGCTCGCGGTCCTGCTGATCGGTGGCTGGGTGGCCGCGGGCGACCCGGTCGCGCGGGCGCGTCACGCGTGGGACACGTTCAAGAGCGGCAGCGGCTATGCGGCCAACGGCAGCGGCAGTCGCCTCACGAGCGGACTCGGCAGCAATCGCTATGACTTCTACCGGGTGGCGCTGGACGAATTCGTCGCCCATCCCCTCGGGGGGATCGGCGCCGACAACTTCCAGGAGCAGTACCTGGCACACGGGCGCAGCGAGGAGACCCCGCGCTATCCCCACAGCGTCGAGCTGCGCACGCTGACCGAGACCGGTCTGATCGGGGCCGCGCTGGCGCTCGGCGGGCTGGCGGGGGCGCTGCTCGCCGGCTGGCGTGCGCTGCGCCGACCCGATCCGCTCGTGAGCACGGTCGCGGCGGCGGCGCTCGCGGGCTTTGCCTATTGGCTGGTGCACGGGTCCTTCGACTGGTTCTGGGAGTTCGCAGGCCTTGGTGCGCCGGCGTTCGCGCTGCTCGGCCTCGCCTGTGCGCTTGCGCCGCGTGGGGTGCCGCGCGCGGCGCCGGCCGCGGCGCTGGACCCGGCGCAGGCACCGCCGCCGCGCCGGCCTGCGCGCATCCGCCCGCGTGCGTGGCGCACACTCGGCTTCGGTGCCTGCGCGCTGATCGTGCTGCTGGCGGCGGCCTCGCTGGCGGCGCCTTACCTCAGCGCCCTGGAGGTGCAGCGCGCGGTCAGCATCTGGCCGCGGGCGCCGCACAGCGCTTATTCCCATCTCCAGGACGCCGCGCGCCTGGACCCCCTGAGCGACGAACCCAACGTCGTTGCGGGCAGCATCGCGCTGCGCTTCGGCGACCTCGCGCGCGCCGAACACGACTTCGAGCTCGCGCTCGGACGCACCCCGGGCGACGCCTATGCCACGCTCGAGCGCGGCGCGATCGCGTCGGCCAGCGGCCGGCGCGGGCTGGCGCTCGCGCTGCTGGCGCGGGCCGTGCGCCTGAGCCCGCGTGAACCGCTGGCCCGCGAATCCCTGGCGCTCGTGAAGGCCGGCCAGATGGTCGATCTAAACGAACTGAATCGCGCGATCCTGGTCAAAGCTCAGCAGCTCGCCTAGCCACGACGTTATTTCCTTCCATTAAGCGAACGTTTAGTCTCGACACCGACCGCAACGTTCGCTAGCGTGTACGCGAAATTCTCCGTGATCCGTCCAGCTGGACTGCGCCGGCTCAAACGGGCGGCGAGTAAGTCCAGTGGCGACGTGCACGCCGCACGGAAGGTTGATGGTGTTGTTCGGGCTTGACCGGATGAAGAGCTCCAAAGCAGGGATGCCATGAACATGCAAGGCAGGGACGCATGAAAAGTCATCGGAGGGGGCGCATGGTGATCGCCATGTCGGCGATGATCGTCGCCGCGCTTCCAGCGACGGCTCACGCCAGCCCGCTGCTCAGCGGCTACGGTGGCCCCGGCCAGGGCACCCAGGCGATTCTCGGCGCCTCGCTCGTCAACGGCCCCGGTGGCGGCGGCTCCCGCGGTGGGGGCGGCTCGCGGGGGGGCCCAACGGCCCCCGCGCCTGCCAGCACGACGGTTTCGACGAGCGCCTCGGGCCCGGCCGGCGGACAGGCCCCGGCGGGCGTCTCGGTTGCCCACGGGGCTCCCTCGAGCCCGCGTTTGAGCGCGACCGGTCATCGCGCGGGGCCGGCGAGCGGGGTGCGCGGCGCACGGTCCGGCACAGCTGCGCTCGCGGCCACGGCCCGGGCATCCACCTTGCCGACCGGAACGTATCCAGTCTCAGAGCGCTCCATACCGCAGCCCTCGGGTGCGCTTGGGCTGTCGACGACCGGGCTGGTCGAGGCCCTGCTGGTGCTGTGCGCGCTGGCGGGGACGCTCGTGGCGATGCGGCGCCTGGGTGCCGCGTCTGCGGCCCGGGCGGGGGGCGATGAGCAAGCGGGCCTGGGGGGGCTAAAGGGCGAGTAGCGAACGCCCGAGACTGATCACATGAAACCGACCGCAGTACACTCCGGACGGGCTGGCACCTGAGCGGTTGGTCCGCGCGCGCATGGATGGCTCGAGCGTAACCCAACAGACGTCAACGGCGCTGCCGATCTCCAGCAACGGTCTGCGCGTCGCGCCGCCCCCGAGGACGCTCGCGCGAGGAGCCTTTGACGGCTGGCTGCAGTGGGCGCTCGAGGGCGCCGGCTGGTCGCTGCTCAGGCCGGCGACCGACTTCGTGCTGATGTGCATCGCGGTCGTGTTCGCCCTCGGCGGCGTGGACGGCGCGCTGCACGCGTCCGCAGTCACCGCGCCGATGCTCGCGCTGCCGCCGCTGGTCGTGCTCCTGTTCGGGCTGCGTGGGCTCTACCGCACGCGCCTGCGCGTGCTCTTGCTGGATGGCGTCGTGCCGGTCGTCAGCGCCGTCTCGGTGGCGGCGATGGCGGTCGCGATGCTCGGGCTTTTCACCGTCGGCAAGGTACCCGAGTCGGCCTGGGTGCGCGCGTGGCTGTTCGGGATCCTCGCGGTCGGCACCGGCAGGGTCGTGCTCACGCTGGCCCAGCGCGTCGCGCGCGCCCGGCGCCTGGTCGGCAAGCCGGTGCTGATCATGGGAGCGGGGTTGGTGGGCGCTCAGGTGGCGCGCAGGCTCGAGAACCATCCCGAGTACGGTCTGGTCCCGGTCGGCTTCCTCGATGAGGATCCGCGCTCGGTGGCCGAGGTGGGCGGTCGTGACGTGCCCGTGCTGGGCACGACCGAGGACGTCGACGAGGCCGTCCTGAGCACGGGCGTAGGGCACCTGATCGTGGCCTTCTCCTCCGTCGCCGACGCGCGTGTCAGCCGCCTGATCCAGCGCTGCCAGCGGCTCGGCGTGGAGGTGTCGGTCGTGCCGCGGATGTTCGACACGATCAACAATCGCGTCGGCTACGACACCGTCGGTGGTCTACCGCTGATGTCGTTCACGACGGTCGACCCGAACGGGTTCCAGTTCGCGCTCAAGCACGCGATCGACCGCGTGCTCGCGTTGGTCTTGCTCGTCGCGCTGTCGCCGCTGATATTGCTGGCGGCGCTGGCTGTGCGCCTCAGCTCACCCGGGCCGGCGCTGTTCAAGCAGCGCCGCGTCGGGCGCGACGGCAAGGCGTTCGACCTGTACAAGTTCCGCTCGATGCGCGAACGCTGTGAGCCCGAGCAGCTGAGCGGCGACGATGAGACGGCGCTCGAGTTCCTCCTCGGTGGCGACACGGCTCCCGGTGGGGTGGAGGGCGACGATCGCCGCACCCCCGTCGGGCGCTTTCTGCGCCGGACCTCGATCGACGAGCTGCCGCAACTGCTCAACGTGCTGCGCGGCGAGATGAGCCTGATCGGACCGCGCCCCGAGCGCCCCGAGTTCGTCGAGCTCTTCCGCCAGGACATCAGCCGCTACGGCGACCGCCACCGCGTCAAGTCGGGCATCACGGGCTGGGCGCAGGTGCACGGGCTGCGCGGGCAGACCTCGCTGGCCGAGCGGGTGGAGTGGGACAACTACTACATCGCCCACTGGTCGCTCGGCCTGGACGTGAAGATCCTCGCGCTCACGCTCACCGCGCTGTTCCGCAGCGCCGAGTGAGTCAGATGCGCTTCTGGGCCGCGCGGCCGATGCCGGCCCAGTACTGATACACGCGCACGCGCAGCCCGCGCGTGCCGAGCACGCTGGGCAGCGTGATCGAGTAGCGGTCGAAGCGGTCGAGCGTGAACAGCGCGTGGTAGCGCAGCAGGCCACCCTTGAAGGCTTCCAGCTGCATGTAGTCGCCGACCGGCCCCGATCCGCTCGCGACGACCGAGCGACCGTGGCGGCGCAGGGCGAGCGTCACCGGGCTGGGCGCGCCGAAGGGCGACGCGAGCACGCTCGCGAGCGCGCTGAAGGCCGGCTTGCGCTTGCCCGCGTAGCTGAGCACGCCGAACTGCTCTCCGCTCGTGTCCTGGAGCTTGAAGCTGACGACGCTCGACACGTAGGGGGTGCGCGCCAGCGAGCGGAACATGTCTGACAGGTTCCGTGCCTGGATCTGGGGCGTGACGCAGCCCTGTTCTTCCTGGATCTTGTGCTGCGGGTAGCAGCTGGTCCAGCCGAACTCGTCCAGCCACATCGGCTTGTCATCGCCGTTTGCGAGCTGCACTTCGTGCATCGCGCGCAGGGCGGCGAGCGTGAGCGTGTAGAAATGCACCGCCAGCCCGTCGTAGTAGCCCTTGATGCCGGCCGCGTACAGCGCGCGCAGAAACACGCCGTTTGACCCCACCAGCGAGCCCGCCAGCACCGGCAGGTTGGGGTTGACGAGCTTGACCGCCGTGTAGGCGGAGCGCAACAGCGCCGCGTACTGCTGGGGCTTGTTGGGCCCGTCGAAGTACACCTGGTTGGCCTGGTCTGGCTCGTTCCAGATTTCGATCGCGGCCAGGCTCGATGCGTAGCGCTGCGCCAGGAAGGCGACGAAGCTCGCGTAGTCGGCGGGATCGGTAGGGGGCCACGCATGTGCCTGCCCGCCTGCTTCGGGCACGCACCCGCTCAGCACCGGGGCAGGGGCCGAGGACGCCCAGCAGGGCGTGCCGTCGATGAACATGATCACCTTCAGGCCCGCAGCGGTGGCATCGGACGTCAGCTGATCGGTATAGGCGAGCGCCGTCTGGCTGAGCTGGCCCTGCTGGCGAGGTTCGAAGACCGCCCACGGTATTTCGATGCGCACGACCTTCGCGTGCAGTTCGCGCGCCTGTTCGATTTCACGATCGGCTCCGGCTGCCGTGGCGCCAGGACCGGGCGTTGCGTCGATGTTCACGCCGCCGAGCGGCGGAGAGGGTGCCTGCGCCGCTGCAAAGATCCCGGTCGAGCCCGCCGGCGAGGCCCACACCAGCCCGGAGAGCATGACCACAAGCGCCACGGCGGGCGCGCCCAGACGCTTGAGCATGCTTAAACGATAGACGCGCGCAGCGTCCTGCGAGCCGGTTGCACGCCCGCTGCCCAGCTAGGCTGTGGGCGCGATGCCGCCCACCTGGATCTGGATGCAGATCGCGATCGTCGTGTTCGTCGTGATTGGGATGATCATCGCGATCACGAAGCTCGTTTGAGCGCCTATCGACGCCTGCGCCAGAGCCCCCGGCGGGCTCTGACCGAGCCGCCTAGCTCGCTCAGCTCGCGGCGCTCGAGCGGGCACGCGGGTATCTCTTGGTCCTCGAGAATCGCAGCGGGCACCGCGTGCGTGAACCACTCGGCCAGCGGCGCGAGCCCCGCCCGCTCGAGCTCGGCCGACATCCCCGGTGGGCGACCCGTGTGATCGTGGGCGTCTGAAGCCACGTTGTGGGCCAGCCCGTCCCGCACGAGCTGCAGCGCGAAGCGACGCACCCGCTCCCCGAAGCGACCGACCAGCGAGCCGGCCGTGAGCGACGTCAGCACGCCAGCGCGGACTAGCGACTCGAGCATCGCCCGATCGCGATGAAAGGCATGGCAGCGCTCGGGGTGTGCGAGCAGGATCCGGTGACCGCGTCCCTGCAGGCCGAGCAGCATCGTGTCCAGCCCCGCGATGGCTGGCATGAAGGGCGGCTCGACCAACAGCCAGTGGCCCGCGCCGAAGCCCAGGCGCGAGAGCTCGTCGGCCTCGATGTCGAGCAGGCGCGTCATCGCGATCTCGCCACCGGTGCGCAACGTGAGGTCGATTCGCTCCTGCGCCAGGCACGCGCTCAGCTCGTTGGCGAGGCTGGCGATCGTGTGCGATTCGTTGGGGTAGCGCCAGCTGACGTGCGGGGTGGCGACGAGCGTGCGTGTTCCCGCCGTCTCGGCCGCCCGGGCCAGCAGCAGCGAGTCCTCGATCGAGTCGGGGCCGTCGTCGATGCCGGGGAGCACGTGGCAGTGCAGGTCGATCACGGGCGCAGCGAAACGTTACGGGGTCCGCAGGTATGATCGCCGTCGTCCAGGCGGCGAAGCTCACCGAACACCCGGCGAGGAGGGTCATGTTCAAGTCGATCGTGGTTGGCACAGACGGGTCTGACACGGCAACCCAGGCCGTGCGCCAGGCGGTCGACCTCGCCCGCGCGGTGGGTGCAAAGGTCGAGCTGGTGAGCGCATACGAGCCCGTGTCGGCGCAGCGTCTGAACGAGGAACGCCGGCAGGCGCCCGAGGATCTCCAGTGGGCGATCAACCCGCGCGAGGACGTCGACGCGACGCTCGACGCGGCGGCCGGCATCGCGCGCGAGGAGGGCGTCGACGTCGATGTCTATCCGCGCCAGGGCGACCCCGCCGACGCGATCCTGGATGTGGCCGAGGAGCGAGACGCGGACCTCATCATCGTGGGCAACAAGGGCATGACCGGCGCCAAGCGGTTCCTGCTGGGCTCGGTGCCAAACAAGGTCTCACACCACGCCCCGTGCTCGGTGCTGATCATCCGCACCACGTGAGCGGCTGACGCGCTCGCCTGGCACGCGGCGGCGGGGTTTCTCACAATTTCCGGCCTCCGCACACACCTGCCCCTTGTGCGATGCCCCCGCGGCGCATATGTTCTTGCTGGGCTGAGGGGGGTGGCTTTTCAGGGGTTTCCTACGCCCTGGAGGGCCGTCGGCTCCGTCTGCGCCAACATGAGGGTGTAGGTCTGACCGAGGAGCTCGATGGCTTGATGGTTCACATCGATACGACCCTTCAACCGGACGCGGTGCGTCTGTTCGTGACGGGCCAGCTCGACGTGTCGACCGCGAGCGCATTCGACAGGGCGGTGAGCGCGGCCGCGCGCCGGCGCGATCTCGTGGAGCTCGACCTGGCGGAGGTCGACTTCATCGACGGCTCTGGGCTCAGCACGCTCATGGATGTCGAGCGCCGTGCGCGCCGCGCACGCTACAGGCTGCGGATCGTGGCCGCCTCTCGCTATGTACGCCGGCTGATCGACCTCACGAACACGGTCGATCGCGTCTCGCCCCTGGCGCCAGCCCTCGAGGGCCCCCCGCTCGACCGCATCTGAGAGCGACGGCGCGTCCGACGCTGGCGGTGAGAATCGAGGTGCGCTGGGTGCGGCGCGGGCGCACAGCCGGCGCTGACGGGGAGATGTTCAGGGCGCTGAACGCAAAGGGGGGTCATCCGGACCATTGACTGTGCGCAGAGCGATGCAAAACTGCGCGTGTCGTATGGCAGAGGGAGCTGGGCGACGCGGAGGCGTCGCTACGCCGTCCTCGTCGCGGCTAGGCACGAAGGCCTCAACGGAAGGGTGGACGAATGAAGCGAAGGCGTTTTGTGACTTGTCTCGGCTTGCTCTGCACGATGGCGCTCGCAGTTGTGAGTGACGCGCCGGCGGATAGCCTTCCGGGGGGCGCACACGGCCGATTCGCACGCCACGGCCACAAATTGCTGCCTCGCGGCCAGAACGAGCTGATCCCGCTGTATGGCGACGCCAACCCGACCGAGTGGGCGCAGGCCTGCTGGGAGGCCAACGGCTCCAACGGCGGTTCCTGGATCGTCGCCAATGCCGCCAGCGAAGGCGGCGGCCCGGGCAGCGAAGCGTCACTCGCGCTCGCCGAAGCGATCGAACGCTGCTACGAAGCCGGTCGCGCCTCGGTCATCGGCTACGTCTCGACAGACTACGGCGAGGGGGGTGAAGCGAGCATCGCCGAAATCGAGCGCCAGATCGATGAGTGGTATGCGTACTATCCCGGCGAAATCGCAGGGATCTTCTTCGATCAGGTCTCAGACGATGTGCCCGGAACAACCACGAGCAACGAAAGCTTCTATCGGACCCTCGCTACCTACGTGCATACGCACGAGGGCAACAACGATGAGGTCGTGCTCAACTTTGGCGAAAACCCGAGCTCGGACTGGATGCTGAGTGGCAACGACGTCGAAGACGCCGATATCGTCGTCACCTTCGAGGGCTCCTACGACACGCCCGGCGAAAACCCGTTCACATCGTGGACTCAGGCGAGCTGGGAGCTGGGCTACCCGGCCGAAGACTTCGCGGCGCTGATCCACAGCGCTCCCGATGAAGAAGCCACGCCGCAGCCAGCGTCGGTCTGCACCGCGCTGGCCCAGAAGAACCTGGGGTATGTATACGCGGGCACCGCCTACGACCAGCTCTCGCCCTACTTCGGGGAACTCGCAAATGAAGCGAGCGATGGCGGCTGCTGAGATCCGTCGGATAGCGCCACGACGGGCGCTGTGGCTGGCACTCGTGCTGGCAGGTGCGCTCGTGCTCACCGCATGGGCTTTGCCCCGGACCGCGAGCGCCTACTGGGTTCCGTCCCCGACGGAAAGCTGGCAATGGAACCTCGCGATCCCGATCGAACCGACCGTGGACGCAGAAATCTACGACATCGACGCATTCGAAAACGAAGCTTCGGTTGTGGCGGCGCTGCACGCCGAAGGCCGGCACGTCGTCTGTTACATGGACGCTGGCTCGTGGGAGAACTGGCGTCCGGACGCGAGCGAATTCCCGGCGTCCGTGCTGGGCGACACCTACGAAGGATTCACCAATGAGAGGTGGCTCGACATCGAAACAGCGGCCGACCGCAGCATCATCGAGGCGATCATGGCCAAGCGCATGGAAATGTGCAAGGCGAAGGGCTTTGACGGCGTTGAGGCAGACAACGTCGAAGGGTGGGAGAACAAAACGGGCTTTAACATAACCCCCGAAGACCAGCTCATCTACAACGAGTGGCTGGCGAACGAGGCCCATTCGCTGGGGTTGTCGATCGCGCTGAAGAACGACGTCGAGCAGACCAAAGAACTCGTGCCCTACTTCGACTGGGACCTGACTGAGGAATGCGCGGGACGCAAAGAATGCGGGGACCTGAAACCGTTCACCGAAGCCCACAAGGCCGTGTGGTCGGTCGAATACAGCGCTTACAAACTCAAGCCGAGCCAGTTCTGCCCAGAAGCCAACAAAGAAGGCTTCATGGCGGTCCAGAAGAACGTCGAACTGGACGCGTGGAACGCTCCCTGCTGGGCGCAGGGCGACTGGGTGGGCAAAAAGGGGGCCGAAGGCTATGACCTGGCGGCGTTCAACGGCTCCAGTGACCTCGTCAATCTGCCATCGGGCGTGACGGTGACCCTGGTCAAAGGAAGTCGCGTGACGTGGGCCTCTTCGACGACCGATCCGCGCGCGCTGGAAAGCCCCACCGGCTCCACGCGCACCGCGGCGGCCTATTCCGATCCGTCCGAAGTCCAGGTGCAGCTGCACTTCACCAACGCCTACAAAGGCAACCTGCACCTGTACGCGGTCGACTGGGAAACAGAAGCGCGACGCGAGACGATAACCGCGGGCACGCAGACGGCGACGATGGCTGGGACGCCGACACAGACCGCAGCCGAAGACGAAAAAGCCAACCACGGCTTTAACCAGGGATCGTGGGTCTCGTTCCCGATCAACGTCGCGGCCGGCACGACGCTGCCGATAGACGTGAAGCGCTCCGCCGGCACAAGCGCGGTGCTCTCGGCGATCATGCTCGGGGGCGCCGAGCCGAGCCCGACCGTCTCGACGGCGCCGGAAGGCACGTGGCTGAGCTCATTCGGTGCGGGTGGCTACGACCTCGCCGACTGGGACGGCGTTCAAGACGTCTCAGAGCTGCCAAACGCCAGCGTGACCCTGACCAAAGGCAGCCGCTACCAGTGGGCGGCGAATACCACTGAAGTCAGGGCCCTG
>Ga0187783_10004281_pt1 | contig 10578 bp, 8 predicted proteins | sample 1015_SJ02_MP02_2_FD_132471 | JGI IMG/M metagenome (GOLD analysis project Ga0187783, IMG submission 132471) | Tropical peat soil microbial communities from peatlands in Department of Meta, Colombia - 1015_SJ02_MP02_20_MG | ecosystem: Environmental > Terrestrial > Soil > Wetlands > Peat | place...
ACATAACATCAATATCATTGCCAACGGACCCTGCATTTTAGTTGAATTAGGTTGCTTCAGTTATCCTCTGTAGCCTGTCTGGAACCGGCTATTTTTGTCCGAATAAAATATTGCAACAAGGGATCGACTAAAGTAAGCGTTTGGTCTTTTGTCCAATAAAGGTAATCACGGTCAAGTAGAAATTGCAAGGTTTTTTGCATGCTGCCAAGAGGTAAATCCACTTTTTCTTGAAAAAATTTACTATTGGGTTCTTTTATTCCGCCTAATAAAGCTACCGCGGTTAAAATCTTTAAACGATTACTGTTGAGCGGCTCCAAATCCGCAATGCATTTGTTTACCTGATTGTCTAAACAATTTTTCCAAGCCTCTTGAACCGATTGGGTTGTCGGCAATTGATTACCTTCCCATAATTGATCGCAGAGTAAATTGACATAATAAGAATGACAAGCAGTTACAGTTAAGATTTTATCAATGACATCTTCCGGTAATGAATTTCGCCAGCGTTTTTTGGCTGCAATTTCTAAGTGAGATTTAAAATCCGAATGAGGGATACGGTTTAACAGGATCGTTTGGCAACACATATATAAGGGTTGATTCCGATCATCGAAAATCTTTTTTAGCATGTAACGAGAGCTGCCTGAAAATACAAAACACAAATTTTGCGCGACTTGAGCGACCGAACGAATAGCCGCCTGAATAGCATTGGCTTCATCCACTCTCAGTAAATCTTGGAACTCATCTAAAAAAACCACGACCCGTTTATTTTGTTTAACCGCAAATTTTTCCAGACCGTTCAGCATGTCGGCAATTTCAGCAGCCGGATCAAACATCGGCTTGGAAAAATCTAATTTCAATTCAAAGCCTCCGGCTTTAACTACAATGTTGGCCTTTTTAAAACAGTCGCTGATCCATCGAATGGCTCTTTTGGTAAAAGGAGCCATGCTTCGAACAACTTTGGAAATTCCTTGTTCTAATCTTTCGCAAACCCCTTGAGTATAAACCACACAAAATAAATCTGCTTCCGCATAATGCACATTCATGTCGGTCAGCACCTTACGCACTAAACTGGTTTTACCATACCGACGTGGCGCAACCACTACCGTATGTTGGCCCTTTTCTATGTTCTTTTTCAAGCAATCTCGTTCACCGGCGCGATCGCAAAAAGCCTGCCCACGGGCGGTTGTAATCGTAAAAAAAACTTCTTGCGGCATATATACTCCAAAGTAGATTATCTAAAAGAGATTATCTAAAAAGAATAATCTAACTAGGATAATTATACAATAATATGCCCAGTTTCGGTGAATCCCTTAGTGCTCCACCCTTATTGTCCTCTTAGTGACCATCCCCACCCTAACCCTCCCCTTTGAAAGGGGAGGGAACAATCGTTTTTGTACTAAGGCTTTGTAAATACTCAATTAATTCATAAGAGGTTGATTGACTTTGATATTTAATAATGATTTAATAGAATATGCGTTTCATTATTTTGACGTTGCTGCTGGTCGTTAGCGCCGCTTGGGCTTCTGAATCAGTTAAACCTGGAATCATAACCATTGACCGCGCTCAATCGGTTGATCATCGTTTGCCTTGTAATAAAGGGCAGAAACAGTATTGTGATTTGAGAATCTATCAAATCATGGTGGAATCATTCGTGAACGGTGATCCCCAGCACGGTTTTGGGGCAGGGTATGGGCCTAGCCATCATCGCGGCGATTTGCGGGGGATTATCAATTCTTTGGATTATATTAAATCCTTAAATGTCAATGCGATTTGGATAACGCCGATTTTTGATACCGATGCGAACAGCGATACCGGCGATCAGCTGCGGTTGGATGCCACCGGCTATTTTGCCCATGATTTTTTTAAAATTGATCCTCATTTTGGCACATTGGCGGATGCGAAAGAATTAGTGCAAAAAGCCCATCAAAAAGGAATTGCGGTTTTTTTTGACGGCGTATTTGGACACGCCAAATTCACCGGCGTCGTGGCGTCACCCAGTGGCTTAAAACCGGTGTTGAAACCCTGCGGAAAAGAATACGTCAATTATCCCGGACTGTGCGCACAATATCCGCAAAGCCGGGATTTTTTCGCAGCAGTTGCTGCCTATTGGATGCGTGAAGTCGGCATCGATGGCTGGCGAGTGGATCAAGCTTATCAAGTGCCTATTAGCGATTGGCATTTTATTCAGAATAAAATCTTACAAACCGCTAAACAAACCGGGGTTTCAGGCTATGTGGTCGGAGAGATCTGGCGCGGTAAAGCGGCCGGTTCCGCTGAAGACATTCAGCGGGAAGGGTATGGCGACGAACAGCAACCCGGCCTGATGTCGGTGTTTGATTTTCCAGTTCGCTACGCGCTGGTGAAAGTACTCGCCACTCAAGAAGATTCGACCGAGCCGGGGGCTTCGCATCAACCGGCTTCTTTCTTAAACAGCGCCGAAGGGATGCAATCTCATCAAATTTATCCGAATTTTGCCATTCCCAATTTAATGATCGGCAATCACGACACCGTACGGTTCGGTAATTTATTAATGCGCGCTCATATTGCGAATCCCAATGATCCCAATTATTGGCGACTGCATCGTTTAGCCTTTGCGTTTTTAACGGCGTATTCAGGCCCGATTACTATTTATTATGGTGAGGAAATTGGCGATTTTACCCCTCATTTTTCCCAAAAAATAACCCACAACTGTGTCGCCAAAAATTTATGCGACGATCACGTCGCGCGCACTGACGCCAAAATTTTAGGCGTCACCGTTCAACCCGGCCAATTAGACCCGCGGGCGCTGGCGCGTAAAAATTATGTCGCTCGCTTAATGACTTTAAAAGCCGAGCATCCCGCCTTATCCAGCGGCGCCCGCACTCATTTAGGATCAGGAAAAGATTACTACATCGATCTTAAAACCTTAGGCAACGAGCAAATTATCTTTATAATGAATACCGGTCATCATCCTCTGACCTTTCAAATTAATAAAAATATCTTTGGATCCCATCCCACCGCCATTAAAAATCTGCTTAACAACAACCAAACCATTACCGCCAGCGGCCAGACCTTTCAAATCACCGTCCCGGCGCTGGATTCTGCTTTCTTTCAAGTCATGATGTAGTCTCCTCGACCATGCCGATCCAGCTGACCAAAACCAGTCGAAAAGTGCTGTTACACATTGTTTCTCTCATCATGCTGATGGAAATGATGGACGCCACAGTCCTCAATACCGCTCTGCCGCAAATTGCGATCAGTCTTCAAGTCAACATCATTGCGCTTAAAGAGATTTTAACGATCTATTTTTTAGCCTTGGGCGTTTTTATTCCGGTCAGTGGTTGGGCGGCTGACCGGTTCGGGGAAAAAAAGACGATGTTAATCGCCCTTGCGCTGTTTAGTATCAGCTCCATTGGCTGCGGTTTATCGGTTAATTTGTGGATGTTGATTGGCTTCCGTTTACTTCAAGGTATCGGTGCTGCTTTCTTAATGCCGGTGGGCAGGCAGATTATCGTTCGCGTCTTCCCTCATCGCCTGGCTCGGGTCGAGGCGATGGCCAGGGCGAATATTATGACCTTATTAGGGTTATCCTTAGGGCCGCTGATCGGCGGCGTGTTAACCACTTATGCCAATTGGCGTTGGATTTTTTTCGTCAATATCCCGGTGGGAATACTGTCCTTTTATCTGATTTATCATTTTTTGCCGATCATTCGCGAAAAAGAAATCGCTCAATTTGATTTGTTGGGTTTTATTTTGTTGGGAATTTTTTTAGGCATTATATTATGTTTATTAGACGCCGCGGCCTATCCATTTATTCCTGTTTACCTAAAATTATTGCTGTTGGGCGTGGGCATTCTCAGTCTGGCGGCTTATCTTCGGCACGCCCGAGTTTTCCCCAACCCGTTAATCCGTCTCGATCTTTTCAAACAGGGACGTTTCAAATCTGCTGCTTTAGCCAGTCTACTCACTCGCTTGACCTTGACCACCCCGCCGTTTTTAATCCCGTTGTTGCTGCAAACCGGCTATGGATTTAGCGCGATTGAATCGGGATTATTGACGGCGCCCGTTATTATCAGCACCTTGTTGTCCATGGTTTTTTTGCCTCGAATCATTAAACATTTTGATGCTAAACAGTTATTAATTTGGAATACCGTGGTATTAATGCTGGTATTTGCCACTTTCTCTATCCAGGCCGTTTCTTTAAGCATTCCTTTATTAATTTGCCAACAATTTATTATTGCGTTTTTAACTCCGGTGCAGCAAACGTTGATTAATAGTTTGGTCTATGAAGATTTAACCGGCATTTACATCAGTCAAGGGGTGAGTCTTTACAGCGTGATTATTCAAGCCGGCAGCAGCTTTGCCATCGCTCTGGCGGCTTTAGTGATGACGACCATCATCGGCGGCAGCCATTTAGAAAATCAGATTCCTCTGGTCGCGTTTAAAGTCGTATTCCTCGTTCAAAGCGTTTATCTGCTGTTCTCATTAATCGTTTTACTTGCCAATGCAAAAACTTGAAAATATTTTGCCTAATAGATCATCGGCAGTGAATTCGCCGGTGATTTGGTTGAGGGCGGATTGGGCGTGGCGCAAATCTTCGGCTAATAACTCGCCGGCGCCATGAATGGAAAGTTGTTGATAGCCCATTCTTAAGTGATGGAGCGCGTTATCAATGGCGATTAAATGGCGGCGGCGGGCGATGAAATTGCCTTCGCAGGAGGCGTTGAATCCGATTAGCTGCTTTAAGTGATCTCTCAGTAAATCTAATCCCTGTTGAAACTTTGCAGAAATGGCGATTTCGGTGTAATCCGCTCGGACTCGTTTGCCGGGGAGCTCATTCAATAAATCAATCTTATTTTTAATTAAAATAATGGGAATGTTTTTATTTAACTCGACATCAAATGCAGCCGGTTGAGGGATACTGGCGTCGGTAATCCACAAAATCACATCGGCTTGGGCCATGTCGGCTCGAGTACGGCGTATCCCTTCTTGTTCGATAGCATCCTCGGTCTCGCGCAAACCCGCGGTATCAATAATATGTAAAGGCAATCCGTCGATGTGAATTAATTCGCGCAATAGGTCGCGAGTGGCGCCAGGAATATCGGTGACAATGGCGGCGTCGCGACCGCTTAACTTATTTAATAGGCTGGATTTGCCGGCGTTGGGTTTGCCGACAATCACGGCAGTCATTCCTTCGCGCAATAAAGCGCCTTGATGAGTGGAGCTGCGCAAGGATTCAAGGGAATAAATAAGCGCTTGTAAATCACTGACGACCGTGCTCTCGCCGATAAAATCGATTTCCTCGGCCGGAAAATCAATCGCTGCTTCAATATAGATGCGCAGCCGAATCAATTCGGCAACATTCGCTTGTACTTGCCGTGAAAACTCGCCTTGTAACGAACGCAGGGCCGAACGTGCGGCTTGTTCCGAAGACGCATCGATTAAATCAGCAATCGCCTCGGCTTGGGCCAAGTCGATTTTATCGTTTAAAAAAGCTCGTTCAGAAAATTCGCCGGGACGCGCTAATCGCGCTCCCGCCGCGAGTACTTCGCGCAATACACAATCGAGAATCACCGGGCCGCCGTGACCTTGCAGTTCCAAAACATCCTCGCCGGTAAACGAGGAGGGCGCCGGGAAAAACAGGGCGATTCCTTGATCCAGCGTGCGGCCCAGCGAATCTCGAAAGGGGAGATAAACCGCTTCACGCGCTTTGGGAACTTGTCCTAAAATCGCTTGAGCAATCGCTCGCACTTCTCGACCGGACACTCGAATAATGCCAATGCCGCCGCGTCCCGAAGGGGTAGCGATGGCGGCGATGGTCTCGTTCACTAACATTACGGTTTGAATTTAGACTTTTTTTTCGAAGCGGTTTTTTGCTTAGGATTTTTATACGTTTTCATCACGTACCATTGCTGTAAAATACTGGCGCAGTTATTCACTAACCAATACAAAACCAAACCCGCCGGGAATGATAAAAAGAAAATAGTAAACACCACCGGTAAAATCATCATCATTTTCGCTTGAGTGGGATCGGGCGGCGGCGGGCTCAATTTCTGCTGCAACAACATACTCAAACCCATTAAAATGGGCAGAATATAATAGGGATCATGCACGGACAAATCTTTTATCCAAAGAATAAAAGGCGCTTGGCGCAGTTCTACGCTTTCAATTAACACATAGTACAGCGCAATAAAAACCGGGATTTGGATAATCGTCGGTAAACAACCGCCCAGAGGATTTATTTTTTCTTTCTTGTAAAATTCCATGGTCGCGCGGCTGAGTGCTTGCTTATCTTCGCCGTATCGATCCTTTAAAGCTTGTAAGCGAGGTTGGATATCTCGCATTTTTGCCATGGACGCATAGCTCTTTTCTGATAATTTATAAAATAATAATTTAATCAGAAGAGTGGTGATGATGATCGACCATCCCCAGTTTTTCACCAGCGAGTGCACGTGATCCATGACCCAGAAAATGGCTTTGGAAATCATCCACAACCAACCGTAATCAATGGTGAGGTCTAACCCCTTGGCTAATTTTTTCAGCTCGTCGGGCAGTTCCGGACCCACATAAAATTGGGATTTTTGGGTGGCCTGTGCACCCGGAGCAATCGTCAACTCCGAACCCACATAGCCCACCGTATACGTATCGCCGCTGACACTGCTGTAATAATGATTCATTTGATCCGCCGGCGGAATCCAGACCGTTAAGAAATAAGGCTGTTGCATGGCGACCCAGCCGCCTTGAATATTTTGATTGATCTGCTCTTCATTTAATTTTTTGAACGGTACTTTTTCATACGGTTTGTCCGGGCTGGAAATCGCAGCGCCGCTATAAGAACGCGAATGTTGAGCGCCTTTGGGAGGAGGCACATTCTTGCGGACAATTTGTTGATAAATGTTTCCAATCCAGGGAGTGGCTGCCGTGTTACGAATTTGATAATCCACTTGGATGTTATATTTCTTGCGTTCGAATAGAAAGGTTTTGGTGACCTGGAGGCCGGAAGAAGTCGTGCCGATTAACTGTACGGCCAATTTATCTTGACCTTTGGGTAGAACAAACTGATTCTGACTGGCCGTATATTGGATGGCTTCGGTTTGCGTGGCGTTACTCGCTTTTAACCCGGTCTGCGCCAAATACAATGAATTGGGATCAGAACTTAAAATCGCCATGGGTCGGTGAGGTTTTCCCAAGTTCTCATCGTATTTAAGTAGCTTGGCATCGATTAAATCGCCGCCTTGTGCGGAAATATCCACATCCAAGACATCGGTTTTCACTTCAATCACCGATTGCGGATTAAAAGTGGATGGCGCTTGACCAGGCGTTGGCGCTGCCGGCGCCGCGGCAGGTTTCGTCGGCGTTGTGGAATAAGAGGGTGGGACAAAACCAGTAATCGCCGAGGGTGCAGCCGGATTAGAAACCGTTTGTTCAACCGGTTTTTCGGGATGGTCTTTGATCCAAGCATTCCAAAGAAATACGCCGACCGCCGCCACCGCTGCATACAACACAATTCGCCAAATTTGACTGAAATTGATTTGATTGAAATTAAAGGGAAGTTTCATGGCGGATCATAGCCTCCCGGATGCCCGGGATGACAACGTAATAAGCGCCAAGCCGTCAGCCCCAGGCCTTTTAAGATTCCGAATTTCAAAATAACTTGCTCTGAATAATCCGAGCAGGAAGGGTAAAACCGGCAGCGATTACCTAACCACGGGCTGATCAGATAACGATACCCGCTCAGTAATCCGATCAAAGTTTTAAGAATAAGTTGTCTAAGCATCGCCGTAACTCGCATTGATCTGCTCCGCCCGCTTCATGCCGGGCAACCACGACTATATCATAAGCGGGCAGTCTCGACTGAACATGACGGAACGACTCCCGTACTTGCCGTTTGACCCGATTGCGTAACACCGCCAACCGAAGCTTTTTTTTGGGCGTAATGATTCCTAATCGCGGAAAGGCCAACCCGTTTAGACCGTAATAAAATACAAAATACCTTCCGGCCAAGGAAGATCGCTGGGTTAATTGGGTTTGAAACTGAGCCTTTTTGTATAACCTAACCTTCTTAGAAAAAGAAAATTTATCAGACACTTAAGCGCTTTCTGCCCTTTGCTCGGCGAGCGTTCAACACGCGGCGACCGCCCACGGTCTGCATTCGGGCGCGGAATCCGTGCGTACGCTTACGGTGAAGGTTGCTCGGTTGATAGGTTCTCATCATAACATTGTCCTCGTTTTTGCCGTTTATCTTAAACAAATTCTGTTCGAGAGTCAATCCAGGGGATTCGAACCTGTGGTCAATAATTAAATATTTATATAAATTACTGTTGTTATTAAGTTGAATAATAACGGTTGATAAGTCAAAATGTGATTGAAACTTCAATCACTTGTTTAATGAATAACATTGATGAACACCGTTTAGTTTCCTGTGGATGAATTGAGGATAAAAATTATCAACAAACTTATCCACAGCTTATTCCGGATTTTTTCACAGAGTTATGGTATAGTTTTTAGAGTTAATTCTTAAGGATTGGTTATGAATAAGTACACCCATATTTTGGTCGCGGTTGAGCTGGATCCTAAATCAGATGCACGTATTGTTACTAAAGCTCGCGAACTCAGAGATCATTATCAGGCGCCGATTACTTTGCTCCACGTGGTGGAGCACCTGAGTAATTACGGGGCTGCGTATGGGGTATCCGCCGGGGTTGATATTGAAGAGATCTTGGTGAATGAAGCCAAGGTATCGATTCGCAAGCTGGGTGAACAATTGGGTGTACCCGAGGAACGGCAGTTAATCAAGGTAGGACCAGCCAGCCAGATGATTATTGAAGAGGCCAAAGAGCGGCATATCGATCTGGTGGTCATTGGCAGTCATGGCCGGCACGGAGTGCGATTGCTGTTGGGTTCCACTGCCAACGGTGTTTTGCACGGTGCTCATTGCGATGTATTAGCGGTTCGATTAAAAGACTAATTAACGAGCGGTTAATAGGAATTTACAAATCCGGTCTTCGGTATTCTTGTAAACTCGATGGGTGTCTTCCAAGCCATTCGTCATAATCACAAATACGATTAATCCGTGGTGATAAGTGTTCATATAACCGGCTAATGCGCTCACTCCTGAATTTTTCATGGTGCCTGTTTTGGCGTGAATGGCTTCGCCTTTGGTCATGTCGCCTAGCCGGCCGCGCAAGGTGCCGTCTTGGCCGGAGATCGGTAAGGCGTCCCACAGATCCGGTTGGATTTGGGGATTGGTGTAAGCATAATGGAGTAGTCTGGCTAATTGATTGGGAGAGACTAAGTTGTAGCGAGATAATCCGGAGCCGTCGGACAAGTGAATTTGATTAAAATCGATACCCGCCGGCCCGGATAAGATCTGTTTAACCGCGCTTAAGCCATTTTGCCAGGTTCCTTGAGTATGGTAATAAACTCCGCCTAACTGTTTTAATAAGGAATTGGTGTAAAGATTGTCGGAATCTTTTAGCATTTCTTTGACGATCAAATTTAATGGCGGTGATTGATGGGTGGTTAATAAGCCGGCGCTATCCGGCGTTGGTCTGATCTCCACCGGACCGTTAAATGGAATACGGTTTTTAGTCAGGGTATTGCCGATCAGCACCTTGGCGTAAGTCACCGGGTCTCGCAGCGCCAATGCGAAATATTGTTTACTCGGCTGTTTGGTGATGCAGCCACTGACGTGATAGGTATTATCGCTCTCGCTGTAAACGGATAAAGCGCATTCTACGTGTCCACTGCCGGTCGCCGTGTGATTGTCCACTCGAACCACTCCGGAAGGAACCGTTGTGGCGACCGTGGCCGGCGCACCACTTCGCGGGGAGGGGGATAGGATAATGGCGAATCGGTTTTCATTGAGAATAACTGCATTGAGCGGTGCGGCATAACCGAAAATAAGATCGTGTAATAACCAGCCGGATGCATAAGCGGCGGAACCATAAGCGGTGTTATCCAAATAAACGTGACCGTTGATTTGATTAATGCCGAACTGGTTCAATTCGCCCAATAAATCAACGAGTTGTTTGTCAGTTAAGGTGGGGTCGCCATTAAATTGGACATAGAGATCCCCGTTCAACACGCCCTGATTGATTTGACCGGTGGTGCGCAAACGGGTTTCAAATCGGTAATCCGATTTTAAATAATCCAGCGAAGCGATGGCTACGAATAATTTGTTTACACTGGCGGGAGTGAACAAATTATCGGCGTTATGTTGATAAAGAATAGTCTTGCCTCCAACCGTTTGGACAATGATTCCTATATGGGCGTAGGGAGATATTTTACGGATGATGGCGTCCATTCCGGTTTGCAAATCATTCGATTGGTTGGTTTTTAGATGGTGATGATGAGGATTATTTTGGGCAAAACCAGGCAGAGAAGTAAGGGCGATCACTCCTAAGAGTAAAAAACGATAAAATCTTTGATAAAATTGGCTCACAGCAAACAGTCTCCGGAATTAAACGTAAGAATCATATCGCGATCTTTCGCCGGGCTGCAAGCGGATTAAATAAAAAAACCTCCAACAGCTATTAATTATTCTTTTTAATTTAAATGTCTTGTAGTTTTTATCGTTAAATATTCTTTTTTACTTTTATG
>Ga0187783_10004282_pt1 | contig 10576 bp, 10 predicted proteins | sample 1015_SJ02_MP02_2_FD_132471 | JGI IMG/M metagenome (GOLD analysis project Ga0187783, IMG submission 132471) | Tropical peat soil microbial communities from peatlands in Department of Meta, Colombia - 1015_SJ02_MP02_20_MG | ecosystem: Environmental > Terrestrial > Soil > Wetlands > Peat | place...
GCGGCGGTCTCCCACTACGCCGAGCGCTTCCGTGACACGTTCAAGGACCTCGGCGACTCGATCAACGACGCCGGGCAGCAGCTGAGCGACTGGCTGCGCCGCTCGCGCGAGAGCGCCTGACGCCTCAGCGATCCGACCCGAACAGCCGCAAAAAGAGCAGGAAGATGTTGAGGACGTCGAGGAAGATGCCCGCCGCGAGCGGGATCGCTTCGTTGGTGCCGCCATGGCGTAGGCGGTTGAAGTCGATCACCGTGTAGAGGCCGAAGATAGCCAGGCCGAAGAGGGCGTAGATCGTGTAGGCGGCGGGAATACGCACGAAGATAAGGACGATCCCGGCGAGGATCAAGCCGAGCAGCAAGAAGAACGCAATGCGATATAGAAAGGACAGATCGCGGCGGATCGCAAAGCCGCCGGCGCCGAGGCCGCCGACGAACAGCGCCGTCGCGCCGAACGCCTGGCGGACGGCCGTCGGGTCGACCTGCGAGTAGTAGTTGATCGTCGTCGACACCGCGCACCCCATCAGCAAGCCGAACAGGAGCAGCAGACCGAGCGCCAGACCGTGGTTGCCGCGCGCGTTGGCGACGTTGAGCCCGACGAGGCACCCGAGCGCGACCAGCCACGCGACGAACCAGCCCGCGCCCCCCCAGCTGCGGGCGATGAAGACCCCGAGCGTCGCCATGCCCACGGTGAGGGCGACGAGACCCATCACCTGAGCAAAGAGCGTCTGCGCTCGTCCCGGCGCAAGCCCTTCCGCGTAGCCCGTCGAGCTCATCGCGCCAATCCTACGGCCTCGGCGTGGGCGGCGTCCCTGCTATCGGGTCCACCGCCCGCTCGTGGCGACGCGCCGCGCCGGCGCGCAGCCCCCGCGCACAGAGGAAGGGGCGGCCACGACGTGGTGGCCGCCCCTGGTGCTCAGCGCCAGATTCGCCGAGCGAGCTGAGCTACCAGTTGATCGGCGCCGGCGGAGCCGCCGTCATTTCAACTTTGTTGCCCGGGCCTGAGGTGGTCGCCGTGAGCACCGGACCGAGCAGCCCGCATTCGCCGAACGGCGGCAGGGTCACTTCAGCACTGAAGGAGAAGTTGCCCGTGGCCAGCGCGTTCGTGGGCTCGCGGATGCTCAGCGGCAGTTTGATCGGTTCGACCGTTCTGCACCCGATCGGCAGGTACAGCAGACCGATCTGCACTGCCTTGACGAGCTCGTTGGCTTTCCCTTCGGCGCTCTCGAACACTTCGTCGCCGTTTTCGCTGTAGCCGAACGTGCCCGTCGCCGGACCGGTCGGCGTCAGCGCTCCGCTCACCGTCACAGGCAACCCGAGCACGAACATCGTCTGGTCGATCGGCGGGATGTCCAGCGTCGCCGTCAGCGTCCCCTTGGTCGCGTCGGCGGTCGAGCTGATCGTCGCCCCCGACGGGATTTCCTCGGAGATGCCCGATTTCTCGGTGACCTTGCCTGTCAGGCTCCATTCGTTGAGCTTGATGATCAGGTCGCCGACCTCGGGGGTCAGGCGCGCGTTGGACGGCAGCGCGGCACCGGGTTTGTGCAGTCCGCAGGTGCTCGGCGCACTCTTGCCAGCGACGCGTTCTTCGATCCATTTCAGCGCGTTCGGAGCGCCGATCGCGTCCGTGAACAGGTGCTCGGAGTCATATAGCTGGAAATCGTCCGTGGCGCCTTTTTCACACCAGTCGTAGTGCAGGTTCACGTCCTGGCTGAGCGGAACGACCTCGTCTTCCAGACCATGGTAGTGGTAGACCGGCGCCGACGGAATTTTGTTGTCCAGCGACTGTTCTTCGAGCACTTTCCTGAACGTCGGTTCTGATTTTTCGAGTTCTTCCAGCGACTCGTGGCTGGTCGTGAATTCCTGGAAGTTCGCGCCGTTGAGTTTGGTCAGCAGTTCGGTCACGCACTCCGTGAGCGCCGCACCGACCGCGGCTTCACCGGCTGGCGTGAGCGTGCCCAGTTTCAGTTCGGGGTAGGCGGCCCCGAGGCCGATCGCCGACAGGATGGCCAGCCCCGACGTGGTGCTCGGACCGCTGAAGGCACCGAATTCACGCAAATTGGCGGGGACGCCGCCGTCGGCCATGCCCGACAGCTTGACGTTGGGGGCATAGGTCGACTGGAGCTCGCCCGCCCAACCGACAGCCTGGCCACCCTGCGAGTATCCCCACGCGTAGGTGGGGTTGCTTTCGCTGAGGCCCGCTTCGGGCAGCTGGCGCGCCGCGCGCACGATGTCCAACACCGCCTGGCCCTCGGCCTTGCCCGCCGTGTAGGTCGGGATCGCGCCGTTGGTGTAGCCCTGGTAATCGGTGACGTCGACCGCATAGCCCGCTTTGAGCGCCTCGACGATTTCGTCCCCGGCGTACTCGGTGCCCGCGACGAGCTGCTTGGAGGGCGCGCACTGCGGAGCGATGCCCTGCGTCGGGATGCCGATCGTCACGACCGGGCGCGAGCCGCTGCCCGACCATTTCGTGGTCGGGACGATCACGGTGCCGGTCACGAAGTCCGGTTCGCCGCGCTGTGCGGTGGACTGGTAGAGGACCGTCCATGCTTTGTTGCCCGGCAGCGTGACTTTGAGGTTCATGGTCGCCGGCCGGTACCAGATCAGTTCGCCCGCGGTTCCTTTCGGGGTGGTCGTGGGCGGCGTGTAGAACGCCGAGCCTTCCGGGCCCACCACGGGCGACGCCGAGGCGCTCGAGGCCATCACGAGGATTGCCAAGAATGAAAGCGCGAGCGATCGCGCCGAGAGCTTGCGATGCGACACCTCTATCTCCTCCCGGTCCTGCGGGCACGAGCTTCGTGCCCGTGTGTAGAGATGAGAGCTCGTGAAACCGCTCGCCTAGCGCGCTCCGTCCCCCGATCTCGTCATCCTCGCGCCCCCTGGCACGCAAATGAAACATACCTGGCCGAGCGTCCCAAGTCAACTTTGACTTCGCTTTGAGACCACGACGCGCGGCCCGCCAGGCTGGCCAAACAGCCACCACGTTGCCACCCACCGGCTGCCGGGCTGCGGGGGCGGCCCTGAGTGCCGTCCCCGCCGAGCTGGCATGCAGCGGGCTAGATCGGCCGATCGCGCCCAGCCCAGTAGGGTTCGCGCAGGCGGCGCTTGAAGATCTTGCCCGAGTCCTCGCGCGGCAGCGAGTCGCTGAACTCGACCACCCGCGGAGCCTTGTAGGCGGCGAGGTGCGAGCGCACGTGCTCGCGCACCGCCTCGGCCGTGAGCGTGGCGCCGTCTTCGAGCTCCAAGTGCACCGCGAGCGCCTCGCCGTACTCGTCGTCGGGGACGCCGAACACGGCGCAGTCGCGCACGGCCGCAAGCGACAGCAGGCAGTCCTCGATTTCGATCGAGTAGATGTTCACGCCACCGCTGATCACGATGTCGCTGCGGCGATCGTTGAGGTACAGGAACCCGTCCTCGTCCAGGTAGCCGATGTCGCCACAGCTGACGAGGCCTTCCCGTTCGACGGCGCGCCGCTTGGCGGCGTCGCCCGCGTAGGTGAAGTCCGGCCACACGTCCAGCCACATGTAGATCTCCCCCGACTCACCGGGGCCTAGCTCCCCGCCTTCCGCGTCCAGCACCTTCACGACGGCTCCCTCCAGCGGGCGACCGACGGTCCCCGGATGTGCGAGCCACTCCTGGCTGGTGCAGAAGGTGATCGGGCCGGTCTCGGTCGAGCCGTAGTACTCGGTCACGATCGGGCCGAGCCAGCGGATCATCGCAAGCTTGATGTTGGGCGGGCAGGGCGCAGCCCCGTGGACGACCCACCGCAGCGAGGAGAGGTCATAGCGCGAGCGCACCTCGTCGGGCAGCGCGAGCAGGCGCACGAACATCGTCGGAACCATCTGCACGACCGTCACACGACGCTCGGCGACGAGCGCCAGGAAGTCCTCGGGATCGAAGCGCTTCATCAGCGTCATGTCCATTTCCCGGATGGCGGCGGCGTGGGCATAACCGTTGGGCGCGGAGTGGTAGAGCGGCGCCGGTATCAGGGTGCGCTCGCCGGTCCCGATGCCGAAGACGCTGGCAAGCTTGGCGCGGACCGCCTCGCGCTTGGCGTCATCGGGGACGGTTCGCACGACGCCCTTGGGCTGCCCGGTGGTGCCCGAGGTGTAGATGATGCTGAGCGGCGCGTTCTCTAGCGTCGCGCCCCACGACCGGCCGCTCGCCAGCCAGTCTCGCCACAGCAGCGCCCCGGCGGGCGGGCGGATGTCCATGTCCGCGTCGTCGGATGGAACGATCACCAGCGTGACGCCATCCGGGACGCTCTCGGAAACGGTGGACCAGAGGTTGTCGTGTGCGATCAGCACGCGTGCGCCGCTGTCGGCGAGCATGTAGGCCAGTTCCTCGCCGCTGCAATGCCAGTTCAGCGGAACCGCTCCGGCGCCGAGCGGCACCGTGGCGATCGACGCCTCGAGGAACTCGATCGAGTTGCGCAGCAGGACCGCGACCCTGTCCCCGGCACCGATTCCAAGCTCACTGAGGCCCTGGGCCGCATGCCCGGCATGCTCGAACAACTCTGGATAGGTGGTGAAGCGCGCGCCGCAACGGACCCCGATCTCCTGCGGCGGCGCCATCGCGAGGATCTTAGCCTCGTCCCCAACGGTCACCCGGCTCAACGCGGCCGGCACACGTGCCGCGACGCCGCGGCGCGTCCGGTCCAGGCGCTATCCGCCGGCCTCGAGCAGGCGCAGGCGAACGGCACCGAGCTCGATCGCCTCGCGCCCACGGCGCACGCTGCCCGGCAGCTCGAGCGCCACCTCACAGATGCCCTCGAGCGCCGGCTCGCCGGTGATGAACCCGACCTCGGCCCCCTCGAGCGCGAGCGCCGGTCCCCGTCCCTCGGCCAGTGCCACGCCGAGCACCGCCGCCCAGCGCGCGGCGGTGGCGGCGGGGTCCCCGACGGCCACGGTCACTCCGGCCACGCGGCCCGCCGTGCCGGGGCCGATCTTGCCGGTCCAGCCCGGGCCTCCCCAGCGCCAGGTGCCATATGGCCGCGACTGGTCGAGCGAGACGATCGCGCCGCCCATGTCGAGCGGGTGCAGGTGCGTGGCCGAGATATCGGGCAGGTCCAGCTGCCAGACGACGCGCACTCCAGACTGCTCCACGCGGCCACGCGCCCCGGCGAGGTCTTCGAGGTCGAATATGACCATGTAACCGCTGTCGCCGCCACGACGCTTCAGGTAGCGCGCGGCCGTCGCATCGGGCGTCGTCGGCGAGACGACCTCCAGGAAGGTGTCACCCAGCGCGAACACCGCGTTGACGAGACCGAACTCCGCGACGCCCGGATCGCGGAAGGGCTCCCTCAGCGCAAAATCGTCCATGAGCGCCCGCACGGTGGGCTCGAGCTCGCTCGCCACCAGCACCGCCTGGCGCAGCCGCACCCCTGGTGAGCCCTCCGTCAGCGACACGGGCTAGGGAAACCGGCCAGGTCGAGCTCGCGGTCCATCGACCCTCGATCTTCGCAGTTTGCGGCCGCAAGCAGGAAGGACGCGATGCGTGACGTAAGATACAAGCGCTGGCGAGTCTGGAGGTGACGACGTTATGGAGAGCTCGACCGACGACGGCTTGGATGTCGTCGAGACCCTGTGGTGGCTATTCGCCCTGTTCGGCGTCCTGACGCTCGGTGTCGGGATCTTCCTGATCTTCTCGCCGCACGAAACGCTCAGGGTGTTCACGATGATCGCCGGCATCTTCCTGCTCGTCGACGGCGTCATCGCCCTGTCTCGCTCTGTCTTCGGGGAGAGCGCCAATCGCGGCCTGCTCGCGCTCGTGGGCGTCCTCAGCGCGATCGCCGGACTCGTGCTCATCAAGAAGCCATTCGAGACGCTCGTCGTGTTCGCGCTGATCATCGGCATCTGGTTCGTCGTCGCGGGTGTCGTGCGCTTCGTCGCGAGCTTCGCGCTCGTCGAAGGACGCGGGCTGAACATCGTCGTCGCGCTCATCGATGTCGTCGCAGGCGCCGTCATCCTGGCCTGGCCCGAACTCAGCCTCGCCACGCTGGCGGTGATCTTCGGCATTGTGCTCGTCGTCCGTGGCCTGCTGCTCACCTACGTAGGCTTTCAGCTGCGCCACGTGAGCAAGGATCTCCGCAGCCTCGCCACATAGGCACGGACGCGCCTGGCGGCGGGCCAGCCGCGCCTTCAGGCAACCAGCCCGCGCGGCCCACAGGCGCGTGCCTCTAGAGTTCGCGCGTGCACGACCTCGATGCATACCTGGCCCGAATCGGGCTGCGCGGGGACCCCGACATCGCGCGGGTGCACCGCGCGCACGCCACCTCGATCCCATTCGAGAACCTCGACCCCCAGCGCGGCGTGGCGGTCTCGCTCGCGCCACAGGACATCGAGCGCAAGCTCGTCGCCGAACGGCGTGGCGGGTACTGCTTCGAGCACAACCTGCTGCTTCGGGACGCGCTGGAAGCGCTCGGCGCACGCGTGCAGCTGCTGCTCGCACGCGTGCGTCTGGGCTCCCCGCCGGGCTCGGTGCGCCCGCGCAGCCATCTCGTGCTCCGTGTCGAGGACGGCGGCGACGCCTGGCACGCCGACGTCGGCTTTGGCCGGGGGACACTGCTCGAGCCACTACCGTTCGGGCCGGGCGACGAGCACGAGCAGGCTGGCTGGAGGTTTCGCATCGTCGAGGACGGCGCCGAGCTCGTTCTGCAGACGATCATCGAGGATGATTGGACGGACGTCTACGCGTTCCAGCTCGGGCCGACCCCGGCGATCGACGTCGAGGTGTGCAACTGGTGGACCTCCACGCACCCCCACTCGCCGTTCGTGACGAGTTTCATCGTCGCCGCGCAGGCCGACGACGGCACGCGCACGGCGCTCAGCGACTGGGAGTCGCTCGGCGCCCGCGACGGAGGATTCGCGCTGACCGAACAGACCCCCACTGGCACGACGGCCAGCCGAGTCAGCTCGGCCGAGGTAGGCGAGCTGCTTGCAGGACGCTTTGCGCTGCCCGGCTTCGCCGTGGACGGAAGCGGCCGGCTGACGACGAGGGAGGGCTAGGCAGGTGGCGTCGTGGCAGGACGTGCGCGAGCTGGCGCTCAGCCGCTAGTGCGTTGCGGCGCACGGTCCACCGGCACGCGCAAACCGCGTACGCTGGCGGCGTGCCCAACATCAACACACCCGACTTCGACGAGCCCCGCGAGCGCCGCGGGTTTTGTTGCGCGCGCGCGCGGCTCGGCCGTCAGGCCGGCTCAGAGCGCCTCGGGCTGAGCCTCTGGGAGCTGCCGCCCGGCCAGGCCGCCTACCCGTATCACCACCACTACACCGAGGAGGAGCTCGTCGTGGTGCTGAGCGGGTGGCCGAGCCTGCGCACGCCGGCGGGGTGGCGCGAGCTCGAGGAGGGAGAGGTGGTCGCCTTTCGCCGCGGCGAGCGCGGTGCCCATCAGCTGGCCAACTTCAGCGACCAGACCGTCCGCGTGTTGTCCTTCAGCACGAACGGCGAGCCCGACATCGTGATCTACCCCGACTCGGGCAAGCTCGGGGCGTTCGAGCGCACCCCCGACGGCAGCGGTTTGTGGACGCTCTTTCGGATCGACGACCACGTCGATTACTACGAGGGCGAGCAGCCGCCGACTCGCTAGCGCACGATGGGTGATCCCGCCGCGCGGGTGCGAGTCGCACAGCGCGCCGACGCCGGGTGGATCGGCGCGCTGCTGCACGACTTCAACAGCGAGTTCGGCGGCCCCACGCCCGGACCCGAGCGTCTGGCTGAGCGCGTCGCCGATCTGCTGGTCGGGGACCACATCTCGGTCCTGCTCGTGGGCCGCGGGCCCGATGGCCTGGCGGTGCTTCGCTTTCGCCCGGCCATCTGGAGCGCGGCGCTGGAGTGCTACCTGGCCGAGCTGTATGTCGTCCCCGCCCTGCGCGGGCGTGGGCTGGGACGCGCGCTGATGAGGGCTGCGATCGAGCTCGCGCGCGAGCGCGGCGCCGACAGGATCGAGCTCGGCAGCGAGGAGACCGACGTCGCGGCACGGGCGCTCTATGAGAGCTTGGGCTTCAGCAACCGCGATGGACCTGGCGGTCCGCTCATGTACTTCTACGAGCGCGAGCTGTAGGCGCTGGGGCACGTGTTCGGCATGGACATGTGTTTGATGGCGCGCACGCCGCTCAGCGAGCGCGGGTAACTGTACCCGCGCCCGTCGTGCCGGCGCTCTTGCCAGCAGGGTGCGGGTGGGGCGAGAAACACACGCAACGATGCACGGACAAGGAGGTCTTGTGGTTTTCAGATCGCAGGCGCTGCGCCGCACCGGCCACGCGCGGACTTGGAAGGCCGTCGTCGCCGCCGCGGTGGCGCTCGGCTGGCTGACGATGCTCCCGGCGCCCGGGCTCGGGACCAACAACATCAGCGTCGTCTCCGGCGGCACGGCGATCGAAGTGAACGGCACCAAGATCTCGACGACGAACCTCACGCTCGGCCAGCTGGCCAAACTCCAGGGCGTTCCCGGAGCGACGGTCAAGCTCGAGTTCGATGGCGTCGCCATCGGGACCCCGGCGTCGTCTGCGGTCGAATCGCTGGTCGCGGGGCTGCCGCTGGAAACGTCACTCGCATCCGCGCTCGACCAGGTCTCCAGCGCCTCAGGCGGGCTCGTCACCCCGCAGGCGGCCCTGGAACGGGTCATCGAAGACAACGGCCAGCCAGGCGCATCCGGGCCCGCCGGCCCAGGTGGGGCGGGTGGATCGGCCGGCGCCGGAGGCGCGAGCTCATCCGGCGGCCCGGCGGCCGGCGCGACGAAGAAGAAGAAGGCGTTCACGCTGAAGCTCAGCTCGCGATCTGTGAAGGGCCACCCGCGTTCGCGCGTGCGCATCACGTTCACCGTGTCATCGGCGGCGAAAATCACCTACAGCGGCCGCGGCCTGGCCAAAGGCTCGCGCAAGGTCGGATCGGGGCGCAACACGCTGGTCATTTCGCTCCCCGCCAAGCACGGCAACTACCGGCTCGCGCTGAAGGCAGTGAGCACGACCGAAGGCCAGACCGCGCAGACGACGGCTGAACTGCACGACGCCCAGGTCAAGGCGTCCGGTCACCGCCGCTAGCGAGACGCACAGCTCCTCCCCCGCCGGTGTCGGCCGGCGGGCTGGGGGCAACCGTGCCGCCGCCGCTGGCGCATGCTCGGACGCCGACCTCACAGATAAGGACCCATCCTGTCCACCTTCGTCGGTTCCAGCTTGGCCCTACGCGGCGCCGGCGAACTCGTCGGCCCCTGCCTCCAGCGCGTGCGAGCACTCACGCGGCCGCCGGCCTCCGGGCGCGAGGCACTCGCCCTTCAACCGAGAAGCCGGCTGACGGTGTAGGTGCGCCCGCCGCGGGGGGTCTGCACCTCGACGGACTCGCCAGCGCCCCGTCCGAGCAGCGCCTTGCCGACCGGCGACTGCGCCGACAGCTTGCCGTGCGCGAGATCGGCGTCGGTGGAGCCGACGATCGTCCAGGTGTGCAGCTTGCCGCTCTCCTCGTCGAGCACCTCGGCGGTGCGCCCGAAGGCGAAGACCGGGCCGGCGCTGTCGCTCTCGACGATCTGAGCATGGCGCTGGCGCTGGCGCAGGCGTTCGATCTTAGTCTCGAGGTGCGCCTGGTCCTCCTTGGCGATGTGATACTCGGCGTTCTCGCTCAGGTCGCCGAGCTCGCGCGCGGCGAGAATGCGCTCGGCCATCGCTCGCCGTCCGTTCGTTTCGAGCTCCTGGAGCTCGGCGTCCAGGGCGGCGAGCCCGGCGGGCGTGATGGGCTCCCCGTCGTGGTCGGGCGACGTCATGCTCTCACCGCCCCGCATGCTTGCAGACGTCGGCGCGTGCGTCCACCGCCCAGGCTGTCTGGCGGCGCCGACGAGCCATGGCTAAAGCTCGCGCCGCCCGGAGCCGAGATCAGGGCCACGATGCCAAGACAGGCCCGCGCCGTGGCTCGATCCTGCCCTCGCGGGCACGCGCGCGCGCCCCGGCCGCGAAAGGGGACGCCATGACCGACGACGCCACACCCGAGTCCGCTCGCGAGTCTGAGGCGCATCCGGACGGCGGGGCGCCCGGACAGGCCGGGCAGACGCCGCCCCGGGCGACCGCTTCTGGCCAGACGGAACCTGACCCCACGGCGGGCGGCCCGGTGCCGACTGACCCGGCGGCGCAGCAGCGCGCGGCTCGTCTCCGCGGACGCCGGGCGATGTGGACGGGCGGCGCGCTCGCGTGCATCGTGGCGGGCGTGGCGGCGTCGGTGCTCGGCGCGCGGGCGCTCGCGCACAGTGACGCCAACGACACGCGCCAGGCCTTCCCCCGCAGCTCGGCCCAGATCGAGTCGAGCCTCGAGCTTGGGATCGCGCACGAGGAAGACCTCGTGATCGCCGCGAGCACGTTCTTCGCGGGCGACCCCACGGCCAGCGCGCCCCAGTTCGCGGCCTGGGTGCACTGGGCGAGCACGCTTCGCCGCTACCCCGAGCTCCACCGCCTGGGCTTCGTGGCGCTCGTGCGAGCTTCGGAATTGTCCGCATTCGAGAAGCGCGTGGCCGCCCCCTCACCGACGTCGACGAGCTCAAAAAGGGCCTCGACCCGCGCCAGACTCGCGGCGAGCGCGCCGACTCCCCAGCGCTCCTA
>Ga0187783_10004283_pt1 | contig 10576 bp, 8 predicted proteins | sample 1015_SJ02_MP02_2_FD_132471 | JGI IMG/M metagenome (GOLD analysis project Ga0187783, IMG submission 132471) | Tropical peat soil microbial communities from peatlands in Department of Meta, Colombia - 1015_SJ02_MP02_20_MG | ecosystem: Environmental > Terrestrial > Soil > Wetlands > Peat | place...
ATACCCGGTGGCCCGGTCGTAGACGTTCCGCAGCGGCCGGCCGGCCAGCCAGCGCTGCAGGTTGTCGGTGAACAGCTCGGTGAGCTGGCCATTCTCGGTGGCCACCGTGGAGGCCGAGTGCGGCGAGATGATGACGTTCGGCATCTCCCACAGCGGCGAGGAGGCGGGCAGCGGCTCGGCCGCGAACACGTCCAGGAACGCGCCAGCCAGGTGCTGGCTGCGCAGCGCGCCGATCAGCGCGTCCTCGTCGATCACCTGGCCCCGGCTGATGTTCACCACGACCGCGCCGGGCCGCATCAGCCGCAGCTCGCGCTCGGAGATCAGGTTCCGGGTCTGCTCGGTCAGCGGGCAGGCGAGGATCAGGGCGTCCACGTCCGGCAGCGCCTGGTCGATCTGGCCCACCGCGATGCAGGAGGTTACGCCGGGGACGTCGGCGGCGCGCTCAGCGGGCGGGAGGCGGCCGGCCCCGACGACCTCGACCCCGGCCGCCGACAGCAGCCGGGCCACCGCGCGGCCGACGCCGCCCAGCCCGACCAGCAGCACGCGGGAGCCTGCGACCTGGCCGCCGGCGTGCGGCTGCCAGTGCCGCTGCTCCTGCCAGTGGGCCAGCTGCGGCATGCCCTTCGCGAAGTACAGCAGCCCGAGCAGCGCGAACTCGGCCAGCGGGGTACCGTGCACGCCGCTGGCCGTGGTGAAGACCAGCGACGTGCGCGCCAGGCCGGTCCGCTGCAGGAATCCGCCGATGCCCGCGCTGGTGCCCTGCACCCAGCGCAACCGCGGGCAGTTGCGGGGCATGTCGGCCGGCGCCTGCCAGTCGAAGTCGAAGCTGATGTCGGCCTGCCGCCGCAGCGCCGCCCAGCGGTCAAGCTGGGCCGCGGTCAGCGCGCGGGGCACCCCGATGTGATCGGCGGGAAAGCGCGGAACCGGCAGCAGGTCCGGCTCGTAGAGCACCGACACCCGCGGGTCGGCGGCCTCGATCGCGGCGACGTGTTCCGGTTCCAGTGGCGTGGCCACCAGGACGTTCACCGCGGCGCTGCTTGCGGTGTCACCCGCGGAGCCTCCCCCACCGGTTCCCCCGCTGATCCCCCCGGCGGTCCCGGTGATCCCGTCGGACGTCATCCACCCTCGTTTGCCGTGCCGGAAATCGACCGATTGTCGACAATCAACGATTGTCGCTGTAGCGGGGCTCGGAAGTCAAGGCCGGCGGGCGCGCGCGGCGGTCCGCCCAGGCCGAGCCGACGCGCGTGGTGCCTGTCTCCCCGCACCTGCCTGCAAGGGCGGCGCTCATGCCTGTAAAGAGGGTATAACGGACGGGCGCTGAGTATTGACGGGCCGGGGGCGCCTTTCTACAGTAAGGCCAGGTTGTCGACAATCGACGAAGGGGGCGCGCGATGTTCCGAGCCACCCGGTCCCGGATCCTCGGCGCGGGCGTCATCGCCCTCGCCATCGCCGCCGCGGGATGCAGCAGCTCGGCCACCCCCAGCGGCATCAGTACCAGCGGCTCCAGCTCGGGGTCCACGGTCAACACGCTGGTCATCGCCAACGCCGTCAAGGTGGACACCCTGGACCCCGAGGCCAACTCGGTGAACGAGTCCATCTGGCTGGACCAGAACTTGTACAGCCGGCTGCTCCAGCCCAACTCGACCGGCACCGGCCTGCTGCCCGACCTGGCCTCGTCCTGGACCATCTCCTCCGACGGCCTGACCTACACCTTCCACCTGCGCCCGGACGCGAAGTTCTCCAACGGCACGCCGGTGACCGCGAACGACGTCGTCTACTCGATCAACCGGTCCCGCGCGTTCGCCGGCGGCTGGGGATTCCTGCTGACCGCGGTCAAGACCATCACCGCCCCGGACCAGCACACGGTCGTGATCACCCTGTCGCAGCCGCACGCCCCGCTGCTGGCCGACCTGGCCATGTACGCCTACTCGATCGTGCCGGAGAGCCTGGTCAAGGCGCAGGGCAGCTCGTTCTTCCAGCACCCGGTGGGCAGCGGCCCGTTCATGGTCACCTCTTACAACCCCGACAGCGAGGTGGACCTGGCCCGCAACCCGTACTTCTACGGGACCAAGCCCAAGATCAGTAAGGTCAGGGTCCTCATCGTGCCCGACGACAACACCCGGGTGCTGATGCTGGAGAGCAAGAAAGTCGACGTCATCGAGAACCCGCCGGGCAACCTGGTCAGCCAGATCGACAAGACGCCCGGCCTGAGCGTGCAGCTCTACCCGTCGACCCGGGTGGACTTTGTCCAGCTGGACGAGCACTTCGCCCCGTTCAAGAAGCAGCTCGTCCGCGAGGCCCTGAACTACGCGATCAACCGGCAGGCGATCGTGCAGCTCGCCTACCAGGGGCACGCCACCCCCGGCTCGTCGTTCATGCCGTACAAGATGAAGTTCTGGGACTCCAGCCTCAAGCCGTACCCGTACGATCCGGCCAAGGCCAAGCAGCTGCTGGCGCAGGCCGGCTACCCGCACGGCTTCAACACGTTCCTGATCACGGTCAGTGGTGACGTGGCCGGCCAGGCCGAGGCCATCGTGCTCAAGTCCGAGCTCGCCGCCGTCGGGATCAACGTCAGCATCCAGTCCTACGAGCTGCTGACCGCCTACGACAAGGAAGACGGCGGCCACTCGGAGATGGGCGAGCGGTACTGGACGAACGACATCATCGACCCGGACGAGGTCGCGACGTTCGGGGCCGACTGCCAGGGCGGCGCGGAAGCCTTCAACAGTTACTGGTGCAACAACCAGGCCAACACCCTGGTCTCCCAGGCACGCGGCGAGCTCAACGACAATACGCGGCAGCAGATGTACGACCAGATCCAGCAGATCGTCTACCAGCAGTCACCGTTCATCGTCATCGACTACAGCCCCTACCGGTACGGCGTGGGTGACTGGGTGCACGGGTTCCACGTGACGCCGCTCGGCAACTACGACCTGTCCCTGGAAACGCTGACGGTGAGCAGCCCGTAGGGTTGGCAGCCCGGTGAACCGCTTCGGGACGCTCCCGCGGCGACTCTTCCACACGGTCATCGCGCTCTTCGGCATCACGCTGGTGACGTTCTTCCTGCTCCGGCTGATTCCGGGCGACCCCGCCCTGGCCATCCTGGGCAGCAGCTACACCCACCAGCGGGCCGTGGCCATCGACAACTTCCTCGGCCTGAACCGGCCCATCTGGACGCAGTATGGCCTGTACATGGGCCGGCTCTTCCACGGCAACATGGGCTTCTCGTTCTACTACGACGAGCCGGCCACCACCGTCATCCTGCAGCACGTCGCGCCTACGGTGTTCCTCATCGTGTACGCCGGGGTGCTGGCCGCGCTGATCTCGTTCCCGATCGGCTTCATTTCCGGGCTGCGCCGCGGCGGCGTGGTCGACCAGGCGGGCCGGATCTTCTTCACGCTCAGCTTCGCGATGCCCGCGTTCTGGCTGGGGATCATCTTCATCCTGCTGTTCAGCGTGCACACGCACGTCTTCCCGATCAGCGGCTTCGGCGCCGGGTTCATCGGGCACCTGTACTACCTGTTCCTGCCGGCGCTGACGATCGCGCTGGGCTTCTCGACCGTCCTGGTCCGCAGCCTGCGCACGGCCACGATCTCGGCGCTGCAGGCGGAGTTCGTGGACACGGCCCGGATGAAGGGCATCCCCTGGCGCCAGGTGCTCTGGCGGCACGTGTTCCGGATCGCGATCCTGGCCGTGGTCGCCGTCTACGGCGTCAACCTCGCCTACCTGGTCGGCGGGACGGTCCTGGTCGAGAACGTGTTCTCGCTGCCCGGACTCGGCACGCTGCTGGTCAGCTCGGTCAACGACCGCGACTACCCGGTGGTGCAGGGGATAACACTGCTGTTCGCGGTGCTCATCGTCGGCATCAACCTGCTGACCGACCTGGCCCAGGCGGCGCTGGACCCGCGGGTCGGACAGGAAATAGGCACGTGAGCGGCCCGGAAGCGAGCGGGAAAATGAGCGAGCCGGCGGTTTCCCGGCGAGCAGGCACGTGAGCACCGCGTGGGCGGCCAGCCCGTCCGACCTGCTGATGCGGGCAGCCACCAAGGCCGCCGGCCGGCGCCGCAGCGTCACCCGGCGCCGGCTCACGCTGATCATCGGGCTGGTCCTGCTCGGCATCGCGATCCTGGCCGTGCTCCTGGCCCCGGTCCTGGTCAGCCAGAACCCCACGACCATCGACCCGCTGCACCCGCTGGCACCGCCGCTCACCCCCGACCACCTGCTCGGCACCGACCAGTACGGCCGGGACATTCTCGCCCGCATCCTGTACGGCGGCCGCATCGACCTGGCCATCGCGTTCGGTGCGACCGCCGTCACCCTGGTCTTCGGCACGCTCTACGGCCTGATCTCCGGGTATATCGGCGGGCGCGCGGACGGCGTGATGATGCGCGTGGTCGACGTGGTCTTCGCGTTCCCGTTCCTGGTCCTGATCATCGCCATCGTGGCGATGCTCGGGCCCAGCATCTTCAACATGTTCGTCGCGATCTGGCTCACCAGCTGGGTGGCCTACGCGCGCATCATGCGCGCTCAGGCCGTGGTGGCCAAGAAACAGCAGTACGTGCTGGCCGCGCGCGCCCTCGGGTACAGCCGGCTGCGCGTCATGTTCCGGCACATCCTGCCGAACACGGCGTCTGCGGTGATCATCTTCTCGATGGTCGACGCGGTCGGGAACATCATCCTGGCCGCGTCGCTCGGCTTTCTCGGGCTCGGTGCCCAGCCCCCGGCCCCGGAGTGGGGCACGATGATCGCCGACGGCCAGAACTACATCCTGACGTCGTGGTGGCTCGTGGCCATGCCCGGGCTGGCCGTGCTCTATATCGGGATCTCCTTCGCCCTGATCGGGGACGGGCTGGCCGACCTGCTCCGGGCGGGTCAGCCGTGACCTCGGGGCCGCCGGCATCCGGGGCCGGCGCTCCGCTCCTGGATGTCCGTGACCTGCGCAGTTACCTGGCCACCGGACAGGGCGTGGTCCGCGCGGTCGACGGGGTGTCGCTGACCGTGCACGAGGCCGAGATCCTCGGCATCGTCGGTGAGAGCGGCTGCGGCAAGACCGTCACCTGCCGCACGATCATGGGCCTGATGCCGGCCGGCATCCTGCACACCAGCGGCGAGGTGCTCTACCACCCGCGCGGCGGGCTGAACCTCCTGGACGCGTCGGCGGCTCAGTGGGAGGCGCTGCGCGGCGCCCAGCTGGCGATGATCTTCCAGGACCCGATGACCGCGCTCAACCCGGTGCGCACCATCGGCGACCAGCTGCTCGAGGCGGTCAACGCGCACGCCAAGCTGTCCCGGCCCGAGGCCCACACCCGGGCCATCGAGCTGCTGGAGCGCGTCGGCATTCCCGCCCCGGCCCGGCGGATGAAGGACTATCCGTTCCAGTTCAGCGGCGGGATGCTGCAGCGGGCCCTGATCGCGATCGCGCTCGCCTCCTCGCCCCGGCTGCTGCTAGCCGACGAGCCGACCACCTCGCTCGACGTCATCATCCAGGACCAGATCCTCAGCCTGCTGCTGGAACTGCAGCAGGACACCGGCATGAGCATGATCCTGGTCAGCCATGACCTCGCGGTGATCACCGAGGTCTGCGACCGGATCATCGTCATGTACGCGGGCCAGGTGGTGGAAGAGGGCCAGACCGCGGACATCATCACCGAGCCCAGGCACCCATATACCCAGGCGCTGCTGGACGCGCTGCCGCAGGAGGGCCAGCGCGGGGAGCTGCACAGCATCGGCGGGTCACCGCCGAGCCTGATCGACGTGCCGGACGGCTGCCGGTTCGCCCCGCGGTGCCGGTACGCCACGGACGAGTGCCGGTCCTGGAACACCGAACTCCTGGACACCGGCGAACGCGAGCACGCGACCCGCTGCTGGCGGCACGATGAGATCGGGAGGGCACCGGTATGGCTGCAGGGCAGCGACTCGGCGTAGGCGTGGTCGGCGCGGGCCGCTGGGCCAGCCTGGCCCACCTGCCCGGCTGGGCCCGGGACGAGCGGTGCACGATCGTCGGCGTCTGCGATCTTGATCCGGAGCGGGCGGCCGCCGCGGCCGAGCGTTACGGCGCCGAGGTCGCCACCGGCGACTACCGCGAGCTGCTCGACCGCAGCGACATCGACATCATCGACGTGGTCACCCGCGACAGCGATCACTTCCCGATCAACCGCGCGGCCATCGAGGCCGGCAAGCACGTGCTCAGCGAGAAGCCGGTCGCGCACGATCACCGAGACGTCCGGCAGGTCGCGGAGCTGGCCCGGGCCAAGGGGCTGAAGACGAAGGTCGGCTTCACGTTCCGGTACAGTCCGGCGGTCCGCTACCTGAAGGACCTGATCACCCAGGGCGATCTTGGTACCCCGTTCATCTACAACGCCTACGAGCAGAACTCGCAGTGGCTCAACCCACGGTCGGCGCTGCGCAGCCAGGAGCGGGCCAATGACGGCCCGATCCGGGTGGCCTCGCTGGAGGGCTACGGGGCCCCGGTCATCGACATCGGCCACTGGTTCATGGACTCGAACCTCACCGCGGTCGTCGGCGTGCTGCGCAACTTCATCCCGGAGCGGCTGATCGAGGCCACCGGGAAGATGGCCCGCACCAACATCGACGACGGGGACGTCTTCATCGGCGAGTTCGCCAGCGGCGCGATCTGCTCGGTGCAGAGCAGCTTCGTCACGGTGGGCAACTACCCCGGGATCGAGGTGCGCGTCTACGGCAGCGAGGGCGCCGGCATCGCCCGGCTGGTCGAGGAATTCGGCATCTGTGAGACGCTCAAGCTGGCCAGGCCGGATGATGTGGAGTTCCGGGAGGTCGAGGTCCCGGCCCGCTACTACCCGCCAGGCGGCAGCCCGCGCGAGTCGTGGCGGACCCTGTACTACGCCAACCTCACGGCCAACTTCGCCAGCGAGGTCCTCGGCGAGATCGAGGGCAACGAGGGCAACTTTGACGACGGGCTATGGGTCCAGGAGGTCATCAACGCGGTGGAGATCTCACACCACGAGCGGCGCTGGGTGAGCCTGCCCATCGACACCCCGATCGGCGCGGCGGAAAGCCAGGCCCGGTGATGCCCGGCCAAGGTCAGGTGCGCTGGGGCATCATCGGCACCGCGAACATCGCCCGCGCCGTGTTCCTGCCCGGCCTGGGCCAGGCCGGGGGCGAGGCGTCGGCCGTGGCGGGCCGTGACGCCGACCGCACCGCGAAATTCGCCAGCGATAACGGGATCGGGCGCGCGGTCGTGGGCTACCAGAGCCTGATCGACTCCCCGGACATCGACGCGCTCTACATCCCGCTGCCCAACGCGCTGCACGCCGAGTGGACCATCCGGGCGCTCGAGGCGGGCAAGCCGACGCTGTGCGAGAAACCGCTGTGCGGCACGCTGCCGGACACCGAGCGCGTGCTCACGGTCGCCCGCCAGACTCAGACCCTGCTCTGGGAGGCGTTCTCGTTCCCGTTCCACGCGCAGCTGGAGGAGATCAGACGCCTGGTCGCCGACGGCGCGATCGGCGAGCTGATGGAGATCAAGTCCAACTTCCAGTTCATGGTCAGGAGCCCGGCCAACATCCGGCTGTCCCGCGACCTGCAGGGCGGGGCGCTCCTCGACGTCGGCTGCTATCCGGTCCGGCTGGCCCAGGAACTCTTCGGCCCGCGGCACGAGACCGCCTGGTCGCAGGCGACCTGGGGCGGCGACGACGTCGACGTGGACACCTGGGGGGTGCTGCGCTACCCGGCCGGGCGGCGGCTGATGTTCTCGTGCGGGTTCGGCCGCAGCTACGACACGTTCACCACGCTGGAGGGCACCGGCGGGCAGATCCACGTCACCAACCCGTTCCATCCCGGGCCGGCCGACAGCTACCAGATCATCCGCCCCGGCTCGGAGCAGGGCAGCGTCCCGGCCGCGCCCGAAGAACTGTCGTTCACCCCGCTGATCCGGCATATCAACGCGGTGCTCCGCGGCGAGCAGGCGCCCCGGCTGCTGGCCATCGACACCTCGCTGCCGACCGCGCAGGCCCTGAGCGAGCTGGCGCAGTCGGCGCGGCAGCTTCCCTGAGCCGGCCGGTCCTACGCTGGCCCGGCCGCCTCGTCGATGAGGTAGCCGGCGGCAATCTCCCGGTGCTGCTCGGGCGTGCCGAACATCAGCTCGGTGGACTTGGCCCGCCGGTAGTACAGGTGCGCGTCGTGCTCCCAGGTGAAACCGATCCCCCCGTGGATCTGGATGTTGTCGGCGGCGGCCCGGAAGTACGCCTCGGAGCAGAACGCCTTGGCCAGGCTCGACACCAGCGGCAGCTCGTCCGATCCGTCCTGCGCGGCCCAGGCCGCGTAGTACGCCGCCGACCTGGCCGATTCCACCTCGAGCAGCAGGTCGGCGCACATGTGCTTGATCGCCTGGAAGCTGCCGATGGGGCGGCCGAACTGCATCCGGATCTTCGCGTACTCGACGCTCATGTCCAGACAGCGCTGCGCTCCCCCGACCTGCTCGGCGGCCAGCGCCACGACCGTCTGCCGCAGCGTCCGCGCGACCACGTCGGCGGCGTCACCCTCAGCGCCGATGAGCCGCGCCGGCGTCCCGTCCAGGTCCAGCGCCGCCTGCTTGCGGGTCATGTCGAGCGTCTCCAGCGGCCGCCGCACGAGCCCGTCGGCGTCGCCCCGCACCGCGAACAGGCTCGGGCCACCGTCGGCCCGGGCGGCGACCAGGATCAGGCCGGCGACGTGGCCGTCGAGCACGAAGGACTTGCGCCCGTCGAGCAGGTAACCGTCGCCGGAGCGGCGGGCCCGGGTCTGCAGCCGGTCGGTGGCCCACGCGCCGTCGGCCTCGGGGACGGCCAGGGTGGCGATCGTGGTGCCGTCGGCGATGCCGGGCAGGTAGTCCTCGGCCGCGGCCTGGTCCCCGCTGGCCAGGATCGCGTGGGTGGCCAGGACCGCGGTGGCGAAGTAGGGCGCGCACAGCAGCGCGCGGCCCATTTCCTCGCACGCGACGGCCAGCTCGACCGGCCCCGCGCCGGCTCCGCCGTACTTCTCCGGGATGACCAGGCCCTGCAGGCCGAGCTGCCCGGCCAGCTGGGCCCAGGTCTGCGGGTCGTACCCCTGCTCGGTGGCCATCAGCCGCCGCACCTCGGACGACGGCGACTTGTCCTGCAGGAAGCGGCGGAGGGTGGCGGCGAGCTCGGTCTGCTCGTCGGTGAAGGTGAAGATCATGACGCCTCCCCCGCCCCGGCCGTCTGGGGCTGCGCTGCCTGGGTTCCGACCTTGAGCTCGCGGAACGGCATCGTCCGGGACGGGTCCGGCTCCTTGGGCAGCCCGAGCACCCGTTCCCCGATGATGTTCCGCTGGATCTGGTCCGAGCCGCCGTAGATGGACGGTCCGGGCGTGGCCAGCATCTGCAGGGCCAGGCGCCCGCCGAGCGGGCCGTCGTCGCCGGCCAGCATCGCCTGCGGGCCGGCGATCAGCGACGAGGAGTCGCGCCACTGCCGGCCGATGCGCGAGGCCATCAGCTTCCCGAGCGAGGCCTCGGGGCCCGCCCGCCCGCCGGCCCGCAGCTTGGCCCCGGCGCGCAGGCCGTTCCACGTGTTGGCCGAGGCCAGCGTGTACAGGCGCACGATCTGCTGGCGGACCTCGGGATCCTGGTCGCGGCCAAGCCCCTTGGCCAGCGTGACCAGCGGGATGATGCCGCCCGCGGTCATGGCCGTGCCGCCTACGCCGAAGCTGCGGGCGTTCGCCTTCGAGGCGGCGATGAACTCGCCGACGGAGACCTCCTGCTGCCTGGCGAACCGGCTGCCCCCGGGCGCGGTCAGCCGGAACCCGAGCCCGGTCGCGGTGCCGAGGGAGGTGCGCTCGAAGCCGAGCGTGGACAGCGCCACGCTCCACCCGCCGTTGAGCTCCCCGACGATGGCGGACGCCGGCACCCGTGCGTCGGTGAAGAACACCTCGCTGAAGCCGGACTCACCGGTCATCTGGATCAGCGGCCGTACCTCGACCCCGGGCTGGTTCATCGGCATCGCGAAATAGGTGATGCCGCGGTGCTTGGGCACGTCCGGGTCGGTCCGGGCGAGCAGCATGCCGTAGTCGGCGATCTGTCCCCCCGAGGTCCACACCTTCTGCCCGTTGACCACGAACTCGTCACCGTCACGCTGCGCCCTCGTCTGCAGGCCGGCCAGGTCCGAGCCGGCTCCCGGCTCGCTGAACAGCTGGCACCAGGCGTCGTCACCGACCAGCACGGCCCGGACGAACTGCCGCTTCAGGTCGTCGCTGGCGTTCGCGATGATCGTCGGCGCGGCGAGCATGACGCCCAGGCCGGCCGGCGGCCCGGGCGCGTCGACGCGGTTGAACTCCTCGTAGACCGCCACCGCGTCGTCCGGCGGCAGGCCCCGGCCGTACCAGTCCGCGGGCCACGCGGGCTGGGCCCAGCCGGAGTCGGCCAGCCGCTCCAGCCAGGCCCGCAGGCCGAGCTGCGGGTCGAAATTCTCCTCGATCCAGTCGCGCGCATCCCGGCGCACCGAGCTCGCCGTGGCTTCCACTGCCGGCTCCGATCTGTTCCGCGGCCATGGTAACGACCAGACAAGCCTGGTCCCCTAGCCGTTCTTATGAACTTGCCTGA
>Ga0187783_10004284_pt1 | contig 10574 bp, 10 predicted proteins | sample 1015_SJ02_MP02_2_FD_132471 | JGI IMG/M metagenome (GOLD analysis project Ga0187783, IMG submission 132471) | Tropical peat soil microbial communities from peatlands in Department of Meta, Colombia - 1015_SJ02_MP02_20_MG | ecosystem: Environmental > Terrestrial > Soil > Wetlands > Peat | place...
AGCCGCCGGGCCTCCATCCTGCGGGAGACCGCCTTTGCCCCTAGACGCCCTGCAGAAACATGAGCGAGCGACACCACGATCGTCAACATCGCGCTTCCCTCGATCCGCGACCACCTGCACCGGTTTGCCAGATCTCCGTGTAAGCGTCAGCGCTGAAGGACCGAAGGGTCCCGAACTAGAAAAGCCCGCACTTTATGCTAGCACCTTGACCGGCCCGTTCACATTGATAATAGGAATCTACAATCAGTCCTCATACAGCGCACGGAACCCATTGACCGGCCAGCTCAAGTAACTGCCGCCGCACACCAACCCAGAGCCCCTAGCAAGGACGGGAGCGGCCAGCCGACCGCGCGAGCACGACATGCTCGCTTTCGCACTAGAGCTCAGGGAGACCAGCAATCAGCTCGCGCAGCTCAGGGATGTCCAGGGCGCGCAGTTTTGTGGCAATCTCGGGTATCGCGTTCTCGGGCACAGGTAGGCGCGGCCGCCGCGGATAGCCGCCTGGGAGTTGCAGCATCTGAAGTGCTGCCTTTGTGCCGCGGATGCTGCCGTAGCGGTAGGTAATCGGCCACAGACTAAGGATCTTTCGATAGGCGGACTCAGCTCCAGCATGGTTCCCCGCGTTGTACTCATCTACTAGCGAGACGCAAAGCTGCGGCGCAAGATTACCCTCGCTGCTGAGGTACCCGGTTCCTCCGAGCGCGAGTGTAGTCAGAGCGTGCGCAGGGCCACCGCAGTGGATCTCAATCTTGCCGCCAATGGCTTCAGTGAGGCGAGCGATGTATTGAATATCGCTTGTGCTGACATTGACCCCTATGATATTAGGATACCTTTCTACAATTGTCAGCACTAGGTCTATCGGATAGAGATACCCAACGGACTGGTGAATGGAGAGAATGCACGGGCCCTCCAGGGAGGAAAGGACTTCCTCGAGATACGCCTGTAGTTCCAAGTCAGACGGTTTGTTGCCATGGCCGATGTCCAGGGAATAGATCTGCGTTCCGTGGAGCCCTATGCTCTGTACGAGCTTGCCGAAGGCGATCATTTCCGCTGCAGTACGCGGCTCGCGGCCCATTGCGCGCGTAGGCACTTTTTCGTGCAGTTCCTCCATGGCGATCTCAAGAACTCGCACCACCTCTTGGTCCGACAGCGTATACCCTTCGCCACTACCGCTCCCTCCGACGTAGACGCCGATCCCCGCCGCGGCAAGGCGCTGGAAGTGGCCGCGGAGGCCTTCCTCGTCGAGGCTTCCATCGGAGCGGAACGGTGTAAGGCTAATGACGAACGTGCTGGCGGCCCGATCTCCCACTGCTGCTCCACCTTCCCATATTCAGATTGGCATCGTCGTGTGACTTTGGCTCGCGCGACGCTTGCCTTCTCGCGTCCCTCGCGCGACTCAGAGCAACCGTCAACGTCCGAGGTAGCGGGGCTCGCGCCGCTCCAGGAACGCCCTCAATCCTTCCGTTGCGTCGTGCGAGGCTGTCGCGTACTCCAAGACCAACCGCTGTTCTGCAGTCAGGCCCTCACGCATGGAGGACTCCTGTGCCGTTGCAATCAGCTGCTTCATAAGCCTCAAACCGAGTGGAGTGAACCGGGCAATTGAAGCAGCGAGATCGAAGGTCCTCGCGCGCAGCTCGCGCTCGGGCGCAACGAGAATGGCCAAGCCGACGCTCACTGCCTCCTGGGCTGGATATAGCTGGCCCGTCAGGAGCCATTGACGCGCGCGGCTAACTCCTATCGCCCGCACGAGCCGCTGGCTGCCCCCACCGCCGGGCAGCTGGCCGTAACGAAGGTGGCCGTCACCTACCGTCGCTGTATCGGCAATGGTTATCAGGTCGCATGCCAGGCTCAGTTCCAGCCCGCCAGCGACGCATGTCCCGTTAATCATTGCGATGACCAGCGGGCGGCACGTCTCGATGAGCGCGCACATCGCTTCAAAATCCGACATATATTGTCGGAAAGCTTCCCGATCCTGATATAGACGGGTGTAAGCAAGGAGGTCCCCACCGGACGAGAACGCATTCCCGGCACCCGTTATGACGATGGTAGCTGGCCCGCCCTCCACTGACAGTTCGGCCACAGTCGAATGCAGATCATGGACTACTTCCCAGTTGAGCGGGTTTCGTCGCAAAGGCTGGTTCAGTGTGATCAATGCAATGTCAGCATCGAGGTGTGTGACCCGCTCTACCAGAATGAGAGGAGCGTGTCCATCTGCTTCACTTGAACGCTGCCGGACTAGATCCGCCAAGTCGGCACGAGCGCCTGGCTGTTCCGCAGGCATTTTCCCGGCGGAACCTGCTTGCTTGTCGCGCGTCGATGAACGGCGACCGGCACCTTCCGGTGTTAGGGAGTCTCCCCCGTTGTCGTCGATCGCACGAGAGCCTTTCATATTACGACGTCCGGTCGGTCGAGAGGTTCCGATGTTGGCCTCGCCCTGCGCGATGGAAAGCTCGAAGATGAATTGGCCCCAAGTCTCTGCGCGGTATCTGTGATGACTCACTGGCTAGTGAGGTTCTATGCGATACGGTCAGCTCGGTGAAGAGCGAGCCAGGGCCGCCGTGGAACACGAAGCCGGCGACCGGTGCGTCTCCAATGCCGGTAAGAACGACCGGCATTCCGAGTGCTTCCAGCCGCGCTGACTCCAGCTCCAGATCGTCGACCTGGAAGGCCAGATGATGCAGCCTGGGTCTATCGTCGTCCTGTGGCCAGATCCCACCGTAGACCGGCTGGAGAAGCTCAAGGCGGTGACTATTGTCGAGAGAGAAGCACGTAATCGAGTCCTGATCGACCACGCCCGCGGGAGTGCGAACCGGTGCCGTATAGTGAGTCGGCTCGCTCCACTCGCATCCGTACGCTGCACTCAACGAGCGACGCGCCGTTGCCATGTCGTTCACGATCAGGCTAGTGTGAACAAGGTCACTCAGTCCGAACATGCGCTCACTCCTCTCGTGTTTACCTGGAATAAGTGAATTCTTTCCAGGTCGACATCCGCAATCCCATGAGCCATTTTAGGTTGAGACCACCCTTACCAGATACTCCCACATTAGCTGGTATTGCATCGTCTCCATATCGATGAAGGCCTCACTCTCTTCTAGGGCAAGGCGTCGGTTTGCTTCTAGAAGGGCCGCATCACCATTCGCGCGATAAAAGCGATTTGGATCGATGGTGTCCTCCGCGCTTCGTGTGCTTTCGTACACGATGCCGCGAAATCTGGGAGCCCCAGGCGTAAGCGGACGGACGACTTCGTTCCGGACGTAGGACCAGTTGGGATGGATGGTTGCGGCCGTCTTTCGGTGTACCTCGTGCCAAAGGTGAAGGAAGCGTGCCTCGTCGAGGCCCGCTGGCTTGTCCAAAAGACAGGCGCGCGTCAGCCCAGGCGAGCGTTGGCCCAGAGGCCAAGTCAGATCCGACCCGTACGCGGTCGGCACACTCTCAGTCACAAGCCAGGCGTGCCACGCGTGCACCGGCCCCTGTCGCACCGTCTCATCCACGGGGGCACGGTCCTGGTAACTAGACATCCAGACGGACAGCAGACCGCATAGTTGACCATCAGGATTGGCCTTTGCGGGGATGGCGTACTCGGAAGCCTCGACAAGAACCCGCGCACCGAGGACATCACTGCGCTGAGCAAGCCATGGAACAACGTGTCCTGTTAGCCATTCGTCGATCCTCTGAAGGTCCTGATTCGGGCGGCGCCAGAAGGCGTAGATAATCTTTTCCAATCCCTCTTTCACTCCCTTCAGGCCGACGACGGACTTAGCCTCGAGCGACTGCCCGACCAGCCTTGCGGCCGAAGAATGCCCCGTCGCCTAGCGACGCCCCGCTGACATAGCCCCAGGCCGAGATCCCTGAGGCCGTTCGGCCCGCGGCATAGAGGCCAGGAATAGGATCGCCCCCCACATGGAGCACCTCGGCATCAACCGTCGTGCACAGCCCTCCAATGGTGAATCCGCCAGTCCTATCGCTGATTCGGTAGGCGCCGAACGGCGCCTCCAACGGCCGCAGCCATCGAGGGTCCTTGTGGAACATGGGATCTTCGCCGTTTGCCGCGTGCCGGTTGTAAAGCCCGACGGTCGCTTCAAGCGATCCTGGGGGCAGGCCGATTTCCTTCTCGAGTTCGGCCAGGGTCGCGCACACCGAGGTCGGCGGATTGGTCGAGGTTCTCACCCTCGGGTGGCGGTCGGCCTCTTCCATGCAGCGCTCGTCGACGATCGCGAAGCCGAGGTTGTCCTGGTGGAACAGCAGTAGCTGGGAGATCCGGCCGCCATAGGTGTCCTCGTTGACGAACCGCTGTCCCACCCCGTTGACCACTATGCCCCTGGCGACCACTGGCGGGTCCACCGCAGCAGACACCTCGCAGGCGTCCATGTGCGCGACCGCCGCGCCGGAGGCCTGTGCGGCGAGAATCCCGCCCCCTTCATGCTCTTGGACCGCCGATTCGGGTCGGCCGAGCATCAGCGGAGCGTGCATGAGCATCATCTGGTCGTTATAGATGAATGTCCCCGCGGCCAGTACGACACCCTTGCGGGCTCGGACGAGCATCTCCTCGCCGAACCGACGGGCCACGAGGCCCACGACCCGGTGGTCGCGGTCGACGATCAGGGAGTCAACTCGAGCGTTGTAGATAGCCTTGGCCCCGTGCCGTTCGGCCTGGCGGACGATAGGTTCGACGATCAAACGGCCGCCGCCTTCGTGCAGGGGGGGGTGATGGCCGCGGGGCGCGGGGCGGGCGATCTGGTTATACGGCCAGGCATTCTCACCGCCGCAGTACATGAGTCCCGCACCTCCATAGGGGCTCCACCCCGGCTCACCGTAATAGGAGTGGTTGAACGGAACGCCTAGGGCGACAAGCCATTCATACAGCTCGACGGACTCGTCGCTGTACAGCCGTATCTTCCGCTCGTCGGCTCCCGGCCCCAATGCGGCCACCAGGAACTTGAACATCTCGTCGGGGTCGTCGTCGAACCCGCATGCCTTCTGCACGGCGGTCCCGCCGCCCAGGTAAACGAAGCCGCTCGCAAGCGCAGAGGCGCCGCCCCACCCGCCGGCCCGGTCGAGAACAACGGTGTCGGCGCCGACCAACGAGGCCTCGGCCGCTGCGGCTGCCCCGGCGATCCCGTAGCCGACGATCACCACATCGGCTTCGACGTTCCAGGTTCTGATTTCCTCAGCCCGGCGGGGTATGAGGCGCTCGTTCCCAATGGCTTGTCTGCCGCTCATCGCTAGTCCTTCCCTACCAATCCACGTGCGGTGACTACGTCAGTTCGATGTCTTCGTGAGTTCCGGCAGGTGGAGACCTCAAACACCTTTGTTCTGCCAGCGACACCCAAGTCCATAGCGCCGTACCTAAACCGGCGACACATGGTGGCGAAGGTCACCGGTCAGTTCGCCCACTGTCGTATCTCGCTCGGACAAGTACCACGTGTTCTCGTCCTTGACGAATGTGTCGGCGTAGCGGGTGGCTCTGATCAGCGATAGCGGAAGCTCTTCAGTCGCTTGGAGCACCAGGACATAGACGAGACTCTTCGCAACGATGCCTGCCGCCTCGAAATGGATGTCCCAGGTGCTCATCAAGTGCTTGGTCGCGGGCCGTCCGTCGTAGAGCCTCAGCCGGGTAAGTAGCTCAGCCCCTCCCGAAGGTCCCTGCCAAGTACCCTCCGAAGTGCGCACCGTGGCCCTGGCCATGAGGTGCGCCGCGTCCGCGAAATCCCCTTCGTCTATCGCCCGGAAGTATCGGACGAGCTGTTCGTAGACCTGGCGCTCCTCAGGAGTGGTCGGGTACATCCGGGATCTCCGCGCGTGGCGCCCGCCGCTCGAATTCCGGCAACTGCAGGCGTCTGCGCAACTCGTCGACGAGGTGGTGGCGTACGTCGCCCCACAGGAAACAGTCTTCAAAGCGGTCGACCAGCCACCACCGCCCAGCGCGCCACTCAAACGAGTCGACATAGCGACCAGTCACGATCGGTTGAAGGGGGAAGCCAGGACGAGCTTGTACGACGGTAAAGCGCGACCGCGACGTTGCCCGGTTCGTCTCGTGGTGGATTTCCATCGTGAGATTGGTCGTAAAGTGCTTCGTCGATGGGGTGCCGTCGTAGAAATAGTTATGAGTAACGAACTGCTGGATGATTCGCTCGCTGCCTTCATAGGGCTCATCTGGTTCCGCGATCACCTGTGCGCCTGATCGGGAGGACTGGGCTCGCGTTCTCCCATACCGGAACACCTCTCCGAGCGCCCGCATGTCCCCGGTATCCAGCGCATTGAAGTAGGCGCTGATGATCCCGCGAACCTGCCGCCGTGCCTCAGCGACCTCTTCTCGGTTCATCAGCGCCCCTTTCCAACCGTCTCGCAGCCAGGAACTACGGCCAAATGCTGATCCAATCGGCCAATCAGGTCCCAGTGCTCGTCCCGGCTGGTCAAACGCCATCGTTCTTCCACTAGCGCGAAGGCATCCTCGTAGTGGCCAGCCAGGATGAACTGCAGCGGGAGATCTTCGGTCGCTTGGAGCACGGCGAACTCTGAACGAGCCGTTGCCTTATCGCCCGACGGCGCCACCTCGATCAACAAGTTCGACACATCGTGCTGAGTCCGGGGCAGGCCGTCATAGAGCCGCACTGACCGACTCGCCAGCGCTTCAGCCCCACGAGTGCCGACGAACTCGGCTCCCGTGGCGATCAGTCGCCATCGGGCGTAGCGAAGCAACTCGCCGAACTGCCGAGCGTCACCGCTGTCGAACGCATCCGCGAGGTCGGCGACGATCGCGGCGATGACCTGCTCGTTGACGAGCGACCCTGCTGGATTGATCATGCGAAATGGCTCCCGCTGCTCTAGTGTTGCATCTTTCGCTGAGGGCAAGGGTGTGAGCCCCAATCTGGTCGCCATTGCATGAACGGCTAATCACTAGTCGGGGACGGACACTGCGATGTCGTCAGGCCCCATCGGATCCATCTTGCAGACTTGAGCACCCAGCGGTCCGGTCAGCCCAAAATGATTGGTCGGGCTGAAGTGGAATTCCAGCTCCCACCAGACCTTCGTGGCTGGCATAGTCTCTAGGGCCTTCTTGATCGCCTGTGGAGCCACCGAGTCGTACTTCGTTACCGCATAGTAGAACAGTTCGATCTTCGAGACGACGTTCTGGACGGAGGCTAGGGCCCCTGGTTGGAGGTCCGTGCCAATGTCAGCGAAATACTCCTTGATTGCGGAGGTCACATACGAGGGAGGGGTGGTGCCTGCTGGGATGCACCCGAAGTTCGTCGTGTAGGCATTTGCACCCAGAACACCGAGTGACGAATGGGCAATGTACAGGCCGCCTCCGTCCGCGACGATCAGCGGAGCGTAGTTCTGGGCATTGAACGCGTTCCAGACAGGACCCCAGCTGGTCTCGACAGCGACGAACACTGCGTCCGGATGTGCTGCCTTCAACTCAACGATCGCCGATGAGGCATCGACAGCCGTCTCGGGAATCGTCACCTGCTTGACGATCTTTGTCTTGTTGCCTGCCGCTTCCAGGGCAGCTTGGAGGTCAGCGACTACCTCGTTGTCTGCCGGGGTGCCGTCACTGACAACCCCCAGTGTCTTGACACCGCGCGCTGCGAGAAAACTGGCTCCTGCGGTGGAATACTGGTAATTGGAGCCATCGACGCCGAAAACGTATGGCCACTCTTGGACATTCGTGTACAAGTTGTCGCCGCCATCTATGAAGTTGGGAATATCCGCCTTCCGCCAGAAAGCGAACTGCGCGGCAGCCAGCTCGGGGATGTCAGAGGCATAGAAAATCGCAGCCACGTGCTGGGAGACGAACGATTGAGCTACCTCGACTGCCTGCGAGGCTGAGCCTGCGTCATCCTCCAGCTTGATCTCCAGTTGGTGGCCGTCGATACCGTGCGGGTGCTGCGCCTTGAAAAGCTGGAGACCCAACTCCACCAGGGCCTTCTCCGACTCGCCGGAGGCTGCGCCCGGTCCTGACAGGTCTGCGGACGCGCCAACGACAATTGGGCCCGGCGGAATCGCCGGAAATTTTCCGCCGCTGGCGACTTTGTTTGCCGCTATTCCCGCTGTACTCCCACACCCCGCCACAAGGCCGATGGCGAGCAAAGGCGCGCAACCGAGGACTACCTTCCTCAGGAAGGAGTAGCGCTTAACAGAAACTCCGTCCATTTGTCACCTTTTTCCGTTCTCTTGAGCTCTTGAACTAATCGATCTTGATCTGCTTGGTTGTTGTCTGGGCCAGCAGTCCTACTGGCGCGCGGAGCGTGGTCGCCCACGCAGCGGGGCCGTCAACCCTTTGGGGACGGATGTCGCTAACCTGCGACATAATCCAGACCTGAACCTTCTTCCCAATCGAGCGCTTGGTTAGTTGTGGAGAAGTAGCTTGCGTCACCCGACGACGAACCGCGCGGATCGGAAATAGGCGGCCAAACCTGGTCAGGCGTACCGCTCTCCTGAACGCCAGAGAGCGTCCACGGGGGGGCGGAGTCAAGTCAGACATAGAACCGTCAACCCCCTTTTTAGGCAGATACGGTTCGAACCGCCTTCGCGAACGAGAGGCTACTCCTAGTTGGACGCTTGGTCAAGTTTGGGATTGTGCCAGTACCGAAAGTGGCCGACAGCGTGGTGGATGACGACGGGCGGCTGGCGGTTCACTTGTTCACGGCGGTCAGCGCCATGCTTCGATCCCTCCAGTGCCGCCAGATCTCTGTCGTCGCCCTTGCAGTGCCGCTCGATAGGCCCTGCATGCCCTGCCTGAGCTGTCCCAGGTTCCCGCGGCCTCCGGCTGCCTTGCTCGGAGTCGTGACAGTTGCATCTCGCTCGATGACCGGCGGAGTCCCTAGGGGCCTAGGCTGACGAGTTGGCCGCAAGGCTGTGCGTCGCTCGAAAACCAACCAAGCACCCGTCCAAATTCTCTGATACCATGGCACGGCGCCGTCGGGTGACGGCTTGGAGTTCTTCGAGCCCGATAGGAGGCCATGGCCATGACCGTGACGACAGGAAACCAAGACGCGGGGGTGGCGCCGCCGTCCGAGATCCACCTCGACCGTGGGGGGCTTAACTTCGATGCGAGTTGGGGACAGCTGGGTGCAACACTGCGGGTGTGGGGCGAAGTCGATGGCCAGCGAAAGGAGCTCCTCCGCTTCGATGACTTCGTCTACCAGCCGCAGTACCACGTACCAGCCGATGGGATAACCATCATGTTCGATCGGGCGGCCTTGGGGGCGCCGCTGGATTGGTACATCGCCCAGTTGCGGGACGATCTCGCTAATCTGCTGGCCGTCGCAGGCTACGCAAAGGTGGCGTCGAAGGTCGACCTGCAGGCCGTGACAGATCACGTCGAGGAGATCCGCCAGGCGATGATCGACATCACTCCGTACTACTGCGTTCGCGTCCCAGACGTGGGCCTTGAGTATGTGGAGGAGGACGTGCCTGAGACTCAGCTCGACCTTGGCGGGCTCAACTTCGGCGCAAGCTGCCGACAGCTAGGCGCAACACTGCGCGTGTCGGGCGAAGTCGATGGCCAGCGAAAGGAACTCCTCCGCTTCGATGACTTCGCTCACCATCCTCACTACCACGTGCCTGCCGACAGCATGAACATCATGTTCGATCGGGCGACGCTCGGGGCCCCGCTGGATTGGGTTATCGCCCAGTTGCGGGACCATCTCGGCAACCTCCTGACCGTCGCAGGCTACGCAAAGGTGGCGTCGAAGGTCGACCTGCAGGCCGTGACGGATCACGTCGAGGAGATCCGCCAGGCGATGATTGACGTTGTCCCAGAGGACCGGTTCACCCGCGTCCCCAACATCGGGCTCCAGAAAGTCAGCGCCTGAAAACCCGGTCGTTGCCTCGATGCCTTGGTTGCAAGAAGTCCTGTGAAACTGCAAAGGCGCCGGGAATATCCCGTCGACCAGCGTCGACTGACTGACGGATAGTCAGTCAGCAACCGTAATACCGTCTCGAAATGGCGATCTACCCTATAGATGTCGGCGCGTGACGGTATAATTCGGCAGGAGTTTTCGTTTGGACTCAGTTCGCAAGCTTCGGTTTTTGGGTCAAACGGCCATTGCCGGTGTCGGCATGACGCCGTATACGAAGTGCTCGGGGCAATCTGTACTAGATCTTGCTGTTAACGCATGCCGAGCGGCTGCGGAAGATGCCGGCCAGGACCTTGGCAATATTGACGGGATTCTGAGTTACTCCTGGAACAACGACTCGGTACCGGCACAGGCCGTGGTTACTGTCCTTCGCATCCCTGAAGCCCGGCTCATGGCCGACCTGAACCTTGGCGGGCAAGCGCCAAGCTATCTGGTGATGCTGGCAGCAGCATGCATTCACGCTGGGCTCGCGAGCAACGTGTTGATCTACAGGGCGCTGAATGGGCGAAGTGGACCGCGCGTGGGCAGCGTCCGAGTCCCCGGCCCGGCAGCAGACCTGCGATATCAGGTCGGCTTGTCGGCCTACCCGCAGGTAATAGCCCTGTGGGCACGCCGGTATCTCATAGAGACTGGTAATACAGCTGATGACCTGAGCGTCGTTCCCATTGCCCAGCGAAAATGGGCAGTAGACAACGTGCGCGCCATACGACG
>Ga0187783_10004285_pt1 | contig 10571 bp, 4 predicted proteins | sample 1015_SJ02_MP02_2_FD_132471 | JGI IMG/M metagenome (GOLD analysis project Ga0187783, IMG submission 132471) | Tropical peat soil microbial communities from peatlands in Department of Meta, Colombia - 1015_SJ02_MP02_20_MG | ecosystem: Environmental > Terrestrial > Soil > Wetlands > Peat | place...
AAGTGTATTTGGTTTGATTATTACCGTGCCTGGCAGTTATATTTTGGTAGAAAATATCACCGCCGATGTCAGTGACTCTTTTTTCTTCAATATCCAAACAAATAATGTTGTTCTTGATTTAGGGGGACATACTATTAACGGTAATGGTATTATTTCTCAGATGATTATTGCTTCAAATGTTACCAACATTACCATTCAAAATGGCACTATTATTAATGGTATCAATAACGGCGTCTTTTTCAATGAAGATACCACTATCGCATTGAAAAATATTACCATCAACAATACTATTAATGGCAGCAGTATTTTTATAGAAAATTCTGCACAGGGAATTTTTGAAAATGTCACCATCGGCAACACAGAAAATGGTAACGACATTTCTCTGGACAACGACATAGATTTTACATTTGACAACACAACTACTTATCAAAATCTGAGCAACAATGCTTCTATCTCGGTTACCAATTCGCAAAATATGTCCTTTAATTCAACAACTGTCGACAATTCGACCGGTGGAGGATTTAATCTTTTCAATGATGCTAACATAGAAATTACGGGCGCAACTATCTCAATTGCTCCCAATGAAACCAGTAATGGCCCTGGATTTACCATAGACACAAGTGTCACTATTAATATTTCAGAATCGATTTCACTCCGCAATAAAATTGGTTACACAATAAAAAATAGCTTTGACATCACATTGGAAGCAGACATTTCGCAAGATGCAGAAGAAAACGGTTTTGACGACGATGAAGACAGCTTTGAAATTGTCTACATTGATGTCGTTTCAATATCAAGTGGAGAAAATGGTTTTGATAGCAGTGGTAGCGAAATTATTTATGATGAGGCTGTTGCCGATGATAATGGTGGCTTTGGTATAACCATTAACGGACCAAACATCACGGTAAAAAATTCTGTATTTTCAAATAATGAAACGGGCGGCATTGAAATTACCGTTAATGGCAATAATATTCAACTCACCGATGCAACATCATCTGGAAATACTAATAACAATAATATTGTCAATGAGGGCAGCAATGTTTCCATTGCAAGCACCGAAGATATCAATATAAAAATTGGTATCGACAATATTATTCGTCTCAATGAATTTCCTGCTACTGTAACTGAGCCAGGAACCTACACCATAGAAGCATCAGTTACTGCAGAAAGTCCAGAGCCAATGATCACCATTGAAGGATCAAACATTACCCTTGATTTAGAAGGCAGAATTCTTAATGGCAATGACACCGCCTCCAACGGTATAAAAATTACCAACAGCTTTAATGTCACCATCAAAAACGGCTCCATTCAAAATACCACAGAATCTAATATTACCATTGAAAACAGCGATGACACGACTGTCAAAAATATGAATAATGATGGGTGTACCAGCGGCAGCGGTCTTTTTGGATTTATTTTCGATACTATTTTTGGTGGCGGCTGCGGTGACGAGCCAGGCCTTGGTTTAGAAGATGCTTTTGACGGATTATTAGAAGGATGTGGATCTCTTGCTGAAGAAGGAATTCCATCAGAAGCTTCTGGTTTTAGTTTCGAAGGATGTGGAGACATTATTGTAAACAACTGTTATGCATTTCAAATGCTCACCGGTTATGAAGTTACAAACTCATCAAATATTACCTTTAAAAACTGTATCAGTTTCGATGCCATTGAAAATGGATATGAAGTGCCGAGTGGAGAAGATGTAGACTTTATTAATTGTATTGCACAAGGATCCGGTCTTGACGGATTTTTAACCACTGCACAAGCTATTCTGTATCAAGGATGTATCGCTACTGGCAATGGAGAAAACGGTTTTGAAACTGGCGGCATTGACGTTGTCTATGATTATTGCCCTTCATCATTTAACAATATCGGCTTTGAAATCACTCCTGCAGCAATCAACACGTCACTTATTGGCGTTATTCCTGAAGACAACACCACCGCAGATATCGACGACAATGGCACAAACACAACCATTGTTACCCTTGAACTCATCTATGACAAAATTCCGGGTCCTGATTTTGTTATTACCGAAGTCCCGTATATTATCACCAAACCAGGAACCTATGGTGTTGCAAAACAGTTCACTGCAACAACACCTGATATCATGATTACTATTGATGGCGCAGATAACGTAACCCTCGATCTGACAGGACATACACTTAATGGCGGTGGCATGGCGCCAAGTGGTCTTTCCATTACCGGCGGATCGACAAACATCACAGTACAAAATGGTGCCATTCAAAATACAACAGGACCAAGTATCACTTTTGACAACAGTAAACATATCACCATAAAAAATATTCAAAATGATGGATGCACCAGTTCCGGTGGTGGTATTTTTGGCCTTATACTTGATACTATTTTTGGTAGTGGATGCGGAGATGAACCAGCCTTTGGACTTGACGATATCGTTGACGGACTTTTGAGCGACTGTTTTGCTCTTCCAGAAGAAGGTGTTCCGTCACTGGCAACCGGCTTTGAACTGGAAGGTTGCACTGACATGCTTCTTGAAGGATGCGGCGCGTATCAGATGCTCACCGGATTTTCAACAACAGGATGTACCGGTGTTACACTGCAAGGATGTAAAGCACTTGATTGCATAGACGATGGTTTTGACTATCTGGCTGGCGCAGGTGATGAGTATCAATGTATCGACTGTATGTCCCAAAGCGCCGGAGGCATCGGATTTTCAAACGCTGGCCCTAACGGCTATTATCAAAATTGTACTGCATCACGCAGTGGTGGTGATGGATTCTTAACTTCGATACCCGACACTATTTTTGAAAACTGTATCGCCATACTCAACGACGGCAACGGATTTGACATCTTGGGCGGAGCCACTGGTGTACAAATAATAGGAGGAAGTGCACAAGGCAATACGGGCGAAGATATTAATAACGTACCGCTCGCCCAAACACATATTGTATCTCTGCGCAACCTTGATGTAAAAACAGGGCTTCAGACGGTCATAGAAATTGATCAGCTTCCTTACACCATCACTATTCCAGGCACCTATGTCCTTGCAGGATCGACAACCATAACTTCTGCAGTTCCTGCGGTCATCACTATTAGCACTGATGGTGTCATTCTTGATCTTAATGGCGCAACACTTGATGCACCAAATGCCAATTCTATTATCGACATTCCGGGCGTATCAAATGTCATAGTCAGAAATGGTATATTACAAGGATCGACAACTTCTGCCATCGACGTTGATGGTAGCGATGATGTCACTGTTGAAGATGTGGCAATTCAAAATGCCGCAGGCGTTCCTCTCGCTATCACCACAGCGTCTCGCCCAACATTATCCAATATACAAGTTTCCAATGTTCCACCGGGACAAGGATCAACATTAACTGATGTTGATGATGGTATTGTAAAAGGATATGAAGCATATAATGCTGACGGCCTTGTGCTTAATGGATGTTCCAATATGATTTTTGACACTATACAAGGAACCGGTCCTGAAGCGCTCAGCTTCACGAGTACCTTTATAAGCGCTACTGACTGCGAAAACATGGCCATGAAGGGTATAGAAGGATTTGATTATAATACGTTCATCGATTTTGACGGCAACACTGGTTGCGATGTCGCCGATGTTACAGCAACTGGACCTGCAGGATCGCTGACCAGTAGTTTCATTACGGTTGCCGATAGTGAAGACATAAATCTGAGAGGATGTGTTGGTTTTGATTTTTCACGCACATTTGATTTTCCAAGCGCAGAAAGTAATATCAATGTAGAAGATTGCATCGCCACAGGAACTCCTTCCCCGGGAGGATTTGGTTACCGCGTCACAGACAGTGCTGTCATTACCTTTACTCGATGTACTGCAAATCAAACGGTGACCGGATTTTTGGTAATCGGTTCAAGCCCTCTCTTTTATGAATGTATTGCAACAAATAACACCACCGGATTCTTCTTTGATGCTGCTTCTGATCCATTCTCGTTTCAATGTGTTTCCACGTTCAACACAACCGATATTGTCAACAATACAGGGCTCATGAATACTGCCATTTCAAAAAGCACAGAAATTGTACAAGATTTTGTGTGCGAACTGGTAAACGCTACGCAAATCGTATTGAACTATGAAGTAAGTCTCTCGCAATGTTTGACAGATATTGGCAACTGCTTGAAAGTAATATTTCCAGTACTATGTGAAGTAGGCCCTGGAGCAATCACTCATTGTAATAATCTTGCTAATGTTGGAATAGCACAATGTACATAATTGTCAGTAAAAAAAACACCTATAACAAGAAAGAAAAAAATATGGTACATCACACCGCAAAAACACCCATCATTTTTTGCATCCTGAGTATGGTTTCATGTTTTTCATCGTCACTGTTTTGCCAACATGCAAAAAAATTTCAACGCATTCATGAAATGCTTGCAAAAACACCGTATGAAAAACTTTCGCGTCAAACGTGTGGTTCCTGCGGATATGTTCCCGACAAAACTACTCGGGGCAGCTCTATCGTCCAACTGGCCGCATTTCCCGTCACTATTACACAGCCGGGAGAATATGCGCTGGTAGATTCGACTACCATCATTAAACCACTATCATACGCTATCAAAATTGCATCAGACAATGTCACACTCCATTTGGCAACACATACTCTTGATGGTCAGGGCATGGTAGATCAACTTATTATTGTTGAAAACTGCTCCAATATTAATATTAATAGCGGCACGTTAACTGGTGCGCAAAGTGCTGGTCTTGTTCTGTCTGGCGCATCAACAGTGTTTTGCAGCCAAGTAGATATTTTCAATACACAAAATGCTGACGGTGCTGGTCTGATTATAGACAACTCATCATCAATTATCATGGCACGTGTAAAATCGATCAATCCGTGCAGCACTCAGTATCAGATTACTAATTCAAGCACCATTAATATCGCGTTGGGAGAAGCATCTGCTCCTTTGGTAACAGACACTGGAACTGGTGTCAGTATAAGCTCTTCTGATCACGTGTATGTTGAAGAGTTTAAAGCGAATAATCAGCAGTATGGCATTGCAATTGATAACAGTGAATTTATCACAATACGCATGGTCGATGCATCAAACAACAGCATAGCTGGATTTGTTACAGATCCTCTTTCTTACTCTGTCGCACTCATCGGCTGCCAAGCAATAAGTGGATTTTATGATGGGTTTATCATACAAACCCCTGGTGCTATCATAATCGCATGTAAAGCTCTGTATAATCAATGGGATGGTTTTTATCTTGACGCAGACAACATTCTTCTTGAAAGAGCAGGTGCCACACTCAATGAAAATAATGGCTGCACCATATCGTCCAACGCTTCGCATGTCAGCATTTTAGACTCTACCTTTATACAATCGGAAAATGTTGACATAGAAGACAACGGAGCCGACACTACCATATACACACTGGAACAGGTACAAAAAATGTCAGTCGCTGCATATGAGGCAATCGGTACTGAAGATGATGCATTACTGGACATGAGCAGTTATATTCCAACAAATTTGACCGCCTCAGTTCCCGATTACACATCAACAACGGCATTAAATACTATAGATGCATCACTTGTTTCATGGTGTAAAACTCTCATGGACAGAATACTTGGGCTTGAATTTAAATTAAACCAAATTCTTAATATGCAATAGGAGTAGGAAAATCTATGATGCATCATGCGTGGTGGTATATCTCTGCAATAAGCACCTTTTTCATCTCTGCGGCTGCATATACCCCATTTGAAAAAATACATGATCATCACTATTGCATTATTTTAGCAGGCGGCCATGGTCAACGACTCTGGCCGCTGACATCACCTACCATGCCAAAGCCACTTCTTTCGCTTGATGGCACCAATACGCTTCTTGAACAAACTATGGAACGAGTACGACCACTGGTCAACGCTGAAAATATGTGGCTCTGTGTCACACAAGATTATCATGACTGTTTTGACAAAGCAGTAAAATCTTCCATCACCACTTTTGTCACAGAACCTGCTGCACGTAATACAGGACCTGCCGTTTTGTACGCCTGCTTTCAACTGTACCGCCATGATCCAGATGCTATTGTCTTTTTTCTCCCCGCAGATGCGTATATCCCCTCCTATGATTATGATCTTTTTAGATCGTATATAGAAAAAGGATTTGCTGCGGCGTACACTTTTCCTTCATCCATTATTATTTTCGGACAAAAACCACGTTTCCCTTCAACAGGTTATGGATATATAGAAGTTGATTATACCAGTTCCTATCAAGCTCCTTACACGGTTATTTCTTTTCATGAAAAACCAAACAGTGAAGTTGCGCAACTGTATTTTAAACTTGACACCATGTTGTGGAACACGTGCATGTTTTGCGCCCCAGTAAGAACATTTCTTGAGCAGTATCGCATGTATGCTCCTGTCATGGTCGATGCTATGGAAGCATATCAGGAAGGTATCATTTCCTACACCGATATTATGGCAGAACCCATTGATCGTGTTGTCATCGAAAAAAGTGCTCAAATAAAAGTTATTCCCATGGACATCTGCGCAGAAGATGTAGGAACCGTTGAATCGTTTTTAAATATACAAAAAAAATATACAGATTCTCATACGCTCATTACCCTTGATGCGAGTCATGTTCATGCGTGCTCACAAGAAAAAAAAATTGTGGGTGTCATTGGCCTTGACGATATTTATATTGTCGACACACCTTCTGCGCTTCTCATCATGAAAAAAGGTATGAGTGAAAAAATTAAACATCTTCTCACTCGTCTTTCAGCACAAAAAAAATAACATGATATGCAAAAAAATATTTTTTACTCTTTTATTATGGGCTCCTGGCATACATGCACAGTGGCACTACATTCCCTTTGACACAAGCATGCGTAATAACGGCGATGAAAAACCATTTCGCATTACAAAAAAAATTGTCGGCATTGACGGTCATCTGCTTTATACTTTATTTAAAAATACCTATGAGCAATATAATCCAGCACACTGCCACCCTTCTGACTATCCCCGCATTCCCCTTATTATTCATCAAATTTGGCTTGGCAGTGATGTGCCTGAAATTTTTGCCCACTATCGACAGTCATGGATCGCCGCACATGTTCCGCGTGGATGGACGTATCATTTATGGACTGATGCTGACATTCAAGCACTCGATCTCTATAACAAAAAATTGTACGATGCGACAGACAATTATGGCATGAAATCAGACATCGCGCGTCTTGAAATTATCGATCGCTTTGGCGGTGTGTATGTCGACATCGATTTTGAATGCTTGCAACCGCTTGATCTTTTGCATTACACCTACGACTTTTACATCGGCGTGCAACCACTTGACTCTTTTTTTGTCCAACTTAACAATGCCCTTTTTGGCGCATGTCCTCATCACCCCATTGTACGACATGCAATAGAATCTATGGCATATGCCTGGAACACCTATCACGGAGCTCCACAAAAAACAGGCCCGGTACATGTCACCCGTTCTTTTTATGCAATCAAAAAAAACGACCGCAGCGCGCGACGCGACATTGCATTTCCAGCCTCTTATTTCTATCCCTTTGGCACTCAGGAAAAAATGCTCAACAAGGCCGATTGGCTCATAAATGGCTCCTATGCAGTGCACTGGTGGGCAAAAAGCTGGATGCCAAAACAGTACCGCAGCAAAAAATTCCGTTCCATTGAAAATGAGGCATCAACAGCCCACTGGGACATGTAACTCTACTCGTTTTTAGCCTTCACTCCACCTGGGAAGGTTCCATGAAGGATGAGAAGAAGGAGAGAGGCACAAGAAAGATCTTTTCTTCTTATCATTCCTCCTAATCCGTTCGCCCTGAGCGTGTCGAAGGGTGTGAGCACACTCGTACAAATTAAGAAAAAAGATACGAGTCAAAACCAGAAGATTCTTGTCATTTTTTTAGGTTTGTATCCTTCTCAACTGTTGTACAAGTGTACTCACACCCTTCGACACGCTCAGGGCGAACGGGAAAGAAAAATTTGAAAAAAAAACGGAAATTACAATTAACCCATGGCACTTTGCCATTTATCCCCAAATTTGATATTTTGATAGGAAACAACTATACATTATAAGCTCCTAGAGCTTGAAAAGAGGAAAGAAATGGCATGTTTATAAAAAATATTGACTATTTGCAATTTTTTTATAGACTATACAATATAACAGGTAATAATGGTTTTTTATGGAGGTTTTTATGAAAAATGGTATATATGTAATAATGGCATTAATAGCGTTCCAGGGCTCTTTTCTAGAGTCTATGCACCTAATTAAACGATTAGAAGCAAATGTAAAAAAAACGCGTACCAAGCAGCGCACAAACCGCCCCTTTTCAACGACAATAAAAAAAACAACATCAAACAAACCTACAAAAAATTATCTTCAGCAGACATTGCTCCAGGCGCCTATTCAACAAATATATAAGCACACCAAACACCCTCTTCATCCAGTATCTTTTCAGCAAAAACGTTCTTATTTAACAGCTGAGCTTCTAAATGGAATTGATAGTGCTTATTTTTGGCATCTTTGGAAACAAAGAAATAAAAACACACTCAAAGATCCTCGGTATTTTGAAAATCGTGATTGCAGTATAAATTTTCTCACATACTGCTCTCCTACCATTGGCGCATATCTTATAGAAACAGATTTTTTAAAAAAACTCTACGAATATGGAGATCCAAAATTGCTAACAACACAATTAGTACACAAACTATTCCATAAACAAGGTTCGGAATTTTACCCAACACGAAGCCTATCTCTTCCAGCTGCTTCTCTCGATGCGAAGGGAATAGGTATTTTAATAAAAAATGTAGACAAAACTGGCACATTTAATTTTAACGGTACAGAAGAACAAGAACTTATCAAAAAATGGAATACTGCACATAAAAAACTTGATGGTGGTAATATAACAAAAAAAATAAAAGATCTTATTATGCTTCTACAGGCAAGTATACAAGAATGTTCTATTCAAAACCCTCATGCTCCTTTTTCATGGCATATGCCCTATGCAATATTACTTTCTTTCTTGTGGGCTAAAACAACAACCAAAAATGAAGTAGATTCTTATACATATAATTTATTTGATACTCATCTCGACTGGGACCATTCTTCTTTAAATGAGTTAAAAAGAGTTATTCCCTATGTAAAAAAATGGACCACTATTGACATCAGTGATAATCTTATAGTCGATCATCCTCGTGTCTCTATACCTAATTGCTTTGATGTAAAATACTCATTCAATTCGACTGAAGATCGTACATGGAGACTCAAGGATTTGGAATTATTGGTTATGAACTTATCTATCTATAACAATCTTCTTGAAGGATTTGCTTTACCTCATCAGTTGCGGATATCATATTATACAGGAACAATTTTTAAGCAACACTGTAGCACTGCAATGTGCGCTGAGAATGGTATAAGAGGTATATGCAATTTATTGCTTGCCAATTCAAAAACTAAACAATTCGACTTTACTCTTTTGCCTCCCTCAACAAAACCTCAACAAGCTCTTCTCGACTTTTATAAAAAATTTCCCCTATGGGAAGCTGCTAATCAAGACGCTACTAATGAATGGGCCGAACTTGTCGCTCAACGTTCATTCCTTTTTTACGCCAAAGAAAACTTTGAATTACGATCTCGAAAAGAAAATTTTTTTAATTTTCTCACCTATTTTTTCAATATACCAGCAACATCATGGCAAGAATTGGGAGATTTGCTTTCGACTCATGAACGAAAAATAACCTTTGAAAATATCACAAATCCCCAAAATGAAAGAGAATCTATTGTCATATTGAACATTACCAATGAAAAAGAATATATTGTCACAGCAAAAATAAATTTTAATTATGATTTCCATACAACGTACGAACAAAAAGAAAAATTTTTCAACAATGGTCGAGAAACATATGTTGATCCATATTATCACCCAAAAACAAAGGAAAAAATTCTTGATCTTATACAAAAAAATGGGCCACACACTCCAACTGCGACCGCAATACTTCCATTTTTTGATTGCAATAAAAAAGAATCAAAATCAAAATGGTATGATTATATATTACCAAAAAAATATACACAGTTATTCGCTAAACAAGACCTCTCTATGCATACCCTTATGCATATATGGTTTTCACGTGATTTAACTGATCAAAAAGTTCTTCATGACACTATTCTTGAAGCCTTGAAAGTTGCCCCAAAAAATCCGCATATTTTAGGAACTATCAAACAGTGGATTTCATGTTATCCTCAACGGGCTCCTGCTGATCTGATAAAAAATACCATCATCGAACACAATATCGGCAAACAAGATGAATGGTTCGCTCAGTATGCGCAAATTGTTGCGGCAACATGAAAATGTCACCTTTTATAGCATAAGTCAGTTGTAATTACTCATTTCTTTTTTTAAAAATTCCCCCCTGCCCGTTCGCCCTGAGCCTGTCGAAGGGAAGCGTACAATAGTTAAAAAAAACACAAGTAAAAACCAGAGGTTCCGATCATTTTTTTAGGCTTGTATTCCCCTCCACCCATTGCATGAGTGAACTCGCACCCTTCGACAGGCTCAGGGCGAACGGGCAGGGGGAACTAAATTTAAATGA
>Ga0187783_10004286_pt1 | contig 10570 bp, 8 predicted proteins | sample 1015_SJ02_MP02_2_FD_132471 | JGI IMG/M metagenome (GOLD analysis project Ga0187783, IMG submission 132471) | Tropical peat soil microbial communities from peatlands in Department of Meta, Colombia - 1015_SJ02_MP02_20_MG | ecosystem: Environmental > Terrestrial > Soil > Wetlands > Peat | place...
GCCGTCGCCACGTGCAGTCCCACCAAGAAAGCGAGGAAGAACGACTCGCTCGACTCGGCCCCCACGAGGTTGTGCCACCCAAGCCACGCCGGTATCAAAACCGAGTGCCCCAAGCTGGACACGGGGAACAGCTCGCTCACGCCCTGGAGCAACCCGACGACGATCGCCTGGAGGAAAGTGAGCATCCGGACACCCTACGCAAACACGGTTCGGTTACATCGCCAAGCACATCGCCATCTACATCGCCATCTACCTCACCGTCTACCTCACCATTTACCTACCATTTACATCACCATCCCCTCACACCTTCCCAGGCCGTTCCCTGATCTTTCCCAGTGTCCTCCCAGGTTCGTAGAGCATCCTGGCAATGGAAACCCAGGCCACGTAGTTTTTCTGGGGCCGAAGCTCCGGAGTGGCTGAACCGCCGGGACAGCTCCCGACCAAGCAGAGCAGGAGGTCGAACGAAATTGAGGATCCTCGTTCTGGGGGGTGACGGATATCTCGGATGGCCTACGGCACTACATCTTTCGCGCCGTGGGCACGACGTCGGCGTCGTGGACAACTTCGCACGTCGTCAATACGACTTCGAGATGGGCGTCAACAGTCTTGTCCCCGTGGCCCATCTCCAGCAGAGGGTGAGAACTTGGGAGCAGGTCTCGGGGCTCACGATCGAGCCTCTCGTGGGCGACCTCACCGATGCGGACTTCGTCTACGAGTCAGTTCGCCAATTCGCTCCCGACGCAGTCGTGCATTTCGCTGAGCAGCGTTCTGCGCCTTACTCGATGATCGACCGCAAGCACGCCGTTTACACCCAGGTGAACAATGTGGTCGGAACGCTCAACCTGCTCTACGCGATCGCCGAGATCGATCCGACGATCCACTTGGTGAAGCTCGGGACCATGGGCGAGTACGGCACCCCGGACATCGACATCGAGGAAGGCTTCATCGAGATAACACACAAGGGTCGGACAGACCTTCTGCCGTATCCGAAGCAGCCCGGCTCCTTCTACCACTTGTCGAAGGTCCACGACAGCCACAACATCATGTTCGCCTGTCGGATCTGGGGGCTGCGTGCGACGGACTTGAACCAGGGGATCGTCTACGGGCAGGTGACCGATGAGACGTCTCTCGACCCCGACCTTGCGACGCGTTTCGACTACGACGGCGTTTTCGGAACGGTGCTCAACAGGTTCTGTGTCCAGGCGGTCGTCGGCCATCCCCTCACCGTGTACGGCAGGGGTGGTCAGACGAGGGGAATGCTCGACATCCGCGACACCGTCGCCTGTGTGGAGCTTGCGGTCACGAACCCCGCGGAGGAGGGCGAGTACAGAGTCTTCAACCAGTTCACAGAGTCGTTCTCTGTGCAGCAACTCGCCGACGCCGTGTCCGACGCGTACCCGGGAGCCGTCCGCATCGACCACTTGGATCCGCCCAGAGTCGAGAAGCAGGAGCACTACTACAGGGCGGCCCACACGAAGCTTCTGGATCTCGGGCTCGTACCTCACCTCTTGGACGCGTCGACGATCAGGTCTCTGATCGCGGTCGTCGAACGATATCGGGACCGCGTCGATTTGAACGCGATCGCCCCGACTGTGGACTGGCGAAGGACCCATAGCACCCTTCGGACGACGGCCGGAGCGGTAGCCGCTAGCTGAACCGACTGCCACTGCGGGAGCCCGTGCGGGTCCCTGTAGTGTCGGTCGGTGCCACGCGACAGAGGCAGGCGCCGACCGATCGGTCGGGGTTCGAGCAGGCGCAATCTGTGGTGGGTGGTCTTCGCCGGCCTCGCCGCGACTCTGGTCGCCCTTTTCGCCGTCGGCACCGCCGCTCAGGTGAAGGCTGCGTCTGGTCCCTACCGACGGGCGGTGGATAGGAGCTATGCAGCGTTGGTCGTTCCGATCGCGGAGCGCTCGAGCTCGATCGGCGCGACTGTGCGACAGGTGCTCACCAAAGGAGCGACTTACGACCGTTCGACGCTCTTCGGGGAACTCGACTCCGTCAGCTCGGGCGCAGAGGAGGGTGCGGACAATCTCGCAGGGCTCGTTCCGCCGTCACCGTCGAGCACCTCGGCCGACAAATGCGAATCGGCATTGGATCATCGCGCCACGGCCGCGTCCAACTTGCGCGAATCGATCGAAGGATTGCTCGGCGGTCGCGCGGGTCGCCGCGCCGAGTCCCCAGCCGCGGTGGACTCCGCATTGTCCGGGGTCGGACGAGCACTGGAGATCTCCGACTCCGAATGGCGCCAGTGCAGGAGGGCACTCGCGTCTTCACCGGGGTCAGCGAGGATCCCTGCGTCGATCTGGGTTCCCGACTCGAGCCTCTGGGCCCCTGGTTCTGTTGCCGGATTCGTCACCGCCTTGACGCAGTCGCCTTCGCTGGCTGTCGTCCACCAGCTCACGATCCCCGCCAACTCGGTGACCACCCAACCGGCTTCGGTGGCCGTCAGCAACGGCGACGGCGTGATCCCACCGACGAGCTCGTTGAGCGTCCAAGTCGTCGTCGCCAACGTCGGGAGCGTCGACGAGCCCAACGCCGTAGTCCGAGTGAGCGCGATATCGGAGGGGACTCCACTGCAACCGCACGCCCCCGGGCGTCCTTCTTCTGTCGAGAGCCAGACCGTGTCGTTGGCTGCGGGTGCGACGTTCGCGGCCAATCCTCCTCCGCTCGTCGTGGTGCCCGGGAACGTCTACAGCATCGACGTCTCCGTCTCGTCGCCTTCCGCTCCCGGCGCGGGCGACAACTTGCAGCTCCCGTTGGTGATCGCGCAGGTCGCCTCCTCTGTGAGCATCACGTCTTCGTTGAATCCGTCCACGGCTTCTGATCGGGTGACCTATACGGCCACGGTCACGGCCGCCGGTGCGTCGGTCACGCCGACGGGCATCATGACCTTCTCCGACGGGAGTGAAGCGGTGCCGGGCTGCACCGCGCTGCGAGTCTCGAACGCGAGCGCCACGTGCACTGTCACGTACCCGACCGCGGGCTACCACGACATGACGGCCGCGTACTCGGGGAACTCACAGATCGCCGGTTCGTCCTCAGCGCTGCTCATACAGACCGTCGTGCCACAACGACGTAATCGGACGACCCCCACATGAATCGGCGTGCGTCGCCGTCCCCGCCACGCCAACCGGGGTCGAACGGCGGGCCAGATGACGCTTTGGGCTGGAGGGCGACGTAGGATCAACCTTGGATGTGAACTTAAGAGGAGGGTCCGAGGGTCGTGGCAGAGAGCATCACCATCACCGACAACCGGACAGGAAACCAGCTCGAGATCCCCATCGAGAACGGAGGAGTCTCAGCTGCTGAATGGCAGAAGCTCCTTCCGGGGATCTGGTTCTACGACCCGGGGCTGGTTTCCACTGCTGTTGCCGAAAGCGCGATCACCTATCTCGACGGGGAGGAGGGCATCCTCCGCTATCGGGGCTATCCGATCGAGCAGCTCGCCGAGAAATCGAGTTACCTCGAGGTCGCCTATCTCCTACTCCACGGCGACTTGCCCACTGCCGAGCAGTTCGATGAGTGGCGGCACGAGATCACCTACCACACCTTCATTCACGAGAACGTGCGCAAGAGGTTCCTCGAGGGCTTTCACTACGACGCTCACCCCATGGGGATGCTCGTCTCCGCTGTCGCCGCTCTCTCCACCTTTTACCTCGACGCGAAGGACATCTTCGACGTGGAGTCGCGGACGAAGCAGGTCATCCGTCTCATAGCGAAGATGCCGACGCTCGCGGCCGCCGCTCACCGCTTCAGCGTGGGAATGCCCTTCGTCTATCCCGACAATTCGCTCGACTTCACGGCCAATTTCCTTTCGATGATGTGGAAAGTCGCCGAGCCCCGGTTCGACGCCAACCCGACTCTCGCGCACGCGCTCGATGTCCTTTTCATTCTTCACGCCGACCACGAGCAGAACTGTTCGACTACCGCCATGAGGGTCGTTGGCTCTTCTCACGCCGACCCTTACTCCGCATGCGCCGCAGCGTGCGCCGCTCTGTACGGCCCAAGGCACGGTGGTGCGAACGAAGCGGTTATCAGGATGCTCGCCGAGATCGGTTCGATCGACGAGGTACCGGATTTCGTGCGATCGGTAAAAGAGGGGACGGGAGGACGCCTTCAGGGATTCGGGCACCGGGTGTACAAGAGCTACGACCCCCGCGCGAGGATCATCAAGAGGACGGCGGAGGACGTGTTCGCCATCACCGGCAAGAACCCGATGCTCGACATCGCGTTGAAGCTCGAAGACATCGCCCTGTCAGACGACTACTTCATCTCCCGCAAGCTCTACCCGAACGTCGACTTCTATTCGGGGCTGATCTATCAGGCGATGGGCTTCCCCCTCGAGATGTTCCCGGTGCTGTTCGCGATCCCGCGCACGTCCGGCTGGCTGGCACACTGGCTCGAAATGCTCGACCAGGACACGAAGATCGTCCGGCCTCGACAGCTCTACGACGGGGTGGACGAACGGCCCTACGTGCCGATCGACGACCGCTAGACAACCAGCTCAGACACCACGCTTTCGTCTGGCGCTTCAGATCACGCTTCGCACTGGCGTTTCAGAGCACGCTTTCGTCAGGCGCTTCAAACGACGCTTCGCATCAAGCCTTCCTGCACCACCGACACGGCGAGCTGCCCCTCGCGCGTGAATAGGAAGCCTCTCGCGAGCCCCCTTGCGCCATACGCATTCGGGCTGTCCATGTCGTAGAGCAACCACTCGTCGGCTCGAAACGGCCGGTGGAACCACATGCAATGGTCCAAGCTCGCCCCCATGAAGTCGGTGTCGTCCCACCGGACCTGGTGTGGGGCGAGCATCGTGTCGAAGAGCGACATGTCCGATGCGTACGTGGCAACACATGCGTGAAGAAGCGGATCGTTCGGCAACTCCCCGTCAGCCCGGATCCACAAGCGCTGGATCGGGTCGCTGTTGTTGCTCGTCAACCAAGGCAGCTCGCCGATATGGCGCTGGTCGATCGGGTGGGGGCGTGCGAACCAGTCCGCGAGCTGGTCTCTCAGAGGCTCGAGCCGCTCACCCAGTCGCGGCAAGGTCTCAGGATCCGGCACCTCGGGCATCGGGAATTGGTGCTCGAAGGGCCCCTCTTCTTCGACCTGGAACGACGTCGCAAGGTTGAAGATCGCCTGGCCGTGTTGGATCGCCACCACTCGGCGGGTCGTGAACGATCTGCCGTCGCGGATCCGATCGACCTCGTAGAGGATCGGGACGTTGGGGTCGCCTGGGCGCAGGAAATAGGAATGCAGTGAGTGCACCCGCCCCCGGTCCACGGTCCGGCCGGCCGCCATCAAGGACTGTGCTGCGACCTGGCCGCCGAAAACCCTCTGTCGACGTTCGTCGGGACTCACGCCGCGAAATATGTTCACCTCGATCGGCTCGAGATCGAGCAGCTTCACCAGGAAATCGAGAGCCTCGCTCATGGCTTCATCTTGGCAGCTCCCCCGTGTGCTCCGAGACGAGCAACTACCGTAAGCCCTCGTGTCCAATGCGAGAATTACCTTTCCGGACGGGTTCATTTGGGGAACTGCCACTGCCGCACACCAGATCGAAGGCGGCAACTTCGGAAACGACTGGTGGGCTTTTGAGCACGCCCCCGGGACCCCGTGTGCCGAGTCCAGCGGTGACGCGTGTGATTCGTGGCACCGCTGGTCCGAGGACCTCGATCTGGTCGCGTCCTTGGGTCTGGGTTCCTACAGGTTCTCGCTCGAGTGGAGCCGCATCGAACCTGCACAAGGCGAGTGGTCGACAGCCGCGCTCGACCACTACCGGCGAATATGTGCGGGGTGCCACGAGCGCGGGCTCGTGCCGGTTGTCACGTTCCACCACTTCACGACTCCAACCTGGCTAACGAGCAGCGGCGGCTGGGAAGCGCCCGAGGCTCCCGAACGCTTCGCCCGTTACTGCGAACGCGCAGTGGCTCATCTGGGCGATCTGATCGGATGGGGTTGCACGATCAACGAGCCGAACGTGATCGGTCTGATGGGATACCTGCTCGCCTTCTTCCCGCCGGGCGTCACAGACGAGGCCCGATGGACGGCTGTAAACGATTCGATGTGTCGGGCTCATCGCCTCGGGATTGAGGCGGTCCGTTCGGGTCCTGGCGACTTTCCTGTCGGCCTCACGCTGTCCATGGCCGAATGGCAGGCGGTTCCGGGCGGTGAGGAGAAACTCGAAGAGGCCCGCAAACCCATGGAGGACGTGTTTCTCGATGCGACCCAAGGCGACGACTTCGTCGGAGTTCAGACCTATACGCGTCTTCGTTTCGGGCCCAAAGGAATGATGGGACCCGAAAAGGGCGTCCCGCTCACACAGATGGGATACGAGTACCGTCCTCAGGCACTGGAAGCGGCGATCCGCAGGGCGTGGGAAGTGACCGGGGGCATCCCGGTGTTGGTGACCGAGAGCGGGATTGGTACGTCCGAGGACAGCGAGAGGATCGCGTTCGTCACAGATGCGCTTGCCGGGGTCCGGCGGTGCGTCGACGACGGGATAGACGTCCGCGGATACTTCTACTGGAGCCTTCTCGACAACTTTGAGTGGACGCTCGGGTACATGCCGACCTTCGGTCTCGTGGAGGTGGACCGCGAGACTTTCGTACGACGCCCCAAGCCGAGCGCCGCTTGGTTCGGGGGACTGGCCCAGGCCAACGCCGTGGAAGCCTCCTGACCGTATGCAAGAAGAGGGCGGGTCCGCCCCGACGAGCACGGCATCGAAAGGTAATGTGTTTCGAATGCGTGAAGCTGCCTTGCGCCTTTGGCGCTTCTACAACACACCCAAGGGCAAGAAGCTTTTCCGCTACTCGATGGTGTCGGTCATCTCGACATGCGTCGCGCAACTCACGCTCTTCATCGTCTACGGCGTCCTTCGCGTGTGGTCGGCCGTGCCGAGCAACATCTTCGCCAACGCAGTCGCGACCATTCCCTCCTATTACCTCAACCGCAACTGGGCGTGGGGTAAGTCAGGGCGTTCGCATCTCATGCGAGAGGTGGTCCCTTTCTGGGTCATGTCGTTCGCGGGCATGGCGTTGTCGATCCTCACAGTGGGCGCAGCCGAGCACTGGGGAAAGGCCCACGGGCTTCATCACCTCGGCCTCACCGTCGTCGTCCAGGCGGCCAACCTCTTCGCGTTCGCCGTCTTGTGGGTACTCAAATTTCTGCTCTTCAATCGGCTGTTCCAGACGAACGACCCAAAGGACGAAGAGGCCGACCTGGTGGAGGCCTCATCGGCCGTTTGATTCCCGCGATCCCGAGATAGCTGCGTTCAGTCCCGGAAGTTCGTGAACTGCAACGGAATTCCGAAGTCCTCTTCCTTCATCGCCTGAATCGCGCTCTGCAGGTCGTCGCGTTTCTTGCCCGAAACACGGAGCTGGTTACCCTGCGCCTGGGACGAAACGCCTTTCAAGTTCAGGTCCTTCACGAACTTGTTGAGCCGCTTGGCGTGCTCCTGTGAAATCCCGGCCCGGATCGCGATCTTCTGACGGGCGGCGCCTTTCGACGCCTCCTCGACCTTCCCGTCCTCCAGCGCCTTGAGCGAAACCTGGCGTCTCACGAGCTTCTCCTCGAGCACCTGGTGAAGCGCCCGGAGCCGATCCTCCGTCGCGGAGTGCAGGACGAGCTCGTTCGCACCGAGCTCTATCGAGGACTCGGTGCCCTTGAAGTCGAATCGCGTGGATGCTTCGCGGTTGGCCTGATCGACCGCGTTGCGCACTTCCTGCATGTCGACTTCGGAGACGACGTCGAAGGTAGGCACGGCCACCCACCCTATCCATCCGCCGCAGAGCAGGGCCGACAAACGACCCCGCGGACTGCCGTTCCCGAGGGGCTGTGACCGACTGGCGTTCCCGAGGGCCTTTGACCGACCGCGGTCTGCGCAGGCCTATGACCGACGGGGGTTCCCGGTGGCAGATGCACGACTGCGGTCCCCGAAGGCCGATGTATCGTCACGGCTCGCGGGTCGGTGCCCGAGTGGACAAAGGGAGCAGACTGTAAATCTGCCGGCGCAGCCTTCGAAGGTTCGAATCCTTCCCGGCCCACGGTTCATCCGAAGTTGATCGAAGAGCTTCGTCTTTTCGCCCTCTTTGCGCGACGTGCGTCTCGCATTCGCCGTTCGGTCATCCCCGCCTCCGATTCTTCGAGGTGGGATGCTTGACGAGCCAGTAGATCGAATCCGGAAACCCTCGAGAGGAGGGGTATGAGAGCAAGACCTCTCTTTGCCGAATTCCTCGGCACCGCCATTCTCGTTTTCATCGCCGTGGGAGTCGCGACACTGTCCTTCGGCTTCAAGTTCACCGGGTTGAGCGTCGCCGCAGGAGTCGTGGCGACCGCGCTCTCGTTCGGTTTCGTGCTTGCAGCACTGGTCTATGCGATCGGGCCGATTTCCGGATGCCATGTAAATCCGGCCGTGACGATCGGGTTCTGGGTGTCGGGGAAACTCACGACGTTGGAGGCGGTCGCTTATTGGGTGGTGCAAGTAGCCGGCGGGATCGCCGGAGCCGCGCTGCTGTACGGAGTCTTCAACCTCTCGGGACGCTACCGACATCGTTTTGGGCTCGGGACAAACGGCTACGGAGTGCATTCCCTCATTCGGATCAACGCGTCCGGCGCGTTCCTCGTCGAAGTCGTCATCACGTTTCTCTTCGTGTTCGTGATCCTGGCGACTACGCGGCACGCGAGGAATGCGGCCGTCGCGGGGGTCGCGATCGGCATCACTTTGACGTTGGTGCACCTCTTCGCGATCCCGATAGACGGCACTTCGGTGAATCCCGCGAGGAGCATCGGACCGGCGCTGATCATCGGTGGCGACGCCGTTAGACAACTCTGGGTCTTCATCCTGGCCCCGCTTGCGGGCGGCGCGATCGCAGCTCTCGTTTATCGTTTCCTCTACCCCGAGGGTGAAGAAGAAGCGAGCATCGAGCCCGCGCCCGAGCTGGCCGAGGAGTAGCACCTCAGCCCTCGGCCACCACAGGCCTCCGCCATCGGCCACCGGCGGCTTCTAATCATCGGTCCCAAAAGAGACGTCCCTCGCGCTCCTGGACACGTTGCGATGAGGTTACGATCCACGGGACCGGCGCAGGACCCCCCCTCTCCGAGGACCACGATGAGCCAAGCTCCGGAGTCGATCGTCGAATGCCCCCAGGCCGGCCGACGCGTGGTCAGGACCTTGGCCTCGCGGGTCCTCGACCGGATTACAGCGTGGGACGACGCAGTGAGGTCACGCTGGCCTTTCAGCGCGATCGTCGGTCCCGAATTGCGGCCCGACATGGTGTCCGGCGACGGAAGCGGCCTCCTCCTCCGACCGGCGATCCTCGGGTTCATCGCTATTACCGCGATAGTCGCAGGTGTTTCACAGCAGGACTCGCCGTTCGTGCTGAAGGAGCCCGGCGCTTGGTTCTTCGGAGTATCGAGCGGGTCCTCGACATCGACAGGCCACGCTTCGCCGAGCCTCTTCCTCGGTCTTGTCGCCGTTTACGGCGGCCTGGTCCTGTTCATGCGTGTCTGGTACTCACTCGCCCGCGCCGCGCAGCAAATTCAGGGAATCCCAGTCAAGAAGCTCGCGATCGTGCTCGCGATCTGGGTGATCCCGTTGTTGATCGCACCGCCGCTGTTCAGCCGAGACGTTTACAGCTACGCGGCACAAGGCGAGATGATGAGCCACCACATAAGCCCGTACCTCTACGGGCCGGGAACGCTCGGCTTGGGCTCTCCGTTCCAGAGACTGGTAGATCCCATCTGGATGAACGCGCCAGCCCCTTATGGGCCCCTGTTCCTTCAGGTAGACGGGTTCTTCGCCGCGGTCTCGCTCCATCACGAACTGGCGACCGTGGTCCTTCTGAGGCTCCTCGCGGTCGTCGGGGTCGTGCTCCTTGCGATAGGGATCCCGCGTCTCGCGCGGGCTCTCGGGCGTGACCCCGCTGAAGCGTTCGTACTTGCCGTTCTCAATCCGGTCACCGTGCTCCATTTCGTCGGTGGAGCACACAACGACGCGCTCATGCTCGGCCTGCTCGTCCTCGGGTTGGCCCTGGCGTTCGAAGGCAGACCCGTCGCGGGCATCGTGCTCTGCGCTCTCGCGGCGGCGATAAAGGTGCCGGCAGCGATCGGGATCGTCTACATCGGCTGGGAGTGGATGGGCAGAGGTGTTCCTCTCCGCGAGCGGATTCGGCCGCTCGTAACCGCCGCGCTCATCGGAGCTGTGGTGATGGGTGCCTTCTCCTTGGAGACCGGCCTCGGGTGGGGATGGATCGGGAACCTGGCCACGCCGGGCACGGTGACGTCGTGGCTGGCTCCGGCAACCGGCGTCGGCATAGCACTCACGCACTTGATCCACCTGGTGGGAGTCGGGGTTCCTCTGCATTCCGTGCTGTCGTTCACTCGCGTCCTCGGACTCATGGGGGCGTTGATAGCGGGTCTTTGGCTCCTGCTACGCAGCGATCACGTCGGTGTCATGCGCGCCATGGGGTTCACTTGCCTACTCGTGACGCTTCTCGGTCCGGTCGTCCAGCCCTGGTATCTCTCGTGGGGGCTAGTGCTCCTCGCTCCGGTGGCGACGGGCAAGGTCCGCTCC
>Ga0187783_10004287_pt1 | contig 10570 bp, 7 predicted proteins | sample 1015_SJ02_MP02_2_FD_132471 | JGI IMG/M metagenome (GOLD analysis project Ga0187783, IMG submission 132471) | Tropical peat soil microbial communities from peatlands in Department of Meta, Colombia - 1015_SJ02_MP02_20_MG | ecosystem: Environmental > Terrestrial > Soil > Wetlands > Peat | place...
CCTGCGGCGGAAGATTCCGTCCCGATATCGTTTGGTTCGGCGAGCCGCTCCCCGCTGCCGTTTGGCGCGAAGCTGAAGCAGCCGCGGCGCGCGCGGACGTCATCCTAGTCGTCGGGACGAGCGCCGTCGTGTACCCAGCTGCGGCGCTGGCGACGCACTACAACGATCGCGCGTATGTCGCGGAGATCAACCCCGAAGCGACGGCGATCAGCGATCGTATCGACTGCGCTCTGCGCGGCACTGCGGTCGAGCTATTGCCGCGCATCCTGAACGACTTGGACGGCGCTCGAACGTGATGATACCGCCTGCCGCGCAAAGAACCAATAGACGGGCAGCCCTGAGATTAGAATTGCAATCCCGATGATGGTTTCCGGCGAGGTGACCATGACGTCGCCGACGATTCCCCACGCGACGGCGAAAAAGATCAGGGTGGTTACGGGATGGCCGGGCATCCGGATGATCGGCGAGGGAGCCGCGGGATCGTGCGCGTCGCGATTGCGAAAGACGATGAGCGCGATGGCGGCGAAGCCGAAGAAGATGTAATCGATGCAGGTTACGTAATTCAAAATCCGCTCGTACGGCAGAAACGAGATGACCAGCGCGATGAGACCTTGCGCGACGACCGCAACCACTGGAGCGTGCGTTCGCGGATTCACCCAAGCAAGCTGCTTGAAGAACGTGCCGTCGGCGGCCATCTGAAAGTAGACCCGCGGTGACGTCAGAATTTGGTTGCTCAAGAATCCGAGCGTCGAGAGCGCGATCACGATCGCCATGATACGCAGCCCGATCGGTCCAAACGCCAGCCGCGCAATATCTGAAGCAGGCGTGCTCGTCGCTGCGAGACCGTGCACTCCGAGCGTGCGAAGGCAGACGGCGTTGACGGCGAGATAGAGAACGATGACCGTAACAACGCCCACGATCATACCGCGCGGCAGCGTTAAGTGCGGCTCCTTGAGCTCTGCCGTCATGAAGCTGGACGTCTGCCAGCCGCTGTAGGCGAAAAGCACCGGCACGAGAGAGAGTCCAATTCCTGCCAGCATTCCACCGCCGATGAGGCTTGTGGAACTCGGCATCGCCGCGACATGCGGCGCGAGGAGGCCCACCACGACGAAGCCGCCGATCGCGAGAATCTTGAGGATCATGAAGAGGTTCTGCGTCGTCGCGCCGGTTCGAACGCCGAGTGCATTGATCGCCGTGAAGAAGAGGATGGCGACTGCCGCGACGAGGCCGGTCGACACCGGCCATCCGGTGAGCGGCATGAAGTATTTTGCGAACGTCACCGCCGCGGCGGCGGCGCCGCCGCTCTGCGATACCAGCAAGAGCGTCCACCCATACATGAACGCCAACGCCGGGTGAAACGCGTCGCGCATGTAGGCGTAGACGCCGCCGTCATGCGGCCTGCGCGCGGCGAGCTCGGCGAAGATTCCGGCGCCCAGCAGAACGATGAAACCGCCTGCGACCCAAACGAGCATCACCAGCAGCGCGCTATGAACGTGTCGCGCCACGACCGACGGATTCATGAAGATGCCCGAGCCGATGATTCCGCCCATCACGATCAGGGCGGCATCGCGGATCCCCAGGCGTCGCTGCAGTTTAGGCATGAAATACTTGTTGCGCGAACTCTTCGACGATCGCCGTGAACTCGCCGCTGCGACGCAGCGGCCCGGTATGATCGGCTCCCCGCATTATTCGCAGCCGGGCTTGCGGGAGCCGGTGCATAAAACGTCTTTCGTCAACCCGGAAGACGAAGTCGTATTCGCCGTTGACGATCAATACCGGCTTGCGATAGGTCGCGATCTCGGCGAGTGCGTTGCGCGACGAAGCGACGATCGCGGCGGTTTGCGCGAAGACGTCGCGGCTGAATGGAATGGGCTCGACGATCGCGCGCCAGCTCGCGGGAAGCGTCATGACGAATCCGGCGTGGACGAACGCATCGAGCCAGCGGGCCGGAAGCATCTGCGCGAATTGCACGCCCGCTAGATACGGCCAGGCTCTCCAGCCTTCAAAGTCGAGGGTGCAGTCGGCGAGCAACAATCCCGCGGTCTGTTCGGGAAAGCGCGCGGCGTGACGCATCGCGACGAAGCCGCCCAGAGAGTACCCGACGAGCAACGCCGGCCGGCGGGCGATGCGCTCGATCGCGTCGGCAAGCGCGGCGCGCACGTTTTCTTCGGTAAACGTAAGATCGGCGACGCTTCCGTGACCGGGAAGGTCGAGCGCGACGACATAGTAGCGGCTCGCGAGGCGTTGCGCGTGCTCGCTCCAAATCGCTGAGCCGAGCCGGATCCCGTGGAGAAAGAGAATCGGCGGGTTACGCCGATCGCCGAAGGTGCTAGGAGCCTGCAAATGATGGCGGGACCTGGGCTGCGAAGACTCTGAGCATGTTATTGATAGCGACGTTCTTTCTGAGTGCCTTGAATTCTCTCGTGGCTCAAGCACCGCCGCAAGGGCCCCCGCCGGCACCGCCGCCGCAGGCAGCGCCGGCTCCGGCAGCCGCTATGCCGCCGCTCGAGAACGGCCCGTGCCTCGATTCATCGCGGGTTGTGCCGAACGTCATCGCAGCCCCTGTCTCACGCGCAAGGCAGATCGTTCGCATCGATCAAGTGCTGTCGACATCGAGCATGATGCCCAATGAGATCGTCGGCTTTCTCTATACGACCCAGGACGGCACGACCTGGCTCGGCGAGCGAACCGCTCAATACATGTCGCCCGCCGACGCTACGGCGATCAATCTCGTGCTCGCGTCGACGCATCTGCCGAACGAGAACGTCAATGATTTCCCACCCCAGAGCCACTACGGCGTGCCGACGAAGGCGCCGCAGCTCTTCAAGGTCTTGATCCCGGCCGACGCCATGAGCGCTTTGCATATCCAACTGTCGCCCTGTGTCATCTGGCCGGCCGGACGTCCCCTTCCCGATCCAAGCATGTAAGCAACCCTAGCAATCGGCGCATCCGACTGCTAACCTAGGGGGTCTAAAGGACGATGGAATTCGTAATGCGGGCTCGGCTCGGTACGTTCCAGCCGAACGCCGACGTCTTCGTCGACGAGGAGGGCGGGCATGTCGTCGCGATCGTCGAGGTCGCCGGCGCCGACGCCAATACGCTGCGCGTCGGCGTCGATGGACGCTATCTACTCGTTACCGGGCGGCGTCTCGAAGCCGCCCGACTGCGCCGCGGCTCGTTTATCCAGAAAGAGATCGCGCGCGGCGAGTTCCTTCGGCGCATCGCCTTGCCAGTCGCGGTCGAGTACGAAGACGTGGCGGCCTCGTACGAAGACGGCCTGCTGATCGTCGTGGCGCCGATTGCAACGACGGCGTACACGCCGACGGCACGAACCGAGCTCCACGTTATGGTAAGAAGGACGCACTCGTAAGTTTCATGTCGGAAAAATCTGCAAACAACATCGTGCCGGCGAATCTGATCGGTATTCTGCCGCTTCAGGAAGCGGTGCTTTTTCCGCACACCGTCATTCCGCTGGCGGTCGTGAAGAAGCCGGGCATCGCGCTGGTCGAAGAGGCCCTGCGCGAAGGGAAACCGATCGGTTTGGTCGTGTTGAAGGATCGCGAGATCGAGGATCCCGGCCCCGATGACGTTCAGCGCATCGGCACGATCGGCGTCATCCAGAAGATGCTGAAGGTTCCCGACGGAACGCTGCGCTGCATCGTCGCGGGACAGCAAGTCTTCAAGATCGAGCAGTTCACGCAGGTCTCGCCGTACATGGTTGCGGCTTATACCGAGCTGCCCGACACGACGGTCGAAAACGAAGAACTCGTCGCCATGCAGCGCAACCTCGCGGGGCTTTTCCAGAAACTGCTCTCCTATCTACCGCAGGCGCCGCGCGAGATGGAGATGGAGGTTGCGAACATCACCGACCCGGTGGTGTTGACGTACTTCGTCGCCTCGACGATGCGTCTGGAGACTGCCGACCGGCAAGCGCTGCTCGAAGAGCGCGATACCGCCAAGCGCATGCGCAAGCTCACGCTGCTGCTCACCAAGGAGCTCGAAGTGGTCGAGCTCGGTCACAAGATTCAGAGCGACATCCAGCGCGAAATGGAGAAGAACCAGCGCGAGTTCTATCTCCGTCAACAGCTGCGCGCAATTCAAGAGGAGCTTGGCGAAGTCGATCCGCAGCAAGCCGAGACCAACGAGCTGCGCTCGAAGATCGATGCGGCGGCGATGCCCGAAGAGGTCAAGAAGGCCGCCGACCGGGAGTTGGAGCGCCTGTCGCGCGTACCGCAGGCCAGCCCCGAGTACGGCGTGATTCGCACGTACCTCGACTGGCTCGTGACGCTGCCCTGGAACGTCGAAACGGCCGATCACATCGACATCAAAGCGGCGCGAGCGATTCTGGACGAGGATCATTACGATCTCGAAAAGATCAAGGATCGGATCATCGAGTACTTGGCCGTCGGCAAGCTCAAGAAAAAGCTGACCGGCCCGATCCTTTGCTTCGTCGGACCGCCGGGCGTCGGCAAGACGTCGCTCGGCCATTCGATCGCGCGTGCCATGGGGCGTAAATTCGTTCGGCTTTCGGTCGGCGGCGTGCACGACGAAGCCGAGATCCGGGGTCATCGCCGCACCTATATCGGCGCGATGCCCGGCTCGATCGTCCGCGCAATTCGCGACGCTGGGACGCGCAATCCGGTCATGATGATCGACGAAATCGACAAGGTCGGCGCCGACTTCCGCGGCGACCCGCAGTCGGCGCTGCTCGAGGTGCTCGACCCCGAACAGAACGTGCACTTCCGCGATCACTACCTCGACCTTCCGTTCGATCTCTCCGCCGTGCTCTTCATCTGCACGGCCAACGCGCTCGATACCATCTCGCCTCCGCTTCGCGACCGCATGGAGATCATTACGCTTTCCGGCTATACCGAGCTCGAGAAGCTGCAGATCGCCAAACGCTATCTCGTCAAGAAGCAGCGCGAGCACAACGGCCTGCGCGAAATGCAGGCACAGGTCAGCGACCAAGCGTTGCGTGCCATTATCAACGATTACACGCGCGAAGCCGGCGTGCGCAACTTGGAGCGCGAGATCGGCACGGTCTTTCGGAAGATCGCGCGCAAAATCGCGGAGAATCCGCGCTTCAAGGCGCGCGTGAAGCCGGAGAATCTCGCCGAATATCTCAGCAAGCCGCGGTTCTTCAACGAGGTGCGCAAGCGCGTCGCCTCGATCGGCGTCGCAACCGGACTCGCCTACACGCCGGTCGGCGGCGACATTCTCTTTATCGAAACGCAAGGGATGCCGGGTACCGGAAAGCTCGTGCTTACCGGCCAACTCGGCGACGTAATGAAGGAGAGCGCGCAGGCTGCGGTGTCGTTCTTACGGTCGCGATCGAGCGAGCTCGGCTTGCCCGAAGATTGGTTCGCGAAGCACGACATCCACATCCACGTCCCGGCCGGGGCGACGCCGAAAGACGGCCCATCGGCGGGAATCGCGTTGGCAACCTCGATTGCGTCGATGCTTACCGGTATCAAAGTAGATCCGAACCTCGCGATGACCGGCGAAATTACGCTTACCGGTCAAGTCTTGCCGATCGGCGGCCTCAAGGAAAAGGCGCTCGGTGCCAAACGGGCAGGAATAAGTAAGATTCTCTTCCCGCGGCGAAACGAAGTCGACCTCGAGGATATTCCGAAGGAAGTGCGCGACAGCATGACCTTCGTTCCGGTCGACGAGCTGTCGGAAGTACTTCATCACGCGCTCGGCAAGCGCATCATTTCGCCGGTCCCGCTGGGCGATAACGGCAAGGCGAGCAACGTCGTGCCGTTGCGTCCGCGGCCGGGGCACGCGCGGCGCCGCAACGGCGTTCTGAAGCGCCGCTCCGAGCGCAAGCGTCCGGCTAAGCGCTGAAAGGCACGTAATCGCTTTGTAACCGGCAGGCGGCGTGGTAAGCTGAGGGCGAGCAGGCCTTAGGAACGGCTCCGCTCTCGGGAAGGAGCGACTGAAATGCAGAGATTCAGTGCAGCGACCGCGTTCGCCGTCGCCTCGATCGGGCTGCTGACGGCGTGCTCGGGAAACTCGCCGACGCCCGGTTCGTTTCTAACCGCCGCCGTTGCGCGGCGACCCGCGCCGGCGACTGCTTGCACGGATAAAACCCAGCTGTATGTCGCCAATTTTGGAGACAACGACGTCTTGGTGATTTGCAACGAGACTTTCGAGCAGGTAGGAGAGATCACGGACGGCGTTGACCGACCGACGGACGTCTCCCTCGACCAGAACGCAAACCTCTACGTGGCGAACTTTAGCAACGCCACTATTGCGGAATACGCGCCCAGCAAGTTCAGTGCGCCGAGTTTTACCTACAGCGCCGGGATGGTCGAACCCGAGACCCTCACTGTGGACACGCAGGGCGATGTGTTTGAAGGCGATGCGAATGGCGCCATCAACGAGTACTCGCAAGGACACAACAGCGTGACTACAAGCTGTTCCCCGGGGGGCGGCGTCACCGGAGTCGCGGTCGACGCGAAGGGCGATGTGTTCGTTGAGTATTTTTCGAGCAGCCTCGCAAAGGGTGTGCTGGCCGAATACGAGGGCGGCCTTTCTGGATGTAAGGAAACGGGCCTTACTCCGACCTTCCAATTTAACGGCGGAATTGCGGTAGATAAGAAACGCGATCTGATCGTTTGCGACGCGAGCCAAGTCGACGTCATCGATCCACCCTATACGCGCATCAGCGGCACGATTGGCTCCGGTTTCAGTGGCGCGCGAGGTGTCAGCTTAAACAAGAAAAACAATCTGGCTTTGGTGGCAGACACCAGCGCGAACACGGTAACCCTCATCAACTACCCGGCGGGCTCAAACAAAACGGTGCTCACCAGTGGACTCAGTGAACCGGAGGGCGTGGTCGACTCGCCCAACGCCGTCTACTAGACCCGGCTAACGCACGCACCGGCGTCGGGCGGGACGAGAAGCGTCCCGCCCTTTTTTTCGCGAAGTTCGAAGCGTGCACGAGCGAAGAGACCTGTCGGGTGCAAGATTCGGCAAATTACTGCGACGCCATCGGCACGCAGCAGGACTCTCGCAGCAGGCGCTTGCGGAACTCGCACGGATGAGCACCGAGGGGATCAGCGCACTCGAGCGAGGTTATCGCCGTAGCCCACAGCGCGAGACGCTTGCCTTGCTAATAGGCGCGCTTGCGCTCGATGACGCGCAGCGCCGCGAGTTCGAAGCGGCTGCCGTCCGGTCCAATTTCTCCCGCGGCGGCGCGTCGGTCGCCGTTGGGCCGTGGAGTGCAGCCGACGCCTCGAACCTACCGTTCGCGCTCTCCACGTTCATCGGACGGGATGACGAGCTTGATGAGATTGCAGAAATGATTCGGGGCCATCGATTGGTGACGATCACCGGCGCAGCCGGCGTCGGCAAGACGCAGACGGCGCTGCACCTGGCTCGCAGCTACGGCAGCACGGACGTCGCGGTCCGTTTCGTTGGACTGGCGTCGATTCGCGACGGCTCGTTGGTTGCATCGGCGATCGCCGCCGCGATCGGCGTGCAAGAAACCTCGAGCCGTCCGCTTCTCGATACCTTGGTTGCATATCTCAAGAATAGGGCCATGCTGCTTGTGCTCGACAACTGCGAGCACGTTATCGAGCAAGCGGCGAGCATTTCGGAAGAGCTTTTGTCGCGCTGCCCCAATCTGCGCGTGCTCGCAACGAGCCGCGAGGCGTTGATGGCCGGCGGCGAACGCCGCTATTCGATGCCGCCGCTGAAGGACGAGGACGCAGTCGCGCTCTTCGCGGATCGCGCGCAGGCCGTCGACCTGCGATTCGACGTTTCAGGCCAAAATAAAGCGTACGTTGCCGAGATCTGCCGCAGACTAGACGGCATTCCGTTGGCGATCGAGCTCGCCCGGGAGCACGGCCTGGATTACTACGTCGCAACGAGCCTCGAGCAGCTCATCGCGATCGACTATGAGAGGCGTAGCGGTTTGAGCGATACGGACGAGCGATGGTTCGTGCGCGCCGCGAAAGTTCTCGGTTACGTTGATGCCTTCTTGGCATCCGTGGCATTGGAGCGCTACGAGGAATCGAAGCCGGCGTATGATGCCGTCATTGCGAGATTGCGCGACGCGATCGGCGCGGATCGAGTGTCGCGGCTCATGGCCGAGGGCGCATCGTTGTCGCAAGAGGAGGCAATCGCCGAAATCGCGCCCGTGTAGCTACTGAGGACCCTGCTTCAGATGGCGCGAAGTTCGAAGCGTGCACGAGCTAAGGGCGACCTCGGGCGCAAGCTTCGGCGAGTTATTGCGTCGTCACCGGCTCGCCGCGGGGCTCTCGCAGGAGGCACTCGCGGAGCGGGCGCGGATGAGCACCGAGGGCATCAGCGCGCTCGAGCGCGGCTATCGCCGCAGCCCCCAGCGCGAGACGCTCGAGCTGCTGGCGGGGGCACTTGCTCTCGATGCAGAGCGGCGCCGCGCGTTCGAGGAAGCTGCGGCTCGCTCGAGCCCTCCACGACGCGCCGGCACATCGGTGACGGTTGGCCCTTGGAGCGGGACGGCTGAGTCAAACTTACCGTTCTCAATCGCAACCTTCATTGGGCGCGAACGCGAGCTCGCCGAGATTGCAGCGATCGTTGGCAAATATCGTCTGATCACTATTACCGGCGCCGGCGGCGTCGGAAAGACGCAAACGGCATTGCAGGTCGTGCGACTTCTGAGCCAAGACGCCGGCACCGCTGCGTGCTTCATCGGATTGGCATCGACGAGCGATCCGTCGCTGGTGACGGCGGCCATAGCTTCGGCGCTAGGAGTCGAGCAAACGCCGCGCCGTCCGTTGCTCGACACTTTGATTGCGTACGTAAGAAATCGAGAGCTCCTGCTGCTTTTGGACAATTGCGAACACGTCGTACAGGAAGCCGCCGGCGTTTCCGAAGCGTTGCTGGCCGCGGCGGCGCGCGTTCGAATTATCGCGACCAGCCGCGAGCCGCTCATGGCGACGGGCGAGCGCCGATATCAACTGCCGTCGCTGAGCATTGACGACGCAGTCGCACTTTTTGTCGATCGTGCTCAAGGCGTCGACGTTCACTTTACGCTCTCCGATGAAAACGCGCCGCTTGTCGCAGAGATCTGCCGGCGACTCGATGGAATTCCACTAGCAATCGAGCTGGCGGCCGCGCGAGTGAATCTGATTTCGTTGAAAGCACTCAATGAGAAGCTGGACGATCGGCTTCCGATTCTGACCGGCGGAAGACGCACCGCGCTTCCGCAGCAGCGGACGATGCGCGCAGCGATCGATTGGAGCTATGACTTGCTGTCCGCGCGCGAGCAACGCATTTTCGAGCGGCTCGCAATCTTCGTAGGTGGCTGTACGCTCGCTGCGGCAAGCGCGGTTTGCGCCGGCGACTCAGTCGCCGAGTCAGACGTATTTGACGCGCTCGCATCGCTCGTCGACAAGTCCTTAGTGACGGTCGATCTCGAGCGGAGTGAGCCGCGGTACGGACTCTTGGAGTCGTTTCGTCAGTACGCGCACGAAAGACTGGCGGCACGGGGCGAACTCGATGCGATCGCGCGTCGTCACACGATCGTCTACTCAGATCTTGCATTACGGGAGGGCCGTGGGGACGCGACGTGGGTCGCCGAACAAGGCAATTACCGCGCGGCGATTCAGTGGTCGCTAATCGGGCGTGGCGACCTGGCCTATGGTTGGCAAATCGTGAGCGAAATGGGGGCTTGGGATGCGATTGCACCGGCAGAACGGCAGAGCTGGGTAGACGTCGCGCTGGAGCTCGCCGACGAAACAATACCCGAGAGTTTGCTCGCAAAGCTTCATACGGCGAAGGCGATGGCGGCGTTTGGGAACGGCAAATACGAGGCATCGGTCGCGAGCAGCACGGCTGCTCTGGCGCACTATCGTTTACCCGGCGATTTGCTCGGGATCGTGCGCGCGAAGAGTCACATCGGTCATGCGCTGAATAACCTCGGGCGCACCCGCGACGCGGAAGCGGCGTTTGGCGAAGCTTTGGCTCTGCTTCGCGAGCGCAACGATCCGAAGTCCGCGCTCTTGGCGGGAGTACTGATGGGGCTTGGCCTTGTCGCAAGCGACATCGTCTTAGTGCGCTCGTACTTTTCGGAGGCGCGGCGTATTTACGAGGAGCAGAGGAACTCGATCGGCGTCGGATATACGTTGACGAACCTCAGCGAGCGCGAATTTATTGCTGGAAACGTCGAGATCGCTCTTCGAAGCGCGACGGACGCGCTCCAATTGGCAAAAACCCTTTCGGCGTTCTCAAATGCGAGTTTGCAGTTGGCAGCCCTCAACATGATCGCCATTTGCCTCGTCGCATTGAATCGGCATGACGAGGCGGCAATTCGGGCTCGTGAAATGTTGGCTCTGGCACAGGAACACGGCCTCAATTACCAATTCGCACTCGCCGCGGGGCACCTGGCCGTTATCGCAACGGTGAAAATGGAGGCGTTGACGGAAGAACCGCGTGCACGGTTTGCGGCAGCGGCGCGCGTCCTCGGCTTTGCCGATGACCGCCTTGCGCGGATCGGTTCGCTGCGCGACAGCGTCGCCACGCCGCAGTACGAACGATGCGTTACGATTCTCAGGAACGCGATCGGAAGCGACGCGCTCGC
>Ga0187783_10004288_pt1 | contig 10569 bp, 4 predicted proteins | sample 1015_SJ02_MP02_2_FD_132471 | JGI IMG/M metagenome (GOLD analysis project Ga0187783, IMG submission 132471) | Tropical peat soil microbial communities from peatlands in Department of Meta, Colombia - 1015_SJ02_MP02_20_MG | ecosystem: Environmental > Terrestrial > Soil > Wetlands > Peat | place...
TGCAATACGTAATTGTCGACGAGCCAGAAGCTGCACGCCAGGAAGGCTCCCTCACCTGGGGGCAAACCGTCGCTAGCATGTTCGGTTTCGTAGCGCAGAACGAATTCGCCGTCGATCAAGAGCCTGTCCTCGATTGCCCGCAGCGTTCCACGAACCCGCGGATCCTCGGGAGGAAGAAATCCGACCATCGGGATCAGCAGCAGACTGGCATCGAGCCGCTTGGAGCCATAGGCCTGAACAAAGCTGTTTAGATCGCGGTCGAAGCCCTGCTCACACACCTCAGCATGGATTTCGTCGGCGATCTCGCGCCATCGCTGCCCCGACTCGTTGAATGCTTGAGCTTCCAGCTCATCCGCCGCGCGATCGAAAGCGACCCAAGCCATGACCTTGGAATGAACGAACTGCTGCCGGCCGCCGCGCACCTCCCAGATGCCTTCGTCCGGCTGCCGCCACGCCGTCGCCAGGTAGTTCAATACAACCGGCCGCAGGGCTCGGCCACGTTCCGATGGCGGCATACCTGCTTTCAGCGTCTGACGCATCGCGTCGGCGATCTCGCCGAAGACGTCGAGCTGCAGTTGCCGGGACGCGTCATTGCCAATCCGCACCGGGGCCGACTTCTCGTATCCGGGCAGCCAAGGCACGATCATTTCCGGCAACCATCGCTCTCCGCCCACGCCGTACATGATCTGGACCTGGTTCGGGCTGCCGGCGACTGCCCGAACGAGCCAATCGCGCCATGCCCGCGCCTCGTCGTAGTACCCAAGATTCATCAGGGCCAGGAGCGTGAAGGTGGCATCCCGCAGCCAGCAATAACGGTAGTCCCAGTTTCTCGCGCCGCCGAGGCGCTCGGGAAGCGATGTTGTGGCAGCGGCGACGATCCCCCCCGTTGGGGCATAGGTCAAGGCCTTCAGCGTTATGAGCGACCGCTTGACCGCTTCCGTCCAAGACCCAACATCGGGACAACGATCGCTCCATTCACGCCAGAACGCTTCCGTGCGCGCCAGCGCATTGAACGGATCGACCGCTGCCGGCGGCCTTTGAAAGGAAGGGCCGTGGGAGAGGACAAAGGGTATCGAATCACCGGCGTCGACCGCGAACTCACCGACGGTTCTAAGATCTTCGCCGTACAGTTCGACCGCGGTTCGCAGGAGAAGGCGCTCTGGGCCGGCAATCGCGTTGATCGAGCCGTCGTCGAGCCGGTTGACCCATGGCACTGTCGCCCCATAGTTGAAGCGCACTACAAGCTCTGTCTGAAAAGCCACTCGCCCCGACCGGCCCATCACGATTCGCACAAGATCCGCACCATCTGCCGGCGGCATGAAATCGACGATCGTCGCACGACCGGTTTCAGTTTGGAATTCCGTTTCAAGGACGAGGGTACCTGGACGGTAGCGCCGTCGCACGCCAAGAGGTGCATTCTTAGGCGCAATAAGCCAGCGGCCATTGTCGGCTTCCCCGAGTAGGGCGGCGAAGCACGCGGCCGAATCGAAACGTGGCCAGCACAGCCAATCGATGGAGCCATCGCGGCCGACCAAAGCAGCGGTTTTGCAGTCGCCTATCAGCGCATAGTCTTCAATTGGAAGCGTCATTGCTTTCGCTCGCATAGTAAAGGTCTTCGATTGGCTCAATGGCCCGCCGGGGCAGGACCTCCTAGTTTGACTTTGCGCAGGGCAAGCGCAAGCGGGACGGCGGCAAGGGAGATCAGCGCCAGTACCCCGGAAGGTGTTTATGTAGTCCAGAAACGACGCCTGTGTCTGCACCTGCTGTCCGATCCATTGGATCGCCTGTTGCTGCGCCTGAAGAAGCGAGCTGCCCTGAGCCACGAAATAACTCGTCGCCTACTGCTGCGTGTCGTGATACTGCGCACTCCGACGGGAACACGCTCTCGACGAGCCGGCTCTGGGTGGTGCGAAGGCGCCGTTCGGCAACGGATGGCACTTCGCCACTTGCCGCCGTTCGCGCCGAAGATCAACGGCGGCGGCTCACCCGGCATTTCCCTCGCTTCCAACGTGCTCGCCCATCGCGAGCAGTTCCATCAGCTGGTCCGTAAAGCAGCCACTACGGCTCCGCTCGCGCCAGCACTTTCGTGTCAACGCCGCCGAGCGAGTCCGCCGACCCGCCGCCGCTGTCGGCCGACCACGGCGCTGACACAAGTAGCCGCATCAACGCCGACCGGCTTCGACAGTCCGTGCCGCGCCGCGACGGTGCAATGCCATTGGCGACATTGTGCTCTGGACTAGATCCGGAAGGTTCGGTTTAATTGCAAGGCCATAGCGGGTTACTTTCACTCCCCGCTCTATCGCCGGGCGCCGATGGTGCTACGAGAATGAAGCGGACTTGCAGCCAGCCATTCGCACGTCGGACCGTGTTGAACGCCGGCTTGGCATGGGCCGCGCTCAAGGTCGCCACGCCGTTTCCGATCCATGCCCGTGGAGAAGAGCCGGTGAAGATCGGCATGATCGAGCCGCTCACCGGTGTTTACGCCAAGCTCGCCGAGGCAGAAGTGGAGGGCGCCCGCGTCGCGGTCGAGGAGGTCAACCATGGCGGCGGTATTCTTGGCCGCCAAGCGCAGCTGTTGATTGAGGACTCTGCAAATACGATCGCGATCGGCGTCGCGAAAACACGACAGCTGATCGACCGTGATCAGGTCGATTTCATCCTCGGTGACCTGAATTCTTCGATTGCACTGGCAATGATGCGGGTAACGAGCGAAAACCGCAAGCTCCACATCGTGACAGGGGCACACGTCGACGCGATAACCGGCCAGCATTGCGGTTGGAACGTGTTTCGTGTCTGCAACACGACCACCATGGAAGCCAACGCGATCGCTGAAACCTTGATCAGCAAATTCGGCAAGAAGTGGTACTTTCTAACTCCGGACTATGCCTACGGTTATGCCCTACAAGCCGCTTTTGAGCGCAAGCTGCGAGACCATGACGGTACGTGGGCGAGCGATATACTTCCTATCGGCACCACCGATTACTCCGAGCCGCTGCTGAATGCAAAAAATTACCGACCCGACGTGTTAATCGACATCATGGGCGGCGATGACCAAGTGAACAGCCTCGAGCAGATTGTACGATTCGGCCTCGCCGAGGAGATGGCGGTCGGTGGCGCACTGTTCGAGCTGGAAAGCATCCTCGCCGTATCCGATGCCGCACGCATTGGGTGGTGGACGATGGAATGGTGGTGGAACCAGCCGGACGTCCCACAGGTGAAAGCATTCAATGAGGCGATTCGGCGCCGCACGGGCAGGGCGGCAAGCGCGCGCAACTGGTTTGGCTACGTGGCCGTGCACGCGCTGGCGCGCGTCGCCAATCAGGAGAAATCGCTGTCCGCTGTGACGCTCGCGCGAGCGCTGCAGGGGTACGTGCTACCTACCGAGGTATCGCTCGAGCGCGACACCACGTTTTTCCGCGCCGGCGATCATCAACTCATCAGCACGCTTCTCGTCGGCGAGGTGCACCCGCCGCGCGGCGATGCCGCCGATGTCTTTAGCACACGGACTGCCGTGAAGGCCGACCAGGCTGGAGAGGGCGGTGAGTTAACCGCCTGCAGATTGGCATTTCCCAGCTAGGTTGCGAGAACGCTGCGCGGCTCACGACAGCTGCCCGGGTGGCGCCGGGCGTATGGTGACCTTGCGTCCGTCCGTTAGGCCGGCGGGAGGCTTCAAAATCACCTGGTCGCCGTCCTTCACACCGCGGTTCACCTCGACCGTCGTGCCGAAATCGCGCACCTCATTGACCGGCCGAATGCGGGCGATCCCGTCCTCGACCACCGCAACGCTGAGGCCGTTCCGGTTGAAGATGATCGCATCGGCCGGAACGATCAGGGAAGGCGTCTTGCGCGGGATCTTGAGCTCGACCGTGCAATAGAGACCCGGTGACAGCGCCTGATCCGGATTGGGCACGTCGACCTCGGTCAGAAGGGTTCGGGTGTCCAGCTGCAGAGAATTGGCGGTGCGTGTCACGGTTCCGGGGAAGGTGCGGTCCGGAATCTCGGGGACGCGCAGAACCGCCTCGACACCGGGCACGACGCCGAAAGCTTCGCCCTGCGGCACAAATAGCTGGATCCGGATCGTGTCGGTTTGCATGACCGTGAACAGGAACGTGCCGCTGGCCGCATCGGCCTGCACCAGGTCGCCAACGTCGACGTTGCGCTGCGTGACGATGCCGATGAACGGCGCAATCACGCTCTGGTACGCCTTCTGCTGCCTCAGCACCTGCACCTGGGCAGCCTGCGCCTGAACGTTCGCCGCGGCGACCGCAACCGCCGCCTCTTGCGCCTCCAGGTTCAGGCGATCCGTGTCGCCCTGTTCCTCGGACACGTCGCCTTGTTTTACGAGAGGGCGATCGCGGTTCCAGGTGTCCTGAGCGAGGTCACGGTTGGCCGTCGCCTGTTGCAGCGCAGCCTGCATGCTGGCGAGCGCTCCCTCGCCTTGGGCGATCTGGTGTTCGACCTCCGGGGCGGTGATCGCCACCAGCAGCTGTCCCGTCTTGATTTGGCTTCCGATATCCACATCGCGCCGGGAAATATATCCGCTCGCCCTGGCATAAATGTTCGCCTGTGCAAATGCCTGCGTGATGGCCGGCAGGCGTACCGATATGATATCGGGGTTTGCGCGTACGAGTGCCGTGCGTACCTGCAAAATGTCCTCTCCGGGTTGCTCTGCCCTAGCCGTGACGTGGGCACGCGGCGTGTAATGGCGCCACAGGCCGATGCCCAGTGTCGCACCGAGCAACAGCACGCATCCCGCCATCAGGAGTCTGCGACCGCCCCGCCGATTTCTCAACGCACCATTCTTGAGATCCGGCCTGGCGGCCGACGCTGGTTCGCGACCCTGAGCATCCCCCACGTGGGGGCTTTCCGCATTGCTCATCTCGGCTCCTCGACGGGCTCCGACCGAATAGCGACCCTGGCTCCGTCGGCGAGGCCGACGGGCGGATTAAGGATGACCTGATCACCTTCGCTCACGCCGGCGGCTGCTTCAACCTCCGTCCCGAGGTCGCGGGCAACCGATATCTTCTGGATATGCGCGATGCCATCGCGCACGGCTGCGACTTCCAGCGCGCCACCGTTCAAAATGATGGCCTCGGCAGGCACCAGCAGCCCCGGCGCCTTGCGCGGGATGCGCAGTTCGATTGTGCAATGGGTGCCGGGAGTGAGCGTTCGGTCGGGATTGGGTACGTCGACTTCGGTCAGCAATGTCCGGGTGCCCGGAGCCAGTGCGTTGGCGATGCGCGTTACCTTCCCGGGAAAGGCGCGGTCGGGCACTTCGGGGAGGTAGAGAATAGCGTCGATGCCCGGGGCGACCCCGAAAGCCTGATCCTGGGGCACGAATACTTGCGCGCGAATTACGTTGCTCTGGACGATGCCGAACAAGAACGTTCCGCTCGTCGCATCGGCCCGGACCAGGCTGCCGACGTCGATGTTGCGCTGGGTGATGACGCCGTCGAAGGGCGCGATTACACTCTGATAGGCCTTCTGCTGGCGCAAGACCCGCAGCTGCCCCTGCTGCGCCGTGATGTTGGCTTGCGCGACCCCAAGGGCGGCTTGCTGCGCCTTGAGTGTCTGGACGTCGTTGACGCCCTGCTGCTGCGTGAACCAGCCCTTGCGGACAAGCGGTACATTGCGATTCAAGGTCACTTGCGCCAGATCCACGTTGGCCTGCGCCTGCTGCTGGGCCGCCTTGAGCTGCGCCAGCGTGGCTTCTGCCTGAGCTATCTGGTGATCAAGCTCTGGCGCGGTGATCTCGACCAGCAGTTGCCCTTTCTTTACGGCATCGCCGATGTCGACGTAGCGCTTGTCGATATAGCCGCTGGCGCGTGCGAAGATGTTCGCGGCGGTGAATGCCGAGGTGGTCGCCGGAAGCCTCGCGATGGCGATCGCGTTGCCTGGTTTGACTGTCGCTACGCGCACACTGGGAACGAAATTGCGGCGCTGCTCGGAAACGGCGATCGCATCGCGCTGCTGCTGATAGTGGCGCCAGCCGCCGCCCGCGAGTGCCGCGCCCAGCGCCAGCAGCGCGCCAAGCCCCAGCAGCCAAGCACCCGATCGGCGCCGCCCTTCGCGGCGACCCTCCGGAAGGAACTTAGGGCTGATCTCGTTCACCCTGTCGCTGACGGGCTCACGCCAGCGGGTGTGGGATGGTGCTTCGTTCATTCGCTTCCATGCTCGAAAACGCCATGCGCCTGCTTGCCGTCATTGCCCTTTCGCAGTTTGGCAAACAGGCACGGCACGATCAGCAGTGTCGCCGGAGTGGCGAACAAGAGGCCGCCGATGACCGCGCGTGCCAACGCGGCATTCTGCTCCTCGCCGGCTCCCCCGATGGCCATCGGCAGCATGCCGACGATCATGGCGGCGGCCGTCATCAGCACCGGACGGATACGCGTATGCCCAGCATCGATCGCTGCCTCCAACGCGGTCTTGCCCGCGAGCTGCTGTTCACGCGCAAAGGTGACCAGCAGAATCGAGTTCGCCGAGGCGACGCCGACGGCCATGATCGCGCCCATCAGCGAGGGCACATTCAACGTGGTGCCGGTCACGAACAACATTGTAAGGATGCCGCAAAAGGCCGCTGGAAGCGCGAGGATTACCACGAATGGGTCGCCGAAATTCTGGTAGTTCACGACCATGAGCAGATAGACGAACACCGCCGCGAACAGCAGTCCGATGGCAAGGTCTCGGAAAGCATCGTTCATGCTCTGAATCTGCCCGATGGTTTGTATCGAGTTTCCGGGAGAAAGCTGTTTGCCGAGCTCCGCCACGATCTTGCTGATCTCCGCGGAAACGCTGCCGAGATCACGCCCCGACACGCTTGCATAGACCTCATAGACCGGCTGAATGTTCGTCTGATTGCTATTGGTCGGCACGCTGCCGCGCGTGAAGGTCGTGACGTTGCTCAGCAAGCCCGGCACCGGACCGTTGGCGGAATTCAACGCGGTTGAGACCGGTGTGTTTCCGAGATCATTCATCGAACTCACTTTGGGTTCCGGTGTCTGGACGGCGAAATAGTAAGGAATCCCCGACTTCGGATCGGTCCAGAAATTCGGAGTGACCTGCTCGGAAGAGCTGAGGCTCACGTTGACGTTGGTGGCGATGGTGTTTGCATTGAGTCCCAGCTGAGCGGCCCGCGCGCGATCGATCGTCGCATAGAACGCTGGAGCCTCTACTTCCTGCTGTAGATGTGCATCGGCAACTCCGGGAATTGCCGCGATCCGCCGGCGAAGCTCCTTGGCCACACGCAGATTCGTTGCCCGGTCGTAGCCGACCGTCCGCACGTCGATCTGCGCCGGCAGACCAAAATTGAGGATCTGGGTCACCATGTCGGCCGGCTGGAAATAGAACAGCACGTCCGGGTAGGCGGCCGGCAACACATCGCGCAGCCTGCGGATGTAGTTGGCGGTCGGAGCGTGACCCTCCTTCAGCGCCACCAGGATCACGCCGTCGTTGATGCCGATGGTCGAGCCGTCGCTAAAAGCCAAATTGTAGACGCGCGCCGGCAAGCCGATGTTGTCGACGATCAGATCGCGATCGCGTTCGGGTATGACCTCCCGGATCTTGTCCTCGACGGCTTGAAAGATGCGCTCGGTCGTTTCGATCCTGGTGCCGGCAGGGGCGCGGACGTGGAGCTGGATCTGGCCGCCGTCAATCGACGGAAAGAAGTCCCGGCCCACCAGGCTCAGCAGCGGCCCGCCAATCGCCAGTACCAGGATGGCGAAGACGGGCAGCACGGAGCGGCGGTTCACCAAAGAGCCGAGCACCCGGACATATGCGTTACGCATCCGCTCGAATCCACGTTCAAAACCGCCATGCATGCGAGAAAACCAGTTCCCGGAAGCGCCGTGCTGCTCGCCCTTGAGCAGCAGCCCAATGGTAATCGGCGTCAGCGTCCGTGACAGTCCGTAAGAAGCCAGCATGGCAAAGACGACAGCGTAGCCGAGCGGCGTGAACAGATACTTGGCGGGACCCTCGAGGAATACGACCGAGGTGAAGACACAGCTGATCGCGAGCGTCGAGACCAATGTCGGCACGGCAATGCCGGCGGCACCATGCAGGGTTGCGGCCGGCAGCGGTCTTCCCTCCTCGCTGAGCAGTCGGTGCGTATTCTCGATGGTCACGGTCGAATCGTCGACCAGAATGCCGACGGCCAGCGCGAGCCCCCCGAGCGTCATGGTATTGAGTGTTTCGCCCATGAAGTACAGGACGACGAGCGAGGTGAGGATTGCCAGCGGAATCGAGATCATGACGACCAGCGTCGACCGCCACGACCCGAGAAATATGATGATCATCAACGCCGTCAGACCCGCGGCAATCGCGCCCTCGCGCAGCACGCCCGCGATCGATTGTTTCACGAATATCGATTGATCGAAGAGTTCGTTGATGTTGAGACCGGGTGGCGCCGCCAGGCGGGCCGTCTTCAGAGCATCGCGGACCCTGTTGACGACCTCGAGCGTCGATGCATTCCCATTCTTGATGACGCTTAGCAAAACGGAGCGGTGGCCGTCTTCGCGAACGATGTTCTGCTGCACCAGCCATCCATCGTGAACCTGGCCGACGTCCTTGACGAAGACCGTGGCGCCGTTGACGACCTTGAGCGGAATGTTGTTGAGATCCTCGATACTCGGCGGGGTCGCATTGGTGCGGACCGTGTACTGCGTATCGCCGATTTTGGCGGTGCCGGACGGCAGTGTGAGATTCTGCGCATTTACCGCATTGACCACATCCAGCGGCGTGAGGCCTCTGGCCACAAGCTTCGTCGGGTCGATATCCACCATGATCTGACGGTATTTACCGCCAGCTGGAGTTGGCAGAGTTATGCCGGCAATGGGCGCCAATTGCTGCCGCATCCGATAGATGCCGTAGTCGTAAAGCTGCTGTTCGTTGAGATTTTCGGAGCTGAGACTGATCTGCAGCACCGATACACTGGATGCGTTGAATTGGACGATGATCGGGGGCTGGATGCCGGCTGGCATCAACGCGCGAATGGCGTTGGTTGCCGATACGATCTGCGATATGGCGAGATCAAGGCTAACGTCTGGCTGGAAGAAGATCTTTGTAACCGAAAGGCCGTCTAGGGTCTGCGCCTCCATGTTCTTGATGCCGTTGACGTTCGCGCTGATCGAGTATTGGCTGTAGGTGGTGACCCGCTGCTCCATCTCGGGCGTGCTCAGCCCGGTGTACTGCCAGATCACAGTCACCACCGGAATGTTGATTTGCGGAAAGATGTCGGTTGGCATCGTCCGAATCGCGGCGGCGCCGAGAAAGATGATCAGCGCCGCAAGCACATAGAACGTGTGCGGGAATCTCAGCGCGAAGCGGACGATGCCCATCGAGCAAATCCTATAGTCGGCGATACCTGGGGTTCGGCGCGCCGGGTCGCCGGGCGGCGGTATCGCCTGTTGTATCAGGGCGTCGGCCTGGCCAGTGATCGGCTAGCCAATTCCCACCCAAAGGCCGTTGCGCTGCGGTGGTTGCCTTGCACTTGGCTTCTCTTGGCGTCATCGGTTGCGGCGGCAGACGACGCACTAGAAGCCTGGTGTTTGATCTCTGGTGAGCTCTACGCTCCGGGGATGCACAGAGATGCGGCCGGGCGCCCTGCCACCTAATTTCCCGCTCGACAGCAGCGCCGAACTCTGGGCTGGCAACGCCATACACACGCCGGCAGGGAGTCCTGTCCATTCACAAAGACGTATCTTAGCGACTCCGAAGCGGCATGCGAATGGCTAAGCCTCTGATGGGCGCACATGTTGGGCATGGGGTGCAACTCTTCCATCAGTGAAATTCCGGACTTCGACCGCGGCAATCCCTGGTGTCCAATGCGTCGCACAGTGGCCAACCTTCACCGATCGCGCATTGCACGTGTGCTGGCCCGTCGCTGACGCTGACCCGTGGGAGCAAACGCCTTGGCTATCGCGCCCTCTTGCGCACGCCGAAACATGAGCGCGGCCGTTGTAAGCCGGGTTCCGCGCTTCGTCCGCGCAACGCAATGGGCCTGCAGCGCGACGCTCGCAGCCTCGGGCTTGACGTCACGCCCAGGCGTGGGCCAATCCGTGGACCATCCAGCTGGCGATCGGCAAGCGCGACCTCGACGTGTACCCCTGGCAGTTCGACCACGCAAACTGAAATTGTAGACGTCGAGCGCATCTTCGAGGAGGGCGATCCAGCGGACAGGTTGGAGCGCAATAGGGATGCGAAGATCGCCGTTGCTGATCGCGTATCTCCGGAGCCGTAGCGACGGCGGCGATTATTTACCGAGCAGCTTGGTGCCTGCATCTATCGCAAAGAACAAAGCGGCGCCAATGAATCCGTCCAAAACGTTGAGCCCAACCCGAAAACCGATTTGGTCAGCCTGAGAATAGCTATCCAGCATAAGGTATCCTATGACGAATAACATACTGCCCAATGCCGAGTTGGCGCGCGCACGGATCGATGAGTTGAAAAAGCAGCAGATGGCCGTGGTCGTGCCGCCAAAACAACCGGCGCCGGCGCCCCAAGCCAAGCCCGCAATGACGACACCACCAACGCCTCCATCCCCGCGGTGCAATGGCACCGAGGCGCAGGTCGGCA
>Ga0187783_10004289_pt1 | contig 10569 bp, 8 predicted proteins | sample 1015_SJ02_MP02_2_FD_132471 | JGI IMG/M metagenome (GOLD analysis project Ga0187783, IMG submission 132471) | Tropical peat soil microbial communities from peatlands in Department of Meta, Colombia - 1015_SJ02_MP02_20_MG | ecosystem: Environmental > Terrestrial > Soil > Wetlands > Peat | place...
CATCGAAGTGAAGAAGATCAAGGAATTCGACAACATCCTTCCGATCTTCACCAAGGGCGAGCTCGAGGGCCACAAAATTCCGCGCCAGGGGATCTCTCCCTACGAGGCGATGTACATCGCCAAGCCGACAGATACCGAACTGCACGAAGGCGTGACCGAGTGGGCGACGTTCTTGCCGCAGGTCTACAACGCGGACTCGATCGGCTATCGGCCGGACCTCGTCGGGCATGAAGTCACCGAATGGAAGGAGCTGCTCGATCCCAAATTCAAGGGCAAAGCGGCGATCCTCGACGTCCCGGCGATCGGCATCATGGACGCGGCGCTCTGCTTCGAGAGCGCCGACCTCATCAAGTACGGCAACAAAGGCAACATGACCAAGAAGGAGATCGACTTCACCGCCGACAAGTTGATCGAGCTGAAGAAGAACGGCCACTTCCGCGCGACGTGGACGACCTTCGATCAATCGGTGCAGCTCATGGCGGCCGGCGAAGTCATTATCCAGTCGATGTGGTCGCCGGCGGTCGCCGCGGTGCGGGTCAAGGAGATTCCGTGCATCTATGCGCCGGTCAACGTCAAGGATGGCAAGGAAGGCTACCGCGGCTGGTGCAACGGCATGGCGTTGATGAAGCATCTCAGCGGCAAGAAACTCGATGCCGCTTACGAGTATCTCAATTGGTATCTGTCGGGATGGCAGGGCGCCTTCGTCAGCCGCTACGGCTACTACAGCCCGGTGCCGCAGACCGCGAAAAAATTCATGACCGACACCGAATGGGCCTATTGGTACGAAGGCAAGCCGGCTCCGGGCCCGATCAGCGACCCCTATGGCGTTCCCATGGAAAAGGCCGGCACCGTGCGTGACGGCGGGTCGTTCGTGAAACGCGTCACCAACATCTCGTGCTGGAACACGCTGATGGACGAAGCGGCCTACATGAACAAGCGCTGGAACGATTTCAAGGTCGCTTGACGCGCCCGTGGGCCGGCCCTCGGTTCTGGCCGGCCCGCTTCTTGCTTCGAGCTGGGCTCGAAGCTCGCTTGCCGTTCCGGAACTAACGACGAGGCTCACTCGATGGCCGCGCGCGACGGCGTTTTCGGCTGGCTCTACATTTCGCCGCTGATGCTGGTGTTGGTGCCGTTCTTCGTGGCACCGATCCTGGTGGTGATCGCGGCGAGCTTTTTCGAGAGCGACGGGTTCGGCGGCCTGATCGCCAATCCGACGCTGGCGAACTATGCCGATATCTTCACGTCGAAGCTGACGCTCAATCTCTATTCCGAAACCATCAAGTTCACGATCCTGACCTGGCTGTTCTCGCTGATCATCGGCTTCTGGGTCGCCTATTTCCTGGTCTTCCACGTCCGCAATCAGCTGCTCGCGATCGGCCTGTTTCTGCTCTGCACCGTGCCGTTCTGGACCTCGAATATCATCCGCATGATCTCGTGGATCCCGCTGCTCGGCAAGGAGGGCCTGATCAACATGAGCTTGATCAAACTCGGCGTCGTCCATGAGCCTCTGGAATTTCTGCTGTTCTCGAGTTTCTCCGTCGTGGTCGCGTACGTCCACCAGCTGACGATCTTCATGGTCGTGCCGATCTTCAACGCCATGGCGCGGATCGACAAACGAGTCGTCGAAGCCGCCCTCGATGCCGGTTCCAGCCGCCTCGACATCATGCGCCTGATCGTTCTGCCGCTGTCGAAGAACGGCATCGCGCTCGGATCGATCTTCGTCGTTTCCATCGTCATGGGCGACTTCTTCGTCATCAAGGTCATGAGCGGCGGCGGCTCGGCCTCCGTCGTCGGCGCGCTCTATGAGGATGTCGGCGTGCTGCAATATCCGACCGCTGCGGCCAGCGCCGTCGTGCTGACGATCGTGGTCACGCTGCTGGTCACCGCGATCCTGAGAACCGTCGACGTTCGCCGGGAGATCGCGCAATGACGGCGGCTGCGCAGGTCGCGCGCCCGGACGTCGTGTCGAAGGCGATGATCGCGCACGCGATCGCCCCCCGCGCCAGCGGACGACCGTGGACATTCTACGTCCTCCTCACGGTGTTCGTTCTTTACGTGCTCGCGCTCTACGGCCCGATGATTTGCATTTACATTTTGTCGTTTCAGGACGTTCGCGGCGGACTCGTTTTTCCGATGAAGGGCCTGTCGATGCACTGGTTCGTCGACCTGTTCACCCAGGTGCGCACCGGCGACGTGAAGGGTGCATTTGACCGCTCCTTCAAGCTCGCCTTGATCGTCACGCTGATCACCGTCGTGGTCTCGTTCCTTGCCGGTTTGGCTTTTCGCCGCCGCTTTCGCGGCGATGGCATCGTGTTCTACCTGATGATCGGAAGTCTCGTTGCTCCGGGCCTGGTGCTCAGCATCGGCGTCGGCCTGCTCATGCATTTCGTCGGCATCGAAGGGCGGTGGTACACCTCGGCCGTCGGCGCGCAGCTGTCGTGGACGCTGCCGTTCGGCGTGCTCGTCATGTTCGCCGTGATGTCGCGCTTCGATCGCGCGTGGGAGGAAGCCGCCTATGATCTCGGCGCCACGCGCTGGCAAGCGATCTGGCTGGTCGTCGTCCCGATCCTGGCGCCGGGCATCGTCGCAGTGGCGCTATTCGGCTTCACGCTCTCCTACGACGAGTTCGCCCGCACGCTGCAGACCGCCGGCTCGCTCAACACGCTGCCGCTCGAGATCTGGACGATGACGCTCAACGTCACCTCGCCGTCGCTTTACGCGCTCGGCACCGTCACCACGGTCATTTCCTTCGCGATCATCACCACATGCCTGGGCAGCATCGCCCTCATGCAAAAGCGGCGCACCCGCCGCGCCCCGGTCAATTGAGGACAACCGCATGGGCGTGGGACAGGGTCACATCGAGCTCGCCGGCGTCTGCAAGACCTTCGACGGTTTCGTCAACGCCGTCGACGGCGTCAATATCAAAATCCCCGACGGTTCATATTGCTGCCTGCTCGGCCCCTCAGGCTGCGGCAAGACCACCATCCTGCGCATGATCGCCGGACATGAGGATCCCACCGACGGCGAGATCCTGATTGGCGGCGAAAATGTCGTTGGCTTGCCGCCGATCGCGCGACGCACCGCGATGATGTTCCAGTCCTACGCGCTCTTCCCGCACCTTTCGGTGCGCGACAACATCGCATTTGCTCTGCGGGTGCGGGGCATCGCCAAGGCCGCACGCTACAAAGACGCCGACGCCATGATGGAGAAGGTCAGGCTCACCGAGTTCGCCGACCGGCTGCCGGCGCAGCTATCCGGCGGCCAGCAACAGCGGGTGGCGTTGGCGCGCGCGGCGATCACCGAGCCGCGCGTCCTATTGCTCGACGAGCCGTTGTCCGCTCTCGACGAGCACCTGCGCATCCAGATGCGCCAGGAGCTGCGCTCGATGCAGCGCGACCTCGGCATCACCTTCGTGCACGTGACCCACACGCAGCTCGAGGCGATCGCGCTTGCCGACCTCGTGGTGGTGATGGAGAAGGGCAAAATCCGCCAAGCCGGACCGGCGCGCGAAGTCTATGCCAGCCCGCGGGATCGCTATGTGGCCGAGTTCCTCGGCGGCCAGAATGTTCTCAGCGGCCGGGTGCAAACCGTCAACGGCCAGCACGCGGTGGTGGCGCCGCCGGCGGGCTCCGGCATCACCGTGCCGCTGACGCCCGGCGTTCACGTCGACACCGGCGATTCGATCGCGGTCGCGGTCCGACGCGATGACATCGAATTAATGCGGCCCGGCGCCAAGACAGCCGACGGCACGGCTTCGGTCGCAACCCGCGTCACCGCCATCGAATATCAGGGCTATTTCGTCAAAGTGATGCTCGACACCGGCGGCAACCAGGACTTCGTCGTCTACGTGTCGGAACGGAAATTTTTCGGCGACCCGTTCGGCGTCGGCGATGTCGTGCTGGCGACGTGGCAGGTCGAGCACGCGCGTCTGCTGCGCTAACGACAGCGAGGATCTACCCGATGAATATCAGCTTCGTGCTTAATGGAAAACCGGTCAGCGTTGAAGTCGAACCCGCGACGCTGCTGTGCGACCTACTGCGCGAAACACTCGGGCTGACCGGAACGCACATCGGCTGCGACACCAGTCAGTGCGGGGCCTGCGTCCTGCACGTCGACGACAGTTCGGTGAAGAGCTGTACGCTCCTTGCCGTTGCGGTCGACGGCGCGCGCGTCACCACCGTCGAGGGGCTCGGCAAGCCGGATGCGTTGCATCCGATGCAGGTCGCTTTTCATGAGAACCACGGCCTGCAGTGCGGCTTCTGCACGCCGGGAATGCTGATGAGCTCGGTCGAGTTTGCCCGCCGTTATCCGAATCCGACCGACGCGGATGTGCGTCACTGGCTCGAGGGCAATCTCTGCCGTTGTACCGGATATCAGAACATCGTGGCGTCGGTGTTGCGCGGCGCTGCCGCGATGCGCGGCGAGCAAAGGGTCTGAATCATGTCTAATGTCATCGGCATCGGCGCTCGACCGCTCCGCAAGGAGGACCGGCGCTTTCTGACCGGCCGCGGCAACTATGTAGCCGATATCAAGCGGCCGGACATGGCGGTCGGCGTATTCGTGCGCTCGCCGCACGCGCACGCGATCATCAAATCCATCGATGCGGCGCCGGCGCTCGCCATGCCCGGCGTCCTCGCCGTCGTCACCGGCGAAGACCTCAAGGCCGCCGGGGTCGGCGGCCTCCCCTGCGGCTGGGGCATCACCGGCAAGGATGGCCTGCCGATGAAAGAGCCGCCGCATCCGGCATTGGCGCAAGGCAAGGTGCGTCATGTCGGCGATCCGGTTGCGTTCGTTGTCGCCGAGACCCGCGAGCAGGCGCAGAGCGCGGCAGAGGCTGTCAAAATCGACTACGAGGTGCTGCCCGCCGTGGTCGGAGTGCTTGACGCGATCAAGCGCGACGCGCCGCTTCTGTTCGAGGACGTGCCGAGCAATTTGTGCTGCGACTGGGCGCTCGGCGATCGCGCCGCAACCGACGCCGCCTTCCGCAAGGCGGCGCATGTCGCGCGCATCAGCCTGGTCAACAATCGGCTCATCGGCAACCCCATGGAGCCGCGCGCCGCGATCGCCGAATACAATCCGGCGACCGGCCAGTACACCTTGTGGTCGACGAGCCAATTTCCCCATGTCGTACGCATGCTGATGGGAGCGTTCGTGCTCAACATCCCGCAGCATAAGCTGCGAGTGGTGGCGCCGGACGTGGGCGGCGGCTTCGGCGTCAAGCAATTCCACTACGCCGAGGAGGCAGTGATCACCTGGGCGGCCGCCAAGGTCGGCCGGCCGATCAAATGGGTGTGCGAGCGCAGCGAGGGCTTCGTCTCCGACGCTCAAGGCCGCGATCACGTCACCGAAGCGGAACTCGCGCTCGACGAAAGCGGCAAGTTTCTCGCGCTTCGCGTCAACACAATCGCCAATATCGGCGGCTACATTTCGACCTTCGGTCCCAATATCCCGACCAACCTTTACGGCCCGCTGCTTGCCGGCGTGTACACGACGCCGGCGATCTATTGCGAGGTGAAGGTGGTGTTCACCAACACTGTTCCGGTCGACGCCTATCGCGGCGCCGGGCGCCCCGAAGCAACCTTCGTTCTCGAACGGCTGGTCGACATCGCGGCGAGCGAGATGGGTATCGACCGCGCGGAGATTCGCCGCCGCAACATGATTCCAAAGGAGGCTTACCCGTACCAAACGCCGGTCATGGTGCAGTATGACAGCGGCGATCCCAAGGGGTGCCTCGAAAAGGCGCTGGAGACGTCCGACTGGGCCGGCTTCGCCAAACGCAAATCAGCGTCCGCAGCCAAGGGCAAGCTTCGCGGCATCGGGCTTTGCACCTATATCGAGGCCTGCGGCCTGGCGCCTTCGCGCATTGCTGGGCGCCTCGGCGCGCGCGGCGGTCTATACGAGAGCGCGACGGTGCGCGTGCATCCGACCGGGCACGTGACCGTACTCATCGGCACGCACAATCACGGGCAGGGCCATGAGACCACCTACGCCCAAATCGTCGGCGAGAAACTTGGCGTGCCGTTCGAGAACATCGACGTCGTCTTTGGCGACACCGACAAGGTCCAGTTCGGCATGGGTACCTACGGCTCGCGCTCGCTGGTGGTCGGCGGCGCCGCGCTGTCGAAGGCCAGCGACAAGGTGGTCCTCAAGGGCAAGAAAATCGCCGCCCATCTGCTCGAGAGCAGCGAGCAGGACATCGAATTCGCGGCCGGCAAGTTCAAGGTTGCGGGTACCGATCGCAAGAAGACATTGGCGGACATCGCGCTTGCCGCCTACGTCCCTCACGACTACCCGCTCGAGGTGCTGGAACCAGGTCTCGAAGAGCAGGCCTACTACGATCCGGTCAACTTCACCTATCCCGGCGGCGCGCATGTCGCCGAGGTCGAGATCGATCCCGAGACCTGCATTGTCAGCTTGGTGAATTACACGGCGGTCGACGATGTCGGCACCGTGATCAACCCGATGATCGTCGAGGGACAACTCCACGGCGGCATCGTCCAAGGCATCGGTCAGGCGCTGTTCGAGAACTGCATCTATGACGACCTATCGGGCCAGCTCCTGTCCGGCTCGTTCATGGACTACTGCATGCCGCGCGCCGACAACTTGCCGCGCATGACGGTGGCGACCCACAGCACGCCTTGCGCGCATACGCCGATGGGCGTCAAGGGGTGCGGCGAGGTCGGAACCATTGGCTCGCCGGCGGCCGTCGCCAACGCCGTCGTCGACGCCCTTGCCCATCTCGGCGTCAACCACGTCGACATGCCGGCAACCGCGAACCGCCTGTGGCGGATCATCAAGAGCTCGTCGCTGTTGCAGGCGGCCGAATAGGAGCAGCCGATGAAGGCTTTCGACTATCACAAGCCGGGTTCGGTCCCGGAAGCGGTTGCGCTGTTGTCGAACGGTGCGGAAAGCCGGCCCATTGCCGGCGGCATGTCGCTGTTGCCGGCGATGAAGCAGCGGCTCGCGGCGCCGGAAGCTTTGATCGATCTTTCCGGCATCGCCGCCCTCAAGGGAATCGGCGCCAGCGGTGGCGTGCTCACGATCGGCGCAATGACGCGCCACGTCGAGGTGGCGACTTCGCCAGCGGTGGCGAAAGCCGTGGCGGCGCTGGCGCAGCTTGCCGGCAGCATCGGCGACCCGGCCGTGCGCAATCGCGGCACCATCGGCGGCTCGCTCGCGAACAACGACCCGGCCGCCGATTATCCGGCCGCCGCTCTCGCGTTGGGAGCGACCATCGTCACCAGCTCGCGAGAAATCGCAGCCGACCAATTTTTCCGCGGTATGTTCGAAACCGCGCTCAAGCCCGGCGAATTGATCACGGCGGTGAAATTTCCCGTTCCCGCGGCCGCCGGATACGCGAAAGTCCAGAATGCCGCCTCGCGTTTCGCGCTGGTCGGTGTCTTCGTCGCCAGATTTCCCTCGAGTGTGCGGGTCGCGGTGACCGGCGCTGCGCCAGTGGTTTTTCGGGTGCCGAGCTTCGAGGCGGCGCTTGCCGCGCGTTTCGAGCCGGCCGCAGTCAACGGTTACGGTGTCGATCCGGCGGGACTGAATTCGGATATTCACGCCGAGGCGGCCTTTCGAGCGCACCTCATCTCCGTGATGGCCAAGCGCGCGGTCGCCGCCGCACGGGCCGCCGGGTGATGGAAGTCCGGGGAAACAGATGAGCGACGTCCTGCACAGCGCAGGCGCCCGCGCAGTGCCGCAAAGCCTGGCTCGGCTTTCGGCGCGGGAGATTCTCGACGGCTATCGCACCGGAGAGTTTACGCCGCGCGATGTCGTCGACGACGTCATTTCGGCGCTCAAGAACACCGACGCGCTGTGCAAGGTCATGACGACCGACATGTTCCCGTCGGCACGCGCCGAGGCGGACCGCGCCGTCGCCGCGTGGAAGACCGGCGACGCGAAACCGCTCACCGGCGTCCCCATCACCGTCAAGGACCTGATCTATGTGGCCGGCACTCCCGCGGCCGCCGGCGCGCCGCTGCTGGACGGTTTCGTGCCCGATGTCGACGCTGCGGTCGTCACCGCCGTCAAGGCGGCAGGCGCGATCATCACCTGCAAGACCACGACTTGCGAGTCGGGCTACAAACTCACCGCCGACAGCCGGGTGTCCGGCGTCACCCGAAATCCGTGGCACCTCGGGCGAACGAGCGGCGGCTCCAGCGGCGGCGCAGCGGCTGCCGTTGCCGCCGGGTGCGGTCCGCTCGCCATCGGCACCGACGGCGTCGGCTCGATCCGCGTGCCGTGCTCGTTCTGCGGGGTGTTCGGATTAAAGCCGACCTTCGGCCTGGTCTCGCGCTCGCCCGGCTTTTTTCCGCCGTCATGGCCCTCGCTCGCCCACACCGGGCCGATCGCCCGCACCGTGGGGGATGCCGCTTTGTTGCTTGAAGTGATCGCCGGCCCCGATCCTCGCGACGCCGGCAGCCTCCCCCTCGATCGACGCTCCTTTACCGCGCGAGCCGGGCGGCTTGAAGGTTTGCGGATCGGCTTCAGCCCGGATTTCGGTTATGCCGCCGTCATGGGAGACGTGAGGGCCGCGTTCAAGCACGCGATCGATGCTTTGGCCGATCTTGGCGCCGACGTCATGCCGGCTGACCCCGGTGTCGATCCCGATGTTCTGGAGCAGGTGCTGCAGCCGATCGCGTACACGGAGCAGGCGGCAGCGGTATCGACGCGCGACCCGGCGCTGCTGACACGTTCGGAGCAGGATTATCGCGACGTGATCGCCAAGGGACGCACCTACAGCGGCGTCGATTACATGGTCGCAACGCACCGGCGCATGACCCTACGCGGCCGCTTCGCCGATTTGTTTCGCCGAGTCGACGCTTTGGTCACCCCGACCGTGGCGGTCACCGCCTTCGCTGCTGGGACGATCGGGGTCGAGCAAATCGACGGCCGCCGAGTCGATCGGCATTTTGGTTGGTCGCCGTTCAGCTGGCCGATCAACCTTACCGGTTTGCCGGCTGCGACGGTGCCGTGCGGCCGCGATCGCGACGGCCTTCCGATCGGGCTGCAGATCGTCGCGCCTTGGCTGGCTGAAAGCACCATTCTGTCGATCGCGGCGGCGCTCGAACAGGCGCGACCCTGGGCTGATGCCTGGCCCGAGTTTGGCCGCGCCTAGATCCCCGAATGCAGCACTGGCTGCCGACGCTAGTCGCGATAGGCCAGCCGCGGCTTGCGATGCGAGGAAATGACCGGCTTCGGCGCGGCGTCGCGCCGCGGTGTCGGCAGCGGCCTCGGCTCGTCGCCAACGCCGCTCGCGGACAATCCGACATAGTGGGCGAGATAATCGTGCAAAGCATCGACCGCCGGCAAGCTGACCCCAGGCGCCTTGTAAAGCAGCAGGTCGACCTTGGGCAGCAGCGGAAACCCTTCGCCCGGCGTCAGCTCGCGCATCCCGGTGACAAGCGCGCACCGCCCGAGCACCGTGATCGCCATGCCGGCGAACACGGCGGCTTGGAGGCCGCTCACGCTCTCGCTCACGCAGGCGAGCTCCCATTTGCGGCCGACGCGTTCGAGGTACTCGATGGCATGCTCGCGATAGATGTTGCCGGGCGGAAGCAAAGCCAGACGCACCGGGTCTTCGAACTGCGCTTGGGAGTGCTCGCCGACGATCCACACCAGCCGCTCCTGACGCACCACGAGACCACCGGCGAAATTGTTCATGCGCGTGACCAGCGCGACATCGACTTCGCCCTTTTGCACGCGATCGACCGTCGGCGTCGAAAGCGCACATCGCAGCTCAACCCGGATGCGCGGAAACGATTCTTTGAACACCGCCAGAATCGAGGGCAGCATGTACGCCGCATAAAGATCGGGTGTGCCAAGCACGACGCGGCCCTGGACCTCGGGCGAAGACAGCCGCGACAGCAGTTCGTCGTGGAGCCGCAGGATCGATTTGGCGTAGGCCAGCACCATGTCCCCGTCCGGGGTCAACTGCATCCGACGGCCCTCGTGATTGAATAGGGTCTTGCCGGTAATGTCCTCAAGGCGCTGAATTTGCAGACTGATCGCCGGCTGGGTGCGTCCGAGGCGGCGCGCCGTCTCGGTGATGCTGCCGGTATCGACGACCGATATCAGCGAGCGAAGCATGCGGATGTCGAGGCTCAGAAGGTTCATGGAATCCCAATTGGCCCGCGACTGATGCGGGCTGCAATCGAGTTCCCATGCAAAGGTCATGCAAATGCGAAATCGATAATGCACAAATTCTGTGCAATCGCGGGCATGTTCGATCCTCACGGAGGCGCGGCGGCGCCTTTGCGTCAGCCTCGTCCCATCACTCAATTGGACGCTCGTTTGCGATCTGATGAAGTATCTTCACCGATGGCCGATCGGAAGGCAGCCGACAAGAAAACGTCAGCCTCCGGCGTCGACTAGGTGATAAAAGGCTATTTAAGTCGTGGTGGCGGACGCAGTCGCATTCGAACCTGTCTCCATAGTCGAATTCCCTGCTAACAGGGAAATTTACAGGGAATTTCCAAAATTTTGAGCCCCGAGGCGATGTCTGCGCACAAATCGTCGGGACAACTCAACGGCTTGCCGCGAAATTCCCAACGCACCAGAACAGGG
>Ga0187783_10004290_pt1 | contig 10565 bp, 13 predicted proteins | sample 1015_SJ02_MP02_2_FD_132471 | JGI IMG/M metagenome (GOLD analysis project Ga0187783, IMG submission 132471) | Tropical peat soil microbial communities from peatlands in Department of Meta, Colombia - 1015_SJ02_MP02_20_MG | ecosystem: Environmental > Terrestrial > Soil > Wetlands > Peat | place...
TAACCACCGAGAAGGCTTCCGACGAAAAGCTCGCGTTCGACATTACCTTCAGCTCGGCCAACCTAGCCGCGGCCTTTCCAGGCTTTAAAGGAAGAACGGGCGTCGTCGAAGGCGCGATCGGCGAGTGCACGCTCTACCTGCGCGGGACGTACGAGCTGCCGATGCAGTTCTTCGGCAAGCTGCTCGATTCGGCGCTGTTGCCGCGCGTGGCCGATCGTTCGCTTCAGAACTTTATCGAGGAGATCGGCGTTGCGTGCGAGGCACGCGTCAATCAGCGCGAGGCGGACTTCGCTCGCTACCGGTTTTATTCTCGAAGCTTCCGGTGACGCAGGCACGCGCCGGGTGCTGCATCGTCGGCGGCGGCCCGGCCGGCATGATGGCTGCGCTGCTCTTCGCTCGCGCCGGCGTCCAAACGATCCTCCTTGAAAAGCACGCCGATTTTTTGCGCGACTTTCGCGGCGACACCATTCATCCGTCGACCCTTGAGGTAATGGCGGAGCTTGGCGTCCTCGACTCGTTCTTGAAGCGGCCTCATCAAGAGGTCACGACTCTGAGTGGAAATCTCGGCGACACGCTCGTTACGGTCGCCGATTTCACCCATCTGCCGACCCGTTGCAAGTTCCTTGCGTTTATGCCGCAGTGGGACTTTTTGAATTTCCTGGCCGAGGAAGCAAAACGCTTTGCGTGCTTCGACTTGCGGATGCTCGCGGGCGGCGACGAGTTGCTCTGGGAGAACGGTCGAGTGGCCGGCGTGCGGGCGCAGACGCAAGCCGGGTCGCTGGAGATACGAGCCGAACTCACGATCGCAGCCGATGGGCGCGAGTCGCTGCTGCGCCGGCAGGCCGGCCTGGACGTGCTCGAGCTGGGCGCGCCGATGGACGTGCTGTGGCTGCGGCTAACCAAGCGCGCCGAAGACCCGCACGAAACGTTCGGCTACATTCGGGACGGGCGAATCATGGCGCTCATCGACCGCGGCGTCTACTGGCAATGCGCGTACGTTATTGCCAAAGACACCTACGACGAACTGCGCAGGCGCGGCTTAGATGAATTCCGCACCCAGATCGGTGCGATCGTGCCGTTTCTGAGCGACCGAGTCAGTGAGATTGCAAGCTGGGACGACGTCAAGCTGCTTACCGTGCACGTCAATCGCTTGCGCCGCTGGTTCTGCCCCGGACTGCTCTGCATCGGCGATGCTGCCCATGCGATGTCGCCGCTGGGCGGCGTCGGCATCAACCTCGCGATTCAGGATGCGGTCGCCGCAGCGAACATGCTGGCCCTCAAGCTGCTTGCCGGCGGCGTTACGCCGCGCGATCTGCGCGCCGTTCAGCGCCGGCGCGAGGGCGCCGCGCGGCTGACGCAAACGCTTCAGCTTTTCATCCAGCGCAAGATCATCGGGCAGGTTCTCGCGAACGGTCGCGCACCATATTTGTATCGTTTACCCGCGCTACTGCGATGGTTTCCGTCGCTGCCGCGAATCCCCGGACGCCTCGTTGGGCTAGGATTCCGGCCCGAGCACGTTAGCTAAAAACGATCCCGGCTTCTTGCACTTCTTGGTATGGAAGCAGCCAGACCATGGATTCGTCGTGCAAATCTACGACTTGAACGCGGTTGCCGAACGGATCAATGAAATCGCAGCGAAACGGCGGTATTAGGGCGATGCCGTACTTCGAGGTGAGTTTTTGCCGAACTTCGGCGAGCTGCGCTTCATCGCGCACGATCAAGCCGAAGTGGCGCATGCGGTTCGGTTGCGCCTTGCCGACCTCGAACATCGCGAGAAACTGGTGCTTGCCGACCTTGAAGAAGGCATCACCTTCGCCTTCGTCCAGCTTTTCGAGATTGAAGACGTCTTGATAGAAGGCCACCGCCTTCGCAACGTCGGTCACCTCGATGGCGACGTGGTTGATTCCGTAAACCTTAACGCTCATGTTGCCTTTACCCCGTGCCGGGACGTAATGGTTGCGCCGCGAAGTCGGCAAGATGGCACGTGGAGTCGTCTTGGGAGCGGTCGCCGCGCTGGTTATAGTGGCGCTCGGCATTTATCTCGCCGTTGAAGCCGGACTCGTGCCGGCCAACGCCGACGCAAGGCCGTCGCGACTCGAACGATGGCTGGCGCGAACGTCGCTGCACGCAACTTTGGCTCGCGAAGCGCCGCGCGCCGGCAATCCCGTAACGCTGACTGACGCGAATCTGATCGCCGGCATCCGTCTGTACGCGCAGAACTGCGCCGTCTGCCACGGCGACGCCGGCGGAAATCCGTCAAAAATCGCGCGCGGCCTCTATCAGCGGCCGCCGCAACTCGCCAAAGACGGGGTCGAGGATGATCCCGAGGGTGTGACGTACTGGAAAATCGATCACGGCATTCGGTTCACTGCGATGCCGGCGTTCGGTAAGACGCTGCGCGGCGAACAGATCTGGCAGCTGGCGCTCTTTCTGAAGCACATGGATGCGTTGCCGCCCGCGCCCGAGCGTGCGTGGAAGAGCCTCGAGGCGACGGGACCGTCTATGCGCGCAGCAGCGTCTGCGACGGCATTTCGCCGAACATTGCGCGATAGTCGATCGTGAAGTGTCCAACAGCTTTTTCATATCAGTTAGAAGCCTCGGCGAATCGTAGCTTCCCGTGGTTCTGCGTCAAAAGTCGCAGCATCTGTCCAAATCGCCTTTCAGTCACAAAACAAGACGCCTTATCCGATAAGTGCAACGGTTTGGCATTTTTGGGATTGACGGCTGCCGAGCCGACCGCTACAATCGCCGGGATGCAATTCTTAATGAAGCTTATTAAGCGCTCATTAATGAGCGCCGGCCTTATAACATTGATTTTCTCTGCGGCCGCGGGTATCGCTCGAGCTCAGGAAACACCCGCGCCGGCACCGCCGACGCCGGCACCGGAGTCAACGCCCACCTTTATGGACCGGGCGTACGACGGTAATCTGCACGTCACGGTCGCACCATATATCTGGCTGCCGACGGTGAGGGCCAACTACCAATATACGATTCCCACGCTGCGCGGCTATCTTCACGGGCCCGTGCAAGGCAGTGCGGGCGTTGGCCCCACAAGTTATCTGTCGAAGCTCAACTCGGCGGCTATGTTTGCGTTCGACGCGCGCAAAGGCTCGATCGACGTTTTCGGCGATTACATCTATTTGAACGCGTCGGCAAGCGCGAGCGGCTCGACCACGTTGAGCGGCCCACTCGGCCAGTTTCAGCTTCCGGTGAGCTTTAGCTCGACCGCCCACCTGAGATCGTCCATCTGGGAGCTTGCCGGCGGCTTTACGGTGGCTCGAGGACACAATGCCGATCTCAGCACGTTTCTTGGTTACCGAGACTTTCCGCTCAGCCTCAACTTTGGGTACACCGCAAACGTAACCACGCCCAAGGGACTGCTCTCGCAAACCGGCAGCATCAACGCCGGTTCGGTGGCGCAGGATCTGATTTGGGGATTGCGCGGCCGGGCGTTCTTCGGTGATGGACATTGGTACGTGCCGTACTACTTCGACTACGGAACCGCCGTCGGTCAGCTGAGCAACTCGACGTGGGAAGCCTACACCGGCGCCGGCTACACCTTTAACCACGGCCAATCGATTCTCGCCGTCTGGCGCAGCTTGAACTTTCTGAACCTTCCGCCAACCTCGACAGTCCAGAAGCTCAACTTTGCCGGACCGCTGATCGGCTACACGTTCGGCCTGTAAGGGCTTGCCTTAAATGAAACGTGGGGCAGCGATTCTTGCAATCGCTGCCTTCGTGTTTTGCGCGCCGCGGCAAGCTTGGGCCCAGCCGTCACCGGCGCCCGAGTCGACCGCAACGCCGGCGTCTTCGGCGCCCGCAGGCGATCAGGCGCAGTTCGACCTGAGCAAGCTTACGCCCGAGCAGCAGCAAGCGCTGCAGCTCGCCATCATTAAGACGTCGCAAAACCCGGTGGGGAACATCACCGTGTTTCCTTTCCAAAACAATTTCAACTACGGTTACGGACGTTACACGCGGTTGCAATACAACCTCAACGTGCAGCCGGTAATTCCGATCATGCTCGGTCAGAACATGAATCTGATCGCCCGTACCATCATTCCTGTGATCAATCAGCCGTCGCCCGATTCGCCCGTCGTATGCGCTTCGCCGGGAGGCTGTCCTTCAACGTTTGGGATGAGCGATACTCAAGAGCAGTTGTTCTTTGCGCCGAAGACCAAACCGGGAGAGCTTATTTGGGGCGCCGGACCGATCTTTCAGGTTCCTTCCGCGACGCCGGGCGTGTTAGGAACGGGAAAGTGGTCGGCCGGGCCGGACGCTGTCGTTCTAATGATGCCCGGGAAGTGGGTTCTCGGCACGCTGGTAACGCAGCTTTGGTCGTTCGCCGGTCAGGCTAACCGTTCGCCGGTGAATTCGCTGCTGGTGCAGCCGTTCGTCAACTACAATATGGCCGGCGGCTGGGCCGTCTCGTCGGCTCCGATCATTACTTCGAACTTCACGCTGACGCAAAACAAGTGGGCGGTGCCGCTGGGCGGGGGCGTCGCTAGGACATTTAAAGACGGCGATCAGCTGATGTCGCTGTCGGTACAGTACTACACGTATATCACGCGGCCTCTCGCGTCGCCGCAAACGAATTTAAAAGTTACATGGAGCCTGCTCTGGCCGGTCAAGCGCGGCATCAACATTCAGGATCTCTTACAAGAAGCGAAGTAGGCTAGTGCCCTAACAGGGCCAGCGCTTCGCGCAGCGGTCTGCTCGACAGCTGCATGAGCCCTTCGAACGGCATATACATCGCAAGCGTGATGACGATCGCTCCCGACACGGCGAGCGCTGACAGGCCCAAGGCCACGAACACGGTCGGATTCGACGGTGAGAATATTCCGAAACCGACGAACGTGATCGTAAACCAGAAGATCAGCAGCACCAGCAGCGGCACGGATAGTCCCGATCCGCCCTGCTCGTACATCAGCCAGCGGGTCTGGGCGATGCTTATTGCCAGCCCAATCGCTTCGGGTTTGAGCGAGCGCTGACTATCGGTCCCCGGCGTGAGCTCCTCGAGCTTGTCGAGCACGTCTTCGGCGTGCGTCGCAGTGGGCACAATCTGCGGCGCACGCGACGCTTCTTGCGGCCACATTTTGTCGAGCGTCTGTTGCACTGAAGCGCGCAGGACCGCGCGGGCGCCGGCGGCTTGCGGACCGTAGTGCGCCAGCACGCGATCGAGCAGAATCACGTTAGACGCGGCCGTCAGCAGCTCGGAGCGCTGCGTGTTGTACGATGCCGTTGCCGAGCCGACCAGCAACCCAAGAACGAGGCCCGCCATCGTACCCACGATCCCAAGACCAATTTCCAGCAGATGGCGGGAATCGTCCGCCAGATGATGTCCCGGCAGCGAAACGCGAAGGCGAATGCCTAGCAGAGCGCCGCCGAAGAAGCACGCAAACGCCAGCAGTCCGACCAGAAGTGCTATGAGGCGGGCTTCTCCGACACCAGCGTTAGCGTTTGCTCGTTGACGCTATAGTTTCCGGCCGCGACGAGGTTGTTCGGACGCGCGCAGATCACGCTGTTGTTTGGGCCGTAGACGACGACGAGATTGGGCGGCCCGCACGGCGTCTGCGTCAACTGGTAGCTGCTGAGCAGCTTAGCGCCGGGACTCTCCGGTTCGGCCTGATACGACGTATAGGTGACGTTATTCGCCGCTACGATCGAGCCATAGACGGCAGCCGAGGTTGCGCCGATTGCGAATGCACCCCAGAAACCGCCGCCCCAATAGTACGGCGCCGCGTACCACGCATAACCGCCGTTCCATCCCCACGCGGGATAACCGCCGTAGACCGGATTGCTCACGGTCGCGCCGTGGTAGACGTAACCGTTGTTGGCATAGGTGCTCGAGTGATATGTCTGGCCCCAGGCGTTGCTTCCACTGGCCGAGCCGCTATAGGTGTGGTTGTAGTAGTTACCGCTGCCCGACGTGCCGTAGGACCCGTACGGATTGCTGCCGCTTCCGTTATGGCTGTAGTTGCCGCTGTTGTAGTTCCCGCTCGTGCTGCTGCTGTGGGTGCCGTATCCGTTCGAGCCGGTGCTGCTGTGGTAGAAGTTTCCATTGTTGTTGGCGCCGCCGCTGCTGGTGCGGCTATAGCTGCCGTTGTTCGCGCTCGTCGTGCGGCTGTAGCCGTTGCCGGTGTTGGTGGCGGTCGTCGTGCGGTTCGTGCCGCCCGGTCCGGTGCTCGAATGGCTGTAGCTCTGTCCGCTCTCACCGTGGAAGTCGAACCCGCCCGAGGGCCGCGAGAAGCCGCCGCCGGCATAGCCGCGCGCCGACGCGATGAGAGGCACGCAAGACAAAAGCAACGCAAGCGATACAAAGCGTCTTGCGTTCATTTCTTAACCTCGTCGACGGTGCCCGTGAGCGTGACTTCCGTCCCGCGTTTGGTCTTAACGGCAAGCAGGACGCCGCGGGGCGGGATCTGCGCGGAAGAATGGCTGAGGGGCTGTGCAGTAGTAGTTGGATTCAGCCAAACGGTGCCGCTTCGCAGGGGGATGCGCGTTTTCTGACCGTTCTGAAAGAGCGTCGCGTCGTATGGCAAGCACTCCACGAGCTCGCCGATCTTCGTGCATGCCGCTTTGCCGAAGACGACGGTTCCCTTGCCATCGGCCGAACTGACCGCCAGGCTTTCGTTCCAGACGATGATGTGAACGGTGGTGTAGGTGCTCGTGGTCCCGTCAGGGTGGGCGATGACGACGGTTCCGGCCGCTCTTGCCGGGCCGATGGCAAGGCCGAACGCCGTCGCGAGCGCCGCCGCGAAGCAAAGGATTTGTCGCGTCAATTGGACTTTCATACATCTACTCTACACCAGACCAGTCGGCGCCGGTAGCCCAAAAAGCTGCGCTTTTGGGATAGAGCGCGACCCTGAAACTTGTTAGGCTACAATGGGAGAGAATCGCATTATGAGCAACAACGCATCGAGCGAGTTCATTCGATGCGGTTTGGAAGGTGCCGGGCCGTTACCGTGCAATCTCGGGAGGGCCGCCCAGCGCGGCCGGCATCACGCTATTTAAGGTATTTACACTCATTAATAGGAGGAGATCCATCGTGAAACGTCTTGCTGTTTCGGTGTTGTGCGGCCTTGCGGTCGCAGCGACATCGGTCGCAGTCGGCTTGGCGAGTCCGCCGAATATTACCGGAACCTGGGCCGTTCAGCAGGCCGGACTCAACGGCAATTCAACGTCCACCATTACGCTGACCCAGTCGGGAATGGGCATCGTCGGCAGCAACCCGAAGACCGGAAACGGATTCACCGGCGAGTTCGTCAACGACACTCAAATCAACGGGAAGTGGCACGGTCCCGGCGGTGCCGGCTGGCTAACCGTCTACGTCAGCGCGAACGGTCACAGCTTCAACGGGACGTGGGGCTATAACGGGCGCGCCGCAAACGGCACGTTCGTCGGCAACAAGGTCCTGCCGCCCTCACCGATCACGGCGGCCGGAACCTGGCACGTAACCGGCGCGGGTGGACCGACCGCTTTCGTCGGGAACATGAAATGCACCCAATCGGGCCCGACGGTCGTCTGCCATACCGGCCCTATCATTCTGAACGGCAAGTTCCGCACGACCGACAAGGTGCGCGCGACGTGGACCAGCTCCAGTGGCAAGGGCTGGTTTTCGTTCTGGTTCAACGGCGACAACAATAGCTTCAACGGCGTTTGGGGCTACGGCGCCGACACGTCACCGGCGGTAGGCCGCGTCGTCGGGCAGCGCGCTCTTTAAGAAGCGGAATCAGTGCAGCGCTCGTCTTTCGGCGAGCGCTGATTTCTTTGTTGGCGGTATAACCGCTACCGCAAAGCGAAGTAACCGACGACGGCGCCGCCCAAGATGAAGAGGACGGGGTTGAGCTTGGTGTAGACGACGGCGAAAAACGTGATCAGGCCCAGCGCGAACGTAAGCCATCCGGTCACCGCCGTTTTTCCAAACGTGATCAATCCGGCCACGGCCAAACCGATCGCGACCGGGCCCAGCCCTCTCTGAATCGACGCGCGCCACGGCCACTTTTCCAGCTTCTTCCAGGCTCGGCCGACGCCGAACGTCAAAAATCCCGTCGGCACGAAGAATGCCAGCGCGCAGACGAGAGCGCCGGGAAAACGGCTGACCAGTTGACCGACCTCAGCCACCATCATCATGTTCGGCCCGGGCGACATCTGGCCGGTGCTGTAAACGTGCGTCAGCTCTTCGGCGCTCAGCCAGTGATGGACGTCGACGATCTGCACCTTCATCTCGGGGAAAGCCGCCATTCCGCCGCCGATCGTCAGAAACGACAGATATCCGAAGACCCGGATCAGTGCAGGGATCTGATCCATTCGTCCTCCGTTTCGGCCGGCTGCGGCGTGCGTCGTGGGCGATACGCGATGATCGCAAGCGCGCCGACTACGATCAGCACAGTAGGAACCCCCAGCTTGAAGTAGTTGATCCCCATGACCGCCGCCAGCACGAAGACCGCGTCGTAAAAACCCGAGAGCGACTTCTTGCCGATCTTGAACCAGGTCGCGGCCAAGAGTCCGGTCGCGGCGGCGGCCACGCCGCGCAGCGCTGCGCCGCTCGAGTGTCGCGCGCCCGGCTGGCCGTAGATTATCCCCGCCACGACCATGAAGAGAAAGGCCGGCAAACAGATCGCCACCAGCGCAGTCGCGGCTCCGGCGAAGCCGCGCAACCGGTCTCCGGCCAGAATGGCGATGTTCGTCGCATTGAGGCCGGGCAGCGTGTTGCTGATGGACGTCAGCTCCAGGAACTCGACGTCGTCGAACCAGCGTTTCTTTCGTACGAGTCCGTCGCGAAGATAGGCCACGACGCCGCCGCCGAAGCTGGTCGCGCCGATCAGCAAGAACTCGCCGAAGATCTCGAGCAGCGAAACGTCGCGCTTCGACTCTCGTGGCGCCGAAGGCGCGGCGGCTTCACTCATGACCTTGCGGCGGATTGCCTTTCAATTGATAAACCAAGCCCGTCTTAGTCGTTCCGAGCATCAGCCAGCCATCTGCCACCAGCTGAAGCTTGATGAAGAGCTCTTCGACTCGCTGCTTGGCGATCGCGTCCACGTCTTCGCGGCGATCGAACCGAGCTTGATAGGCGTATTCGCCGCACATGACGTGATGATCTCCAAGCGATCGCCACAGAGAAATGTTCGTCTTGGTCACCATGCCCTTCCCGAAATCCAGCGGTCCCATGTCCATCAGCACTTCTTCGACGAGCGTCGAGTTGACAAGCGAGACTCGCTCTTCGCCCGTGCCGATGAGACCCGCGAGCGCCGGCAGACCCTGGGCGATCACGCGCAGATTGGTGCGGTCGGCCGCGTGCACCGAGCTGATCGGAAAGATGCAATTGTGCGAAAAAAGCAGACGGAAACCGCCGGGGCCCTCTTTGAGCGGAAGCGCTTCGGATTTGAACTTGACCCGGTATGGGCCGGCGATGTTCGGGCGAACGTCGACCGCGGCAGCCTTCTCCATGTCGGGGTTACGGAATTTGAAGACGACCTCGGGATCGCTCACCGGGAACCCGTCTTGATACTCAGTGCGCCGCCGCAGGATGAAAGAGTTGTTATAGAGCCTGAAGTCGGCCGTATCGACGAACATCACCTCGCGAATCCGCGGCCGCTCCTTGCTCAGGTCGCGCGGCTTGTAAGTGACGCCTTTTACTTTGCCGGCGGCCTCGGCGACCAGATCGCTGAATATCTTGAAGCCCCGAACCGTCGCGAAAAAGTCCGGCTTTAAGATGAGCTTTGCATCGAAGAACTGGACGCGATCGTGGGGATTTCCGTCGGCATACGTGAGCATTTTTCCGTCGGACTGCGGCTCGACGGCTACGCTTGCTTTCATCGATCTACTATACCGCGAGCGGGCGGCCGCGCCCTCGGACTATGGCGAGGGCGTGGGCTCCGGCTGGGCCGCGGGCGTCGCGCTGAAGATGTATTGATCGTTGGAGGTTTCCGAGAGCGGCGCCGGGCTGGCAAACTGGTATTGCATCGCAAGGCCCGAGAGCACGGCGGCAGTCTCGGGATAAACCTGGCCACGGAAGGAGCCGTCGTTGTTCATGGTTGCGACGATGTGGAGCTTGCCCTCCGGTCCGGCTCCCAGGCCGAGGTCGATGCTCGAAGGTCCGATATCGAACCAAATGTAGTTCCCATCGCGTCCGCCGACGACCGGAATGAAGAGCTTATAATACGAGGTGTGATAATAGCCGCGCAGGTGTCCGTCGGGGAAGATCTGCAGATCGAGACGTCCGGTCAGCGGATACTGCGAACCGTAGACCGTGGTTATCGCGGTCGTGTACTGCGGCGACTCCGTGCCCTGAGCCGGTGACGCGATCGGGAGCACCGCGAGCATGGCGCATCCAAGCGCAATGCCGCTAACGAACCGTCGACTCCAAGACCCTACCATGCTGACTCCTCTCGATTGGCTTTTCTAAGGGAGTAGAGCGCTCAGAGCGCCAAGAACGTGACGAAAGTGGTGCAGCCAGCCGAAATCGATCTTCGGGGCCTACCCGTTTGGGAACGTCCGGATCTCGTCCGCAAGGCACTCGACCGTCTTCCATCGGGAGCCTCGCTTACCCTTATCACCGACACCGA
>Ga0187783_10004291_pt1 | contig 10565 bp, 12 predicted proteins | sample 1015_SJ02_MP02_2_FD_132471 | JGI IMG/M metagenome (GOLD analysis project Ga0187783, IMG submission 132471) | Tropical peat soil microbial communities from peatlands in Department of Meta, Colombia - 1015_SJ02_MP02_20_MG | ecosystem: Environmental > Terrestrial > Soil > Wetlands > Peat | place...
AGGTGGTAACGCGCCGGACTCGGACAGAGGAGCACGGGCAGGGCCGCGGCAGAGGCGGAGCCGATAAGGGATCTCACAGAATCACTGAGGCGCCGCAGCAAAGGCACATTTGAGGGTGGGGTCGAAGCCGGCAGACGCTGGCCAGGTAAGGCCACCTGGCCCGTTTCGGAGCCGATCACGGTCAATATCTCCTCTTCGAGGGCGGAGTCCAGCAGCAGAACCGGAAGCTGCCCGTCGGCGTCGAGGAGTGGACGCACCAGCCTTCTTCCCAGTGCCTGGCGCGCCGCCTCCACCAGGGCGACAAGGTTTTTGTTGACCGGTGCAATTTCGAGCAGCGCTTCGAGGACCGTTCCCAAATCGCGAATCGAAACCCGTTCGCGCAGCAACTGCTCGAGAACCCGCTCGACTTCGCCCAGGGACAGCAACTTGGGCACCAGTTCTTCAAGAAGCTTGGGATGGCTCTCATTGAGGGCGTCGAGCAGGCGCTTGGTCTCGGCGCGTCCCAGCAGCTCCCACGCGTGCCCACGAATCAGCTCGCCGAGATGTGTCGTTATCACCGTGACCGCGTCCACGACGGAGTATCCAGCGGCCGTGGCCTGTTCTTCGAGCGCTGGCGCGATCCAGATCGCCGGAACTCCAAATGCGGGTTCGCGGGTTTGCTTGCCGGTCAACGGACGGCGCCCGGGCTCTCCAGAGACGGCGAGAAGCTGCTGGCCTTCGATCTGCCAGCGGCCGATTTCGATGCCGCGCAGCGACACGAGATACTCCCGCGATTTCAGGCGCAGATTGTCTGAAATATGAACGGCCGGCACCAGGAATCCCATCTCGGCCGAGAGATGACGGCGCAGGGTTCGCACGCGGTTCAAAAGCTGCCCGCCCTGCTTTTCGTCCACCAGGGGTATCAACTGAAAACCAATTTCGAGGGTCAACTCCTCCAGGCGCAGCAGCTGCGCCATTTCCGACCCCTGCGCCTGCTCCGATTTCTTCTTGTCAGATGGCAGCAATTCCGGAGGCGCGGCCGCCTCCGCGCGCTCGGCCACTCGGCGCCCGCCGACGAAGAGACCTGCAGCCACGGCGAGAAATGCAAGCTTGGGCAGGCCCGGAATCAGGCACATGCACGCAGAAACCGCGCTTGCCATGTACAGCGTGGCCGGCCGGGCCAGTAACTGCTGGGTAATCTCGCCGCCGAGCATCGCGGTCGAGTTGGCCCGAGTCAGCGTGATGCCGCCGGCCACGGATACAAGAAGAGAGGGAATGATGGTCACCAAGCCGTCGCCCACTGTCAGCACGGTGTATGTGCGGGCAGCGTCACCGATCGCAATGCCTTGTTGCAAGGTCCCGATCAGCAGGCCGGCGACAATGTTGATGGCCGTAATCAGAATTGTTGCCAGCGCATCGCGCTGATTGAAGCGCGCCGCGCCGTCCATAGCGCCGTAGAACTCGGCCTCCCTTGCGATCGCCTGGCGCCGCCGGCGCGCCTCGGCTTCGTCGATCAGCCCCGCATTCATGTCGGCATCGATGGCCATCTGCTTTCCCGGCAGAGCATCCAGCGTGAAGCGGGCCGTCACTTCCGCGGTACGCACGGCGCCGTGAGCAACCACCAGAAACTGGATAGCGACCAGCGCCAGGAACAGAACGAAACCGACCACATAGTTTCCGCCCACCACGAACTGCCCAAAGGCTTCGATCACTTTGCCTGCAGCCGCAGTCCCCTCCTGGCCGTGCAGCAGAATTCGTCGGCTGGAGGCGATGTTGAGCGAGAGCCGGAAAAGAGTCAGCAGGAGCAGGAGCGTTGGAAAGACTGAAAGCTCCACGGCGCGCCGAATCTGCACCGCGGAGAGGAAGACGATCACCGAGGCGGCGATGGAGAGCGCCAGCAACAGGTCCAATATGGCGGCCGGCAACGGCACCAGCATTACGAAGATCACGCTGATCGCGGCCAGAGGCAACAGATAGTCCCGCAGCCGGTGCCAGATCGACGACTGCGCCCGAAGGGATGAGGACGGCAGAACGGTGGCGCTCATCGATCCTCTCCTTTCGGATCCAAAGGCGTAGAGCGTTGATCCCCTCTTCGAGCACCCGCCACGAGCGTCATTGCCAATCCCTCCCAAACCTAAAAGTGCGGGGAACTTCCAGAACCCGGGGTCGCCCGCCGGGTACGCGCGGCAGCCTCGCGCATCTGACGATCTCTCAATTCCGCCTCTACGCGATGGCGGTAGAGATAGGCCAGAATCGCCGCGACCGCCGCATACAGCTCGATGGGAATCCCTTGCCCCACATCGACGGTTCGATAAAGCGACTGCGCCACCGGCGGATTCTCGACGATTGGAACGCCGGCCCAGCGCGCTTCCACCTTGATCTCTTCGGCCAGCAGGTTGCGTCCTTTGGCCAATACCCTGGGCGCTTCCATCGTCGCGAAGTCGAAACCGAGGGCCACGGCATAATGAGTCGGGTTGGTCACGACCACTGCAGCCTTTGAGACATCGGCCTTCACGCGGCGGCGCCGCATCTGCCGCTGCAAATTGCGAATGCGGCCACGAATCTGCGGGCTGCCCTCGGTTTCCTTGTATTCATCGCGCAGGTCCTGGCGGCTCATCATCAGCCGCGATTCGCGGCTGCGCCACTCGACCAGATAATCGATCGCCGACCAGCCGAAGAGTAGCCACGCCGCCGTTAACAGCAAACCGTAGACATCTGCTCCCAGCAGTTCCAGCCGCGTCGAAGAAAACGGCGGAATACTGAGCTGGCGGGCGATGCGCTGGACGGCAAACACAGCTAGAAAACTCGCTGGGATGAGCGTTTTCCCCAACCGCGCGGCCGCGCCCAGCGAAAACAGGTTCTTCACGTTCGCAGCAGGACTGATGCGCTCCAGCTTGAAGCCCAACGTCCCGGCGTGCAAAGTCAACCCGCCGGTCTGTACCAACCCGGTTGCCAGCGCAGCCGCAGCTACCGCCGCCAGCACTGCTGCGGGCGGGCCCAGGGCAGAGATCATCAACGCGCGCAGTTCCACAAGCGTCGGCTGCAAGGCCGGAGACTCCCAACGTGACGGGGCGCCGAAGAGAAGAAACTCTGCGAAGGCGCAACGCCATTTTTCGAGGCTTTGCTCTCCCACCATTCCCAGAGCCGTCACGCCTGCAAGCATTCCTGCGGCAGCCGTAAGTTCACGGCTGTGCAGAATGTCGCCTTGCTCGCGCGCTTTCTCACGCCTGTGTTGTGTGGCCTGTTCGGTGCGTTCGCCGGGCATCGCTCAGCCTCCAAGTCCCGCGGGCGCCACTCCCGTCAGCCCAATGAGCCGTTCTGCCATATCCAGCAATCCGGCAAAACGAGCTTCAATAAACCGCGGCCACAGCGCCAGCGAACCGGTCAGGACCACAAAGCCGGTCAATGTTTTCAGCGGGACGGTCAGGAACATGACGGGGAGCTGGGGACTCAATCTGCCCAGCAGTGCTATGGCCATCTCCACCAGCATCGTGGTCGCGAGCACCGGCGCGGCCAGTTCCAGCGCCGCAAGAAACACTCCGCCGGCGGCGCGCACAATTGCCGTTGCGGCGGGCGCGCCCAGGGCGCCCGCTCCCAAGGGAACCACGCTGAAGCTGCGCACCAACGAAGCCAGTAGAATGCGGTCCAGTCCCGCGGTGATCACGACCAACGTGCCCGTCAGCTGAAACAGATCGCCGAGCAGCGGCGTCTGAATCGCCGAGGCCGGGTCCATCAGATTCACCAGCGAATAACTGAACTGCAAACCCGCGATCTGGCCGGCAAACAGCAGCATCTCATTCAGGAATGCGAGCGATAGCCCATAAATCAGGCCAACCGCCAGCTCGCCCAAGATCGCCGCGGCGCTGATCGTGGCGTGGGCGCGCGGCAAATCGGCCACCACAGGCGCCAGCAGAAACGCAACCGCGCCGGCAAACACGGCTTTGGTGCGCATCGGCAGCGAGGTCGAAGAAAAAAACGGGGCGAAAGCAATCATCCCGCTCACCCTTACCAGAGCCAGCGTCATTGCACTCAGAAAGTTCGCCCAATCGTTCATTTCATGTCTCAAGCGGAGCCAGCGGAGTTGGCCTCGCTTCGCGCGTGTTAGCGGAGCTAAAGGTCCCTCGCTCCGCTCATCCGAGGTACCTGTGAAAGTCCCCGATCAGCAACCGCGTATAATCGGCCAGCCTCTCCAGAAACCACGGCATTCCCACCAGCAGAATCAACGCGATCAGCGCCAGCCGCGGCACTGAAGTGAGGGATTGATCCTGCAGACTGGTCAGCGTCTGCAACAAGCTCAGCACAAGGCTGAGGGCCGCGGCCGCGATCAGCAGCGGCGCGGAGATGATCATGGCCTCGCGCATCAGCTGGCGCATCAGTTCGGCAACCAGATCGGGTGTCATCCCACTCCTCTCAAAAACTTTTCAGCAGCGAATTGGCGAGCAGGTTCCATCCATCGACCATCACAAACAAGAGAATCTTCAGAGGCGTTGAAACCACAACAGGAGGCAGCTGAAACATTCCGATCGAAGTGGTGATCGAGGCCGTAACGATATCAATCAACAGAAAGGGCAAAAACAGCACCGCGCCGATGGCAAAGCCTGCCTTCAGCTCCGAAAGAATGTAGGCCGGAGCCACCACCCGCATGGGGAGATCCTCCGGCGTATTGGGCCGCGCGATCTGCCCGGCTGCGGTAAAGAGAGCGAGGTCCTTTTCCCTGGCATACTTCAACAGAAATCGCTTCACGGGCTGTGCGCCGCGGTCGATGGCCTCCATTCCCGTAATTTGCCCCGCGCGATATGGTTCCACCGCCTGCTGATCCACCTGATTCAGCACCGGCGTCATCAGGAACCACGCCATCATCAGCGCCAGTCCCATCAGCGTCGGATTCGACGGTGCGGTCTGCGTGCCCAGCGCCTGGCGCAGAAAATGAAACACCACCAACAGTCGCACCAGTGGCGTCATCGCCATCAGGATCGCGGGCAGCAGAGTAATGAGTGTCAGAACGAACAGGATCGTCCAGGGCGTCGAGTTTGAGCCGCCGAGGCGGGCATTCAGGTCAAGTAGAAGCGGCGCCGGCGTAGCAGCCGCGCCGGCCATCCAGGCGGCTACCATGAAACCCTCGACACTCGTGGCCTCGCACCGGCGACGGCTTGCGTTCCTTCATTGAGCGGATAGAACGCCGGACCGCCCTCGGCCGAGGTGGCAACCAGAATTCTTCGACCTTCAGCTTCGACCAACGTCAGCCATTGGCGTTGTCCGAGGGAGATGCGTTCGAGGAGTTCAAGCCGCGCTTGTCTTGGTCGTACATGGCGCAGTTTAGCCAACAGCTTACCCACCGTCCCGCTGATGCTTCCCACCGCTCCGACGAACCCTCCTGCTACTCCATCGATTGGCATCTCTTCCCATCCCCGACATACATTCCCTTCTGCCAAACTTCAGGTTCACTTCCGCTTCCTGTCTGCTACTGCGTTTTATCTGCCTTCTCACGCCACTCGAGTGATTCGTGCCGCCAGGCGGGCCTCGACGACCTCAAATTCGGCCCACGCCAGCTTCACATCGCCAGCAGCCAGCGGCAGATCCTTCCCGCCACTCCATTGCGACTCGATCAGCTCGCCGGGAACTAATGCCAGCAGATTCCGGACCCGGAAACCCCGCACCGGAATTGCAACGTCCAATTCGACCGGGAGCCGTAGGATTCGCGGGCTGAACTCCGTTCGCTCGATTGTCTCGGCAGTCGGAGTGCTGGGTACCAGCGCCAGTTCCGGATTTTCGACCGCCACCGCGGGCTGATCCTTTGTCCTTGGCGGCTGCGCGGGCGGTATCGTCCTGACTGGAGGCGACGTGGCCATGCCCGACAGGTTCTGCAGAAAAGTGCCCAGAAACACGACAGCGAGATTGGAACAAACTCATGAACCGTTCTTCTCCGCTGCAGCGCTCGTCCGTCGATCCGTCCAACCCGTTTCACTGCTACACTGGAATGGGGATCGTCCTTCGCGAAATCGGCTTCCCCGCGACTCGGACGATGTTGATCGAGGTTCGCGCATATGTCTGAAACCAATGGAAATAGAGACCTGACCGGAAATCCGTTGCGCCTCAAGGTCGGTCTGGCCGAAATGCTCAAGGGCGGCGTGATCATGGACGTGATGAGCGTCGACCAGGCGTGCATCGCCGAAGAGGCCGGCGCAGCCTCCGTCATGGCCCTGGAACGCGTTCCCGCGATGATTCGCGCCGAAGGCGGCGTCGCCCGCATGGCCCGGCCCGCCCTCATTAAGCAGATCCTTGAAGCCGTTTCCATCCCCGTGATGGCCAAAGCCCGCATCGGCCACTTCGCCGAAGCCCAGATCCTCCAGCAGCTCGGCGTCGACTTCATCGACGAGAGCGAGGTTCTGACCCCTGCCGACGAGGCCAATCACATCGACAAACACGCCTTCACCACGCCGTTCGTCTGCGGCGCGCGCAATCTGGGTGAAGCTTTGCGTCGCATCGCCGAAGGCGCGGCCATGATTCGCACCAAGGGCGAAGCCGGCACCGGCGACGTCGTCCACGCCGTCCAGCACATGCGGCAAATTACCCGCGAGATGCGCGAGCTCACCGTTCTTACCGAGCAGGAGCTCTACGCCGCGGCCAAGGAACATCAGGCGCCCTACGAATTAATCCGCATGGTCGCCGAGACCGGCAAGCTTCCCGTCCCCAACTTCTCTGCCGGCGGCATTGCCACACCCGCCGACGCCGCCCTCATGATGCAGCTCGGCGCTGAAGCCATCTTCGTCGGCTCGGGCATCTTCATGAAGGAGCGCGCCACGCCTCTCGACGTCGAGAACAACCCCAAGGAACGCGAAGAAGCGGCCTCGCGCGCCAAGGCCATTGTCATGGCCACCACCCACTTCAACGACCCGAAGATTCTCGCCGAGGTCAGCGAACAGGTCACGGGAACCATGAAGGGATTGGCTGCCGCCTCGATCGAAGAATCGCAGCTCCTGCAAACCCGCGGCTGGTAAGGCTGCCGCACCGCAGGTGTCTCGCTCGCACGGGCCTCTGGTGTCGGCATCTGAAGCGGGTTGACGCGCCCTGCGCAAATGAACCGGAACGAGCAGCTGCCTTCAGGCCGCTGGCTGCCACCCAAGTCATTGAGAATGGCTTTAGCCTCGGGCTTTCCGAATGCTCATCCCGTCGGGATCTCTAGTTCCCACTGAGGCTCTTTGGGCGCCGCCGCCCGAATCCACCACCTTGTCGCCGTCACACGGAACGTTAGAGATTTCTCACGCTTCGACGTATCGGCCCTTAACCCTTTTACTGACAGGCGCAAATCCCGAAAAAACTAGCCTGCCCATCTAGCCCTCCTTCGCCTCCCATCTTGGCCCCGGGAACGATCTCTGCTCCCCAATCGAATTTCACATGCATCTAAGCTCCTGTTGGGAGTAATCTCTTCCTCACAGGGTTCCAATATGCCCTCCATCTTTACCCCGATCCCGTCCGAGATTGAACGTAAAGCCCCCGGAACCGGCGGCAAGCCCCCGGTCGATCGCCGGCCCACAGGCGGTGGCGGAGGCGGCGGTGACGATGACTGGGCTAACTCTCATCGCAATCCACGCGAGGTCCTGCATCGCACTCGTGCCTTCGTCTTCTGCGCGCTCGCCGGCGACATGATGTTCTTCGTCGTGCTGGTCACGCTCTTCTACGCGCGCCAGGCCGGTTCGCACATGGACCCCAGAACCCTGCGCCAAATCGGCGACTGGCACCCCATCATGCTTCCGCCCATCCTGTTTCTGAACACAGCTGTGCTGCTGCTGAGCAGCCTGACCATGGAGCAGGCCCGCAGGCACATCTTCCGCGAGATCGACGTACTGGAGGAATGGCTGGGTCTGGGACGCCCGGCGCTTCGCCGAGCCTTACCCTGGATCGGAGCCACTCTGCTATTAGGCCTCGCGTTTCTGACGGGCCAGGTTGCCGCGTGGAAACAACTGACGGCTCAGGGCTTCGCTTTCGACCAGTCGGCAACCCCGGCCAGCTATTTCTTCTATCTCATCACCGGGCTGCACGCCGCTCACCTTCTTTTGGGTGTAGCAGCTCTTCTTGTTTGTTTCTGCGCCCTCACGGCGTTGAAACGCGTACAGGCGCGCCAGCTCGCCGTCGACTCCACCGCGTGGTTCTGGCACACGATGGGCGTTGCGTGGCTTGTCCTCTTCGGAGTCCTCGCCCTCGGCCAATAGCCAGCACATGGCCCTCAGAGCCATCGCCGAAGCTCCGACCCAAGAATATAATCGGTCATCCTGAGCGAAGCCGCGCGAAAGCGCGATGAGTCGAAGGACCCGCATTTACGCTCTCAACTGCGCAACAAGATGGGTGCCCCATCCAAGCTTCGCTTGGGTGGGATAGCATGAACCTCCGCCCAGCCCGAACTCAGAGGGAAGAGCCCTAACTGCCGATCGCCAGCAGCGCACGCCACCGGCCGGCCATCGAAGGCACTTCAGGGCATCCCAAATAAATCTCCCGGTTCAACGCCATCAATAACTGCACTGCCTGAAGCTGTCCATCGCCAGCCGAAACCGGCCGGCCTTGGTGTACATACTCATCCGTCAGGTACTCAATCGCATGGCCCAGAATTTCCAGAGCCCGTCCGGCCCGCGGCGAGACCCTCCGCCTGCGCACGCTCAACTGACTCGAGGCACATTCGAGCAAATCCGCTCCCTGTGCAATCACCGCCGAAGTTGCCATCCTGTCAATCCTCACTCTCTTCTTCGACGCGCGCAGTTCCGAACTATAGATAACATTCGTCATGTCCCAAAACGACGCATTCGAAATTTTGCCTTCTGAATTGGGAAGCTCCTGTGACGAATCTCACTCGTCCACTACAATCGGGAAAGTCAACAACCGGCTTCGCTATTCCTCGGCAACGCCAACAAAACGAATTGCGGCATCATTTTCCGTGCTTCCCGAACGCCTTGACGGGATGCGCCCGAAAACCTAATCTCGATCTAGAACTGAGCTTTGCCTGAGACTTCTCTCATCTCAGGAAAGTGTGCGAACTCCCGACAAGCGAGGCTAGACTAGGCGGCGATGACGTCCATTCCTTATGGCTGGCAATATCTCCCGTTGCTCATGCAAATTGTTGTAGCCGTTTTGCTTGGTCTGGGCATGGTCACAGCCTCTTGGTTTGTCGGACGCCATCGCGACACGCGAGTCAAGCTTGAAGCTTATGAATGCGGGATCCGGCCCGTCGGCGATGCCCGCGGCCGATTCAGTGTTCGCTTTTACCTTGTCGCAGTCGTCTTCATCCTCTTCGATGTTGAGGCTGTCTTCATGATGCCCTGGGCCGTCATCTACCGCCGCCTTCCCGGATTGGCTGGCGTTTCTCGCCTCTTCGGCTTCTGGGAGATGGTCGTTTATCTCGGATTTTTGGCGGTCGGCCTCTATTACATCTTCCGTAAAAACGTCCTCAATTGGACCCATGACAAGGCGGACCTATAGGATGCCCCATCCGCCCGCACTTTCCGGTCGAGAAGTTGTCCTCAGCGCAATGCCTCAACATCCCGCGATCCAGGCCATCTTGAACTGGAATGCTGCTGCGCTCACAGACGCAAAGTTCGACTTCGGCGAGCTGACCCTCACCATCGATCCCACCCTGATTCGCCCCGCCTGCGTCGCCGTCAAAGATGCCGGTTACAACTTTTTTGAGGATATGACCGCTGTTGACTGGTTCCCCTCTTCGCCTCGATTCCAGTTGAGTTACCACATCCTTTCCCACGCCGACAAAGAGCGAATCCGGCTGCGAGTTCTACTCGACGAGGCGGAGCCATCCATTGATTCCATCACTCCTGTTTGGCCCGGCGCCAACTACTACGAACGCGAGGTCTTCGATCTCTTCGGCATCCACTTCGCTGGCCATCCCGATCTGCGCCGAATCCTGATGCCCGACGACTGGAAAGGCTACCCACTCCGCAAGGATTACCCCGTGGAGGGTTACCGCTGATGAGCGAGAAGCCCGGCACACCCGTCCTCGAGCTCCCGATTGCGGAATCGAACGACCCTCGGCGCATGATCCTTAACATCGGTCCGCAGCATCCTGCCACGCATGGCGTGCTGCGCCTGGTCGTCGAAATCGACGGCGAAGTCCTTACTAGCATTCGCCCTGAAATTGGATACCTGCATACCGGAATCGAGAAACACTGCGAGGCCAAGTTTTACCAGCAGATCGTTCCGCTTACTGATCGCATCAACTACCTCGATCCGCTCTCGAACAACCTCTGCTATTGCCTGGCCGTCGAGAAACTACTCGACCTCGAGATCCCTGAGCGCGCCCGGTGGATTCGTGTCCTACTCACCGAACTCAGCCGCCTCAATTCCCACCTGATCTGGCTCGGCACCCACGCCATGGATATTGGCGCGGTGACTGTTTTCCTCTACACCTTCCGCGAACGCGAAGACATTCTAAGACTTTTCGAAGCCATCTCAGGTCAGCGCATGATGACGAGCTATTTCCGCATCGGCGGCCTGGCGATGGAGCCACCCCTCGGCTTTTTCGACCGGGTTCAATCGTTCATCCGCATTCTGCCCGAGAAGATCGACGAGTACTCCAACCTGCTCAC
>Ga0187783_10004292_pt1 | contig 10564 bp, 5 predicted proteins | sample 1015_SJ02_MP02_2_FD_132471 | JGI IMG/M metagenome (GOLD analysis project Ga0187783, IMG submission 132471) | Tropical peat soil microbial communities from peatlands in Department of Meta, Colombia - 1015_SJ02_MP02_20_MG | ecosystem: Environmental > Terrestrial > Soil > Wetlands > Peat | place...
AACGTGGCGCGCAATACGGTCACTCACGAGATTCTAAGAATCTATCGCATGGGTGAGGCGAAGCCGGACCTCGGGGATCGCCGGTGAGGCCTGGGAGAGGCCCGTTTCGCCTGCCTCGAGGTGGCCGGCTCGATCGCAGTGCCGAGATCTCATTCGGATTCAATGGGAAGACTTATACGGGGTTTTCTGGAGACACCCTCGCTTCCGCAATACTTGCGAATGGTATTCGCATCGTAGGTCGTAGTTTGAAGTTCCACCGGCCTCGTGGCGTATTGTCTTGCGGTTCGGAAGAACCCAATGCCGTAGTGCAGCTTGGAGTGGGCGCCGATACTTTACCGGCAGCTCGCGCGCCGCTGATCGAACTTGCCGCAGATCTTAGTGCGCGGTCCGTCTCGGGTTGGCCGAGTGTGCAGTTCGATCTATTTCGATGCCTTGACTTCACGGCTTCGTTATGGGCGGCCGGCTTTTATAACAAGACCTTTATTTGGCCTAGCTGGCACCGATATGAGCGATTCATCCGGCATATGGCAGGACTTGGTGCAGCACCCACATCCCGGGACCCGCATACCTATGCGACGCGCAACCTCTATTGCGACGTGCTCGTAGTGGGGGGTGGTGTTGCGGGTCTTGAGGCGGCTTTGAATGCCGCTCAGGGTGGGGCGCGGGTGGTTCTGGCTGAAGAAGCCTCGAGCTTCGGCGGGCAATCGACATCGGAAGACGTGACGATTAGCCCAGGCGCTCCCCGGGCAGACATCGTCTCGATGGTCCAGCGTCTCAGGGGGTTCCCGGATGTGCGGCTATTCGTAAGGACGAGCGCAACCGGATTTTACGATCATCAAGTTGTCGCCCTGCTTGAGCGGGCGGCGGTTGGGCGAGTTCGAGTGCCGCGGGAGCGCTACTGGCTCGTGCGCGCGCAGCGCGTAGTACTCGCAACGGGCGTGATTGAGCAGCCCCTAATCTTCGATAACAACGATCGGCCGGGAATCATGCTCGCCGGCGCGGCGCACCAGTACTTGCGTCGCTATGCGATTTCAATAGGTTCTCGGGTTTTAATCGCGACAAACAATGATTTGACCTACGACCTCGCTGCCGATCTGAAGCAAGCGGGGGTAGGTGTGTTGGCAGTGGCCGATACCCGTGAGTGCGTTCCACAGCCGCTCCATTCGGCCATGCAGGCGCTGGAGATCCCTCTTTTGCTCGGCACGATTCCGATCAATACCGCAGGCTTCTCAGCCTTGCGACGAGTGAGGCTCGGACGGCTGAACAAAGACCAGACGGGTGTCACTTCATCACGCTGGCTGACGTGTGATGCGCTGGCGGTTTCAGGGGGTTTTAGTCCGGCGTTGCAGCTATTTGCGCAAGCCGGCGGCAAGCTGGTCTTTGATGGACCGTCTGGTGCACTACTTCCGGTGGCCCCGATTCCGGGCATCGAGATTCGGGGCGCGGCGTCGCACGTCGTGCCAACAGGTCCGCGTGTAAGTCCGGTCGGAAACCCGCAACGTAAGTGGGTCGATCTGATGCACGACGTGACAGTGGCCGACCTTGAGCTCGCGCTGCGGGAAAATTACATCTCGGTTGAGCATGTCAAGCGCTACACGACCGTCGGAATGGCCGCGGATCAGGGAAAGACATCCACCGTTGTCACGCTTGGGGTTCTGAGCGAGATCCGAAAAGTGGCTCCTCAGGATTTGGGCCACACAACCTTGCGACCACCAGTCACCCCCGTGACGTTGGGCGCCATCGTCGGACAGGAGAAGAATGCGCTATTTGCGCCCTATCGCAGGCTTCCACTGCATGACTGGCACGCGGCGCACGGTGGGGTATTGCAGGACTTCGGTGAATGGGCCAGGCCTGTTGCGTATCTTCGCAGTGACGAGAATCGGGATGGGGCCATAAGGCGCGAAGCATCTGCGGTGCGATCCGGTGCGGGACTCCTCGATGGATCCTCATTGGGCAAGATTGAGATTCTAGGCCCCGACGCCCTCAGGTTTCTGGATTACTTTTACATTAACGATCTGACGACCTTAAAGCCGTATCGGGCGAGGTACGGGCTCATGTTGCGGGAGACTGGAGGCCTGTTTGATGACGGGACCGTTGTCATGCGGACGCCGAACCACTTGCTTGTGACGACCACCTCGGGCAACGCGGGACGCGTGGGCCTATGGCTGGAGGAATGGCGACAGTGCGAATGGCCCAGTCTGCGGATCGCAATCCTGCCTGTAACGGAATGCTGGGCAACAGTCTCGCTTACGGGCCCTAAGGCTAGAGGCATCCTTTCAAGGCTTCCGACGGACATCGATCTCTCGGCATCGGCCTTTCCATATCTTGGTGTGCGCGAAGGAAAACTTATGGGAGTCCCTGCGCGTATCTATCGCGTGAGCTTTACCGGCGAACTCACTTATGAGATCAACGTACCCGCCAACAAGGCCCAGTTGATCTGGGATGCATTACTGGAGGTTGGCACGAGCGAGCAGCTGGGACCGGTTGGGCTTGATGCCCTGATGTTGCTAAGGCTCGAAAAGGGCTTCTTGCATTTGGGCACCGATACCGATGGAACAACCGTGCCTGATGATGTTGGTTGGGGTACGGTGGCCGCAAACAAGAAGGCGGACTTTATCGGAAAGCGCTCGCTGCAACTACCCGAACACCTAAGGGCTGATCGACTACAGCTCATCGGACTAAAAGGGGAGGGGCCAGACCCGCTAGTGATCGGGAGCCACCTGCGGGTGAGGGATTCGCGCGAGCCGACCGACGGATGGATCACCTCCGCCGGACGCGCCGTGCTCAGCGGCGATTCCCTTGCACTCGCAATGCTGCGAGCGGGGCGGTCTCGTATTGGGGAGATCGTCGATGTCTACGACGCCGGAGCACGGAATGCCAAGGCTCGCGTCGTACAGCCGCCATTTTATGACGTTGGCGGGGATCGGATACATGATTAGGCACGCTGAAGCTGAGGCCGTCTCGGCGAACGCGCCGGCTGTCCGAGTTTGCCGCTCGCCCGGCCGGGCGATACTACAGGTGAAATCCTGGATGTCGGACGTCGTTTCCAGGGACCTGCCAATGTCGCTGCAAGATGCAAGGCTGCCAGACCAAGTTGGTTCCGTGGTTTCGGGTTCTCCACGGGTCCTATGCACGGCACCCCGCGAATGGCTGCTGGTATCACAGGATTCAAATCTTGAGCAGCATTCAAAGATGCTCGCGACGGAGGCGAACGCTTTGGGGCTCGTCTCGATCGATATTTCAGCAGGCCTAATCATTCTGCGCCTGTCCGGATCTGCAGTGCGGGACATGCTGGAAAAGGGATGTGGGCTGGATCTGCATCCCCTGCGATTCGGGCAGGGACAGTGCGCCCGTACGCGCTTCGCAAACATCCCCGTCGTTGTGGATCTGGTCAAGAGTCCTGATCGCTTCGAGCTCTATGTTGCGAGAAGCTATACCCAGTATCTTGAACACTGGATAGCGGAGGCGGCGACTGAATTTGACGGTCGAACAGTCTGACCTCGTGTCCGCTAGAAGCATGGCTAGGCCCGAACACCTTCATCTACAAGCGTCGTTTGACCTCATCATTGTGGGTGCTGGCGCAGCCGGCTGCGTGTTGGCGGCTCGATTGTCAGAAGCCGAGCACAAGCGTGTCTTGCTGATTGAGGCAGGGCCCGACGCAAAGCCAGGCAGAGAACATCCGCACATCCTCGATTCATTCCCGGCCACGTACGGCAATCCGCGTTTCTTTTGGACCAATTTGACGGCGGAATCCGGTGCAGATCCTGGGGACGGCCGCGGACGCGTTTCCACTCCCTACTTACAGCCTTTTGGCGTCGGCGGCGGATCGAATGTCAACGGTATGGCCGCGGACCGCTGCCAACCCTCCGACTATGACGAATGGTGTGCTCTAGGTGCGGAGGCTTGGGCGTGGAAAGACGTGCTTCCCTATTTCAGGAGGCTTGAGCACGACCTCGATTTCACGGGGGACTTGCATGGCATCGATGGCCCGATGCCCGTCCGCCGCGTGTCGCAAAAAGACTGGGCGCCTTTCGCAAAGGCAGTCGCGCATGCATTTGTGCGCCGCGGGGCTGCTTTGGTCGACGATTCGAATGGGAATTTCTCCGATGGAGTGAGTCCGGTTCCGATGAATTGTCTCGCAGATCGGCGCGTGTCTGCTTCGATGGCGTACTTAACAGCTGACGTTCGGAATCGGCGAAACCTGACCATTCTGGACAATACCAAAGCTGAGCGCCTTAGCATTCGCAGCGGCCGAATTTGCGGTGTCCAAGTGCAAACGCCGCACGAACTACGTTCATTCGGGGCTTCCGAGGTGATTGTGTCTTGCGGGGCGGTGTTCAGCCCGGTACTGCTGCTTCGTTCGGGCATTGGACCTGTTGAGCATCTTCGGGCGATAGGGATCGACGTTGTCTGTGATCTCCCGGGCGTGGGTCGCAATTTGCAGAACCACCCGTGGGTGCCAGTCGTGACTCACCTGCGTAGGACAGCCACTCAACCGGCGAATCAGCGCGCGTGGCAACAGAATCAAGTCCGCTATAGCTCCGGAAGGTCAGATTGCGCGCAAAGTGATATGTCGATCCTCGTGTTCAACAAAAGCGGGTGGCACTCGCTTGGTCGCCGAATCGCAACGCTAGGCGTTGAGCTGCTAAAGCCTTACTCGACAGGCTACGTGGAGCTCCGGAGCAGACATGCTGATGTCTCTCCAAACGTGTGTTTCAACCTACTCGAGGACAGCAGGGACTTTGAGAGAATGGTTGACGGAGTCCTGATTGCGCTTGATGTGCTGGCACAGGAAGACGTGCGACAGCTGCACAATGGACCATTTGTCCCGAATCTGGCACTCGAAGAACGCCTGGCCTTCCCGAATATCCGGAACACTATCACAGCATTCGTGCTTTCAATTGCGCTTCAGTTAGGCCCATTGCGTCGGGCCGCATTGGCAAAGCGGTTATTGAAGGCTGGGTCCGCCAGCGATAGGGAGGTGGCGGTGCGCGACTACGTTCGAGTAATGGCTCAGGCAATTTACCATCCATCCGGGTCTTGTCGAATGGGCAACGCCCGCGATTCACGAACAGTGGTCGACCCGCATTGCCGTGTCCTTGGCATCCGAGGGCTTCGCGTCGTCGATGCATCTATATTTCCAACAGTTCCCCGAGGGCAAACGCACTTTCCAGTCCTGATGGTAGCCGAAAAGATGGCCGACGTTATCAAAGCAGATTGGCGTCTTGAAGCAACAACTAAATGCGTCGATAAGAAGTGAGGATCTTCAGCGACTTTTGGGCGGTTGTGCAAAAGCGCCAGTGTGTGCGAATCCGTTGCTTCGCTGAGGCTCGCTAGCGGGGAGGTGAATGATCTCGCATACCCTCGGGTCCCGGAGCGTTCAGCTGTACGTTACATCGCTTCAGACGCGAGCCGTCGATGCTTTCGAGGCCGGCGCAACCCGCTAGGCGCATAGCCAATAAAAACTTCGTCCTTCAGAACCTCAATAGCTTTTCGAATCCCCGCTTCGCCCCAGTACTGGGACCATACAAATACAGGCGGCCAATTCGACCCAAGCCTTCGCGCCACACGCGAGCGCCTTTAAGACATTCGGGGGGACTCTACTCCCTATCCCGTTCGCGGGTGTCACCTCAGTTTAACTACTGGAACTCCTAGCAATTGCTCCAGCCGCGCAAAGGCGGAAAGTGCGAGCTAAAACTAAGATGTGAGGGGAGCGTAAGCGAATCAGTGACTTCCATTCATTGAAAAAAGTCAAAAATTCGGGGGGTTGGCGCATGTCGAACTTCTCCTTGTCGCGCGGACTGAAGACACACGTACCCCTAGTGCGTCCGAAGACCACGATCGGCGCAGCCGTTTTTGTGGCCCTCTATGGGTTGCCGCATGGCGCAGGTGCGCAGCAGGCGGTAAGCAATCAGGCGCAGCCCGAAACCACCCAGGGTGTTCTGGCAGAGGTTACGGTGACTGCGAGTCGCCGCGAGCAGACCCTTGAATCAGTTCCGTACAGTTTGTCGGTGGTCAGTGGTGACGAACTGACACGAACGGGTGTTACGGACCTTGCGTCACTTACAGCACAAGTACCAGGGTTGAGCATGTACGACGTTGGCGCAAGGTACAGCGGCTCCCTATTTCCCGTCATTCGAGGAATCAACGCTACCGCCGTCAGCATCGGCTTTCACACGCTCGAGCAGGCCCCCGTCGGTACCTACATCGACAACTCGCCCATTGACGGCTATCTTCAACTGGACGACGTTCAGCGCGTCGAAGTTCTCCGCGGTCCCCAAGGTACGCTGTACGGCGCCGGAGCGCTTGGAGGCGCTTTGCGGATCATTCCCAACGCGCCAGTACTCAATTCACTCTCGGGCAGTCTTGAGGCTAGTGGTGGGACACTCGCGCACTCAAGCGGCGCCAGTTACACCGCAGACGCGGTGCTCAATGTCCCCATCGGGGAGACGCTAGCTTTCCGTGCCTCGGGGAAATACTCTCATGAACCTGGGTTTATTGACGTCTATGGACTCCTCGATCGCACGGGATCACCTTTCACGGGCACTCCAGTGCTTGCCAATCCGGCGGACCCCGTAGACAGCCCGGGAATATTCTCAGGCAAAAATGACTGGAACGATCAGAACGCGTTTACTGGACGCGCAAGTTTGCTTTGGAAGCCAGACGACAAGTTCAACGCTCAACTCGCATATACATATGCCGACGTAAACGGCAACAGTGGCCCTGTCGTTAACACTGAATTTCAAGGCGGACCGTATCCACTGGACCCGCGAATCACTTTCCCACCTGGTGGTGAGTATCAATTCTTCACACCGATCGAACAACCATTTTCGCGTAGGACAACGCTAGGAAGCTTGGATTTAAGCTACGACGTCGGCTTCGCAACCGTTTCCGCGACCAGCTCTTACTACACCACAGATGGGGATCTGCTGTCGGATCAAACCTACATTATCTACGGATTGCCCTCCTTCGTTGGTTACTATGCCGGGAATCCCGTGAACCCCCGGTTCATCTGGACTCAAGAGTTCGCCGACAGCGCACACACATTCACACAGGAAGTGCGATTGGTGTCGAATACTGGCCCCGACAAGCGATTCGACTACACGCTGGGAGTCTTCTATGAGACTCAAACCCGTGAGGGGTCGTGGGACATCGCCAATCCAGGCTCACCCGAGCGGTCGGTGGCTCAGGGATGCACGGGACCCATTTCCTATAATTTTCAGACTGGCATGTATTCACCCTTTCCGAATTGCCTCCTCGTCGCCGGTCCAGACGATGTCTATTACACTCAAGAAGACACTCAACATTTTAGGGATCTATCAGAATTCGGCGAGTTCACTTGGCACTTTGCCCGCCATGCTCAGATCACGGCAGGCGTACGGCACTTCGAGCAAGACTTCACCGATGTGCAGTCGTATTCAGATCTTGTCTTCGGCACTGTCGTCCCGCCAGAACCGCGGAGTTCGCAGGCCTCGAAGAATACCTGGAAGATCAATTCGTCCTACGAATACGCAACCAGCCAGTTCGTTTATGCGCTGTGGTCGCAGGGTTTCCGTCGAGGTGGTGCAAACGCAATTCCCCTGAGCGGCGCCATAGGAGAGAGCAACCCCGCGCTCCTCTACTATAGCCCGGACTCGACCAATAACTACGAAGTGGGCATCAAGGGGCGCCTCGCCAATGGATTGACCTACACCTTCGCTGTGTTCGACATCGAATGGGATAATCCACAAGTCGCGGGCCAGACCCCAGTCGGAAACTTTGCTGTCTGGAACGCCAAGAAAGCCGCATCGCGCGGCGTGGAATTTGATCTCAACACACCACTCTTTGTGCCCGAGTTGAGGCTATTACTCAGCGCAGCGTATGCCGATGCCAAATTTACTGAGAACTACCTTATTCCTGCTGATATGTTCGGAAACATTTCTGGCCTAGCGGGCCAACAACTTCCGGGCAGCCCTAAAACCAGCGCGGCGGCGACGCTCAATTACGACCGAAGACTCGGATCAGGCTACGATCTGTTGCTGTCGCTGAACGATACGTACCGAAGCGCTGTGCCTCTCTCGACCTTTCCCGGAATTCTCGGATCGATACCCGCGGCCCCCGGAATGAACATTGTGAACTTGTCTGCAGCGCTCACTCGCCAGCCATGGCACCTGGGTATCTATGTGACAAATCTAATGGACAAGTGGGCGGTTCAGGAGCCTGCGGGCTCAACCGAGCTGACTAACGGTCTAGCTAACTTCACTACAATCAACCAACCGCGGGAGATTTTTCTCCGTCTCGGGTACTCATTCTGAGCTAGATGCGACTCACGGAAGGCATCAGCTTGATCGCACGGTCCTGCCTTTTGAAGTGTTGCCTGGAATAGCGGGAGCGATGGCCGCCTTGAGGTAGTACTCGACGGTGGTGTTCATTGTGGTATGCGTATTCTAAAGGCTCTAGCGAGCTGGGGAAAGCCTGTTCCATCGGATTTATACGGGTTTGCCGTGGTCGGAGAATCCGGTATTGCGAAGGCCTTAAGTATTCTGCGTGCCTAGCTGGAGCTATCAATGAAAATATCTGGCCGTCCAGATCTAGCGAGTGTTGATGAAGGGCTAATCCGTGTGCGGTCGTCGCCGCGGATGGCGGAATGACCACATGTTAGACCCGACGACGAACAGGAGCCGCGATGGTTGCAAGTGCACCCGCTGAACACATCATCGAACCAAGCTTGCCGATCATCGATGCCCACCATCATTTGTATATCCTCCCTGAAGCCAGCTTGATGGCGATGGAACATGAGGACAGCTTGATTTCTCGCGCACTCATACCGGTTCTTCGCCGGCACCCGCGCTACGTGTTTGATGAGTTCATGGCTGACGTTGGAAGTGGCCACAATGTTCGCGCGACTGTGCACATCGATGCCGAGACAATGTATCGAGCGAGCGGCCCCGAATGGATGAGGTCCGTCGGGGAGGTCGAATTTATTAATGGCATTGCGGCCATCTCAGCAAGTGGCCTTTTCGGGGACGTCAAGATATGCGCAGCAATTGTGGGCGGAGGTATCGATTTAAGAATGGGCGAACGAGTCGAGGACGCCCTAACAACGCACATACAGGTCGCTGGGGGCCGCTATCGCGGGATCCGCGGTCTGGCAGTTGCATATGATGAGGACTCGAGAATGCTCTGGGGCGGTGTGGGCGTGCCGCATCTACTCCTCGATACTGCATTTCGCCGCGGATTCAAAATCCTGGGTCAATTAGGTCTCTCATTCGATGTATGGCTGTTTGAGCCTCAGCTCCCCGAGCTGATCGATCTTGCTCGGGCATTTCCCGAAACGCGGATTATCCTCGACCATGTGGGTACGCCCCTCGGTGTCGGCCGCTACGCCGGGAAGCGCGAGGAGCGCTTCCCCATCTGGTGCGAGAGTATGCGTACTCTGGCCCGCTGCCCATGCGTTACAGTCAAACTAGGAGGCCTCGGAATCCCGCTAGGGGGTTTTGACTCTGACCTCTCCACCCCACCTGCGACGTCCTTGCAATTGGCCGAGGAATGGAGACCGTACATCGAAACCTGCATTGGGGCCTTCGGAGCGGATCGATGCATGTTCGAGAGCAATTTCCCAGTCCAGTCTGGTACATGCACGTACCCGGTGCTTTGGAATGCTTTCAAGCGCTTGACCGCCGGTGCTTCGGAGCACGAAAAGACTGCCCTTTTCGGTGGTACGGCCATTCGTGAGTATCGCCTGGATGTGTAGGAGTTAGAGTGAAATGTAGACAAACCCGGATGGGAAGTGGAAGAACGCTAAGTCGGTGCATCAACATTATGGACCTGCGAGACCGCGCCAGGCGTTGTCTACCAAGCCCTGTGTTTGATTTTTTGGACGGCGCGGCGGAGACCGAAGCGACGGCACGGCGGAATATCGAAGCTTTCGACGATCTAGGACTCATTCCCAGATGCCTAGTAGATGTCAGCACTGTGAAGACATCCGCCTATCTGCTTGGTCAAAATCTTGACTGGCCTATGCTCTGTTCCCCAACCGGCGCATCCCGGCTCTTTCATCCAGACGGGGAGTTGGCTGTTGCACGCGCCGCGGCGACAACGGGAACGCTCTACTGTTTGGCAACGGCCTCCACGTACAGCATCGAGGAAGTTGCCGCGGCCGGTCATGGTCCGAAGATGTTCGAATTGTATGTCTACAAGAATCGGGACATTACCCGGCAGTTGATCGAACGCTGCAAGGTCGCCAAGTATCCCGCAATATGTGTCATGGTGGATGTCCCTGCGCTCGGCAAGCGCGAGCGTGACCTGCGAACCGGCTTCAGCACTTGGCCGAAATGGTCGGTGCGGAGTCGTGCGAGCATGGCCATGCGCCCGACGTGGACCCTCGGGCAACTACGCAAGGGGCCGGCGCGCATGGCCAACCTCCTTGATCGAGCCCGCAACTCCAGTGGAGTTGACGATCTGGAGGCAGCGATTACCTGGCAGGATATCCGAGGCTTCGTTGATCAATGGCAAGGTCCATTCGGGCTCAAGGGAATCATGTCGCCGGACGATGCGCGACGGGCGGTCGATCACGGCGTTACTG
>Ga0187783_10004293_pt1 | contig 10561 bp, 7 predicted proteins | sample 1015_SJ02_MP02_2_FD_132471 | JGI IMG/M metagenome (GOLD analysis project Ga0187783, IMG submission 132471) | Tropical peat soil microbial communities from peatlands in Department of Meta, Colombia - 1015_SJ02_MP02_20_MG | ecosystem: Environmental > Terrestrial > Soil > Wetlands > Peat | place...
GCACCCGTGCCGTGAACTGGTAAACGAGGAACGCACCCCCGGGGGCGAGCGCCGCGCGCGTCTTGCCGACGATATCGGCGCGCACCGGCTCGGGCATGCTGCCGAGCGGGATGCCCGAGATGATGTAGTGCGCCGCCGGCAAGCCGAGGCGGCGCAGCACCGTCTGCACCTCGGCGGCCGAGTCGTGCACGACGTGCAGGCGCATGTCCGGAAACTGGCGGCGCAGGAAGCGCACGAAGTCGCGGTTGGTTTCGATCACCACCAGCTGTGCATCGGCGCGCATGCGCCGCAGAATCTCGGCGGTGAAGGTGCCGACGCCCGGCCCGTACTCGACGATCACCCGCGCGCGCTGCCAGTCGACGGGCTTGAGCACCTGGTTGACGAGGAAACGCGAGCTCGGAATGATCGAGCCGAGCATGTAGGGATGCCGCAGGAAGTTACTGGCAAACAACAACACCTCGGCGGTTCGGGATCTTGCGCTCGGTAGCATGGCTGGTCTCTCTCGTGTCAGAGGTGGGGTGGCTCCGGCGTCGTTCACTGGGCGACCCCGGTCCACGCGGAACTCATGGTCCACAGCGACTCCTGCAGCTGCACGTCGTGCGCCAGCGTCGAGGCGGCCACCGGCTGCTGGTGCTCGTCGAAGTAACGACCGGTCAGGCCGGCGGCGCGCTCGTCGAGCGCCAGGTGCAAGGTGGTGCGTGCGCCGCGCTCCGCGTCGAGCATATCGCGGCTCAGCAGCGGCTTGATGAGGCGCAGCCAGAGCGGCAGCAGGTTGGTTGCCACGACACCCGGATGCAGACAGTTGACGCAGATGCCGGTGCGCGCCAGGCGGCGCGCCAGCGCGAAGGTGTACAGCACGTTGGCGAGCTTCGACTGCGCGTAGGCCGCCCGGGCGTTGTAGCGTGCGCGCGGGTCGGTGATGCGCCGGCTGTCGATCTGTCCACGCAGGTGGATGCGCGAGGCCACGTTGATGACCCGCGCGCGCTCGCTCAGTCGCTCGAGCAGCAGCGCGGTGAGCAGAAACGGGCCGAGATGGTTGGTGGCGAAGGTGAGCTCGAAGCCGTCCACCGACATGCGGTGCCGGGTGCTCACCATGCCGGCGTTGTTGATCAGCACAGCGATGCGCGCGTGCTCGCGTCGCACCTGCGCGGCCGCCGCGCGCACCGAGGCGAGCGACGCCAGATCGCAGGGCACCACGTGCAGCGTCGCGCCAGGCAGCTGGGCGCTGATCTGCGCGCCGAGCGCGCGCGCGGCGGGCACGTCGCGGCACAGCATGACGACCGTGCGTCCCGCCCTGGCCAGCTCACGGCTGGTGACCCGACCGATGCCGTGCGTCGTACCGGTGATGAGCGCGACCTCGCTCACGGCCGAGAGCCCGCCAGAGTGAGCAGCGGCTGGCCCATGCGGATGAGGCCGCCCGGCTGCAGAGCGCCGGCCAGCTCCATCCCCGGCGGCGCGAAGGCGATCATGGTCGAGCCGTGCTCGAACCAGCCCATCTCCTCCCCTTTGCGCAGCGCCGTGTCACAGGAGATGCTGTTGGGACCACGGTATTTGAGATTGAGCGGCACGTCCACGCAATGCAGGCGGATACTCGCCACCAGGATGGCGGCGACCGGCACGAGCGTCAGCAGCTGGCCGGCGGGCGCGAGCCGGCAGCGAATGATGGCGCGCTCGTTCTTGCAGAACAGCTTCTCCACCCGCCGCAGCGCGATCGGGTTGACGTTCCAGGTGTCGCCGGACACGTACGTGACCTGCTCCACGCGGCAGTCATAGGGAGCGTGGAAGCGGTGGTACATGCCGGAGGTGAGCCGCAGCGTGACGAAGCGTCCGCCGCGGTAGGTGCGCACCAGCTCGGCATCGCCGAGCAGATCCATGAGCGGGTAGGGAAATCCCTTGGCTTGCAGAACCGATCCCTCGACCACCGCGCCCATGGCGCCGACGATCCCGTCGCACGGGCTCACTACCACGGTCGGATCGGGGTCGACGCGGCGCGCGCCCTCGCGCAGCTGTCGTGTGAAGCACTCGTGCAGGCTGCGAAAGCGCGTGGTGCGCGCATCGCTCAGGTCGAGCTCGGTGAACGCCCGCCACAGGGCGATGCAGGCCGCGCGGATCAGCGGCTGCTCCAGCCGGCTCAGCCAGCCGACGAACAGCGTTGCCCAGCGCCGCGGCAGGCGATTGGTCAGCAGGAAGTTCAGGTCCTCCTGCTGCGCAATCCGGGCGAGCATCGAGCGCACTGTCATCTGACTGTCACCGACTTGAAATAATTTGCCGCGGGGTCAAGCATGCTCTACTACCTGATCGCCGCGTTGCTCGTGATGCTCGTGTTGTGGCAGGCGTATGTGCGCCTGGCGCTGTCGCTCGCCAAGCACGGCTCGCTCAGCGGCCATGCCCGCCTGGCGCGCTTCATAGCGCGCTTGATCCCTTATTACGAGTACGACGAGCGCCGCTATTTCAGCGCCGATGACGCGCCGGCGGAGGTGGCGGCGCGGCGCCAGGCGGCCTTCATGCAGCTCGCGGCGCTGTACGCGCAGCGCTACCCCAAGGGGGCCGCGGCGACGCGCGAGGTCGAGGACGCCCTGTCCGACCTGCAGTTCACGGCGCGCTACCGCGTGCCGTTCCAGTTCGGCGCCCAGGTGCGCCGGCACCTGCGCGCCGGCGCCTTCCTGGTCTCCTCGGCCGGGACCACGGTGACCGATCTGGATGGCAACAGCTTCTACGACCTGAGCGGCTCGTATGGAGTGAACCTGTTCGGTTATGACTTCTACAAGGAGTGCATCGACGAGGGCAGCCGCCTGGTGCAGGAGCTCGGCCCGGTGCTCGGCGCGTATCACCCGGTGATCGCCTACAACGTGCGGCGTCTGCGCGAGATCTCCGGCCTCGAGGAGGTGTCGCTGCACATGTCCGGCACCGAGGCGGTGATGCAGGCGGTGCGCCTGGCGCGCTATCACACCGGGCGCCGTTACCTGGTGCGCTTCTGCGGCGCCTACCACGGCTGGTGGGGCGACGTGCAGCCGGGGGTCGGCAACCCGGTCTCCGCCGAGGGCACCTACACGCTCAAGGACATGGATGCGGCCGCGCTGCGCGTGCTGCGCATGCGCCGGGATATCGCCTGCGTGCTGGTGAATCCGGTGCAGGCGATGCACCCGAATGCCAGCGCCCCGGCCGACTCCGGGCTGCTCGACAGCCGCCACGCGGCGCGCTTCGACCGCGCGGCTTATGCGGCGTGGCTCGCGGAGCTGCGCCGGGTGTGCTCGGCGCGCAACATCGTGCTCATCTTCGACGAGGTGTTCGTCGGCTTCCGGCTCGCCCCGGGCGGTGCGCAGGAGTACTTCGGCGTGCGTGCCGACCTTGTCACCTACGGCAAGACGCTCGGCGGCGGGCTGCCGATTGGCGTTGTGTGCGGCCGCCGCGAGCTGATGAAGCGCTACCGCGAGCGGTGGCCGGCCGACGTCTGCCTGGCGCGCGGCACCTTCAACTCTCACCCTTACGTCATGGGAGCGATGCACGCGTTTCTGCGCCGCCTGGAGAGCGAGCCGGTGCGCGCCCTGTACCGCGATCTCGACGGTCTGTGGGAGCAGCGCGCGCGCCAGCTCAATGAGCGCCTGCGATCGGAGCAACTGCCGCTTGAGATCGTGCATCTGTCGTCGATCTGGACCGTCAACTACCTGCAGCCATCGCGTTACAACTGGATGTTCCAGTACTACCTGCGCGCCGAAGGCCTGGCGCTCAGTTGGGTAGGCACCGCGCGGCTCATCTTCAGCCTGAACTACTCCGATGCCGATTTCGCCGCGGTCGCCGAGCGGCTGCTGGCCGCCGCCCGGGCCATGCGGCGCGACGGCTGGTGGTGGGGCGGCGCGGCGCTTACCGACCAGGCCATCAGACGACGGCTGCTGCGCGAGCTGCTTCAGGCCTGGTGGGCCACGTCCTCCATCGGGTCGCGCAGTTCGCCGCGCAGCAGGTACAGCGGCGCGCGGCAGTAGAGCTTGATGTCATGAAACGGGTCGGTCAGGATCTTCGTGAACCAGACCAGACCGGTGAGCGCCCCCTGCTGCACGAGCAGCTGCACGGTGCGGAACAACAGTGCCCCGATGCCGAGCGCCAGCCACAGCTGACACATGTGGCGCATGAAATCGGCGTTACCAGCAGAGCGCGGAAACAGCCCGAAAAACGTCGGCCTGAACCACAGCACCAGCGGCAACAGGGCCCACAGCGACAGCAGCACGACCTTTCTGCGCAGGTTGTAGCCGACCTTGATGTCCTCCTTGTGCTCGTGGGTCGCCTGGTTGATCGTGTCGTAGCCCTTCGGCTCGAAGAAGAAGTGACCCACCTGGCGGGTCACCATTGCCACCAGCCAGCCGATCAGGGCGGCCGCGGCCGGGTTGGTGAAGACGGTGACATACGCCGTGAGGAAGCTCATGGCACTCACCAGATGCAGCGTCTGGTTGATGCGGCAATGGTGGTAGTAGCGATGATCGTCCCAGCGCTGTTTGCTCAGCTCTGCAAAGAAACCGTGCATTCGACCTCCTCTGCATCCGGAAAATGGCGCAGCAGCGCCCGCGTGAAGCAAATATATGAAAAGTGTGAACAAAAGATGACAAGCTTCCGTTTACACAAGCATTTTCTTCCAAGCGTGAGCCGGTCGCGGCTGTAATCCGCCTGTCACGGTCGGCAGTGAGGATGCCTCGCGCGATGAGGATCATGATCGTCACCGACGCCTGGTTCCCGCAGACCAACGGTGTAGTCAACACGCTGGCGCAGACCGCTGCCTGGCTCGGGCGCTTCGGACACGAGGTGCGGCTCACGGTGCCGCGCGACTTCCGCACCATGCCCTGCCCGAGCTACCCGGAGATCCGCGTGGCCGTGCGGCCGCTGCGCAAGCTGGCGCGCATGTTCGAGCAGTTTCGCCCGCAGGCGGTGCACATCGCCACCGAGGGTCCGCTCGGCTTCGCGGCGCGGCGCTACTGTGTGCGCCGCGCGCTGCGCTTCACCACCTCGTACCACACGCAGTTTCCGCAGTACCTGCGCTCGCGCTGGCCGATACCGCTGTGGGTCTCGTACCAGGGGCTGCGCTGGTTTCACGCCGCCGCGCACGGCTGCATGGTGAGCACCGCGGGAGTGCGCGCGGCACTCGCCGCGCGCGGCTTCAGGAACCTGCTGCGCTGGCAGCGCGGCGTCGACACCGAGTTGTTCCGGCCGCGCCGCAAGGACTTTCTGCAGCTGCCGCGGCCGATCGCGGCCTACGTCGGGCGGGTCGCGGTCGAGAAGAACGTCGCGGCCTTTCTGCGCATGCCCTGGCGCGGCGCCAAGCTCGTGATCGGCGACGGCCCGGAGCGGGCGCGGCTGCAGTCACAGTACCCCGAGGCCCACTACGCCGGCTTTCGCTACGGCGAGGACCTGGCCGCCCACCTCGCCGCCGCCGACGTGCTGGTTTTCCCGAGTCTCACCGATACCTTCGGCCTGGTGAATCTCGAGGCGATGGCCTGCGGCGTGCCGGTGGCGGCGTTTCCGGTCACCGGCCCGATCGACGTCGTGCAGGACGGCGTCACCGGCGCGCTCGATACCGACCTGGCGCGCGCCGCGCAGCGCGCGCTGCAGCTGAGTCCGCAGGCCTGCCGGGCGCGCGCCCTGCAATCGAGTTGGGACGCGTGCACGCGCGAGTTCGAGGGCAACCTCGTGGCGTGCCGCGTCAACGCTGCGCTGCGCCGGCGGCCGGAGCAGCCACTCGTCGAACCCATGACGATGTAACAGCGCGTCGCGGCCGCCGTGCGGCCGCGCGCCGCCACCTGCTCACGGCTGGTAGCCGGGGCCGCGCAGCACCTTGCCGGGCCGCGCGCCGGTCATGCGGCCCGCCGCAATGACCGGTACGCCGTTGACCAGCACGAACTCCATGCCCTCGGCCAGCTGGTTGGGCTTGTCGAAGGTCGCGGTGTCGCGGATGGTGGCCGGATCGAAGATCACGATGTCGGCCCACATGCCCTGCTTCAGCACGCCGCGGTCGCCGAGGCGCATGCGTTGCGCGGGCAGGGCGCTGAACTTGCGAATGGCATCCGCCAGCGTGAGCTTGTGCTCCTCGCGCACGTACTTGCGCAGGATGCGCGGGAAGGCTGCGTAGGCGCGCGGATGCGGGTGCTCGCGGCCGAGAATGCCCTCGGGCGCGGTGCCGGCGGAATCGTTATCCACCGAGGTCCAGGGCTGCACGAGCGCCGTGACCACGTCGGCTTCCGCCATGCCGGAGACGGCCACGCCGGTGAGCGCATCGTCGGCGACCAGCAGATCGAACAGCGCATCGAGCGGATCCTTGTTCCAGAGTTTCGCCACCTCGGCGAGCGTCTTGCCCTGCAGCGGCAGCAGGCTGCTCTGGTGGACCACGCCGATGAGGATGGCGTCGGGACCGGTGATCTCGTCCCACTCGTTGTCCCACGTGCTCGAGGAGCTCTGCATCTCCCGGCGGATGCGGGCGCGCAGCTGCGGGTCCCTGAGGCGCGCCACGAGCCTGGCGTTGCCGCCGTCGTGCGCCCAGGGCGGAATGAAGGCCGACAGGTCGTTGTACCACGCGGTGTAGGCGTAGGTGTTGGCGCCGACATCGACGCCCGCCGCACGCGCGGCGTCGATGCTCGCCACTACTTGCGGCATGCGGCCCCAGTTGTGCCGCCCGGCGGTCTTCAGGTGCCAGATCTCGACCGCAATACCCGCCTCTCGACCGATCCTGAGGGCCTCATCGAGCGCGGCGCTGATGGCGTCGCCCTCGCTGCGCATGTGCGTGGCATAGATGCCGCCGAATCCGGCCGCGGTGCGCGCCAGCGCGATCAGCTCGTCGGTGCTTGCATATGGTGCCGGGGCGTATTCCAGCGCACTGGAGACACCCACGGCGCCGTCACGCATGCCGTCCGCCACCAGCGCCTGCATGCGCTCGAGCTGTGCCGGCGTCGGCTGCCGGTCGTCGTCGCCGAGAACGATGCGGCGCACGCGGGTCGCGCCCACGTAGGTGGCGAAGTTGATGCCGATGCCCTGCCGCTCGAGCCGCGCCAGGTACTCGCGCAGCGTGCGCCAGTCGGGGGTGAGGCCGTAGTGCTGATAGACCTGCCGGTCGACGCGCACGATGTACTCGTTGAGCGGCGCCACCGAGTCGCCTTCGCCGGTAATCTCGGTGGTTATGCCCTGATAGATCTTCGAGGGCAGCCGCGGGTCCACCAGTATGCTGAGCTCGGATTGACCGAGCATGTCGATGAACCCCGGTGCGACCACCTGCCCGTGGGCATCGATCGTCTGCGCGCGCGGCGCGCGCTCGAGCCTGCCGAGCGCCGCGATGCGGCCGTTGCGAATACCAACATCGGCCGCATACCAGGGCGAGCCCGTGCCGTCGATGACGTGTCCGTGTGCGATCACCAGGTCAAACGGCGCCTGGCTGGCGTCGGCCGCGAGCGCCGCCGCCGGCACGCACAGCGCCAGGCACGAGGCAAGCGCAGCGGCTGCGGCGCGCTGCGCCCGGCGCATCCGCGCGCCAGCCTGCATCCACCCGCCCGTGCCGCACATGAGCACCTCGTTGAAGCGTGCGAGCGATCGTCCTCGAGCGAAGGCAGGCAACGAAGCGGTCCGGGACGCCGTGCCCGCCGCCGGCGCGGACCTGGGAGAATGTGCCGCTCAGGCCTGCTGCGCAGGCTCCGGGAGCCTCATCCAGCCGCGGTTGACTCTTGGTATCCGAGCTTGGATCGTTCACGCCATCATGTCCAGCGCCTCAGCCGCCGACACCGCCTCGCCACGGCCTTCCGTGTTCCTCAGCTACGCCTCCGAGGATCGCGACGCGGCGCGCGCACTGCGTGACGCCCTGCCCTCCTTCGGACTCGAAGTCTGGTACGACGAGAGCGCGCTGGACGGCGGCGATGCGTGGGACCAGAAGATCCGCAGGCAGATACGCCAGTGCGACTTCTTCATGCCGCTGATATCCGCCCGCACCGAGCTGCGCCCCGAAGGCTATTTCCGCAGGGAGTGGCGGCTGGCGGTGGAGCGGACCCTCGACATGGCCGACGATCATCCCTTTCTCCTGCCGGTGGTCATCGACGACACCCCCGAAGCCGGCGCGCGCGTCCCGGAGAAATTTCTCACGGTGCAGTGGATGCGGGTGCCGGGCGGGAAGCCGACGCCCGCGCTCGAGGCGCGCTGCCGCCGCCTGGTGTCCGGTCAGGGCGCGCACGAGCAGCCCGCCAGGAACGCGCCGCCGGCGCCGGCGGGGACTGCACGCGCAGCCGGGCGCAGCCGCGTTTATCCGGAGTTCCCGCGGGCGGAAGCCGGGCAGACGCTGCGCTTCTGGGCCGAGGTGTGCGGCTGGGCGCTGCAGTCGGCCTGGATCTTCTTCAGCAGCCTGCCGAAGTGGGTACGGATCCTCGTCTACCTGTGGCTGTTCATCCTGCTGCTGTCGCGCGCCTGCGTTCCGTCGCACCAGCACTCCGCGCGCATCCCGCCCGCCTCGGCCGACAAGCTCACGAAGCTCGCCGACGGCGAGCCGGCCAGCGCACCGGATGAGACCCAGCTCGCCACACAGATCGCGCGCGCGGTGGCTGACGGAACCGCCGGCCTGCGACCGGCGAGCCCGCTGCTGGCGATTCCGTTCGGCGCGCCCGCAGGCGACGCGGCAGCACGGCAGCTCGCCGACGCGAGCTTCACGCAGATCTACGGCAAGGTGGCGATCTCGCAGCACGGGCACGTCGGGCTGCTGAGCGAGCCGCTGTCCGCGCCCGATATGTCGGCAGCACTGGCGCGCGGCCGCGCGCACCAGGCGCGCTATGTCCTGTTCGGCGCCGTTGACGGCTCGTCCCCGCCGAGTCTCGTCGTCGAGATCGTCGCAGTCGCGGACGGTGCGCTGCTCTGGTCGAAGTCATATCCGCTGAGCGGCGCTGACCCGTCGGGCATCGCCGCCGACGTCGACGCGCGGGTACAGAGCCTCGACCTGCATTAGCGCCGCCCACGTCGGCGGCCGCGAGCAGCGCGGATCGCCGGCGCCGCCTGCCAGCGCTGCGGTCGTGCGCCGCGCCGCTGATGACAGTTGCCCGCCTGTTGGGCGAGAATATGCCGGCTGCGCGCCGCGGCCGACAGAACAAGCCAACACCGGCGGCGGCACCGTCAGCGCTCACCGCTTCAGCCCAAGGTCCGGGAGACCACATCGCATGCGCATACTCATCGTCGCCTCGAGCCTCGCTGCGGCGGCGCTCGCATCGCCCGCACTGCATGCCGACGAAGGCATGTGGACCTTCGACCACTTCCCCGCGGACCTGGTGCAGGCGCGCTATGGCTTCAAGCCCGACAGCGCCTGGCTCGATAACGTGCGCTCCTCGGCCGTGCGGCTGACGAGCGGCTGCTCCGCATCGGTGGTATCCAAAGAGGGCCTGGTGCTCACCAATCATCACTGCGTGGTCGATTGCGAGCAAACCATGTCGAGCGGCAAGCAGGACTACGTCACCAACGGCTTCCTGACACACGCGCGCAGCGAGGAGCGCACCTGTCCCGGCATGCAGGCGGAGATCCTGCGTCAGATCGCCGACGTCACGGCAGAGGTGCAGAGCGCCATCACCCGGGCGGATCCGAAGGATGCGATCAGGGCGCGGGATGCGGCCACTGCGAAGATCGCGGACCAGGCATGCAAGGGTGATGCCAGCAGCCGTTGCCAGGTCGTGTCGCTCTATCAGGGCGGACAATACAAGCTCTACAAGTACCGCAAGTACAGCGACGTGCGCCTGGTGTTCGCGCCCGAGTTCGCCATCTCGTTCTTCGGCGGCGATCCGGATAACTTCAACTTCCCGCGCTTCTGCCTGGACAGCGCCTTCGTGCGGCTGTACGAGAACGGCCAGCCGGTGCAGACCGCGACCCACCTCAAGTGGCGGCGCACCGCACCGGCGGCCGGGGAGCTGGTGTTCGTCGCCGGCAACCCGGGCTCGACCAGCCGGCTCGACACGCGCGCGCAGCTCGAGATGCAGCGCGACTGGCAGATCCCCGTCCGCCAGCTGGTGCGCTCGGAGCTGCGCGGCTGGCTGAGCGAGTACTCGCAGCTCGGCGCCGAGCAGAAACGCACCGCCGGCAGCACGTTGTTCTTACTCGAGAACTCCTTCAAGGCGTTCTATGGACGCGAGCGTGCCCTGCTCGATCCGGCGTTCTTTGCGCGCCTGGTACAGGGGCAGAACGAGCTGCACAGCCGCGTGAGCGCTAATCCGCAGCTGGCCGCCGAGGTGGGCGACCCCTGGAAGGACGTCGACGGCGCCATCGACAAGTACCAGCAGATCTTCCTCAGTCACGACTTTCTCGAGGCGCGCGCCGGCTCGATCTCGCAGCTGTTCCACTATGCGCGCACGCTGGTGCGCGGCGCCGCCGAGCGGGCCAAGCCGAGCTCCGAGCGCCTGCCCGAATTCGCCGACAGCAGTCTGCCGCTGCTCGAGAAGCAGCTGCTCGATGCGCAGCCGATCTATCCCGATCTCGAGCGCATCGGTCTCACGCTGTGGCTGACCAAGACGCGAGAGTACCTGACGGTCGACAATCCGCTGGTGAGGCGTCTGCTCGGCACCGACTCGCCCGC
>Ga0187783_10004294_pt1 | contig 10558 bp, 7 predicted proteins | sample 1015_SJ02_MP02_2_FD_132471 | JGI IMG/M metagenome (GOLD analysis project Ga0187783, IMG submission 132471) | Tropical peat soil microbial communities from peatlands in Department of Meta, Colombia - 1015_SJ02_MP02_20_MG | ecosystem: Environmental > Terrestrial > Soil > Wetlands > Peat | place...
CACCGTTCCCACCATTCAGTACGGCGGATACTTTCTGCTGACTCAGCTTGTCGATCGCGCCAGCGGTTACATGCAGAATCCGCTACGGCAGAATTTCTTTCGCGCCGGCCACGCCCATGCGGGTGTGATCGTCCTGTTGTCTCTGATTTGCCAGTTGCTCGCCGACGGTGCCGCGCTTCCTCCGTCTCTTCTTTGGATAGCGCGCGTTGGCGTGCCCGCGGCGGCGATCCTGATTCCTGCAGGCTTTTTTTTCTCCATGCTCTCTCCTTCGGCCATGCAGCCGAATGGATTCATCTCGCTGATTTACGCCGGTGCCGCAGTCTTGGCCGCATCGGTCGTCACGCTCGGCGTTGGACTGCTGCGCGCGGCGCTCATATAGCGCGGTCTGTACATTCGGCAGTGCTAAAGCGAAGTTGGGTGAGTTCCTTGAGGCTCGCTTCTCAGATTCGTCTTCGCCTTTTGTCGTAACCGGCCAGCTCACGGTTCCTTTCGTTGGCAGCATATCGAACCCAGCAGATCTGGCCTCGGGCGACATAGGAACACGATGGACTTCGAACGTTCCGTAATTCTGCTGTCTTAGCCGGCGCCGCTCAAAGGCACTTACTTGCCCAGGTCAGACGTCCTAAGGCTTCTGACAGAAACAGTCGATTGCAGTATCTTTTTCGGATCGATTTCGCCCTTCTTCTCCGGGTCGAGCCTGTCAAACTCCGCTTCCATGAACTTCATCCACTCCTGCTTGGAAATCTTGCCGTTTTTATCGATGTCCATGAGAGCAAGCAACTCTTTGACCTTTTCGCTCGCGATGGCAACCCTATCTGGTTGTTTTGGAACAGATGCCTTCTGTGCGAAGGAGGTCCCCCCCAGGGTTCCTCCTGTGCACAGGAACGCAACCAGAAGACTTGCAATCAGGGAATGTCTTTGGAGCATCTTGGACCTCCAGCGTCAAAAGTCGAGCCGCAAGGCCACCTGTCCGGTGCGATTTCCTGCGTTCTCGGCGGTTTGTGCAGCGTTCAAGACTCCGAATGTCGCCGGGTTACTGATGTTTGTCGCCGGCGGCGCAAAGTTCGTGTGGTTCAGGACGTTCGTAAAGGTTGTCTCGAACCGCAGCTTCAGGTTTTCGCGAATTGGCATGGTCTTCGCCAACCCAGCACTGACGGCGACTGTGCCAGGAGCTTCCAGACTGCCCACCCGTGCATCTCCGATTCGCGCCGCACCCGCCGGCGTAGGAGCGAAGGCATTGATGTTGAAATAATGACTGGGTGACTGATGAGCGGGAATTGGATTGCCCACTATGTCGGGACGAACAATCGAACCCGCCGCGATAGGGTTCGTATTGGTTTGATCGTAGATCGGGTTAATCGTCGGGGTAAGAAACGGTCCGGTTTCGACGAGCGTGATCGTGTTTGCGCTCCAACCGCCGAACACGCGATCCAGAGGGCCCGATGAGTTCCACCACCGCCGTCCTTGGCCGACGGGCAGATCATAGGTTCCGGTCAGGAGAAACCGCTGTCGCCGCGTACCTTCGACATTGCCACGATCCTGGCTGATGTGAAAACGGTCTAGGACGGCAAGGCCATAACTCGTCTCGCCGGCGAAAGCCGTAGGCGCATCGCCCTGCGCGTCGCTGAGGTTGTGTGTCCAAGCGTAGTTTGCTGAGAAATACAGTCCTTTCGAGGTTCGGTGAGTGGCTTCGACTTCCATCCCCTGATAATTGGCACCGCCAAAGTTCTCAGTCGAGTAAATGACTCCCCAATTCTGAAACGGTGCCCTCGGGTCAACTACCGGACTCGGAACATAAGGCTTTGCGCTGGGGTAGATCTGGTTCCAATTCACCGTCACATTCAACCGGTACGAATTCATGCCAACGTAGCTGAGGCGCAACGCGGTATCAGGCGTGAGCTCCCGCTCGACTGTGACATTCCACTGTGCAGACTGCGGGTCGCGGTAGCGAGGGTCCGTGGCCTGTTCGATTGTCCCGCCACCGATCTGTTCCAGTTGGCTAGCAGCGATGGTGTTAGGGAATTGGAAAAGCGGAGCGCCGTTAACTAGGGCGTTCTGGTAGGTGTGGACTGAGGCTTGGGGATTGCTCTCGTTGTTGTTCTGCAACTGTCCCAAATTGATCACCGTGAAGATGCCAAAGCCGGCACGAAATACGGTCTTGTTGTCGTTGAATGGCCGGTAGGCCAGGCTGATGCGTGGATCGAAGTTACGCATGTAGGTTTGCCGGAGGCCTGGGGGCAAGCCTTCCTGCCCATTTGAGACCACCGCAGTACAGGGCATGGAAGCTAATCGCGCATATCCGGCGTCGGCGGGAGCGGACAATCCCAGGGGCGCCGCATTACAGGCATTAAAGGACTGCAAGAAGGCGGGCACCGGTCCGCCAAGGGACTGGTACAGGACGTCATTGACTATGATCGTGTTTCTGATCGGGTCGAAGTTCGCCTGAATCCCGTGTTGATCTACAAAGGGAGGCAGCCACTCCCAACGCAGTCCAGCATTGAGCGTGAGCCGGTTGTTGACCTGCCATTGATCTTGGGCGTAAAGGCCCAACTCTGGCCCTCCCGCGTTGTCGATCGGACCGGTTACGGCGAAATATGAGGTATTCGGCAAGCCCATCAAAAGGTCGCCGAAGGCATTCCCTGTGAATGAGCCCGTAAAGGTAAACAGGCCGTAGTCATCCGACGGCGTCTCGATCTCAGGGACCTGAAATCGTACCCAGCGCAGGTCTGCACCAGTGCGGAACGTGTGTTCGCCACGGATGTACGTGAGGTTATCGGTGATTTGCTTCGTGCTCGACAGAGTATTTCCCACGTGATCTCTGCCAATTGGGGTAAAGCCCGTGCCTTGCGAAAAGTTGATGGAGGGAAAGCCGCCGTCAAAGGGGTGATGCGAAACATCTACATCTCGCAGTCCCAGTTGTGCGATCGCGGCTGCTCCTTCGATGGGGAAATGCGGTGCCAAGAGCGTGCGCGTGAAACCGAAGCGCAACTCGTTGAGCAGGCTCGGACGGATCGTGTAGTTGTGAGACACCAAGAAGCTTCGGTCGTGCTCCTGGTCAACATCGTTTGGCAGAAGCGGATTTACGACATCGGTCACCAGATTCTTCCAGTTGAATCGGGCAAACGCCTGCTGTTTCCTGTTGATGATCTGATCGATTCGGCCGTCGAATCCATTTGTGCTGGAAGGAATCGGTTGCAGGGCCTCATAGTTGAAACTGCAGTTCGAAGTCAACTGAGTGATGCAATTGATGTTGGGCAGCGGATAGTAGTTGTTCAGCAAAGTGGTAGCCGTGGCGTTGATGCTGCTTTTCGGAATTAGCGGTCCGCCCATATCACTGAGATTGCCATTGCGTTCCGCAACCGTGGGGACGAGGAATTGTTCCGGCTGTGAGGCACGGCGCCGGTTGCCCTCGTAATCGATGAAGAAGAATGTCTTGTCTTTCCCGTTATAGAGATGGGGAATCGCGATCGGTCCGCCAAAGCTGCCCCCAAAGGTGTTGAAGCGCTTGGGGGCTTTCACGTTGAAGTTGAAGACCTTCGCGTCGAGGGCATCGTTCTGGAGATATTCAAACAGGCTTCCATGGAGATTGTTGCTTCCGCCTTTGGTGGTAAACGTCACGTCGCCAACCTGGGCGAATTCCGCACTATTGTTGAACGCTGTGACCTTCAACTCGGAGATCCCTTCCGAGGAGGGATAAGGGTTAGCCCCTGCCGAACTCAGGAAGACGTTTGTTGTTGAAATGCCATCGACGGAGTAACCCACCATGTTTGCAGTTGCACCCGCCAAAGCGATGTTTCCTTGGTTATCCTTTTGCACATTTGCCGAGGTCTCCAAAGAAGCGAGAGGGCTCGTCGTGCTGGCGCGGAAGTTAAGTGGAAGTTGCCCAATTTGCGCTGTGTCTTTTGAGTCACCGATCACAGCGTTCTCGGTGTCGATCGTTGCCACAGTGTCTGCGACTTCTATCGTCTCCGACTGACTCTTGATGGTAAGACCGACATCGACACGCAAGGCTTGCCGGGCAGTTAGCTCCGCTGCCGACACTCGAAAATCGGCGAAGCCCTCTGCGTGAACCGACACTTCATACCTGCTGGGTTTCAAATTTACAAACTCAAAGGATCCGTTCTGATCCGAGGTCGTTGAACGCGTGCTGTTGTCCGCTAAGTCCCTTATCTGAACAGTTGCACCTGGTACGACGGCATCCGTCTTGTCATGGACTACACCAACGATGCTTCCGAACGTTGACTGCCCCACGGCTGAGCCTAGACCCACCAAAACACAGATTGCGACGACTGCAAACCCCCGCATCTTTCTTCCTCCACCGGCACTGGCCCCTGGTGTTCGCGGCTGCTAGGGATCCTGCCGTTGAGGAACAATCTATTGCTCGCGTGCTGAGGGAGGCATGAAGAATTCGTAAGATGTTCGTAAGGCCGCCAAGCTGCTTCGCAGCAGCACTTTGCGAACGGGCTCCGGGCCTTGATGTAGGGAGTTTGTGCCACGACAACAAATCCAGCCCAGGGGGGAGCGGAAGACAGGGACGTCGCGATCGGGTGTTAGGTCGTCCGATTCGCTTCACTCGCCAGCACTGTCTTGCACAGGATCTCTGAATCGATAACCGATGTACGATTCTGTCAGCAGGTATTGAGGCTCAGCAGGATCATCTTCCAACTTCCTGCGGAGCTGACGCACGAACGTGCGGATGTATTCCAGTTCGTTTCCATATTCCGCACCCCACACGGATGTGAGCAGGCGGGCGTGTGTAATCGGTCTGCCCGCCTGAGACATGAGACAGCGCAGCAGATCGAACTCCTTGGGAGTGAGATGGACGACGAGATTCCGTTTTCGAACTAGCCGACGGTTGGTATCGAGTGCGATATCGCCGATGGTAATCACCGCGTCTTTCTGATTCTGCGCGGCCTGTGAACGCCGGACTGCGGCACGTACGCGAGCCATCAATTCACCGACATGAAAGGGCTTTGTAATGTAGTCGTCTGCGCCAGCGTCCAGTGCCTCGATCTTGTCATCGGCGTCGTTGCGAACTGTCAGCATCAGAATCGGGAGCTGGGGCTCCAAACGCCGTATTCTCCGACATGCTTCAATACCACCCATACCGGGCATGTTGATATCGAGAACGGCCGCCTCATAGTGCTCGGAGCGAACCAAGGAGACAGCCTGCTCTCCTCCCACCGCTTCTTCGATCTCAAACCCCAGGCCACTCAGCGAGGTGTGCAGTGCCTTGCGAATGGAAGCGTCGTCATCAACGATCAAAACTCGAGTTTCTGACATCAGCATATTCACTTCCTACCAGTGCAGGGAGAGACAAAAAGAACGTCGTACCTGTCTCCGGCGAGCTGTTCACCCACATTCTCCCGCGATGTGCTTCGGCGGTTCTCTTCGCGACGGAAAGACCGATACCGCTGCCCGAGGCGCGATGTTTTGTGGTCGGACTGCGATAAAAACGATCGAAAATCCGTTCTCGCTCGCTCGAATCAATCGCCGGGCCGTCGTTATGGACTGAGATGATGGCCTGCCCGTTCTCTTTTCGAGCCGAAAGGACAATTGGGGATTCCGCAGTGGCGTACTTGGCGGCGTTCACAAGAAGCTCGGTGATCGTGACCGCCAATAACTGGCGGTCTCCAGAAACGGCTAAGTCCTCATCTTTTATCGACAACTCAACCGCATGGCCACAAAGTTGGCGGACACAGTCGCCAACCACTCGCGTAAGGAACGGCCCCATGAGGATTTCCTCCAGACGCAATCGAGTTTCTTTCGATTCGAGCTTGGCCATTTGCAGTAGGTGTGTGGTTAGGCCGTTCAGCTGGGTAGCGTGATCATCGATCAGTGCGACCAGTTGTGCCTGGGACGGGCTGAGGCTCTTCATTTCGAAGAGCCCGGATGTGGAGGTCAAAATGACAGTTAATGGAGTCTTGAATGCATGCGCCAATCCATCCAGGACGGTTGTGCGGAGTTGCTCCGTCACGCGCGCCGCTTCGGCGCGGCTTTCTTTCTCGAATGAGCGCACCCGCTCAAAGGCGCCGGCAACAAGGGAAGCAATGGCCTCCACCATCAACGGGTTCACGGCATTGCCTGACAGTACGAGCGCTCCGATTGGGTTCGACTGCACTCGTAATGCGCGTTGCCACCTAAGTGATTCTCGGTCGTCGTGGGATGCATTCGATAGATATGTGCTACGGGCCAGCGCCCCATCCTCTTTCGTGCAGGCGCCAGCCGTATACAATTCCGCCGCAGAGCCATCGAAAATTGTGACGGAATCGACTCCAATATGTTTTTCGATCAGGGAGGCGATCTGAGGTCCAGCCGGTCGTTGCCGGTCCAGCACGAGGATGCTGCGGCTGAGTTCATAGAGTCTCTCGGCATTCCTGCGGTGTAGCAGCGATTCCCGCGTCTCAGTCTGCAATTGATTCGAGAGGCGACTCACGATCAAAGCGATGATTTCGAAGGTGACGAGCGCTACCCAGTTTTCAGGGTCTGCAGCGTGAAAGCTGTAAATCGGAGGTGCGAAAAGGTAGTCGAGGCAGGCAACAGCGGCGAAGGAACAACCGGTAGCCTCCCAGAAGCCGAACTTCAGGGCAGTCAAGACGACAATTAGCAGATCGATAAAGCCGGCTGTCGGAAGATTGAAGTGCAAGCGGAATGCAGAATAATTGGCAAGCAGGGCAACGGCTGATCCCGAACCAGCCCCGATGGTCACCCGAAGTGCCCGACGATTAGTGTTGAGCTGCCTCATACCTCTCTGGATACGTTGGGCGATGCGCCTCACGCGACCCACGGAATGGATTCGTTCAATACGTCGTCGTCCGGAATCGCGTGCTCCGGCGAGTGAGACTGTAGCAGCACGAGGTAGCAAATGCGGCGATGCCTGCATTCCTTGCACAGTGCAAACAGGAATCTCGCGTAGAACGCTACTCCGAGCAAGCACACTGTCGCCATGAGAATGGCTACCGGCATAACGAACGGCCTCCAACAGATCTTTACCTTACGAGCCCCTTTCGATTGAAAGGCAATCGGCGTGAAATTGGCATAAAGGGTTCATAAGGAAGTCGTAAAGGTTCTGGCCCGAGGATGGGGTCCTGCCAAATTCTTTATGCGCATTTTACGGAGTTCTGTGATGCAATCAGGGAAGATGCATGCCGATGCAGTCGAATCGACTTTCAGTCTGGACTGAATCAGAAAGATGGCTATCGTTTACAGTGTTACGCAATACGTGCTCTTCGTCGTCATCGTTACCATCCTAGTAAAGCCTTTAGGGGGCTACCTCGAAGGCGTATTTAGCGGCAAACGCACCGTTCTTGATCGCTTCTTGCTGCCGGTTGAGAAGTTCCTTTATCGCATCACCGCCGTTGATCCTTCGGCGGAAATGTCTTTCACTCAGTATGCCACCTGCTTCCTGCTCTTCGGCCTCGTTTGTACGCTGCTGTTGTATGCCATTCTCCGGCTGCAACCAATCTTGCCGTGGTTTTTTCCCGCTTATCACACCACCCCTTTAACCCCAGATCTCGCCTGGAATACCGCGATCAGCTTCTCCACCACGACCACCTGGCAAGCCTACGCGGGCGAGAGCACCATGAGCTATTTCAGCCAGATGGTGGGTCTCTGCGCGCAGAACTTCTTGGCGGGAGCGGCAGGGCTGGCGGTTGGGATCGCGTTCATTCGTGGCCTCGCAAGACAACGATCCGGTACCCTGGGTAACTTCTGGGTTGATTTGGTGCGTGCGATTCTCTGGGTACTGTTGCCGGGATCATTGATCGGCGCTCTTCTCCTGGCTTGGCAAGGAGTGCCGATGAACTTCCATCCCTACTCCGTGGTGACCACGGTCGAAGGCGCCAAGCAAATCATTCCCCAAGGACCGGTAGCGGCGCTTGAAATTATCAAGAACCTGGGCACCAACGGAGGCGGATTCTTCAATGCCAACGGCGCGCATCCCTACGAGAATCCAACTCCGCTCAGCAATTTTCTCGAGATGCTGGCAATCGTGCTTCTGCCCGCGGCACTGACGAATACATTCGGTCGGATAGTGGGTCAGCCTCGACAGGGATGGGTCTTCTACTACGTCATGGTGTTTCTCTTTGCCTGTGGCTTGCTTTTGGTGCACTCGTTCGAGCAGCGGGGCAACCCACAAATGACGAACCTGGACTTTCGCAGTAGCCGACTCCAGTCCGGGGGAAACATGGAAGGGAAGGAAGTGCGCTTTGGCATCACAGGTTCGAGCCTTACCGCAGTCGTGACGTCAAACGCTGCGACCGGATCCTACAATTCCATGCACGACAGCTTCAGTTCACTGGGAGGGATGGTTCTCTTAATGAACATGCTGCTCGGCGAGCTGGTTTTCGGCGGCCTAGGAACGGGACTGTACAGCATGGTCATGGCGGCGGCGATTGCCGTTTTCCTCGGTGGTCTCATGGTCGGTCGCACCCCTGAGTATCTGGGCAAGAAGATCGGGACGCCGGAGAACAAAATGATCGTGCTATACGCGCTGGCCGCCCCGCTGGTTGTGCTGCCGCTCACCGCCATTGCCGTTAGCACCCGTGCCGGGCTCTCCGGTCTCGTGACCAACAGCGGCCCGCACGGTTTGACGGAAATCCTATTCGCCTATACTTCGTGCTTCGCCAACAACGGGCAGAGTTTTGCCGGCCTCAATGCAAACACTCGGTTTTATAACCTGACGACGGCGTTTGCCATGATGGTGGGAAGGTTTGGACTCGCGATTCCAGCGCTCGCTCTGGCGGCGTTGTTTGGACGTCAGCGAAATACTCCGGCTACATCGGGAACGCTGCCGACTCACTCCTTCGTGTTTGCCCTACTGTTGACAGCATGTCTGATAACGATTGTGGCGCTGAGCTACTTGCCATCTCTTGCTCTCGGCCCGGTGTTAGAGCGTTTGCAATTTGGAAACTGAAATTTGACCAGTCGAGTTGCCGCGCAGCAAGCTGATTAACCCCGCTATCGAGACTTCTTAGGCTTGCTTCTCCCCCCACTCTAGATGTGGAGAGCTAGATCATGAAACGGAAGATTGGAAGATCAAAAAGGGCCATCGCAATGACGGCCCATGGAAATGTGGCAGGAAACTAAGGAATCACGTTTCGGACGGTTCTAGACGAAAGGCTTACCGTGTTATTGCTCGCCTCACCAATGGGGTAGAGTAGCAACACCGATTGCGAATTCAAGGTAAAGGTCGTCGAAGGGACCAAAGTCGTTGTGCCTTGGTTGATCTCAACGGCGTATTCGTCGGCAGGGAGACTGAGATCGAGCAGGGTGCCCGGATCGACCGCGTAGGTGTACAACTTCATCGTGGTCTTATTCTGCAGGATGACCTGGATTGCCGGAGCATCCACCGCTTGCGCCAGCAGTATGCGTCCGAAATTTTCGGTCACCGCAGAAAATTTGTTGGTGAACGTCAATAGCGTCGGGGACCCCGTTTGGCTGAGGGCCACCACCGCCGAGACGTTCTTCCCCGGCCCGAGCTGAATCGTCGAGTCGATGAATGGAGAATTGCTGCAGGGCGCCAGCGTGTCGGCAACGCTGACCTTCACCTCATAGCTTCCGTGGGCCAAGGTGAGCGGCCCCGCTATAGCACCATAGGTCAAGCCGTGTTCATAGCAGACCTCACCGTTGATCAGAATGTCCACGGGAAACGCTGGATCGGTTGCGGCTGAAAAATCCCGCCCCGGAATCCCCTGAACGAAATAGAGGTAAGCGTTGTCGGCGGCGAGCGTGGCCGTGCTCAATACAGGGCAAACGATGGCCAGCGCCAAAATCAGGCGAATGCAAGTTTTCATAGTCCTCTCCAAAATTGGGTAGAGCTGGCTATCGGCCAATAACCAGCGTGCACGGTTAGAGCGCCGCTCGAATAACGAATCTGCAAATTTCGGTGAGAGCTCTTTCGGTTGTATATCAACCCCGGAGTTCTCGAGTAGTTCTGGGAAAACTACATTGCAATCAACGACGCCGCGAATGGCTGAAGAAAGCGGGGTTTCTAGCGCCTCATTTACCGCCCGACGCCTGATAGGTTATCTTTCCATTCACCAGCACAGTGGTCACGTGGCTTGTGTACTCGAACGGATCGCCGTCATACAACACGACATCGGCATCTTTGCCCTTCTCGAGAGAACCAACGCGATCCGCGATACCAAGAATTTTTGCGCTATCGATGGTCGTTGCCCGCAAGGTGCGCTCAAAGCCAAGGCCGTTGGCCGCAGCGACTCCAGCCTCGAACAGAAGCACACGGTTTTTCGGGACGTAATTTTCGTATCCCGTCATCAAGGCAAGCGGAATTCCGACGTCTGCCAGCAGGGCCGCATTTTCGAGGGTGGCATTCATGGTTTCGAGGCCATCCAGCCGCTCGAGCGTCGGCCCGGCCAGAACCGAAGCCCCCGCGGTCTTGAGCGCGTCCCGCAGCAGATAGCCCTCGGTAGCCGAACTGATCAGCGGCTTGAGCCCGAACTCCTTTGCCAGACGCAGAGCCGTGGCAATGTCATCTTCGCGATAGGCATTGAAAATCGCCGGCAATTCGCCGCTGAAAGCCCGGGAGACGGAATCAAGC
>Ga0187783_10004295_pt1 | contig 10558 bp, 6 predicted proteins | sample 1015_SJ02_MP02_2_FD_132471 | JGI IMG/M metagenome (GOLD analysis project Ga0187783, IMG submission 132471) | Tropical peat soil microbial communities from peatlands in Department of Meta, Colombia - 1015_SJ02_MP02_20_MG | ecosystem: Environmental > Terrestrial > Soil > Wetlands > Peat | place...
ACATCGTCAAGTTGGCTAATCTCTGTGCGACGTGCCGTGCTCGCTGTCAACGGGGCGGAAGGGTCAGGCCCGCATGTCCCTCAGCCCGATGCTGCTCGCGCGGCCGGTGTAGATAGACGGACGCCACCGCTGCGAGGCCCAGCAGGATCGCGGCGCGCGTGATCGGCCGCGACTGCTCAGGTCCGCGGGGCGTACTTGATCGAGTCAAATGGCCAGTCATATACGCAGCCAATAACGTCCCCACTGGCGGCACTGAGCACGGTGTAGGTGAACCCGCGGCGCTCGGCGAAGTCCTGCGCGTGCCGCTCGAGGTCGCGCAGATTGTCGCTCAGCGACATCTCATGCGGCCAGCGCCCATCATCGGGCGATACTAGCCCCAGCGAAACCTGTGCTTTCTCCTGAAGCTATCTAGCTTGATCCGGCCAGTCACTCGTATCGGCCATCAAAACGCTCCGCTGTCTCCTCGTGAATGAAGCTCAGCCCGGTCACTGAGCCTGCTTCCACGATCCAGCGCAGAGCGTAGGTTGCCCGGTAGCTGGGCGGCCAGAACGAGGAGAACTCCCCGTCGTCCATAACTGACCACTCGCCCGTCGATGACCGGCCGTGCTCGACATAGGTTGTCTTCCCGTCTGCGCTGAATACCTGCGTGGCGCCGTCCCCGAAGTGCAAGGCAGCCGCAGTCAGGGCGTCTGGCATGTCCTTCGCGAGGACCAGGTCACCGTTCGCCACGTTCAGGTCATCGAACCGATTTGCCATCGCGTTCTCCTGTCGCGCGATTCACAGCTGCGTTCCGGCTGTCTTCAGGCCGGCTGCGGACACTGTGTTTGCTCCGGGCGCCTGCCCACATCGCCAGAGTGGCTAATTTCAGCTGGCACCCGCAGGGCTGCCGGCGCCGACGGACTCGCCGCCTGTTGCTGCCCGTCCCGGTCGGCTGCGCCTTTGTTTCGGTAAGGCGGCCAGTCAGCTACGCAGAATTCTGCGCTGGCCTGCTGCCGGCCCGCTGGCACTGGTTCGTGCGACCATGGACTATGCGGCTCGCCGATGGTCATGAGCCTGCGGTCGGCTTCAGCGCGGGCCATGGCGCAGCAGGCGTGGTTTCTCGCCCCGAACTGTGGAAGCGGATCGGAGACGCCGCGCGCGTGACGGTGGTGTCGGCCCCGGCGGGCAGCGGGAAGACTGTCCTGCTGAGGTCATGGGTCGAGGACACGGGGCTCGCGGACAGCGCCGCGTGGGTACAGGTGGCCCGCGAGGAGTCTGACCCGCAGCGGTGGTGGCTATCGGTGCTGGACGCGCTGCGCCGCACGGATGCGGGATCGGTGCTGGTGCACACGCTGACAGCGGCGCCGGAACTCGACGGCTGGGTAATCGTCGAGCGGCTGCTCAGTGACCTTGCTGGGCTGCGCGAGCGGCTGTGGCTGGTGCTCGATGACCTGCACGAGCTGGCCTCAGAGGAGGCGCTCAAGCAGCTGGAGCTGCTGATCATGCGGGCTCCGCCGACGCTCCGCTTCGTGCTGGCCACTCGTCACGACGTCCGGCTCGGCTTGCACCGGCTTCGGCTGGCAGGCGAGCTAGCCGAGCTGCGGGCAAGTGACCTGGAGTTCAGTTTCGCAGAGGCCGGAGCATTGTTCCATGCCGCCGGGGTGAACATTTCCGGGCCGGCACTGACGAAGCTCATGGACAGGACCGAGGGGTGGGCGGCGGGCCTGCGGCTCGCAGCGCTGTCACTAACCGGGCATCCCGATCCGGAGCGATTCGCGGCCGAGTTCTCCGGGAGCGAGCGTACTGTCGCCGAGTACCTGCTGGCCGAGGTGCTCGGTCGGCAGAGCCCGCAGGTACGGCAGCTGCTGCTGCGCACGAGCGTTCTGGATCAGGTCAACGGTGAGCTGGCCGACCTGCTCACTGGGGCGAGCGGCGGGGAGCGGACTCTGCAGGACCTGGAAGACGCCAACGCCTTCGTGGTATCGCTCGACACAGGGCGGTCCTGGTTCCGCTATCACCACCTTTTCGCCGAGCTGCTGAACCTTGAGCTGCGCCGCACTGCGCCAGACGAGGTGACCTCGCTGCACCTGGCGGCCTCCGGCTGGTTCGCCGGTCATAACCTTCCTGTGGAAGCGATCCGGCATGCACAGGCGGCGCAAGACTGGCGCCTGGCCTCGCAGCTCCTGGCCGACAGCTGGCCCGGCCTGCACCTGGATGGCCAGGTGGGCACGGTGCACGCGCTGCTGACAGAATTCCCTGCAGGAATGCCGGAGGCGGAAGCTGAGCTGGCCGCGGTCGCTGCAGCCGACGCCCTGGCGCGGGGATCGCTGCGGTCAGCCGAGCGCTACCTGCGGTCAGCCGAGCGCGGATTGGCGTCCGCGCCGGGCAGTCGGCGGCGCCAGGCTGAGGTGCTGTTCGGCGTCGTCAGGATGCTGGCAGACGGCCGCGGCGGCAACCTGGCAGCCCGGAACGAGGCAGCGCAAAGGGTGCTGGCCGCCGCGGACGCCCTGGAGGCGGGACGCGTCGGGCTCGGCGACGAGCTGCGCGCTATGGCCCTCGCGCAGATCGGCGACAGCGAGATCTGGACCGGTCGCCGCGCCCTGAGCGAGACGCACCTGGAGCAGGCGCTGGATCTGGCGCGCCGGGCCCGGCGGCCCTACCTGGAGCTCACGGCGCTGGTCTACAGGGCGGAACTCGAGCTTTCGCGGCGGTTCTCCCGCGCCGAAGAGCTTGCCAGGCAGGCGGTCAGCCTAGCCGAGGAGCACGGCTGGACTGATGACCTGTTCACTGGATTCGCGGCCATGGCGCTGGGGTCAGCGCTGGCCTGGCAGGGTCAGCTCGCCGGTGCAGAGCCGTGGATTGAGCGATCCCTGCGGATCTTCGCGGTCGAGGCAAGTCCGGCGGCGATGGGCGGATATTACGTCAGCGGCCAGTTCGAGCTCGGCCGCGGCCGTGTTACCGCCGCGCTGGCCGCGTTCCGTACCGCGGAGCGGCTCGTCGGGCCGCACCCGCTGGCCAGGCCAGTGCAGGCCTGGCTCCTGCATGCGATGGTCCTTCCCGATGACTGGGAGCATGCCGAGGCGAAACTGGCGGGCCTGAGTGAGCGTCATCGCGACTACGCGGAGATCCGCGTCGCCGCCGCGGTGCTGCGGCTTGCCCAGGGCGATTCGGCCGCCGCGACCGCCGAGCTGGCGCCGGTGCTCGACGGCAGAGCCCGCGTCCGCTGGCAGCCCTGGCTCACCGAGGCATTCCTGCTCGAGGCCATCGCACAGCATGCAGCCGGCGACCAGCCTGCCGCCTGCCGCGCTCTCGAGCGCGCCCTCGAACTCGCCGAGACTAACGGCGCACTCATGTGGTTCCTGATGCACCCCGCAGCCCGGCTGTTTGACGAGCAGGCCCGCCACGGCACAGCCCATCCTGCTCTCCTCGCCAGGATCCGCGACCTGCTGTCCGGGACGCCTCCCGCCCCATCGGCCCGGAGTGCGGCCGCGCTGGAGCCGCTGAGTGATCGCGAGCTGCGCGTGCTTCGGTATCTGCCCACACATCTGTCGGCGCCGGAGATCGCCGCGGAGCTGTCCGTCGCGACAAGCACAGTCAAGACCCATATGCGCAGCCTCTACGCCAAGCTCGGCGTCCACAGCAGGGCCGAGGCCGTGCAGGCCGCGCGTGATCTGGGCCTGCTGGCGGTATCCGGATGACGGACGGTGTGACCGGCCCGGCGAGATAGCGGCACCGATCGCGTGGCCGGCTTGCTGGCGGCCCGCTGCAACAGCGTGGATGTCGCGCCGGAGCGCATCGTCGGCCGAGGCCGCTGACCCGTTCGCACTGAGCTTGCTGCTTGCCGCGTACCAGCGCGGCCCGCTCGTAGGGCGGGAGCAGAACCGTCCGGATCGTGGGAGGCGCGCTCATCCGGTTCCCGGCAAGGCTTGCTACATGCGGGCGTGACGCAGCGGAGCGCCGATGACTCTGGAGACCATGGGCTGGCCACGTATGACCTTGCTTGATCGCACCCAGCTGCAGCCTCGGCTGGCCCCCATGCGGGCCCGGCCGGGCGTCATGGTCGCGCGCGAGGCCGAGCAGTGCGTCACTGCGGAGGTACTGCGGCGTGCACGGCGGGGCGCCGGGGGCGTGGTGCTCGTGACCGGCGAGCCCGGCGCTGGGAAGTCCCTATTCCTCCGGCGCACCGCTGGCGAGGCTGCACAGGACGGATTTCGCGTAGCCGCCACCGCGGCTGACCCTCTCGGCGCTGCGGTACCTTTCTACGCACTGCGGGCAGTCCTGGGGCCGCCGTTCGCCAGCCATACCTGCGGCCAGCCCGATGACACAGCGTCGTGGATCGCCAGGCTGCGCGCTCACCTCGAACGGCAGGCCGCGGCAGCGCCGGTGCTGGTGTGCGTGGACGACCTGCACTGGGCCTGCCCGGCCACGATCGCGGTGCTCCGCGTGCTGCCGGGAGAGCTGAGGCAACAGCCGGTCGCATGGCTCCTGTCCCGGTCGAGCCCGGCCCGAGGCGATTCCGAGCGGCTGTTTCGCCTCCTGGAAGACGAGGGCGCCGTGAGCGCCAGCCTGGCCCCGCTTGATCGTAATTCCGTAACGGTCATGGTCACCGACGCATTCGGAGCGCCGCCGGACCGGCTCCTCGCCGATCTCGCTGCCGGCGCGGCCGGCAACCCGTTACTGCTGGCTGAGCTGATCCGGGGGCTGGGCGATGAAGGGGCCGTGCAGGTCTCTGGCGGGCACGCAGTCCTGACGTCGACGCGGCTACCAGACCGCGTCCGCGAGGCTGTGCAACGCCGTCTCGACGGCCTTACCGACCAGGCCCGCCACCTGCTAGTAACGGCCGCAGTCCTGGGCCCGGAGTTCCGGCTGGAGGACGCGGCGGACATGCTGGGCGCAACAGCCGCCGAGCTGCTGCCCGCAGTGCAGGAAACCATCGACGCCGCGGTCACGGCGGTGGCCGGGCATACGTTCTCGTTCCGCCAGCCGCTCCTGCACCGCGCGGTCAGCGAGCTGACTCCGTGGCCGGCCCGTACGGCGCTGCACGGTCAGTACGGCGAGATCCTGCTTGCCCGCGGCGGGCTGGCGAGCCGGGCCGCGACCCACTTCGTCCAGGCGGCTGACTCGGGTGACCCCGTCTCGCTGGTCAGGCTGGACCAGGCCGCCAGGCAGGTAGCCGGGACAGCTCCGCAGGCTGCCGCCGACCTGGCGATGCGCGCACTGGAGCTAACATCGCCAGCTGACCCGGCGTTTGTGTCCCGTTCGGTGACTGCCAGCGAGGCACTTGCGGCAGCCGGCCGGTTCGAGCAGGTAGCCGCCATCGCTGCTGCCGGGCTGGCCAGACCACTGCCTGCTAGCGACGAGGACCGGCTCCGGTGCGCGGTCGCGGCGGCGCTGACCGGCCGCGGCCAGCTCGCGGACGGGGCCTGCCTTGCCCGGACCGTGCTGGCCAGCCCCCGGCTGGCTGCGGACGTGCGCGACCAGGCACTTATCGTCCAGCTTCATGCCCTGGCTGGGCTGCGAGACGAGCGCGCCGCCCGGACCGCGGACGCAGTTCTGTCTGCTCCCGGCCGCCACGGCCGCCACGTCACAACGGCGGCGATGGTAACGCGCGCGCTGATTGCCCGAGATGAGGGCCGTGTCGGCGAGGCCCTTGATCTGCTCCGCGACGCCGCCCGTCATGACGGGGCGCTCACACCGGATGCCCGCCGGGCACAGCCGCTCCTGGCGCTCGCCGGCATTCTTGTCGACCTCAGCCAGCTCGGCGAAGCCGCCAGCATCCTCAGCATCGCCGGCGAGGCCGGCCTGGACCGCATCCCGGCACAGTCAGCCTTGTGCCTCCTGCGCGGCCGCATCCACCTGGCGGCCGGCCGGCCCGCCCGCGCAGCCCGTGAGGGCAGCGCAGCACTAAGTGCCGCCGGAAACCTGGGCGCTGACGACCACGCCGCGACCGCCCGCTGCCTGCTCGCGCTGATTGACCTGCGCCGGGGCGAGCTCGCCGCGGCTGCCGCGCACCTGGCCCGGCCGACGTCGGCCGGCCCGGACCTGGCCGGCGCCTACGCTTCCCCCGAAGGCCTCGCCGTGCGTGCGTACGTCATGGAAGCTGCAAACGGGCCCGCAGCGGTCCAGGACCAGGTGCACCGGCTCTCCGAGGACCTGACTACCCGGCCCGGGCTGCTGCTCGGTGATGCCGCAATGGCGGCGTGGCTTGCCCGCACGGCCCTCGCGGCGGGCGACCCCGAGTCAGCCGCCCGCGTTGCCTGCGCAGCCGAGAACCTGGCCGAAGCAAGCCACCAGTGGCCGGCCCTTGCAGCTGCCGCGGCGCACTGCAGCGGCCTGACAGCGCGCGACCCGGCCCGGCTCGCGCAGGCGGCCGCCGGTCACTGCGACCCCTGGGCACGAGCCTCCGCGGCCGAGGACCTCGGAGTGCTCACTATGGAGCGCGCCGACCGGGAGTCAGCCATCCACTACCTGACGGCGGCGCTTGCCGGCTACCAGCAGACAAGCGCCGGCCTTGACCAGGCCCGGGTCCGGCGCAGGCTGCGCCAGCTCGGCTTCCGCCGCCGCCACTGGACAAGGCCAGCTGTTCGTCACGTGACCGGATGGGAGAGCCTGACCGCCACCGAGCAGACGGCGGCCCGATTCGTCGCCGAAGGCCTGAGTAATGGGCAGGTGGCAGCCCGCATGTACGTCAGCACGCACACTGTCGCGCACCACCTGCGACAGGCTTACCGCAAACTCGGCATCTCCTCACGGGTCGAGCTCACCCGCCTTTTCCTTGAGCAGGATTCCACAGCACACGCGTCGGGCCAGGGATGAGCGGCCCCGTCTGGGCTGACCTTCGCCCCAGGCGCACAGGCGACAGGACCGCGCCCAGGCAGTGCCGGTCCGGTGGCTTTGACACTGCGAGATGCAGGACGCCATCCGCGCATTCAGCAAGCCCCGGCAGCACCGTCCAGACGCTCCGCCGGGAGCGGGCGGTCCCGATAGCCGCAGGTGGCTGTCCTGGCGCTGGTGCCTGTACGTGAACCTTCTCCATTTGCGGGTATCGCCGTCGCCGGAGCGCTCGGCCCTGTCTCAGCTCCCGTCATGTTCTGGAGATAGCAGGCGCCGGACCTCGATGAGCTCAAGCCCGAGTGTCTCGATCTCGACGAGTACGCCATACAGGGCGGACGTGTCCGGCAACTCCCCGGTCAGCACAGTGTCGGCTCCGCGCGTCTGGGCCCGCAGATTAGGAAACGCTAGCCGCATCATCTCGCCCAGGTGGCCGCGCACGCTGATCTCGTACCGCCATGGGCGCCGCGCGCTGCGGGCTCGGGGCACCTCGCTACTGCTAGGCATAGGACGCATCGGCTGGTGAGCGCAGCCCGGTGATCATCGGCGCAGGTCTGCGAGGCCAGAGAGATCAACGCGGTAGCGTCCGCGGAGGGAGGAGATGACGATGAGTGGGCTGCTGCAGTTGCGGCAGCGCACCACAGTTCCGGGCGCGCGCAGGTAGGCCCTGGTGTCGGCGATCGCGCTGACCGTGCCGCTGCAGTTGCGGCAGCGCGGCCGGCAAAGCTGGTCTGGTGTCTCACTCGGGCCGCAACCGGCGGCTTGGCCAAGCTGGAGCGGGTGCATGAACTAGAGCGTGCACCTTCTAGGTAGCGGCAAGGCCCGGCAACAGGCCAGCGCAGAAGTGTCCGGCCTGACCATGGACAGCGCGGGTAGCGTGTGGAATGCGGCATTCATCTGGCCGAGGGCATTCGCGCGCTCGGCATCGGCGACAGAAGGACGATAACCACGATCACAGACTCGGCCGCTGGCTTCCGAGACTCGGCCGACATGCCGACGCTGCTGGCCGAATCTGTCGGCAGGGCGGCAGTGGTATCCCGCCCGGCGCTGTACCGCAGGCTCGATCAGACAGCGCGGGTCATGGTGATTTCGGCGTCTGCGGGCAGCGGGAAGACAGTTCTGCTCCGGTCGTGGATCAGCAGCGCCAGCCTGGCCGGACGCGCAGCGTGGGTGCCAGTTGATCGCGATGAGCACGATCCGCAGCGGTTCTGGCTGTCGGTGCTGAACGCGCTCCGCGAGACAACGGCCGGGGCGGGTCTGGTGCGTGCCCTGACCGCGGCCCCGGACCTGGACGGGTGGGCAGTGGTCGAGCGAGTGCTGACCGACCTGGCACCACTCGGACAACCGCTCTGGCTGGTGGTCGATGACCTGCACGAACTGCGATCCGACCAGGCTCTCCGGCAGCTGGAGCTGCTGGTCCTGAGAGCGCCTGAGAATCTGCGGTTCGTGCTCGCTACCCGACACGATGTCCGGCTCGGATTGCACCGGCTGCGGCTGGAGGGGGGACTAACGGAGATCCGGGCCGAGGACCTGCAGTTCACGGTTGGCGAGGCGCGGGAGCTGCTGGCTGGCGCCGGGCTGCGGCTTTCCGATCCCGTTGTGGAACTGCTGGTACAGCGGACCGAAGGATGGGCCGCCGGGCTCCGGCTGGCAGCGCTGTCCCTGGCCGGGCACCCCGACCCCGGCCGATTCGCGGCAGAGTTCTCCGGCAGCGAGCGGACGGTCGCGGAGTACCTCCTTGCCGAGGTGCTGGACCGCCAGCCCGCGGAAGTGCGGCGCCTGCTGCTGCGCACCAGCATCCTGGACCGGGTCAATGGTGAGCTGGCCGACCTGATCAGCGGGGGCAGTGGTGCCGAGCGGGTGCTCCAGGACCTCGAAGAGGCCAACGCGTTCGTCGTCTCGCTGGACGCATCGCGCGCCTGGTTCCGGTACCACCATCTGTTTGCTGGCTTGCTGCAGCTTGAGCTCCGCCGCACCGAGCCAGCGGCAGTGGCCCGCCTGCACCTTCTGGCGGCTCGGTGGCTCGCTGAACGTGGCTTTGCGCTAGAGGCGACCATGCACGCGCAGGCAGCGCAGGACTGGGACCTCGCCGCAGCCCTGATCGCCGACCACTGGTCCGGCCTGCACCTGGGCGGCCAGAACGCCACCGTCCATGAGCTGCTGACCGGCTTCCCGGCCGAACTGCGAGCGGCCGATGCCGAGCTCGCCGCCGTCGTCACAGTAGACGAGCTCGCGCACGGGTCGATACATACTGCGCGCAAGTATCTCGCGGTGGCAGAGCGCCGGGCTGCGACGGTGCCGCCGGCCCGGCGTCCCCACGCCGAGGTTCTCGCCGGACTGGCCCGGCTGCTGCTCGCTGGTCGAAGCGGCGACCAGGGGGCCAGGGCCGAGGAAGCCAGGAGGCTGCTTGCCCTGGCCGGCTCGCCGTACAGCGCTCGCCCCGGCCTCGGCGCTGAACTTCAGACGCTCGCCCTGCTAGAGATCGGCGACGCCGAGACCTGGACCGGCCGGATCGATCAGTCGGAGCCGCACCTGGACCAGGCGATCGCCCTTGCGCGCCGCATCGAGCGGCCCTACCTGGAGATGATGGGGCTCACCTACCGTGCGGAGATCGAGGTAAATCGGTGGTTTCCCCAGGCTGAGGAACTTAGCAGGCGCGCTCTGGACCTGGCGCGTCAGCACGGCTGGACCGAGGATCTCTTCGCGGGCTTCGCCTCGATGACACTCGGGTCTGCGCTGACCTGGCAGGGCCAGCTGGAGGAGGCTGGGGAATGGGTCGGCAGGGCCGAGAGCATCTTCCGCGCGGACGCCAATCCAGCATCGGCTATGGGCGGCCACTTCGTGCGAGGGCAGCTTGAAGTGGCGCGCGGCCGCTTTGCCGACGCCCTAGCTGCGTTCCGGTCAGCCGAGCGGCTGGCCGGGCCGCACCCTCTAGCGCGGCCACTGCAGGCCTGGCTGGTGTACGCCCTCGTCGGTCTGGGCGAGACCGAGCAGGTCGAGGCCGACCTGGCCAGCCTCACCGACCGCGTCCGCAACCGGGGAGAGATGCGCATCGCCGAGGCTGTGCTACGCATAGCCCAGGAGAATCCGCGTGCCGCGACCACAGCGCTCGCGCCGGTGCTGGCGGCATCCGCACGGGTCGGGTGGCGCTCCTGGCGCGCCGAGGCGTTCCTGCTGGAGGCGACAGCGAGGGATTTGCTAGGGGACCCCGGCGCGGCCGACCGCGCATTCGAGCATGCGCTCGACATTGCCGCTCCCGACGGGGCGCTTTTGTGGTTCTTGCTGCACCCGGCCCGCGATCTGCTTGAGCGCCAGGCGGGACGGCAGACCGGGCACACGGACGTGGTAGCCCGGATCCTGGACCTGCTGACTGGCGGCAGGCCTGCGTACAGTACGGGAACGCGACAGCTGCTAGATCCGCTCAGCCGGAGCGAGCTTCGCGTGCTGCGTTACCTTCCGACCCACCTGTCGGCGTCGGAGATCGCCAACGAACTGTCAATCTCGACGAGCACCGTCAAGACCCACATGCGCAACGTCTATACCAAACTCGGCGCGCATCGTCGCGGCGAGGCCGTCGCGCTAGCCAGGACACTCGGCCTCCTCGCACCGCGCGCGACCCCCGCTGAGCCGGGGAGCAGGGTCATCTGACCCTGCGACGGCTCATAATCACGGACCCCGTCAACTGCTCCCCGCGTCGACACCGTCACAGCGCAGCTTGACCTAGCGGAAGGCAGTCTCAGCGTCGGGC
>Ga0187783_10004296_pt1 | contig 10556 bp, 8 predicted proteins | sample 1015_SJ02_MP02_2_FD_132471 | JGI IMG/M metagenome (GOLD analysis project Ga0187783, IMG submission 132471) | Tropical peat soil microbial communities from peatlands in Department of Meta, Colombia - 1015_SJ02_MP02_20_MG | ecosystem: Environmental > Terrestrial > Soil > Wetlands > Peat | place...
GACACATCAAGCACTTACCTGCGCGAGCCAGAATTCTGGGGAATCTCGGGTGGAGAACTTAAAGTGTAGGAAGATCAGAGATGCCGGGGCAGAGTACGAAAGGACATTGTACTTGCGAGTCGACCGACCACGAACCCTCCATCGGTACCCAAGCGGTGTGATTCCTAAAGTGAGGCCCCACAGCGCGGTCTGATCCACGAAGCTCCCCGGCACGGGGTTCGAACCGATGTCGGGATGGTTGTCGTCCCTGGTCCCCTGTGACGAGTTCGTGACCGGATCCCTTATTTCAGTGGGCAGTCAAAAAAACCAGCCGAGTCAAGCACAAACCGGATGCAAGCGGTCGAACGAGGGTAACTTCCTGAGCTCAGCTTTGGGAGGCGACTATTTGCTCCAGAATATTTTTTCCGGTAATCTGAAATTACACCGGAAAGGAGGTGGTCTGATGACAAGTTCTGACTGTAATAGATGTAGCCAAAGACCAGGTGAGGTGGCTGAGACTTAGGGCGGGGTTGCTCTAAGCGGGGCTTCCGGAGCAGAAGGTTCCAGAAGCTACAGCCCGCACACTACCGGTGAGTTTGGATTCGATTCCGTCCGGCGTCAAGGTCGCGCCGGAATCCCGGAGTTGCCTGAGAGGCCACGTAGAGTGACCACCTCTTGGTCAATCCTAAACAGTCCACCGGGGCGGCTCGCGTACGACGCGCGGGCCGCTTCCTTTTAGGTCAAATCAGCTGAGCATTTCCCTATTTCGGATCGCCGCCGAACCGCTAGTTTCGCGACGTTGCTTCGGCTTTTTCGAACCCGAGCTTGATCACCTCGGCCGTGTCTTTCGGCAACGATAGCGTGCCGATTTCGTTTTGGTCGAACCAGCGCACTTCCGCGGCATCGCCCGCCGCCTGCGGCTCTCCCGAGACGCGGTAACAGAGAAAATCGATCAGCACGTAGTGATAAAGCGTGCGCTCATCGGCGTCGCGCAGAACGCGGTCATAGACACCCAACAAGCCTGCGGTTTCAACCGTTAAACCAGTCTCTTCCCAGGCTTCGCGTATCACCGCCTCCTCGAGCGCCTCCCCCAATTCGAGAACACCGCCCGGGATCGACCACTCCCCCACCAGGGGAGGATGTCCGCGCTTGACGAGCAGCACGCGCTCTCTTTCGACAATGATGGCGCCTACCCCGACCAGGGGAGCATCTGGATATTCCCGCTTCATCGGCATCGGGCATTGTACTTGAATGCAAGCGGGCCCTTCCCTGCCTCGCCGGTCATTTCCGCCGATCCGGCACTGGTGATCACTCCTTTTTCATCCACTTCGTCCGCGGAGTGGTTTAATGGTTCCATGGCGTTAGAGGAATACGCTCGAAAACGTCGCTTCGCGGAAACCCCCGAGCCACCGCCCAAGCTGGGCAAGGATTCGAAGCACCGTTTCGTCGTGCAGAAACACAGCGCCACACGGCTGCACTACGACTTCCGTCTGGAGATGGACGGGGTGCTCAAGTCCTGGGCTGTCCCCAAGGGGCCCTCGCTTGATCCCTCCGACAAGCGTCTGGCCATGCAGGTGGAGGATCATCCGGTTTCCTACTTCGACTTTGAAGGCATCATTCCGACAGGCAACTATGGCGCGGGCACGGTGATGGTTTGGGACGTGGGCACATGGGAACCGCTTTCGCCCCAACCGGTGCGGGGCAAATTCGTTACCGGAACCGATGCCGAGGCTTCCGCGATGCTAGAGAAGGGCGATCTGAAATTTCGCCTCCACGGGGAACGACTCAAGGGAGACTTCGCGCTGATTCATATGAAGTCCAGGCGAGCGGGAAGCAAGGGAACGGAATGGCTCTTGATTAAGAAGCAGGACGATTACGCTGTCCCGGGCTTTGACAGTGAAACGTACGAGACCTCCGTGTTGAGCCACAAAACCCTGGCTGCGATCGCGGGCGACGAGAAGGCGGCGGCATGGGAAAGCGGGCGAAAAGCCTCGCGGGGGAATTTGAAGGCACCCTGGCTGGCAGAAACTCTGGCCAAGCTGGAGAAGAGAAAAACGGAGGCGAAATCCCGGGTTGTGGCGGAGAAAAAAAAAAGACGCGCGTCATCCGAGGCTCGGTCGGTCGTCGCCGTAAGCTCCGAACCGAAGCGCAAGAGTGAGACTGCCGCAGGGCCCATCGAGCTTGCGGCTCTCGAGGGTGCGGTGGCCAGCCAGATGCCGTCGACGATCCACCCTATGCTGGCTACTCCGACCGATAAGCCCTTTGAAGATCCGGACTGGCTGTTTGAAATCAAGTGGGACGGGTACCGTGCCGTCTCGTTCATCGAAAAAGGGAGAGTGCGGCTGCTCTCGCGCAACCAGAACGATTTCACCCCACAGTTCGCCGAGCTCGGAGACCTGCCGCAGGCGGTCGAATCCGACGCCGCCATTTTGGATGGTGAAATTGTCGCCTTGGACGAGCAAGGCCGGGCGTCCTTCAGCCTCATGCAACAACGCACCGGGATCCGCGACCGCGGGCGCAGAACCTCTGGGCGCCCCGACGTGCCCATCGCATATTACGTTTTCGATCTCCTTTACCTCGATGGCTACGATCTTCGCCGTGTCTGGCTCGAAAACCGCAAGGAACTTCTGGCCAAGATTCTGCTGCCCACCGAGGTCGTCCGCTACTCGGAGCACTTCCCGGAGCGCGGGATCGCGTTGTTTCGAGCGGCCCAACAACAGGGCCTCGAAGGTATTCTCGGCAAGCGGCGAAGAAGCATCTACGAGGAGCGCCGCAGCCGCGAGTGGCTCAAGATGAAAGTCACGCAGACCATGGACTGCGTGATTGGAGGCTATACCGACCCGGAGGGCAGCCGGGTGAACTTTGGATCGCTGGTGTTGGGACTCTACGATGAGCCAGCAAAGCTGATCCATGTGGGAAACGTAGGCTCAGGCTTCAACCATCTCTCTCTCGGGCAGGTCCGAGAAGCCCTCGAACCTCTGGCTGCCCGCGACACTCCCTTCGACGGCCCAGTCGAAGCGCGGAACGTCCACTGGGTAAAGCCGGAGCTCGTGGTCGAAGTCAAATTTACCGAGTGGACGCACGAAACCGAGGAAGGTGGACCGAAATTGCGCGCTCCTGTGTTTCTGGGCCTGCGCCAAGACAAAAACGCGAAGCAATGCACGTTCCGTGACCAGATTCCCGCCCGGCGGAGACCGTGAGAAAAGAGGCGGCGGGAACCTGGCGGCTGGCTGCGAAATTAAACTCATCCCTACGCCAACTTCGAGAATCAATACCAGGAACGAACGTTTCCTTCGAGGTGCTCGCATGCAACTCAAGCCCTTCTTGCTTGATGTCTGGCTCGACCAGCACGAACACGGCATCGAATTCAACCTCGGCGCCAGCACCGGACCGACCTGGAAGGTCAACGACATCCTCGCCCTCGCCGACGAGGAAACGCGCCACCGTTTCCTGAACCACAACCTGGTCTATAGCCGCCCCGCCGGCGCCGACAGTCTGCGGGAGGCGATCGCTGAAATGCAGCGTGTCCCAGTAGAGGCCGTGCAGATCCTAACCGGTGCCTCCGAGGCGCTGGTGGCCTTGATGTGGCTGGCCGCCGAGCCGGGCGCGAATGTAATCATCCCGCTGCCTGGATTTACCACATTCTCGGCGCTCCCGGAGTCTCTTGGCTTGGAAGTCCGCTTCTATCGTGTGCACCGCGAGAACGGCTTCCGCCTCGACCCCGACGAGATCGAGCGGCTCGCCGATCGGAAGACCAAGCTCATCCTGGTCAATAGCCCGCACAACCCCACGGGTGCCACCATCGGCGACCCTGAAATGGAAGCCCTGCACGCGTTCACCGCCGAGCGCGGAATTCAGCTGGTGAGTGACGAGGTCTACCATCCCATCTATCACGGAAGGCAAACCAAATCGGCGGCACGCCTGCCGCACGCCACCGTGATCGCCGACCTGTCGAAAGCATTTTCGATTGCCGGCGTGCGCACGGGATGGATGATCGAGCACGACGCCGAGCGCCGCCGGCAATATTGGAACGCGCGTGCCTATTTCTCGATCTCGAACACCACCACCGGAGAAATTCTTTCGGAAATCGCAATTCGCAAACGTGATGTCGTGCTCGGCAAGACCCAGGAAGTCGCCACAGGAAACCTCAAACTCCTCGAGCGCTTCATGGCGGACCATCGCGACGTATTCGGCTGGATTTCGCCAAAAGGCGGCATGACCGCGTTCCCCTGGCTGGCGAGCGGGGAGAACGCCCGTCCGTTCTGCCAGGCCGCCACCGAGCATGGAATCCTCTTGGCTCCCGGCGACTGCTTCGATATGCCCTCGCATTTTCGCCTGGGCTTTGCCGCCGCCGGAGGCAGTTTCTCGAAGGCGCTCGACCGTTTCGGAGGATTCGTAAAGAGCTGGTCGGCGAAGATGGTCACAGCATGACGGAATACGATGGCGACGCCATCAACCGCACGTCTCACAACGGGCGGCGGGGCGAATTGACTGTCCAGTTCGGACCGAACGCCGGGCGCATCTCGATCGAGATCAGGGAGAAATACTGAACCTTCAGCGGTGGATGAATTTGACCGCGAGGGGGAGGACGACTTATGAGATGCGGAACCAAACCTGGTTATCGGACGTCCTTCATTGCCAAAACCGAACCGTAGTCTTTTCCCGAGGGTTCGACGGCCCGGGCCACGAGTCCGTCAAAAGCCTGGCGAAACTCTGGGAACTTGCTCACCAGGGCCCGCATCACGGCCATATTTTCCTGAAACGTCTTGGCGCTGTCTGACACATCCGCAGATTGATACTTCACCACCAAATCCAGATCCTGGCCGACCGGCAGCGGAAACATGCTGGTAAGCCGGTAGGTTTTCCCTCCCGTCGGAAGATCGATGGTATTGCCGTCGGCGGGAAGGTCGGTGGGCTTGACGGTTTGCGACTCGTCATAGAACTGATCGGTCATCTCGGTAGACATGAACGGGACGGCGACCAACAGCTCTCGCGCCTCGAGATAGTAAAACCAGGCGTTGTGATTCTGCCCCTTGGCCTTGAACGCCCGAGCCTGCTCGGCGAACCAACGCCCGTCATGCCCCTTGACCTCGGGAGCCTTAACGTAAAGACCGCCCAATTTCCAATCGTTCCCTTGTTGTTCGAGTACGAAGGAAACGGTGCGCGGTCCGTTGGCGCCATTGACGTCGAGGGTGACCACGCCGTAGTCTCCCGCCGATAAGTTCGGGATGACGAACTCGGTGCTGTTTGCGGTCTGGCCATTCTTGCCAAAGACCCCGCAGAGAAACTCGCCGCGCGTGTCCCCAGTCCCGGCTTCCTGCTTGAGCAAGAAAGCAGGACGGGGTGTCGCGGTCGCCCCCGCAAGACTCGGCTGATTATCTTTCACGGCGGTTTCGATTCCAGCGAATTGGCTGGCGAGACTGGGAATGGCATTTTGCTTAAGCGCGGCACCGTCACCCCGAGCTGCCATGTCAAAGTAACGCTTGGCGGCATTGTCCAAAGCATTCCGCGTTGCTTCGCTCATCTCTCCGGCGGTGTAGCACGTCTGCGCCAAGGCAGATCCCGCCCAGAACAGCAAAATGATGACCTCGCCGCCCAGGGATCGAGAGTATTTCGACAGAGCCTTCATGGCGCAGATCAGTCCTGTTACTACAATACGACGGAGTATCGCCGATGCCAATCGATCAATCGAACCCCCAGGTGACTCTCGGCGAAGGCCCTACTTTCCCCGGAAGTGCGACGGCGCTGTTTCGGCCATCGCCTGTTGCTAGTGAGGTCTCCGCTTATTGCGCCGGTTTGGCGTGTATGGTACCGTCCCTTTGATTCTACTTGCGGGAGGAAGGAGGACCGAAATGGCAGGCTGGGTCATCCTGGGCATTCTGGTTGTGGTTGGCTTCATGCTCATTGGGATGTATAACCAACTGGTCCAATTGCGAGTGCGCACGGACTCGGCGTGGTCCGACATCGACGTGCAGCTCAAGCGCCGGCACGATTTGATTCCCAACCTCGTCGAGACCGTGAAAGGGTATGCCGCCCACGAAAAAGGTACGTTCGAGAACATTGCCAAATATCGCTCCCTAGCGATCGGCGCGAACACGCCGGCGGACCGGGCGCAGGCGGAAAATCAGCTCACCGGTGCGCTCAAGAGCCTGCTAGCGGTCGCGGAAAATTATCCTGAGCTCAAGGCGAATGAAGAATTCATGCAGCTGCAAGCCTCCTTGAGCCAAACCGAAGAGGCCATCCAGAATGCCCGCCGTTATTACAATGCCGTGGTCCGTGATCTGAATACCAGGATCCAGTCATTCCCCAGCAACATCCTTGCCGGGGCCTTCGGATTCCAGCAGCGCCAGTTCTTTGAAACTGCAGCCGCCGACCGCGAGCCGGTTGCCGTCAAGTTCTGAGGAAATGCCTGCGATGGCTGGATCCACTGAGGCAATGCCGCTTACCGCCGCCGTCCGGATTGGCTTTCGACGTGGATATCGTTGCCTGAGGAATCTGTTTGCGCCGGACGATGACCGCACCGCCTAACAACGTTCTGGCTCGGAGCCGCTCGGTTATCGTCGAGCGCGGCGCTCGCCGAGTGCTGTGGCGCGGTGTCGGCTCGATGCTGTTGCTCGCCGCGCCGCTCCTCGCCCGCAGCTGGCGCGTGACCGATTTCCGGGACACAATTTCGGTAGGCGCGGACGGCTCAGCGGCCGTCGAAGAACGCATCACGCTTGCATTCGCGGGCCAGTGGCACGGCATTCAGCGTTTCCTTCCGGTGGAATATCCCGGACCGCGAGGCACGAACTACACGCTTTTTCTCACAGTCACAAGCGTTACCGACGAACGAGGCAATCCGCTGCGCTACGAATCCTCTCGCTCCCGCGGGTATCGCGATCTGAAGATCTACATCCCGGACGCCGCGGACAGCACGCGAACCGTGGTGATCGATTATCTGGTGCGCAACGGAATTCGCTTTTTCGAGGATCATGACGAATTCTACTGGAACCTGACGGGTAACGACTGGCCTGTCCCGATCGATCATGCGACGGGCTTGATCAGCTTTCCCCCTGCCGCCGCCGGATCGCTCGAGGCGCAGGCGTTCACCGGAGTCTATGGCTCGGCCCAGCAGGACGCTATCTCCCAGGTGCGGGGCTCGGAAGCCTGGTTTGAAACCACCCATCCGCTGCCCATGCGCGGAGGCCTGACGGCGGACATCTACCTTCCGAAGGGCATCCTGGAGGAACCGGGCGTATGGACCCGGGCAGCCTGGTTTGTGGGCAGCAATCCGATCGTTTTTCTGCCCTTCTGGAGCTTGGCAGTGATGTTCAGCTTATGGTGGTTTCGAGGCCGCGATCCCGATCCAGGGCTTGCCGTGGCTCCGATGTACGAGCCGCCACCGGGAATTTCGCCGGCCGAGGCGGGCACGCTCCTCGGCGACACGATTCACCCTCGCGACATCACGTCGACCATTATCGATTTGGCGGTGCGCGGCTTGGTCAAAATTGAACAGACCGAGGAAAAGGGTCTGCTATTTCATCACTCCGACTGCATCCTACACTTGCTGGTTCCGCGCGAGAACTGGCAAGGGCTCCAGCCTCATGAACGCGTGATGCTCGAGAACATCTTCTCCGGCGGCACCGAAACGCGGCTTTCGGATCTGAAGAACCGCTTCTACACGGCCGTTCCCATCATCCGCCAAGACATCATGGCGGAGTTGAAGAACAAGGGCATGTACATGGTCGATCCGGAGTCGGCCAACGGCTATAACGTCGTCGGTGTTCTGCTCATCGTAGCTCCGTTTCTGTTGCTCGAGTTCCTCTGGCACAAGGACGTTTTCGCTTCCCTAGGTCTGGTGATCCTCGCCGCCATCCTCTCGGCCATTGTGTGGTGGCTGTTTGCGCGGCAAATGACCGCCAAAACCTTAAAGGGCGTCAAGACACGCATCGCGGTCTTGGGGTTCCAGGAATTTATGAACCGCGTGGAGGCGGATCAGCTGAAACGGATGCCCTCCGATACCTTCGAGAAATATCTGCCCTACGCGATGGCGCTTGGGGTGGAACACCATTGGGCGCGGTCGTTTGCCGGAATTGTGAACGACCCTCCGAAGTGGTACGTGGGGCCTCCGGGGTTTGCCTACGGCATGGGGTTTAATCCCCTCCTGTTCGCGAACTCGATGGATGGCTTGGCGAACAACATGCACCAGGTCTTCGTCTCTGCGCCTCGTGCCAGCTCTACCGGTTCCGGGTGGAGGGGCGGAGGATTTTCAAGCGGCGGCGGTTTCTCTGGCGGGGGATTTGGCGGGGGCGGGGGCGGCGCATTCTAATCCGAGGCGCGGCCGCGAAGCGCCTAGCTGAGCCGCCAGATCTCGGCCCGGTATTTCCCCCTTCGCTCGCTCAGTCCATCTCGAAAGCCAGCCACTCGAACTTGCCGTCGCGCTCGATCTGCAGTACCAGCGGAGAATTCGGACTCAGATTTTTGAGCAGAGCACGCAATTGCTCGACCGACTCGACAGGCTTGCCGTTCAGGCTGTGAATCACATCGCCGGTTTTGAGTCCAGTCTCCGGGCCCAGGAGTTCGGCAGCGCGGGCGATGACAATCACTCCCGTAGGTGAACGCAGGTCGCCTACGACGGATCGGAATTGTTCATCCAAATCCACCGCGAGAATTCCCAGCGGCTCAACCAGGCTCTTTTCGGGATCGACTTCGTCCATGAGCTTATCCATAGGGTCGCGGTGCTCGACCACTGGAATGAGGAGCGTCCGCTGTTCGCTTCCTCGTTTCACCACCAGTCTGAGCACCTCGTCCACGGGATGGAGATACAAGGCGGCGGTCAACGCCGGAAGGGTATCGATCGGCCGCGAGTCGGCACTGACCACGATGTCTCCGATCCGCAAGCCGGCGGAGTCGGCGGGACCTCCGGGGATCACATCGGACACGATGACACCGTATTTTTGCGAAAGCCCAAGACCCTCTGCCAGGCTAGGAGTGATGTCTTGGGTAGCTGCCTGGATTTCAACGCGGTGAACGTGGCCGTATTTTCGCAGGCTCTGATAGACAAAGCGCACGATTCTGGCGGGAATCGCAAAGCCCAGGCCTTCGCTGCCTCCCCCTTCGGACAAAATCAAGGTGTTGATTCCGAGTACGTATCCGTCCATATCCACCAGCGGACCGCCGCTGTTGCCGGGGTTGATCGGGGCATCGGTTTGGATGTAAACCATGGGGTTGTCCGGATCCGGCTGCCGGCCGACTGAACTGACCACCCCCATGGTGACCGAATTCTCCAGTCCCTCCGGGCTGCCCATGGCAAGCACCAGCTGCCCTTGACGCACTCGCCGCGCGTTTCCAAGGGAGAGGGTAGGCAGATCTTTCGCCTCGATCTTGATCAGAGCGAGATCGGATTCTTTGTGCACCCCGATGATCTTCGCCTCGACCACGCGTTCTTTGCCCACCGGCTGGACTTGGGGAATGTCTTCGGAAGGTATTGGCAACAAGACGCGAACATGGCGTGCCCCCACGACTACGTGCGCGTTGGTCATAATGTAGCCATTCGGATCGACGATCACTCCCGAGCCGATCGAACGCTGGCGTGCAACCAGAGCGGTTTCGCGATGGCTGCCCTCTTCGACCGCGCCGTATCCGGTCACTTGAATCTGAACCACCGCCGGGGAGATTTTCTCGACCAGAGCTACGAGCGATGCATTCAGCTGCTCGAGAACTTGCCGCCCTTCCGCCGGGCGTGCACTCGCTGCCTTCGCGGCCTCCGTCTCGGGGCTGGCGCTTTGCAGAGCCGCATTGGCCGGGCCTAGCTTTGCTAGAGGTTCGGTCGATGCCGGTTGGGCAAAGACAGTCGTCGAAGCCACCAGTAGTGCGAGGCTGGAGCGAACCGCATAACGGCAGAATTGAAAGATGTGATGCCTTCGAATCATCCTGTCCACTCCTTCCCTGGATGCCTGCGCCCAAGCACTGAGAATGTATCCTTCCAAAGTCGAAGGCCGCAAGTCGAGCGAGGCACAATCTTCGATTCTTCCCGGCTGGTCCGGGCGGCGACAAAAGCCGTCGCAATGCGAACCGTTTTGTTCGATTGGAGCAAAGTCTCCGAGCCACTCACGTCGATTCAAGTCGTGACCTTGGTCCGGTTTCGAACCGCAAGGGTTAGGGGCGAGCCTCCCGTCCCTTGACGTATTTGCCCGGCAAGTCTTAAGGCGAAGGCCCGGAACAGACCGAGTATGGCCCGGGAAGGGGTACCTAGTTCCTACCGTCTGGTCGTGGATCGGCTGGAATCGTGCTTTGTGGGGGAGAGGCTTCCATGATATAAGGGCAGGTTAGTAGAATTACCTCCGTAGGAGATCTCTGATGGAGCTGGCTTTTACGGATACCAATGGCCAGAAGCGAGGAGGGCTTGTGTCCGAATCACGGACGGGAAAACGCTTCCCTCTCGAATTGCCGATTAAGATTCACAAGGCGGAAGAGAGTGGGCAACACGCCGGAGTAACCGGAAATTTGAGCGCAGCGGGAGTCTATATCCGCGCCGACGCCGCGCTCGAAGTCGGATCGAACGTGGAATTCGAAATCTCTCTTCCTACTGAGGTGAC
>Ga0187783_10004297_pt1 | contig 10554 bp, 8 predicted proteins | sample 1015_SJ02_MP02_2_FD_132471 | JGI IMG/M metagenome (GOLD analysis project Ga0187783, IMG submission 132471) | Tropical peat soil microbial communities from peatlands in Department of Meta, Colombia - 1015_SJ02_MP02_20_MG | ecosystem: Environmental > Terrestrial > Soil > Wetlands > Peat | place...
CAATCATGTTCAGCGCAGTAGCTTCCTTCAGGCCAAGATCACGCTCGAGTTTTTCGCTGGAGCTCATGAAAAATGCGCCGCCCACCGGCGCGGGGATGGAAAGGGTAGCAAAGATTTGCGCGCGGCCTCGGCGAAATCTTGCCGGGAACTGCGATAGGATGTGCGGCGTGTGTACCGATTGAAATTCAAATAGCTATCCAAGGATTCTTGCGAGCGAGATGCATTTCGATTCCGGACGTGCGACGCGAACCCACGCCAATTTGTTGAAGATTCTCGCGCCCGTCATCGCGTCGTTCGTCGCTCTCGGGCTGGCCACGAACGCGCGCGCCGGCAACCCCAGGCTTCCCGCCGACGCGCAGCGGGGGCTCGAGAAAATGTACGGAGGAGATCCGGACGCCGCGATTGTGATCTTCCGCGGCATACAAGCCGCTGCGCCGGATGAGCCGATTGGCTTCCTGCTCGAGGGCGAGGCGCAGTGGTGGAAGATCTATTGCGCGAGCCTCGATGTGAAGTGGGGATACGTCGATGCGTTCAAGCGGCCGAAGCAGCCGGGCGACGACGTATATCTCGCCCTTGCGGACAAGGCCATCTCGCTGGCTTCGGCGAAATACGCGGTAGACGATTCCGCTGAAATGCGGCTTTACGCGGGGCTGGGTGGCGCGCTGAAAGTCCGTTACTTCGGCCTGCAAGGCGACCATATTGCGGCAGCGCGCACAGCCGTCCGGGCGCGGCAAGAATTTCTGCGTGCCCTGCAACTCGATCCGCAAATGACGGACGCCGACATGGGCATCGGCCTCTACAACTACTACGTGGACACGCTTTCCTCCGTGGTGCGAGTGTTGCGCTTTCTGATGGGCCTTCCGGGCGGCAGCAAACAGGAAGGAATCCAGCAGCTTGAAACAGCGATTCACGGCGGCGGGATGGTTTCCGCGGAAGCGAGTTTTTACCTGGCCAAGAATCTTCGAACGTACGACGCGCAGTACGGACGCGCGATAGAAATCGTGGCGCCGCTGGTCGAACGATACCCGCGAAATCCGATGTTTGTGTTGTTGTTGGCAAACCTGAACGCCGAGTTCGGCAAGAGCGATAAGGCTGCCGCGGGATTCAAGACGGCGCGCGATATTGCAATCGCCGATCCGGCCTGCGCGGCGCGAACCAAGCAGGTCGCGAGCCTGTACTTGAGCACGATTCAACGAGCCGCGACGATACCGGCGCCATAGCGCGGCCAAATCAGACTAATTTCGCGCGGATTCTTCCTGCTCGAATGCGTGGTAGGAGGAACGAACGAGCGGTCCGGACTCGACGTGCTTGAACCCCATTTGCTCGCCTAGACGCTTGTATTCCGCGAATTCGTCCGGGTGGACAAATCGATCAATCGGTAAGTGCTCGGGAGTGGGCTGCAAATACTGCCCGAGCGTGAGGATATGAGTTCCTTGGGTCGCGATGTCGCGCATAGCGCCGAGAATTTCGTCGCGCGTTTCACCGAGGCCCAGCATCATTCCGGTTTTCGTCGGCATGTCCGGCGCGCTTTCCCGGGCACGGCGAAGCAGTTCAAGCGAGCGCTCGTAGACGGCGCCCTTGCGCACGCGGCGGTAGAGTCGCGGCACCGTCTCCATGTTGTGATTCAACACATCGGGACGCGCGGCGATTACGGTTTGCAGCGCATTCCATTCGCCTCGAAAGTCCGGGATCAACACTTCAACGCGGCATTCGGGAACACGCCGCCGAATCTCCGAAATGGTCGCCGCAAACATTGCAGCGCCGCCATCCGGCTGATCATCGCGATTTACGGACGTGACGACCGCATACCGCAATCCCATCCGCTCAACGGCTTCCGCGACTCTTAGCGGCTCGTCCTCGGCCGGAGGCCCAAGTGGTCTTCCCGAAGGCACGGCGCAGAAACCGCACGCGCGAGTGCAGATGTCGCCGAGGATCATGAACGTCGCCGTTCGATGTTCCCAGCATTCGCCCATGTTGGGACAGCGCGCACTCTCGCAAACGGTGTGCAAATCCAGCGTCCGCATGATGCGCTTGAGTTCCTGGTAGTTGGACCCGCCAAAGAACCGTACTCGAAGCCACGAGGGGCGCGGGTGCTGAACGGGCAAGGGTATCGCCGGATTCGTACTCGGCAAGATGTGAAACGGCGAAGCCATGTCTCGGAGTGACCATTCTACTCACGAGTCGGCGGAGTTCACAAGCTTGGGGTCGCCTGGAGATTTCCACAGATTGCAAGAAGCCTGTGGATGGTACCAAGACGTTGAAGGGGAGCCACGCCAGTGACTGCTGAAACGTTGTAGAAATACAACACCACGCGCTCGGACCCTTCTGTAGCTTGTGTAACTTGCTGAAAACAAATAAATAATAGCTCGTCTAGCGGAAGCGGAAGTGCACTATATTTGAACAATCAGGATGGCCTTTCAATATACCCTCGCGCACTCGATCGAAACCGAAGGCTTGGGCCTTCACACGGCTGTGAATTCCCGGCTTCGGCTCGTACCGGCGCCGCCTGATACTGGGATCGTGTTCCGCCGAACTGATCTCGATGGATTCAAAGTCGAGGCCCAGGTTCGGAACGTCGCACGGGTGAGCTACGCAACGAGCCTGATGAAGCAAGGTGTCTTGCTATCCACCACCGAGCACGTCCTCGCGGCGCTCTACGCTTGCGGCGTGGATAACGTGTTCGTCGAGATTGACGCGCTGGAACTACCAATCCTGGACGGCTCGGCGCAGCCCTTCGTCCAGATGCTCGAACGCGCGGGATTGCGACGCCAGCGACGGCGACGCACCTATCTTCGCGTGGTCAAGCCTCTTGAAGTATCCGAGGGCAGCCGGAAAATTGGAATCTATCCAGGGGAAAATTTCCATGTGCGTTGCTACGTGGACTACGCGCACCCAAAAGTTGGACAACAGGAGATCGAGATTGATGTCAATCGCGCGACGTTCAGCAAGGAGCTTGCGACGGCGCGCACGTTCGGTTTCATGAGCGACTTCGCGGGCCTTCGCGCGATGGGCCTGATTCGAGGCGGCTCCCTCGAAAATGCGATCGTTCTCTCCGACAACGACATTCTCAACGGGCCGGTGCGTTTCCCGGACGAGTTCGTCCGCCACAAAGCGCTCGATCTCATCGGCGACTTGGCGCTGGTGGGCAAGCCGCTCAGAGCGACCGTGATCGCGCACAAAGCCGGCCACGCGTTGCACACGCAACTCGTCACGCGATTGCTCGCGGACCCATCGCTCTGGGAAGAAACAACTGTGGATCATCAACCAGAAAGCGTAAGTTCCCGGACGCTCGTTGCCTCCCGTGTTCCTGCAGCGGATTAATTTCCTCCGGGCCCTCGAACCAAGCCGCTGAAAGTTTCTCGCCGGCAACATCCGCGTTAGAATGTCGCTGCTATGCCAAACCTTCTTGAAGGAAAAACGGCGCTAGTGCTCGGCGTCGCGAACAAGTGGAGCCTGGCGTACGCCATCGCTCAGGCCTACCGGCGCGAGGGCGCAAAGCTCGTGCTTACGTATCAGGGCGAGCGGCTGAAGCTTACGGTCGAAGAGCTTGGACAGTCGCTCGGCGCAAGCAAGGTGTTTCAATGCGACGTCACGCAGGAATCGGAGCTCGAGCGCTTGACGACGGAGTTGCGCAACGACGGCGGCCTTGACACAGTGATGCACAGCATCGCGTTCGCAAATCGCGAGGATCTCGACCGGCCGTTCGTCGAGACCTCACGAGCGGGCTATCTTCTCGCTCAGGAAGTGAGCGCGTATTCGCTTGTAGCGGTCGCGCGGGCCACGGCGCCGCTGATGACGTCCGGCGGCTCGCTGCTCACGCTGACCTACCTCGGGTCACAGCGAGTGGTGCCGAATTACAATGTGATGGGCGTGGCGAAGGCGGCGCTCGAGGCCACGGTGCGCTACCTTGCGAGCGACCTTGGTCCGAAGAAAATTCGAGTGAACGCAATTTCCGCGGGGCCCGTGAAAACCGCGTCCGCGCGGGCAATCAAGGATTTTTCAATGATTCTCGACGTGGTCACGCAGCGCGCGCCGCTCCGCCACAACACAGAACCTGCGGAAGTCGGGGATGCCGCGGTTTTTCTCGCCAGCGATCTGGGCCGCGGCGTGACAGGAAACGTGATTTACGTGGACTCTGGCTTTCAGATCATGGGGCTGTAGTCCGCGGCCCGTTTATTGGAGTGGCGGGCTGTCGCGGCTCGCCGGGGCATCGTTCTCCACCCGGATCACACCTGATTCATCCACGAAAAAATGACGCATGCCTGAAGTGTTTTGAGTCACGGGATCTGCGCTCAACACGAACTGATTGGCGGGGCTACCGTAACGGCCGCTCACCGGGCCGTAGGAAAACACGTATCCGTGCTTGCGGCCAAACGCCAACTGGGCATCGATCAGATTTGCCGCGGCGGCCGAGTCATTGGCACCGCCAGAAGGCGGGCCAAGCGCCTGAAGCGATGGCGGATACTGCTTGTAAATCGAGTTGTACGTCGCGCACGCCATCGAAATGGCGCGAACCGAGGCAACCGCCGACGCCTCGTTCGCCGCGATCCGTGCGCGCAAAAGATTTGGAATCGCGATTGCAGCGATGATGAGAATGAAGGGAATTAACGCGACACCCGCGTAACCCAAGATCAGACCAGCAAGCGCTATGCCGCCACCTTTCAAGCGGCCCGCGCTCTTCCCGATTTCAGAGCGCGAGATGTGTCCCGCGACGATCGCGACCACGGCGGCCGGGAACAGGAAGAACAGACACCCGAATACAAGACTCGCGATGGCGAGCGCGCTTGTTTTCGGCTCAACGATCAGCACCCACGGCACGGCTGAGAAGTCGAGGCCGCAGCGTTCGCAGAACTTTGCCGCGGGCTGATTCAATTTCCCACACTGCGGACACGGTCGCACGGGGACCTCCACAATTTCGGTGAGTTAATTGCGTGCATATTAACTCCCGTCGCCATTTGTGAAAAGCCTTTTGCCGCCGCTGGGTTGCGGAATCGGCCTGAGACGTCGCAACTGTCGCGGACGGACAGAAATGACTCACTTCGGTATATGGCCGGATTGCCAAAAGCTACGGGCAAAGCGACAATAAAATTCATGCCCGCTAAAGACACGGTCGTCATCGTCCTCGCCGCCGGAAAAGGCACTCGACTCTACTCGGATATTGCCAAGGTTCTGCACAAGGTCGGCGGACGCCCGATCATCGAAAACGTGCTTCGTGCATGCGAGCCGCTGAGGGCCGCCGAAACCATCGTCATCGTGGGGCACGAAAAGGAAGCCGTGACTGCGGCGGTGACGCCATTTGGCGCGAAAACAGTGCTTCAAAATCCGCAGCGCGGCACGGGCCATGCGGTTCAAGTCGCGCGGCGAGCGATTCGAAGAGGCGCGAAGATCGCGCTTGTCGTTCCCGGAGACGCGCCGCTGCTTCGCGCCGAAACGATCTCCGCTCTCTTGCGCACGCACCGCGCGGGAGACGCTGCCGCGACGATACTCTCGGCGCAACTCCCCGATCCGACCGGATACGGCCGCATCATTCGTAAGAGTGACGGCAGCGTTGCCGAAATTGTCGAAGAGCGCGCCGCGTCGCCGGAGCAGCGCGAGATCAATGAAGTCAATTCCAGCATTTATTGTTTTACGCTCGAGAAGCTGTGGCCCGCGCTCGCCGCGATCCGTCCCGAAAACGTTCATCACGAACTCTATCTCACCGACGCAATCGAAGAATTGAACAAGCGCGGCGAGCGAGTTCTCGCGTCTCTTGCGGGCGACGCGACGGAAATTCTTGGATGCAACACCCGGGAGAGTCTTGCGGATGCGGACCGAATTCTGCGCCGGAGAAAAGTGGCGGAATTGATGGCGGACAAAAGCGGCGCGGGCGTCACGATTTATCTTCCCGAGACAGTCGTGATCGACGCGGACGTGACCGTCGGCCGCGACACGGTGATCGAGCCGGGCGTTCAGTTGCTGGGCAAAACGCGGATTGGCGCACGCTGCACAATTCGCTCCGGCAGTATCGTTACCGACTCGCGGATAGAAGACGACGTTTTCATTGAGGCGTATTGCACCGTGGTGGAGAGCCGCTTGGCGAAAAATTCACGGATTGGGCCGTTCGCGCGCTTGCGGCCGGGCGCGGATTTGCGCGAAGGCGCGCGCGTTGGAAACTTCGTCGAAGTGAAAAAGTCAGTGCTCCACGAGGGCGCCAAGGCGCCCCACCTTACATATGTCGGCGATGCGACGGTTGGCGCTGGCTCCAACATCGGCGCGGGCACGATCACCTGCAATTACGACGGCGTGCGAAAAAATCAGACGACTATCGGCAAGGGTGTTTTCATCGGGAGCGATTCGGCGCTTGTGGCGCCTGTGCGCATCGGCGACGGCGCGTACATCGCCGCCGGCTCAACGATCACGGAAAACGTGCCGCCGGATGCGCTGGCCATCGCGCGGGGGCGGCAGGTGATTAAGCCAAAATGGGCAGCCGCGCGGCGCGCGGAGATGGCCAAGGCCCTGAAGAGCCGCGGCAAGCCGAAGTCGCGCGGGAAAAAGAGTGGAAGGCGCGCCCGATCTCGCCGCAAACCCTCGCGGCGGCGCTAGCGAGCCGTGTGCTAGAATGCGTTCTGGAGATCCCCAGGAATGAAGTTTGGCGTCGTAGTCTTTCCGGGTTCGAACTGCGATCACGATGCGTTCCATGCGATCGGCCGGATTTTAGGCCAGCCAGTCGAATACCTGTGGCACCGCTCTGAAAAGCTGGCCGGATGCGACGCGATCGTACTTCCCGGCGGTTTCGCTTTCGGCGACTACCTCCGCACCGGCGCCATCGCGCGTTTCTCCCCTGTGATGAAATCGGTTGCCAAGTTCGCGCGCGAAGGCGGGCTCGTCCTGGGAATCTGCAACGGTTTTCAGATCCTGTGCGAGGCCGGACTGCTCCCCGGTGCGATGATGCGCAACCGCGGGCTCCGGTTTCTCTGCCAGCAGGTGCACATTCGCGTCGAAAGCACGGACACGCCATTCACGTGCGCCGCGCGCCGCGGCCAGGTGCTCGAAATTCCCGTCGCGCACATGGAAGGAAATTATTTCTGCGACACAGCGACGTTGCGCAATCTCGAGCAGGAGAATCGCGTGATCTTTCGCTACACGACGCCGGACGGCCGCAATGACGCCGCGGGAAATCCCAATGGTTCGCTCGCAAACATCGCCGGCATTTGCAATCGCGAACGAAACATTCTGGGCCTGATGCCGCACCCGGAACGCGCAGTCGAAGCACAACTTGGCTCCGAAGACGGCCTCGTCATTTTCCGTTCGATGGTGGAAAGCTTCGTGCGGCGTGTCGCCGTGCCGGCGTAGGCCCGATTGACGCCCGCAAATTTTTTGAAATTCAAACGCCACAGCGCTCCATTCGCCGCTCCGGAAACTCGCAAAGGCAATTTGAATGCTTGAAACGGAAGTCAGGGTAACCCGCAAAATCGCCGCTGAGCACGGACTTTCCAGCGACGAATACTCGCGAGTGCTGGAGATTCTCGGGCGCGCGCCGAGCATCACCGAGCTAGGAATTTTCTCGGTGATGTGGAGTGAGCATTGCTCGTATAAATCGAGCAAGATTCATCTGAAGCGTTTGCCGACGCGAGGACCGCGCGTTCTACAGGGACCCGGCGAAAATGCCGGCGTCGTGGACATCGGCGACGGCCTGTGCGCAGTCTTCAAGATCGAGTCGCACAACCATCCGAGTTTCGTTGAGCCATTCCAGGGCGCGGCGACGGGTGTCGGCGGGATCCTGCGCGACATCTTCACCATGGGTGCCTACCCGATCGCCGTGCTCGATTCATTGCGATTTGGGCCGATTACCAATGACCCAAACGCTTCGGCTCCTCTTGGAGCGACTACGGAGGAAATCGCGCGCAACCGGCGGCTTCTTGACGGCGTAATTCGTGGAATCGGCTTTTATGGAAATTGCTTCGGCGTGCCCACGGTTGGGGGCGAAGTGCTGTTTGAGCCTTGCTATTCGAACAATCCGCTCGTCAACGCGCTCGCGCTCGGCATTGCGAAAAAAGAGAACCTATTTTTCGCGCGGGCGCGCGGCACGGGAAATCCGGTGATCTACGTCGGAGCCAAAACCGGCCGCGACGGGATACACGGCGCGTCGCTTCTAGCCTCGGCGGAGTTCAGCGAGGAATCGCAGCAGAAACGGCCCAACGTTCAGGTTGGCGACCCGTTTATGGAGAAGTTGCTCCTCGAAGCGTGTCTCGAAGCCATGCGGACGAGCGCGGTTGTGGCGATTCAAGACATGGGCGCGGCGGGATTGACCAGTTCGAGTTCGGAAATGGCCTCGCGCGGCGGGCTGGGAATCGAAATCGAGCTTTCGCGAGTGCCGCAGCGCGAAGCCCACATGACGCCTTACGAAATCATGCTGAGCGAATCGCAGGAGCGCATGCTGTTGGTGGCCGAACGCGGCCGCGAAGATGAGATTTTCCGGGTGTTCGAGAAATGGGGGCTGGACGCGGTTGAAATCGGCCGCGTGACGAATGACGGCAAATTGCGAATTCTCGAGCGCGGCAATGTTGCGGCGGAAATCCCCGCGCACGCGCTCGCGGAAGAGGGACCGGTCTACAAGCGGCCAATCGCGGCGCCTTCGCGGCCCGTACGCGATTCGCGCCTTGTCGAGTTCGCGCCTGCAGGCACCGACCTATCGTCGAATTTTCGAAGGCTGCTTGCGTCGCCCGCGATCGCTTCGAAGCAGTGGATCATCGGCCAATATGATTACATGGTGCGAACGAACTCCTGCGTCGTGCCGGGCGCGGGCGACGCCGCCGTGCTGAGGTTGAAAGAATCCAAGCGCGGCCTTGCGCTTGCAACCGATGGAAACGGACGGTGGTGCTGGCTGAATCCGAAACTTGGCGCCATGCACGCGGTCGCGGAAGCGGCGCGAAATGTGGCCTGCTCCGGCGCGGCTCCGGTTGCAGCGACCAATTGCCTGAATTTCGGCAATCCAGAAAAACCAGAAGCGATGTGGCAATTCAGCGAGGCGATTGACGGGATTGCCGAAGCCTGCCGGGCGCTTGAAATTCCGATTACCGGCGGAAACGTCAGTTTTTACAACGAAACTCTCGGCAAGGCGATTTATCCCACGCCGGTGCTCGGCGTTCTCGGAGTGCTCGAAGATTCGTCGAAGGCGCTTGGGTTGGCGCTTCGAAACGAAGGCGACGTGATTGTGCTTTTCGATGGCGCGAGACCATCGGAGATTGCGGCGGAGCAAGTTCGCCGGGAATTCTCTTCCTCGGAGTATGCGAAAACAGTTCACGGAATTGTGGCAGGAGAGCCACCGGCAATCGATCTGGCGGCGGAAAAGCGCCTCCAACAATGTCTTGTTGCGTTGGCGAGCGCCGGGGCGATTGAATCGGCGCACGACTTGAGCGACGGGGGCCTCGCGGTGTCGCTCGCGGAATCGTGTTTTGCGAACGACAGCCTGGCAGCTCAGATCTCGTTCAAAGGAATTGATGCAGCCGAAAGCGCGCTGTTTGGCGAGCGCGGCGCTCGCGCAATCATCTCCGCACGGAGTGCATCGCTTGCCCAGGTCATTGAGATTGCTGCAAAATATGATGTTTCCGCCCGGCACATCGGAAACGCCGTGAGGGGCGAGTTTCGCATCGAATATAACGGCAAGGTTTCTGTTCACGGTGATATCAACTCACTGCGCGACACCTGGAGTGGCGCTCTCGAAAGGGCTTTGCTGGCGGCCAAAGGCGGCGAATGAACCGTACTCTTCAGCTACCGGACGACCACTTCCACGACGAATGTGGCGTATTTGGGATATTTGGCCGTGCAGAAGCCGCCAACCTTGCCTACCTCGGACTGTATGCACTCCAGCATCGCGGGCAGGAATCGGCAGGTATCGCGTCTACCGACGGCGATACCTTGTACGTCCATAAGGGTATGGGTTTGGTGCAGGAGATCTTTACGCCTGAGGCGATGCAACGGCTGCCGGGGATCGCGGCAATCGGTCACACGCGATATTCCACGGCAGGAGACACGACGCTGACGAACGCGCAGCCCGTGGTGATTGACTGCAACAAAGGCAAGCTCGCCGTGGCGCACAATGGCAATCTGACGAACGCGGCGGAACTGCGCCGGAAGCTGGAACACCGCGGCTCGATTTTTCAGACCACTAGCGACACCGAAGTCATCGTGCATCTCGTGGCGCGCAGCAACGCGCGGCATTTGACCGGAGCGCTCGTAGACGCGCTGAATCAAGTGGAAGGCGCGTACTCGCTGCTCGTGCTGACGCAGAACGAGCTGTACGCACTGCGCGATCCGCGGGGATTCAGGCCGTTGAACCTGGGAAGAATCGACGGAACGTGGGCGGTCGCGTCCGAAACATGCGCGTTCGATCTTATCGACGCGGAGTATGTGCGCGAAATCGAACCCGGCGAGATGGTAAAGATAACTGGCAACGAAGTTTCGACGATTCACTTCACTCCCGAAAAGCAGCATCAATACTGCATCTTCGAACACGTCTATTTCTCGCGCCCGGACAGCATCATTTTCGGGCGGCAAGTGAATCAGAGCCGCGAG
>Ga0187783_10004298_pt1 | contig 10553 bp, 11 predicted proteins | sample 1015_SJ02_MP02_2_FD_132471 | JGI IMG/M metagenome (GOLD analysis project Ga0187783, IMG submission 132471) | Tropical peat soil microbial communities from peatlands in Department of Meta, Colombia - 1015_SJ02_MP02_20_MG | ecosystem: Environmental > Terrestrial > Soil > Wetlands > Peat | place...
ACCCGGTAGTAGCATAAACTCGCTTTGGCTGCCCCGTCTGGCAACTGTAATCGCCAGAAAACATGAGTATTGGCAAATTCCAGCTGCCGATCCCGATCACCGTTCTAGGGCTCCTGGCAAGTGTCGGTTGTCGGAGTGCGCAGCGCCCCACCACCCTTCTGCCGGCGGCGCAGGCAAGCGCGCCGGCGGTTCGTCAAAATGCTGCCCTGGCCCCGGCGTCTAACCCTGTGCCTCCTCTCGCCCACGCGACCGACACACAGCCCAAACCGGACCCGATTCTGGAACTTGTCGAGAAGGTGGAGAAGGATTATCAGGCTGGCGAAGACAGCTACCAAGCCGGACAGATCGAAGCCGCCAAACAGAATTTTGATCGCGCCTTGCAGCTATTGCTCGAAAGCCCTTTTCAAATCCGCTCGGATGAGCGGTTGCAGCGAGAATTCGATCGTGTGCTCGATGCGGTGAATAGTCTGGACTTAGAAGCTTTGGAGCGGGGGGAAGCCGTCACCGAGCAGAAGTCGGAACCGGCCCCGATCGACGAAGCCAATGAAGTTACCTATCCAGTCGATCCCAATATTCGCGCCAAAGCGGAAGCCGAAGTTAAGGCAACTCACTCCGACCTGCCGCTCATGATGACGGACCAGGTGGCCAGTTACATCAATTACTTCTCCAGCCGCGGCCGGGGTACGTTTGAAAGCGCGCTGGCCCGGAGTGGGCGGTACCAGGAGATGATTCGGCGCATTCTCGCGGAAGAAGGGGTGCCTCAGGATCTGATTTATCTGGCCCAGGCCGAATCCGGCTTCCATCCCTTCGCGGTCTCCCGTGCCGGGGCTCGCGGGATTTGGCAGTTTATGGCTAGCCGGGCTCGGGGTTATGGGCTCGAGCGGGATTGGTGGGTGGATGAACGCCAAGACCCGGAGAAGGCAACCCGGGCTGCGGCACGCCACTTGCGGGATCTCTATCACGAGTTTGGCGATTGGTATCTGGCAATGGCAGCCTATAATTCCGGACCGGGCACGGTGCAACAGGCGGTCAAAAGAACCGGATATGCCGATTACTGGGAACTATACAAGCGAAATGTGCTGCCGCGGGAAACCCGCAACTATGTGCCGATCATCCTGGCGGTCACTATTATGGCCAAGAATCCCGCCCAGTACGGCCTCGAAAACGTTGTGCCGGAAAGGCCCGCCCCCTATGATCGCGTCCCAATCAGCTATGCCGTCGATCTGCGGTTGGTGGCGGACTGTGTGGATGCCTCCGCCAGCACGCTGCAAGACTTAAATCCGACTTTGCTGCGCTGGACTACACCCAAGAACCAGCCCTTTGATCTGCATCTACCCGCCGGCAGCAAAGACCGCTACCTGGATGTGATCTCCGTGATTCCTCCGGATATGCGGGTGTGGTGGCGCTACCACCAGGTGGAGCCCGGGGAAACCCTGGGATCGATTGCGCGCACCTATCACACGCCGGCCAAGGCAATCGCCGAAGTGAACAGTTTGCATGAGGAAGACGAGCTGCCGACGGGAAGCAAATTGATTGTTCCAGTTACCCCTGGCAAGTATGGCTCGAGCCCGGATGCGGTCAAGTATGCCAGGCGGGCAACGCCGTACCGAGTCCGCAAGGGCGATACGGTCTCGAGCGTGGCCGACAATTTCGAAATCCCAGCGGCCATGATACGGCGCTGGAATCGCCTGTCGAGCGATAGTCTGCGGGGCAGGCACCTCTTATACCTCCATCTGCCCCTGCCGCCGGGCGCCGGGGGAGACCAGGCCGAAACTTCTAAGCAGCCTATCAAGAATGACTTACAGGCTGACCGGAGCAAAAAAGTGTTGCGCCACAAAGTGCAGCCCGGCGAGACGCTTTATTCGATCGCCAAGTCTCACAACACCACGGTCGCAGCCCTCAAACAAAACAATGGCAACCTGGCTACTCTAAGACCGGGAATGATCCTTCTAATTTCACCTTCCATGAGGTGACAACCCTGGGCTGCGAGCCGTGATCGCTTCGCGGCGCTTCTGTATTTCTGGCGGAAGGAGTTTTCAGCTTCTTTCTTCTGGGTGTAAGATTCGGCCACGTCTGTTCGATGAGATCCGCTATGCTATAATCGCGGCCCACTCAGTATGAGGAGGCAGTTTTTCTTTTTATTTCACCGCAAGTAGTATCCGGCAATCGAGCGCGGCCGGAAAATCCAGGAGGAAGAAATGACTTTTGACCATGCCCTCTACTTACGTGATGACGAAATCGACGAGTTTGCCGAGAGCGGTGCCTACGGGGATTCGCTAGAGGAAGATTACGACGAAGAGGAAGAGGAGGAAGAGGCGGAAATACCGCCCACCGAGGAAGTTGGCATTATTTCCGAGACCACGACAATTTCCGAGCCTGTGCCGGTCACGTCCGGCGGCCAGGGTGGGTCGAGGCCGCCTGCGAGGAAAGCTGCGAAACGCAAGGCTGCTCCCAGAAAAAAGAAGACAGTGCAGAAAGCCGCGAAGAAGTCGGGGAAAAAGGCGGCGAAAAAGGCGGCGAAAAAGAAATCTGCCCGTAAGGCTCCCAAGAAGAAGGCGAAGAAGGCCCGCAAGTCTGGCAAGAAATCAGCGCGGCGTCGACGCTAGTGGGTGGTGCTCCATGCTCGCCTGATCGCAATCCCCATCGCCGCTAGGATTTCGTCGGATTTGGGATCACAGTTCTGAACCGACAAGTCTGTCCCGGCACGGCGGCCTGCGGTGCGTGAAAACTGACGGAACGCCCCGGCGAAGCGCCGGTGGCTGGGGGTCTCGACTGGGAACCCTTTCCGCCTGTGAGGAGTTCGGGCGATGCCGCTCGCGGCTGACTTTCAATCGCTCGCCGAGGCATCGAGCCCTGGCTTAGCCGCAACCACCGATCACTTCTGGTTGCGTACGGCATACAGGCACTTGCCATAGAGCTCAAGGAGGTGGCTGGCATATTCTTCCGGTTTGGTAGCGGCACCTCCCCCTTGAAAGCCGACCTGCGCCGACGCGGTTCGACCGTAGCCCGTCGTGGCGGCCACAAATTTCATCAGGTCGAGGGCGATGTCCTCGTCCCGACGCAGGCCGACTCCGTGGACTGTTGCCTCCTCCATGATTGCCTCCGTAGGAACGCGAATCGCAGGAATTTCTTCGTCCATGGCGACGGAAAGACTCTACTCGCAAACTGATGATAGCAGAACTGAGGAGGGCACCGTGCGATGGCCCCGGCTCGGGGGAGCGCGGCCGGCAACCGCAAACAACGACAGGAGCAGGCACGGGCTGGGGGTCAGCAGCCTAGCAACGAAAGTCGGTCACCCCGCATGACGCACTTCACTCATCAGGGCCAACAAGTTCTGTTCAGAATCTCGGAAGAAGGTCATCCAGAGGTCGTGATCGGGCATCTTGGCAACGACGTGGGGCTCAGCTTCGAACCAAACCCCCTGGTCTCGCAGTTGCTGGTGAGCGCCCCGGATGTCGGGCACGGCAAAGTAGAGAATGGAACTGGGATGGTCAAACTCGGGTTTCTCGGCAACGGTCACCATCAGGCGTACGCCGCCGCAATCGAAGAAGGCCAGCTTGCCGCCACGAAACAAGAGAGGCAGGCCGAGCCGACTCTGGTAAAAGGCAGCAGCCCGGTCGATGTCGTGAGCGCGGATCGCGACTTGTCCCAGTCGGGTAATCCCGATGCCCACACCTGGCGAGTTCATGGTCGTGTCTCCCTTCGGTTCATTTAGTTAGCATAGCTAACAATATTTCATGAGCAAAAGCAAGCCCAAAAGTGCGCCGAGCGAACAGGCCGAGCGGGTGGCCGAGCGGCTGCATGCGACAGCCATTCACCTGCTCCGCCGAGTGCGGCGCAGGGATACGGCCAGCCGCGCGGGTCCGGCTCAGCTCTCGGCCTTATCGGTGCTTGTGTTTGGCGGCCCGGTGACGCTCGGGCAATTGGCGGCGGCAGAGCAGGTCAAGGCACCCACCATGACCCGGATCGTGGCCGGACTGCGGCGAAGTGGATGGGTGCGACTCATTCCTGATCCCGCCGACGCGCGCCGCGTGCAGGTCTACCCGACTCCCTCCGGCGTGGGTGTGTTAGAGCAGGCCCGCAAACGAAGAATCGGCTATCTGGCGCGTGGGTTGGCCAGGCTGAAGGCAAAACAGCTGGCTGTGGTCGGTGAAGCTGTCGAGGTCCTGGACGATGCCATGATGGGCTGGGAATAGGTGGTGAGCCGGCCAGGCAGGGGAGAGCTCCGAGGAGAATGCCGTACAATGAAGGTGAACTCGGGCAAAGGCCGATACCAATTCTCTCGTCCAAGCGGAAGCTAACCTTGCGATTCCGGATTGACGGATGGACATGACGTGGGTCACCCCCCGGCTTGCGGTCGGCGGCGGAATTTGGACAGCCCAGAACATGGCAGACGTGGCACGCGCCGGCGTGACCCACATTCTGGACATGCAGGTTGAGTTTGACGACACGGCCTTGGCGGAACCGTACGGCATCGCCGTACTCTGGAACCCGATCGACGACGATTTTCAGCCGAAGCCGGCGCAGATTTTTGAGAACGGTGTAGCCTTCGCGCGGCAGGCATTGGATGAAGAGGGCAAGCTATTCGTCCACTGTGCCGCCGGCGTGCACCGTGCCCCCATGATGACCCTCGCCATCCTTGGCTCCCTGGGTTGGAATGTGGACGAGGCCATGGGATTGATCGAGGGCAGACGGCCGGTGGTGGATTTTGCCGACGTCTACGTCAATAGCGTGAAGCGCTACTTACGCCAGCAGGCGAGGGTGGAGCGCTAAAGAGAGCCTCCCTGGAGGGGCGGTGGCCGCCCGGCTATCCAATCTCTTCGCTCCAGTTCTCGAGCGTCTTCTTCACTAACGCCATGAATTGGTCGGCCACCGCGCCATCGATGAGGCGATGATCATAGCCGAGCGTCAGGTGAACCAGGGAACGGATGGCGATTGAGTCATTGCCCTCGGCGTCGCTCACGACCAGGGGCATTTTGCTAATCCCGCCCACGCCGAGAATGGCGGAGTTTGGCTGATTGATGATGGGCAGCCCGAAGACGGCGCCAAACTGCCCGGGATTGGTGACCGTGAAGGTTGAGCCCTCGACCTCCTCGGGTTTCAGTTTCTTGCCGCGGGCGCGCTCCCCGAGATCGCTGATTCCGCGTTGCAGCCCCAAGAAATTGAGCTCGTCCGCATTCTTCAATACCGGCACAATTAAGCCCCAATCGAGAGCCACAGCGATGCCCAGGTTAACGTGCCGGTGATAGCGGATGTTTTCCCCTTCGACCGAGGCGTTGACGATGGGAAATGACTCCAGGGCGATGATGGCGGCGCGGACAAAGAACGGCATAAAGGTCAAGCGCGCGGCGTGGCGCTGTTCGAAAGCCGCCTTGGCTTTATGGCGCAGCTGCACAATGCGCGTCATATCCACCTCGAACATGCAGTGGACGTGAGCACTGGTACGGCGGGACTCGATCATGCGCTGGGCAATGATCTTGCGCATCTGGGTCATCGCCACTAGGTCGCCTGGAATCGTGGCGGAGGCAGGAGGCGCAGCCGGGCGAGGGATCGAAGCCGGCAAAGCGCTGCCCGGAGCAGCGGCCGTTTCTTGCCGCTCCAGAAAGGACAGGATATCTTGCTTGGTGATCCGACCACCGAGACCGGTGCCGGCGACCTCGGCCAGATCGACGTCGTGCTCGCGTGCGATCTTGCGAACCAGGGGCGAGGAGCGAGCGTGATCCTGCTGTTCGTGAACTTCGGGCGGCGGAACACTGGGCCGTGCCAGGGCTGGAGCCGGTGCCGATTCCGCCCTTGCGGGAGCCGCGGCGGCGGCCGGCGCTGGGGCGCGTGGGGTAGGGGCGGCTGGGGCGGAGGCTGCTTCGCCATCCCCGGCGATGGTCCCAACCACGGTATTTACCTGGACGGTGTTGCCTTCTTGAACCTTAATGTCCTGCAGCACGCCCGAAGCGGGGGCGGGAATCTCGGCATCCACCTTGTCGGTAGAGATCTCAAACAGGGGCTCGTCACGCTGCACTCTGTCCCCAGGCTTCTTCAACCACTTGGTGATCGTCCCCTCAACGATGGATTCGCCCATCTGGGGCATCACGATATCGACCGCCATATTTTCCCTTCCACCCGGCCGCGGTCTCATGCCGGCAGGCCGGGCGCAATTTTTTATTCATTATAGCGAACCTCGAACCAGCGCGATCCGCGCCTAATCTTTCGCCTTGCTCGGGTGTTCCTCTTCCCCCGGCGGCAGCGGACCCACTCCAAACGCGTTCTTCCAATACTCCTGCACCTTAGGGGGCAATTTCTCCACCCGGGACAGAAACTGAACGACCTTCCAGATGTCCTGATCGCTCAAGGCATGCCTCCAGGACGGCATCCCGGTGTAGCGCGCGCCGGTGCTGACCACGTAATAAATGTGCCACTCGGGATCGTCCAGAGGATCGAGAATGAGCTGCGGAGCCGGGGGATAATACGATTTCTCAAGCGGGCTCGGCTTGTTGTCGAGGGTGCCGTGACAAAGAGCGCAGTTCATGGTGTAGATCTTCATGCCATCGATCAGATTGTCATCGGTGGGGAGGACGGGGCTGTCGATGCGCTGCGCATGGCGGTCGACCGAGGCATCGAGCGCACCCATCAGGATGTGCCGCTCCCAGCTGGGCGGAGTCGCGTCCGCTCTGGTGGCAAGCAAACCAAAGTTGGTCACCGCCAGCCCAACCAGCACCATCGCTACCAGGGTGACCACAACCCCGAGAATGAAATTGCGCATAGTTTTCTCCCTTAAGGCGGCTTCTGCCCACGGCATCAATCGTCGCCGTAGCGTGCCCCTAGGGGGGCAGCGAGCCGCGCGCTAAAACCACACTCGAACTGCGATGGCCAGAGTATCTTCGGTGTTTCCCCGCTCAGCTGCCGGAAGGGTCCGAAGAATTGTAACTAATATGCGTGGAGGCGGCGGGCCTCTCGGATCACGTCGCTGACTTTGGGCAGGAAGAACTCCTCCTGGGGAGGAGAAAAGGGAACGGGAGAATCCTGGGCAGTGATGCGCACCACCGGACCGTCCAGCTCGTCGAATACCTCTTCATCGATGACCGCCGCAATCTCGCCGGCGATTCCGCCGGTGCGAACATCCTCATGCAGTACGATCACTTTGTTCGTCTTGCGCACGGTTTGTGCGATCGCCTCGCGGTCCAGGGGCGAAAGGGTACGCAAGTCGAGCACTTCCAGATCCATTCCCTCCCGGCTCAAAACATCGGCGGCTTCGAGCGCCACATGCACCATGGCCGCATAGGTGATGACGCTCAGATCGTTCCCGGGGCGCACCACGTTCGCCTTCCCGAGCGGCACAACGTAGTCCTCCGCGGGCACTTCTTCCTTAATTCGCCGATAGAGATACTTGTGTTCGAAGAAGATGACCGGATTATTATCGCGAATCGAAGCCTTGATGAGGCCTTTGGCGTCGTAGGCACCGGCGGGACACACCACCTTGAGTCCGGGCGCGTGCACAAACCACATCTCCGGATTCTGGGAATGAAACGGACCTCCATGCACATTTCCTCCGCTCGGCCCACGGATGACGAGAGGCGCAGGGGCCCCCCAACGATAATGCGCCTTGGCCACCATGTTCACGATCTGGTTGAAGGCGCATCCGATGAAGTCCATGAACTGAAACTCGGCCACCGGACGCAGGCCGGTGAGAGAGGCGCCGAACGCCGCTCCCACGATGGCCGACTCGGCTATCGGCATGTCAATCACGCGCTCGGGTCCGAAACGGTCGAGAAAGCCATCGGTCACTTTGAAAGCGCCGCCGTAGATGCCGATATCCTCGCCCAGGCAGAAGACCGTCGGATCCCGCTCCATTTCCTCCCAGATTCCTTGGCGGATCGCTTCGAGATAAGTGAGTTGGGGCATCGCTCGACCCGACTTTACGCGCTTCAGGCAACTGCACGTCTCGCTCTCTGTCTTCTTGGCAGCCAGCGAACGGACCGCCCACGCGACCCGGCAAACTCTTGCCCATCATGTCCGCGCGTGTCGGCCAAAGAATCATAGTACACCGAGGCAGGAAGGAGGGTTGGCCGACCTTACGAAAGCAGCGGATTCGCGTCGGTCTTAGAGGCAGGAGATCCGCACATACTGGCAATTTGGGGCGTAGTGACGTTTTCCCACTGCACACCGCCAAAATTCAGCTGAGATCGTTCGACAATTTCGTCTCGCATAAAGCGCGAGTCGGCGCGAGCGTCTTCGGCAGGCTCTCGCCGTAACGGCATCTTGGATTCTGCCAGCTACTCGATCGGTCATTGCACGGCCAAGGTGAGGCCGGTAGCAGGGGTCAAAGTTTGAGCGGGGAACGTTCCTGTCTGCCGAATTCTCGCCTTCGGGAAACTCTGTCAAACTCGAAACCGAAGCGTGGGAAATCAGAGCACTCCATGGTTCATCGACGAGCCGTACATACGCCGCTATTTCAAATGTAGGGTCGCAGATGTTTGGGAGAGCCCGGATGATTGCTTGGCCGTGGTTTTGGTCATGCCGTACTTCGGCCGGATGCTGTGGCAACCATCGCTACAGTACAAGCCGCCGGCGGCGGATTCGGGTTGTGGCATCGGCGAATTCACGGCGAACTCCCGATCGGCCTCGAGTTCCCGCTCCACTCCGTCGATCAAATCTTGGTTTTGCCGCGCGTTGAGCCATTTCTTCTCGAGGAGATAGGCTTCGAATCGCGCAATCGGATCGCGCTTGCGCCAATACTCCACCAGCGAGCGCGGAACATAGTCGGCGGCATCGTGAATGGCATGGCCTTTCATGCGCATCATCTTGGCCTCAATCAAAGTCGGGCCTTCGCCACGGCGGGCGCGCTCGCAAGCCTCATGCGCCGCGTCATAAACCTGGCAAGCATCCGTGCCATCGACGATCACACCGGGAATCCCATAGGCGATCGCCCGCTCCGCCAGATCCTTGACCAGAAATTGCATGTCCGCAGGCGTCGAATATCCCCAAAGATTGTTCTCCACGAAAAGCACCAGGCCCAACCTCTGCACCGCGGCGAAGTTCAGGCCTTCGTAGGTAACTCCGGTCGATTGTCCTCCGTCGCCGATGTAGGTCATGACGGCGATCGTGCGCCCTTGCAAGCGCGCGCCCAGCGCCACACCCGCCAGCACAGGAATTAAATCTCCCAAGGTCGAGATAGGGGCGACCACATTGCGTTGTTGAATGTCTCCAAAATGGGAGGAAGCATCGCGCCCCCGGGTGGGGGAGCCGGCCTTGGCCATGTACTGCATCATAATGTCGCGCGCAGAAAATCCGCGAACCAGCAGCGATCCCTGATTGCGGATCATCGGTCCTAACCATTCCTCGGGTTTCAAGGCGTATGCCGAGGCGCAAGAACAAGCTTCCTGCCCCAATCCGAAATACACCCCGCCCACGACTTTGCCCTGCTTGTACAAGTTCTCAAGCGCTGTCTCCATCTTGCGATTCAGCAGCATCCAGCGATAAATCTCGAGCGATTGTTTGGCGTCGAGATACTCGGAGTCCCGAATGGGAGGAACGGTTCCGCTGAGGTCGCCTTCTACTTCGTAGCGCACTTCCTCCCCGACTCGCACTTGGCGAACCGTGAAGGTTGGCTTCTCCAGACGATAGTCGACGATGGTGTAGGTGCGCTCGGAAGGGATTCGGGACCGGCGAACGAGAGAGCTTGCCCCTCGACCGTTCGCCTTCGCATCCATCGTTCGCTTGCGCGAAGAGTTGCGCTTGTTCTTCTTGGCCATCGATTTCAAGATCCGGCCTTTCTCAGAATGCTAACCTGCGCGGCCCGATTTAACCAAATGGAGGACATGACCGACAACTAAACTGAAAAAATGGGTCTTCCTCTGATGGAAGCAACCCAGTTCGGGAGGAACAAGTGACTATGTGCGCTGTCAATGAGATACCAGCAGGATGAGCAACTTAACGGGTTATGGGCGGAACGGACAACACACCTGGGGCAGCCGCCACAATCCGGAGCGAGGGAAAGAAAATAGGAGTCTCGGGCCCCGAGTTGGAGTAATCGGCAATCGAGCCTGGAATGACTGTCCCAGCAGGACAGCCGTGTCGGCCTGAGGGGTTGGGAAAACCGATCGGCCCTACGCCTGACGGCCAAAAACACCCGCCAAGCCCGCGGGTGAAAGTATGTCCGTCCAAGTTAACATGAAGAGCTAAGGTGTACTCGGAAGGTTCCCTGCACGGACAGACATACGTTTACTCACTCAAAGTTGTCCGGGTAGGCGAACAGAGAGAAATTTGCCTACCACAAACACTGATGTTTCCTTTTTGCGGACCAGCGTATAGTTCGCCAAAGGAGTGTAGCCATTTATGTCGAAGTTCGGTCGGTTCATTGCCGGCGCCAATCACCCATTGGAGACCTTCGAAGGCTATTACCGAAGGGAGCGAAAAGCCCCGGTCCTTTTAGGGCAGGGATGAAAGCGACCTCAGGTTGGCGTTCTTTGTTGTTCTATGTATCGCTTGAGAATGTCAAGGGGTGCTCCACCACAGGATGCCGCAAAGTAGGATGGAGACCATAGGACACCTTTCCAGTA
>Ga0187783_10004299_pt1 | contig 10552 bp, 5 predicted proteins | sample 1015_SJ02_MP02_2_FD_132471 | JGI IMG/M metagenome (GOLD analysis project Ga0187783, IMG submission 132471) | Tropical peat soil microbial communities from peatlands in Department of Meta, Colombia - 1015_SJ02_MP02_20_MG | ecosystem: Environmental > Terrestrial > Soil > Wetlands > Peat | place...
CCGCCGCCGGGTCGAGATGATCGCGACGTTCGTCAACCCCCCGGCCCGGCAAACGCGCATCGCCGCAGCATCGCTGGACCGGAGGCTCGACGCCTACCTCACCCGGTAACAAGAACAGCCCACAGGCAAGCCCGTCCGCCAGGAGTATCAGCGGCGCCAGAACTGGAACCTATGCGCGCAGCTGCGCGCATAGAGCGACCCGAACGTCAGCAGCAAATACTCGGCGATTTGCGCGCTAAGGCCCAGTCAGTTCTCGTCGCGATATGTAATCGGTTTTGCTCGAAGCGGCACGGCCGTTGCCGCCTGATCGGATTTACGGCGGATGCTAATGCGCCGCCCCTGGCCAGGTCGGCTGGCATGTCAGTGTGAGCTGGCGGGCGCGTGGCGGGCGCTCGCCGCGGCCTTGGCGATCACCGCGATGTCTGCGGGCCGGACCCGGCAGCACCCGCCTGCGATTCCCGCGCCCGCCGCTATCCATTGCCGCGGCTGCCCGGCACAGTACCGGGACTGCCCTGTCCAGGCACGCCGACCGGCGTCCCAGTCCTCGCCGCTGTTGGGATACACGATCACCGGCCTGCCCGTCACCTGCAGGGCGACGGCGATGGCCGCCGGGACGTCAGCCGGCGCGCAGCAGTTGACCCCCACCGCCACGACTTCCGGCACTCCGGCGGCGACCGCGAACGCCTCGGCCAGCGGCTGCCCGGCGCGGGTACGCTCGCCGGCGATGCTGTAGCTCAGCCAGGCCGGGATTCCCAGCCCCGAGATCGCGGCCATCAGCGCTTCAGCCTCGTCGATATCGGGCACCGTCTCCAGCGCGAGCACGTCCGGGCCAGCCTCGGCCAGCACCTCCAGCCGCGGCCGGTGCCACGACGCCAGTTCCCGCACGCTGAGCCCGTAACGCCCCCGGTACTCCGATCCGTCCGCTAGTGCCGCGCCGTACGGCCCGGCCGAGGCCGCCACCCACCGCGCCTGCCCGTCTGCGGCCATCGTGTCGCGCGCGGCCCGCGCCAGATCGATGCTGCGCCGCATCAGCCCGGCCGCGTCGCGGCGGCCAAGGCCCCGGCGCGCGAACCCCTCGAACGAGGCCTGATAGCTCGCCGATGTCGCGATCATGGCCCCCGCCCGGAAGAACGCCAGGTGTGCGTCGCTTATCTGGTCAGGCGCGTCCATCAGCAAGCGCGCCGACCACAGCGGGTCGGACAAGTCGGCGCCCCGCGCCTCGAGCTCGGTCGCCAGGCCGCCATCGGCCACCAGCACGCCATCATCAGGCACAACGAAGCTCATCAGGTCACTGTACGGCGATCCCGCGGGACGGCCCGGCCCTGGCCAGCGCCCCGGGCCGCACGGCGGCGGGACGGCGCTGGCACGGCAGGCCACGACAGCGAGACGCCGCAAGGTAAATGGCGTCCGTAACCGCGCACCCCTAGTGTCCTGAGTCGATAATCCGTTGGCAGTAGTCTGCGAGGGTTTCGAGGATGTCATCCGCGGACTTTGTCCAGACGAACGGCCTGGGATCCTTGTTCCATTCGTTGATCCACTTGCGGATGTCGTTCTCGAGTTCGGTGACGCTGCGGTGTGCTGACCGGCGGAGTTTCCGGTTGGTCAGCTCGGCGAACCAGCGCTCGACGAGGTTGAGCCACGACGAGCTGGTCGGCGTGAAGTGCAGGTGGAAGCGGGGATGCTTCAGCAGCCAGTGGTGGATCGCCGGGGTCTTGTGCGTGGCGTAGTTGTCCAGCACCAGGTGCAGGTCCAGGTTCTTGGGCACGGCGGCGTCGATGAGCTTGAGGAACCGGAGGAACTCCTGGTGCCGGTGACGGCGGTAGTGCTGGGCGATCACCGAGCCGCTGGCGACGTCGTAGGCGGCGAACAGGCTGGTGGTGCCGTGCCGCACGTAGTCATGGGTCATCCGGGCCGGGGTGGTGGGCAGGACCGGCAGGCACGGCGCCGTCCGGTCCAGGGCCTGGATCTGCGACTTCTCATCGACCGCCAGGACCAGCGCGTGCTCGGGCGGGTTCATGTACAAGCCCACGACGTCGCGGACCTTGGCGATGAACTCCGGGTCTGTGCTCAGCTTCCACGTCTCCACGACGTGCGGCTTGAGACCGAAGGCACGCCAGATCCGCGAGACCGACGACTGCGACAGGCCACTCTGGCCTGCCATCGACCTGGTCGTCCAGTGCGTGTCCTGGCCGGGGCCCTTCTCCGTCAGCACCCGGGTGACTACGACCTCAACTTGCTCGTCGGTGATCGTGCGGGGCGCACCGGGCCGGGCCGCGTCCGCCAGGGCGCCCATCCCGCCGTCCATGAACCGGACCCGCCACTTGCGGACCATCTCCCGCGATACTCCGGTGCGGGCGGCGACCGCTGTCAGCGGCGCGACCCCGCCCTCCTCTGCGCAGGCCAGCACGATCCGCGCCCGCTGAGCCAGCGACTGCGACGCCGTCCGCTTGCGGGCCAGCGCCTCCAGCGCGTCCCTGTCCGGATCGGTCAGGACCAGCGGGGCAAGCTTCGGACTCGGCATTCCCCAAGTCTACTAGCTGCAACAATATTTCTGACTCAAGACACTAGCGAATCACCTGCCGTCACAACAGGCAGAAGCAACTAACGGCGCGTGAACCGCCTTACCTGCATCCGCCGGTGACCGCAAGGGGCTTGTACGGTCGTGGTTCGGTGTCCGGGGGCGTGCTGAGTCTGCTCCCTGTCCCTGATGGCTGCCGGGTTCTGCGAGCGGGCGGGCGGGTCAAGGGGCGCGCAGCGCCCGCGCAGCGGCGCCGCAGGCGCCCTTGACGCGACCGCCCGGGAGCGGATCATTGCCGGGCGGCGGGGGCAGGGAGGCCCTGGCAGTGGGCGCGGGATATGTGGTGTCGGCGGTTCGGGCGGTGGCCTTTCTATGCGGGTGATCAGCCGTGTCGGCCGGGGGCGGAGGGCCGGGAGCAGCCAGCCTTACCTAGGTCCGCGGGGCGTGAGCGCTGCCCCGGCGACATGATGATTGATTGGGTGTCCCCGCCCTGCGGGGATGCGGCCGCTCAGTCTAATCAGGCCGTCCGCTTGGCCTGTTGAGGCCAGCAGCGGCTGACAGCGGCTCGTCGGGAGCTGGCCGCGGTGGTCCCCATCGGGTGAACGAGGCTGCGTACGTGGCCCGGCCGGGGCCGGCGTGGTCATGGGCTGGTCACCATGGCAAGGGGAGGTGTTAGGCGGCGGCGAGCGCGTCGTCGCCGAGCTCGTCCAGGATGTGGCAGGCCTGCCGGAGGATCTTGCGGGCCTCGGACAGCGCGGCCCGCTTGCCGTTGCAGCGGTCCTTCACCTGGGCGTAGTAGCCGTGGTCGGGGGCCGAGGTCCGGGCGTGGGTCTTGCCGGCCTCGTAGACCGCCCAGCGCAGCACCGGCGGTCCCTGCCGGGACAGCTTGCCGGGCGGGCCATTGCGGTCCGAGGACCAGACGGTGACGTCCAGCCCGGCGAACCGGACCGCCTTGCGGGCGGAGGAGAACCGGCCCGCTCCGCCCAGCCAGCAGGTCAGTGCCAGCGCGGTGACTGGCCCGACCCCGTACAGCCGCGCGGCCAGCACCTTGGCGCCGGCCAGGTGCCGGGCCGCGGCCAGTAGCTGGTGCCGGACCACGTGCATGCGGGCCTCCAGCGCGCCGGTCATCTCCAGCGCGGTGGCGACCTGCAGCTGCCCGGCCGGGGACAGGCAGCCGGCCGCAGCCTGCAGCGCGGCCAGGCCCTGCCCGGTGCGCAGCGCGCCCTCGCCCAGGGCCGGGGCGCCGTGGTGGAACAACACCGCATGGATGCGCTGCACCCAGGCGGTGTGCTCGCGGCGCAGGTCGTGATACAGCTCGAGCAGGGCCCGGCATTCCAGGATGCGGCCGGGCGGGATCCAGCACTCCGGCAGCCGGCCCTCGGCCAGCAGCATCCGCAGGTGCCGGCAGTCGGTCCGATCGGTCTTGGCATGCCGCTTACGGCCGCGGGCAAACGCGGTGTCGGCCGGCTCGGCCAGATGCACCGTGATCCCGGTCGCGGCCAGCTCCTCGGCGACATACCGCCATCCGGTGCGCCCCTCGACCGCGAAGGCGACATCATCGCGGCCGCGGAACCGGGCCAGCCAGGCCCGCAGGTGCACCCGGTCGGCCGGGCTGATCTGGCCGCGCCGCACTTCCCCGGTCACGGTATCGAGATAGTCGAAGGTGATCTGCTTCCGGTGAATATCCAGCCCGCCTACGATGGGCATCGGGACCTCCTCAAGCTCCGGAAGGGGCGCACACCCCTCCCATGCGAATTGCCTACGCGGTCCATCCTGACCCGCGCCTGAGCTGGGGAGGTCTCCCGGCACCCGGCCACGACCTCAAGCTCAGCCCCAGCCCGATGCATGTCATCTAATTGGTATCGCAATGAGCGAGAAGCTCTCGGCCGAATTCTCGGTCCATAAGGATCATTCGGGCATGCCCGGCTGACCACGATCGCCACTTGCGGCCGTAACGGCCTGGCCCGGGGCTGAGGGTCTGTCCGGCCGGGCGGCGTCAAGTTCTGTGTGCCGGTGCCGGGGGGGGCCAGCGTCAGGTCGGCCCGGTCCAGCAGCGGCTGGCAGCGCAGGGTACGGGCGATGTCGCGCGCTTCGCTGATGGCTGTCTCGGCGACCTGGGTGTGACCTAGGCGCAGGAGCTGCCCGGCGTAGTCGAGCAGGCCGTGGGCGAGGTGGTAGGGGGTGCTCAGCTCCCGCAGGCTGCTGACCGCGGCGGCGAAGGCGGCCGGGTCGCCGTCGCTAGCTGCAAGACGGGCGCGGGCCAGGTCGCGTTCGGCGCGCAGCATCGGGGCCAGGCGGCCGGGCTGGCGGGCCTGTTCCGCGGGTCTTCCGTCCGGAATACTCGGCCAGGTGAGCAAGACAACAATTACCCGCCTGTCCCGTAAGGCCAGCACCGATCGGGCCGCGCTGGATCGTCTGCTCGATACCGTGCACATCGGGCACTTCGCGATCGCCGCCGACGACGGCCATCCAGTGGTGCTGCCCACTGCGGTGGTGCGCGATGGCGACCGGGTGCTCGCGCACGGATCGACTGGGTCGGGCTGGCTGCGGCGGCTGGCGGCTGGCGCGCCGACCTGCCTGGCCGTCACGGCCTTCGACGCCTTGGTGGTGGCCCGCTCGTCGTTCGAGTCGTCGATGCGCTTTCGCAGCGCGGTGCTGTTCGGGGCGTGCCAGGCGATCACCGAGCCGGACGCGAAGGGCCGCGCCCTGGACACGATCACCGACGCCCTCATCCCCGGGCGCAGCGCCGAGATCCGGGCATCGACGGCTAAGGAACTCGCCGCCGTGCTGGTGCTGGCGCTGCCCATCGAGGAGTGGTCGCTGAAGGTATCCGAGGGCTGGCCCGACGACCCGCCCGACGACGTAGCCGGCCCGGCCTGGGCCGGCGTGCTGCCCGTGGTGCAACGCTACGACCAGCCGCTGGCCGCGCCGGACCTGCGCGATGGCATACCGCTGCCTGCCTCGGTGCACCGCCTGCTGATCAGCTGATCGCGCCGCCCGCGGGAGCATGACCGGTCTGGGCTACCCGCTCAGGCAGCTCCGCCCACCAGCGGCAGCCACCAGCGGCGGACCTATCCTCAAGAGGCCCGAATCACACTCGGCGACCAAAGGGCGTACGCGATCCTCCCTGCCGTTATGGATGCTGTTGGCTGCTCGGTCGAGCAGCGGGTGGGGCTTGCAGATCAGGGCAATATGCGCGCATCCGTACCAGGGCGGATGCCGTTCATCCCGCGTTCCGATTCGGCGATAACTAGAGCCGGGATGCGAGAAGCCCTGCTGGATAAGGCCTCTTGCGTCGGTGACATGTCGCTGAACAGCGTTCGAGCAGGGGCCTCTAAATTCGAAAAACAGCAGCGACAAGAGGGTTCGTAGTGGTTCTTCGTCGGAGACATTGTTCAGGTCGCGTGTCCTTGACGCAGCCGAAAGCCCACAAATTGCCTGCGTCAGCTACGTGGTGGACACCCCGAGCACCGATGGAGTTATTCGGCGATCCGTTCGCGGTGACTCTCCGAAAGCTCGCCACGGTTGGTGACCGATGCTGGTCCGCGCCCGACGCGCGAGATCCGCCGATCTGCCCGGTGGTGCCAGTAGGCTTTACGGTTGTCCGTGGCATACTGAATGCGTCAATCTGTGCGCGGACTTCGGCGCACATCTTCGGGACAGGGCTCACGATATGCAGCAAAATCGCGAGCCGTTCGCAAGCTAACGGGTAAGAGTATCTCTACGCCGACCGTGGGCTGATGCGCCGGAACGGACGCTCCAACAGCACACGTCATCGGCTCGCCGGGCAAGGAGGATTATATGGCTGGTCAGGGAGATACTGCTGCCATTGGTTCCGGGTAATAGCCGGGCCTGCAGATGTGGCCGTGCAGACGCTGGCGGCAGCCCGAGTGGGGTCCGTATCCCACAGCAAGGTCCGGGTTGATGCCGAGTCGTTCAGGAAGGTGATCGCGGTCGCGGCAAGCAGCCCATCAGGGCCGATGGTCACGCTGGAAAATACAATTGTCGTAGATTCTCCGCCGACGACGGCCAGGGGCGTTGGATGGGTGGGGTCGGTGACGTTCCAAAGCCGCACGCTGTTATCTGACGAGGCCGTGGCCAGCGTATGCCCGTCCGGGCTGAAGACCATCCCAAGAACGGCACCAGAGTGGCCGTATAGGGGCGTGCCGACGGCCTTTGGGCGGCTCGCGTCGGTGACATTCCAGAGCCGCACGCTATCGTCGGCCGCACAGGTGACCAGGGTGCGCCCGACGGGGCTGAACGCCAATACAGCCGTGGTGCTGGCGAGGGTGGCGGGCAGCAGCCTGGGGTCCGCCGGGTCGGCAATATTCCACAGCCGGACGATGCCTACTGATGAGAGGTTGTTACTGACATAGGGTCCCGATACCGTCGCCAGTACGGAGCTGTCAGCGCTGAACGCCACGGCCGAGACATTTGTTTCCCACGCGCTAGGGGCAATGAACAGGTGGCCGATGGCAACCGGATCTGCGGGATCCGCGACATTCCACAACCCCACGGCACCGTCGTCTTGGCCGACCGCCAGCATGCGGCCATCGCGGCTGAAGGCCAGGACGGACAGGGTGGCGGTCGGCTCGGGGCTCCTGATGATAAAAACGTGGAGGGCAACGCTGAAGGTCCTGTTAAAGGTGATCAAAGCTACGCGCTCATTGTAGAGGATTGCGAGCGTCGTGTTGTGGTCGGGGTCAAACCATACATGCGGAATGCTATCAGTGATGGGGTGCAGGTGAATTGTGTTCATAAAGGTGGGATCGGTCAGATCGGCCGGAGCGATGCGCCATAGCTGGAGTGTGTTATCTGAGCCGACTGCTAGCACCGACCCGGCAGAATTAATGGCCATCATATTAATGTCGATGTCGTTTCCGGCAAGTTGGCCAGCTAGAAGCTTGCCGGTAGCATTTATCAGGCTGCCGTATGCCTCCGGCGTAGCGGCGAGTTTATACGCGGCGAGGCTGACCTGTGCGGCCAGGCCATAATTACTGCCATACAGCGCGTCTGCTTCTGTGGCGGCCGCGACCGAAACTGCGCGGTTTCGCTGGGCACTGGCCACGGCCGCGCTCGCCTGGGCGGATGCACGCTCTATAAGGCCAAAGGCAGCCGCCCCCGCGGAGATGATGGTGAGAGCGGCAAGGGCTATAACGGCCAAGCGGCGCAGTCGGGCCGTGCGCAGCTGCTCGTGCTGGGATGCGTCCAGGAATGCGCGTTCGTCGGCATTAAGGTCCTGGCCGTGATGCGCGGCCCAGTCCTTGGCCACGGCTAGGCGGGTTCCGCGGAACAGGCGACTGGAGTCGCGGCCAGTGTGCTGCCAGTCATGGGCCGCTTCGGTCAGGTCGTGGTGAATCCGCAGGCCCGCGCGGTCTTCGGTAAGCCATCGCCGTAGCCTCGGCCAGGCGGTCAAGAGGGTCTCATGGGTGATCTCGACTGTGTCCGCGTCGGCGGTGACCAGGCGGGCGTCGATCATATCGTCGAGTACTGTCCGGGTGAGAGCTACCTGTGCGGTGTTCGCTGCACCGGTGAGTTCGGTGCGGGCGACCCGTCGGCGGGTGTCCGCGGTGCCCTCTCCCAAGGTGACCAGCCGCAGCAGCATCCGCTTCAAGGTGTCCTGCCCGCTGTCGTCTAGCTTGCCGTACACGGTGTCCGCGGCCTGGGCGACGGCCTCGTCGATGCCTCCGGTGGCGCGGTATCCCGCCACCGTCAGCCGCCGGCCCTCCCTGTTCCGCCATGTCTGTTGTAGCGCGTAGCTCAATAGCGCAAGCCTGCCGGCTCCGTAATCGCCGCTGCCTGCAGGCGCCCCGCTGGCACGGGAATCTGCCGCCGGCTCGGCAGGCACCGGCTCCGGATGTGAATGGATGCCTAGGTCGGCGAGCAGGACCTCCACAAGGGCGGCGTCCACGACCAGGCCGGCGGTCGAGGCGGGCTTTTCGATGGCTTCACGCAGTCCCGCCTCGTCAATCGGACCTACTATCACCTGGCGAGCCTGCAGATGGGGTATCAGCTCGGGGTAAGCAGCAGCACTGGCATAGAAGTCGGCGCGTATCCCGATGACCACCACAGCCGGCGCTTCCCGCACATCCACGTGTGCGCGGGCAAGGCCCTGCCGAGTCATGTCGCGCGTGGCGGTGCCAGCCGCTGCGCACAGTGCGGTGATGAACATACGACGTTCTTGATCGTCGGCGCATTGAGTGAAGATTTCTTCGAACTGGTCGACGATTAGGATCAGCCGCGGCTCCGCAGCTGCCTGCTGTTCGGCAGCCAGCAGATCGCCGCCAGGATCTTCACCCTGCCGACGGGCGGCTTGCACGTCCGTCGGCGAGGTATAGCCTGGCGCGTTCTCCTGGCGCCTGGTATTGGCGAGCAGCGCCTGCCGGATCGCACTGGTGATCCTGGACGGGTCAGTGCGCAGATCCGCCTCCAGTGCTCCGGCTGGGATCCTGGCCAGAGACGCGACCCTGGTAGCCAGCTCCATCAGCGGATGCCGACCCGGTGTCATCAAATCCCGTGGCCATGCCTGAGATCCACGCGCAGGCAGAGCCCCGGCAGCGATCGCGGGCAGCAGCCCGGCGCCCAGCAATGACGACTTACCTGACCCAGACGGACCGAGCACCATCAGCAGGCCAGGCTGGGTTAGGAGCTCGCCGGCGCGGGCCACCAGCACGGCAGTGAGCTGCTGGCGGCCGAAGAACCGTTCGGCATCCTTCGGCCCGAACGCCGCCAGCCCGGGGTAGGGACAATCCGGGCTCACCGGGACATCGGCGGCGTCGAGCGCAGCAGCCCGCTCCTCATCCGTCGACGGCCCCGCAAGCACCGTACCCACGCCCGGGCTCGGGCGTTGGAACCCTGCGCGCGCTTCCTGCCGCAGCAGGGCCAGCTCCACCAGGAGCTGCTGCTGGTTGTCTGCGGTCTCACGGCTGGCGGCTGCCGCTTGCGCCACATCTTCGGCGACGACGGTGAGCTGCTGATTCACCTCAGCTAGCACCCAGCGGAACTCACTGAACTCCGAACCCAGTTCCCGCAACCCTCGAACGAGCACATCGCGCACTCCGGCGGCGGACTCCTCAACGGTGGCGGTCATTGCTGCCTGAACCGCATCCACACCACGCAGCACGTCGGCCACCTCGCCCCGCAGGGCAGCCGCTGCAGGCGTGCCCAACGATAGGCCCGCCTCGAGTTCTTCGGCCAGCGCATCGCGCAGTCCAGTCTGCCCTTGATCGGAGTGGCCGCGTGATCGCATCCGGTCCCAGGCCCGGATCACCGCCTCGCTCAGCAGCCCCCCGCCGGCGACACCGACCTGACTAAAAGCAGCCGCCAGTGCCGCAGTACCACCCGCTAGCGCTGCAGTACCACCACCAGCCGCGGCCAGCGGCAGCAATGGCCAGACCACCGGCACACACGCCGCGGCCGCCACCACAGCGGCGGCCGCGAGCGGCCGCACCCACCTTCGGCCCTCGCGACCATGCTGATCGGCCGAGGCCACTGAAGACCGCACCAACTCCTGGGCTTTACGCCGCAGATCCGCGGAAGCTGCGCCTTCCTGCCCGGACGATAGATGCACCGACGACATGAGTCCAACCCTCACGCGCTGCCCAGACCCTTCTGCGCGCTAATCCAACTTTACTCCTTTCATGCGGATTCGGTAATGCCACGTAGGCTTGGAGACCGCCCGTGACGAGCGTCGCCCGATCGCGGGCTGACCCATTCAGCACAGCTGGAACATTGCTCTCTACCAGTTTGAGGATCACCGCCAGTATCAGCCTCAGGCTGGATCACCAGTATTAGCCTCAGAATGGACCGCCCCATCGGACCAGTCGCTTGACAGTCGGCACCGAACGGTACCGAATGGATAATCTGCATCTGGACATCGGCATAGACAATATCGCTGCTGGGCACTCCGCTTCGGCGATCGGCATCCTGGAGTGGGCTTGCCTGACTCCACGCTGTGTGATCGGCTCTCGGATAGATGGTGGCGGGCAGTCCCGTTCTATATGCCGGCCGGAATTTGCGGCATGGCGCCGAGGA
>Ga0187783_10004300_pt1 | contig 10552 bp, 7 predicted proteins | sample 1015_SJ02_MP02_2_FD_132471 | JGI IMG/M metagenome (GOLD analysis project Ga0187783, IMG submission 132471) | Tropical peat soil microbial communities from peatlands in Department of Meta, Colombia - 1015_SJ02_MP02_20_MG | ecosystem: Environmental > Terrestrial > Soil > Wetlands > Peat | place...
CACTTCGCGGCTTCCATTGCCGCCGACCCGATGACGCCGTTAATGCCGGGCGCCGGTCCTCCACCGACTAAAATCGCCAGCATCTCACTCATGGATCGGACGTACACGATAGATCGCGCCGGCGTAGTCGTCGGCGACGAAGAGTGAGCCGCGCGGTCCGACGGCTACCCCCGTGGTGCGGCCGACGCGCGACATACAGCCCGTTTGAAAGCCTGTCATGAAGTTCGTCCATTGGACCGTTGGATTCGTCCAGTCCACGGGCTTCGCCGGCCGATCGCCGCTCATCGCCACGAAGACGACTCGCGGCGGTTGGGCGAGGCACCCGCTCTTCGTGTGCCACGATCCGTGAACGGCGACGAAGAGTCCTCCGCGGTAGGGCGCCGGAAACGCATACGCTCCACTTTGACGGGGTGGATAGAACGCCGCTCCGATGATCGTCGAGTAGGCGGGCAGCTCGACGAGCGGTTCGACAGTATCGGCGCACTGCGCACCGGCGACGTACGCGTGATGATTCTCTTCGCATTGCGGCCAGCCGTAGTCCGCGTCGCCCGCATGCGCGCTCAGATTGTCCAGGAATTCGTACGGGTGACCGAACGGCAAGTCATCCTGGCCGGCATCGCCGACCCAGACCGATCCGGTCGCAGGATTGACGGCGAGCGCGATTGCGTTGCGAATTCGCCGAGCTCGCTGGGTAAAGCCGGATCCATCGGGTTTCATGACGGAAACCGCAGCGCGGGTCGGATCGACTTCCGCACACGGCACGCCGCCGTCCATCGTAGCATTGCACGACGATCCGGCCGAGAGATAGACGAGCCCATTCGCGTATGCTACCGAAGTTGTTACGTGTACGTCTCCGTCGGTGCCGGGCGCGACAGCGCCGTTTCGCACGTCCGCGATTCGGCGAATTTGCGTCGCCTTGCGTTCTTTGCGATAGGCAATCGACCAAACGTGATGCATCGTGCCGACGAGAATTAGCGAGCGGTCAGCGGCAAAGGCAACACCGGCTGCGCGTTCATCGTCGAAGCTCGCGAAGACGACGGGAGCTCCGGCTCTACCGTCGGCGTCGGGAACGAGATAAACGTCGCGTCCTTCCGTGCCGATCACGAGATCGCCGTCCGGAAGAAAGGCAAGCTCGCGCGCGCCGGCAATGCTCGCGATCGCTTCGACCGAAAAACCTTTGGGAAGATGGAGCGCAACCGCGCTTGGCTGCGCGTCGAGCGCACTCGCGGCCGCGCTCACGATTACGATCGCGACGGCGGCGAAAGCGAGAAGCAGCCTGCTAGGCGCTTCGATAGGGAACCTTAGAGCGACGGCGGAGCTTGATCCGGCGGCGGGCCTTGACCCTGAGGTGCCCCTTGGTAGGGCGGCGGGCCTTGACCCTGAGGCGCCCCTTGGTAGGGCGCCGGTCCCTGCTCGGGCGGCCCTTGCTGGTATTGCTGATCCGGCGGGCGCTGATACTGCTGATCCGCCGGCCCCTGATAGCGTTGCTGCATTTGTGCGCGGCGCGCCCGCATCTGCTGGCGGTACTGGTTGCGCTGGTCGTCGTTGAGCTGGCTCATGAGCTGCCGGCGCAGTTCGCGATTGGCCTCGCGGTCGGGTGCGCTGCCTTGCGGATGCGCTTGCGAATATTGATGGATAATCGACTGAATGCGCTGCTGCTGATCGGGCGAAAGATTGAGGTTGCCGAGCTTCCTTGCCCACCGGTGCTGGAGCTGCCCCTCGCTGGGCATTGGCCGGCCATACGCCGGAGCCGCCGGAGGCTGCCCCTGTTGCGCGTGGGCACCGAGCGGCATCGCCAGAGCCACGGCAAACGCGCCCGCGGCCAAGAGGTTGATCTTCATGGCGTCCATCTTATCCGGTACGGCGCAAGAGCGCCTGAATGGGGGATTAGGACCGAGCAAGCGGCCGAATTGCCACCGCATCGATCGAATCGGCAACGTGCGCCTGAAAGCGTTTGAAGTTGTCGTAAAACAACTGTGAGAGTTTGCGTGCCTGCTCGTCGTATGCCGCCTTGTCGGCCCAAGCGTTACGTGGATTCAATACTTCGCTCGGCACGTCTGGAACATTTCTCGGAATCATCAAACCAAAGAAGCGTTCGCGCTCGTAATCGTTAGGAATGCGTCCTTCGATCGCGGCGTTGACCATCGCGCGCGTATGCGCGATCGACATGCGATGCCCGACGCCGTAGGCCCCTCCAGTCCAGCCGGTGTTCACAAGCCAGCATTGGACGGCGTGCTCGTCGATTTTACGGCCGAGGAGGCGAGCATAGACGGTCGGATGATGCACCATGAACGGCGCGCCAAAACAGGTGGAAAACGTCGCTTGCGGTTCGGTAACGCCGCGTTCGGTTCCAGCGACTTTGGCGGTGTAACCGGAGAGGAAATGGTACATCGCCTGCTCGCGCGAGAGCCTCGCGATCGGAGGCAGCACGCCGAAGGCATCTGCCGTCAGCATGATGATGGTTTTGGGATGTCCCGCCTGACTTGTCGGTACGATGTTCGGAATGAATCCCAGCGGATACGCGGCTCGCGTGTTTTCGGTTTTTTCCTCGGAGTCGACGTCGAGCGCGCGCGTCTGCGGATCGAAGGCGACGTTTTCGAGGACGGTGGAAAAGCGATGGGTCGCGGCCCAAATCTCGGGCTCCGCCTTTGCCGAAAGGTGGATCACTTTAGCGTAACAACCGCCTTCGAAGTTGAAGACGCCGTCGGCCGACCAGCCGTGTTCGTCATCGCCGATCAGCGGCCGGCGCGAGTCCGACGAGAGCGTGGTCTTGCCGGTGCCGGAAAGGCCGAACAGGATCGCCACGTCACCGCTGCGTCCGACGTTTGCGGAGCAATGCATCGGCAGCGTGTCGCGCAACGGCAAGAGATAGTTCATCACCGTAAAGACCGACTTCTTGATCTCGCCGGCGTAGCGCGTACCGCCGATAAGAATGATGCGGCGGCCGAGATTTACTAAGATGAACGTGCCGGTGCGCGTACCGTCGCGCACCGGATCGGCCGCAAAGAGCGCGGCATCGACGACCGTGAGCTCGGGGACGAAGTCGGGTTCGGGACGGTCGGGCGTAATGAACAGATGGCGCGCGAAAAGGCTTTGCCACGCGAGCTCGGTGTAGACGCGCAGCGGGACGCGGTAACGCTCGTCGGCGCCGACGTAGCAGTCGAGCGAATACGCCTCGCGCTCCGAAAGATAGGCCGTGACGCGATCCCACAGGGCGTCAAAGCGCGCCGGCTCGATCGCCTGATTGCTCTCGCTCCAATCGATGTGCTGCTCGCTCGACGGTTCTCGCACGAAAAACTTGTCTTTGGGCGAGCGGCCGGTATGTGGTCGCGTGTCGACGATGAGCTGTCCGTCGGCTCCGAGCACGCCTTCGCCGCGCCTCAGCGCATGCTCGACCAGCTCCGGGCCGCTCAGATTCTCCCACAGCTTGACGACCTTGAGTTTTTCCGGAAGCGAAAGAATGAGATTGCCCCCTTTCGACGAGTGCTTGGCATGCTTTCCCGCGCCCGGACGCACCCGCCTGCAGGCCGCCTTGGCGCGCGGTCCAATGCAAGGCGAATGCGCTGGAGATTATTATTGCCGGTACTGCCGGGCGTTGCAGCGATCGTGTTGACCGCGTCGGCGCGCAGCGGCGCCGCCTTGCCGTTTCACTTTGGGTTCTTTTCAACGGGGCCTTTGGACGCAATCACCGACGTTGGCGGGGTGCGCGTAGCAAATCTCACGAAGATCGAGGGTGCCGACATCCGAACCGGAGCAACCGCGGTTCTTCCGAATGAGGATCCTTGGGATCACAAGGTTTCGGCCGCTTTCTTTGCCTTTAACGGCAACGGCGAGATGACCGGCACGCATTGGATTGAGGAATCCGGTTATCTCGAAGAGCCGGTCGTCCTCACCGATACGCTCGACGTCGGAAGGGCGGCCGACGGCGTCATCAGTTGGGTCATCGAACATCATCCGGCGGTGGGCCGAGGAGACGATGTTCCGCTGCCGGTTGTCGCCGAGTGCGATGACGCATTTCTCAACGACATTCAAGCGCGGGCGGTCACGCCGGCCGACGTCGTCCGCTTGCTGGATTCCGCCTCGTCCGGCGATTTCGCTCGCGGCAGCGTCGGAGCGGGTACGGGGATGAACGCCTTCGGGTTTCGCGCCGGGATCGGATCGGCGTCTCGCGTCCTTCCGCGCGACGTCGGCGGTTATCGCGTCGGCGTTCTCGTCAACGATAATACCGGAAGCAGCCGGCGACAGCTCACGATCGTCGGAGTTCCCGTAGGCCGGCAGCTGCAAAATGAATACCGCCCGAAATTTCCGCCGAAGCTTTCACTGAAAGGCCGTCTCGCGAACGGCAGCATCATCGTCGTCGTCGCCACCGATGCACCACTAGACAGCCGGCAGCTGCGTGCCGTCGCGCTACGCGCCGCGATGGGGATGGCGCGAACCGGGCTTACGTCGTCGGTGGGCAGCGGCGACCTCATTCTCGCATTCTCTACGTCGCGCGTTTTCGAGCGCATCGGCAACTTCACGGTAGCGGCGCCTACGCAACCGATTCTCGAGGACGACGATGCCTTGGATGCGCTCTACGCCGCGACCGCTGAAGCGACGCAGGCGGCAATCTACGACGCGCTCTTCGAGGCCAAGACGATGACCGGTCGCAACGGCGTCACGGTCTACGCGTTACCCGCCGATCGCGTTTTGGAGATGCTGAGGGAGGCACACGCGATATGAGCTAGGGACGCACGCTGACCATCCACTGAACTCCAAAACGGTCGGTTAGCGAGCCAAACTTCCCGCCCCAAAACACATCTTGTAACGGCATCGTCACCTGTCCACCCGCTGCCAGCGCGTTGAAGACCCGCTCGCCCTCCGCCGCGTCGCCGGTAGCTAGTGAGAGCGCGATATCATCATCGCCATCCCGCGGTGCCGCCGGTCTTCCGTCGGATGCCATGAATTTTACGTCGCCTGCGACGAAGCTCGCATGCATGACTTTGTCTTTGTAATCGGAACCGACCTGCGACTCCATCGGGGAGCCGGCAAAACGATTGAGGCCGACGATTTCTCCCCGCAGGCATTCTTTGTAAAAATTCAGCGCCTCTTCACAGCGGCCGTGAAAGAAGAGGTACGGTTCGAGTTCCATACGGCGGCGGCTCCCCTTAGCAGATGCGACAGGTTCGTGCGCGTCGGTTAGGGTAAACGTGGGCGTGTCCTCCTTCGTCCACCTCCACGTTCACTCGGAGTACTCCTTGCTCGACGGTGCCTGCCGAATCGATCGGCTCTGCCGGCGCGCAGCCGAGGTAGGTGCGACGGCGATCGCACTGACCGATCACGGCGTGATGTACGGTGCGATGGAGTTTTACTACACAGCGCGGGCGCTGGGCTTAACGCCCATCTTAGGTTGCGAGGCCTACTTAGCTCCGCGCGGGCGTTTCGACCGAACCGTGCGCGAGGAGGCGCACGTGACGCTGCTGGCGGCGGACTTGATTGGCTATCGCAACCTGATGGCGCTCGTCTCGAAAGGCTTCCTCGAAGGCTACTATTACAAGCCGCGGATCGATCTCGAATTGCTTGCCAAGCATAACGACGGGCTCATCGCCCTATCGGGCTGCATGTCGGGCCTGCTGGCGGCGCCGTTACTGGGCGGCGATTATGCGACCGCGCTGCGCAACGCGAAGACCTACCTCGAAATCTTCGGCGATCGCTTTTACATCGAGGTCATGCGCCACGGCATGCCGGAGCAGGATGCCATCAATGACGGCCTCGCTCGCATCGGACGCGAGCTCGGCGTCCCGCTGGTTGCGACGAACGACTCGCACTACTTGGAACAGAAGGATGCGGCGGCACACGACGTGCTGCTCTGCATCGGTACGGGCAAGACGGTCTCCGACGAAAACCGCATGCGCTTTTACTCCGATCAATTCTACGTCAAGAGACCCGAAGAAATGCGCGACCTCTGGGCCGATCTTCCGGAGGCCTACGAGAACACCGCCCGCATCGCCGAACGCGTGGACATTCGCATCCCGGAGAAGGTCTTTCAGCTGCCGCAGTATCCCGTGCCGCGAGAGCCCGGATTGCCCGAGCGAAGCGACGCGGAATATCTGCGAGAGCTGTGCGAGCAAGGCCTGCGCGAACGGTACGGCGATCGAGTCGCAACCGATGACGCGCTGCGCTCGCGACTCGAGTACGAGCTTGAAACGATCACGAAGATGGGATTCTCGTCGTACTTCCTGATCGTCTGGGATTTCATCAAGTACGCGCGCGAGCGCGGGATTCCGGTCGGTCCCGGGCGGGGTTCGGCGGTTGGATCGCTCGTTGCCTACTCGCTGCGGATCACCGATCTCGATCCGCTCCGCTTCAACCTGCTGTTCGAGCGGTTTCTCAATCCGGAGCGCATATCGATGCCCGACATCGACACCGACTTCTGCGTCGAACGCCGCGACGAAGTGATCGCGTACGTTACCGAAAAATACGGGAAAGACCGCGTCGCGCAGATCGTGACCTTTGGAACGATGGCGGCACGCGCGGCGATTCGCGACGCCGGACGGGCGCTCGGAGTGCCGCTTCCCGACGTCGACCGCATCGCCAAACTGGTCCCGTCGGGGCCCGGCGGATTTACGATCTCGGAGGCCGTCGAGCGGATCGCCGAACTGAAGTCGCTCTACGCGACGCAGCCCGGCATGCGCAAGTTGCTCGACACGGCCAAAGAGATCGAGGGACTCGCTCGCAACGCCGGGACCCACGCCGCCGGGGTCGTCATCTCGGCGGGACCGCTTATGGAGTACACGCCGCTGGTTCGCTTCGGCGACGGCGGCCTCAACACGCAGTACGACATGGAATCGATCGAGCGGATCGGGCTGCTGAAGATGGACTTCTTGGGACTTCGCAATCTAACCGTCATGGAGAACGCGGTGCAGGAGATCCGCCGCACGCGCGAGCCTGCGTTCGAGCTTTCGCGGATCCCGCTTGACGATGCGCAGACCTACGAGATGCTCGCACACGGCGATACGGTTGGGGTCTTTCAGCTTGAATCCGAAGGGATGAAGCGCGTTTGCGCCGAGCTGCAGCCGACCGGCTTCGACGACATCATCGCGTTGGTCGCACTTTTCCGGCCCGGACCGATGGAGTGGATTCCGCAGTTCATCGCCGGAAAGCACGGCCGGTTGAAGCCGCAGTATCTGCATCCTAAACTCGAGCCCATCCTAGCGGAAACCTACGGAATTCCGGTCTACCAAGAACAAGTCATGCAAATGGCGCGCGAGATCGCGGGCTTTACGCTGACTGAAGTCGACGAGCTGCGCAAGGTCATCTCGAAGAAACAAAAAGAGAAAATACCATTCTACCAGGAGAGGTTCGTCTCGGGCGCGGCGGCAACGTCGGGAATCGGTCGCGCGCTCGGGGAGCGCCTTTTTCATCACATCGAGCCGTTCGCGGGGTATGCGTTCAATAAGGCTCACGCCGCCGCGTATGCCTGGATCGCCTACCAAACGGCTTATCTCAAAGCCAATCATCCGCTCCAGTACTTTTCCGCCCTGATGACGTCGGTAAAAGACAAGACGGAAAAGCTCGTCGAATATATCGACGAGGCGAAAAAGATCGGCATCGAGGTATTGCCGCCGGACGTGAACGAGTCCCTGGTCGATTTCGCGGTCGTCGGAGACGCGGTCCGTTTCGGATTAGCGGCCGTCAAGGGCGTTGGCGAAGCCGCGGTACGGAACCTCATCGATACGCGCGAGCGAGGCGGCCGTTTCAGTGATCTCTTCGATTTCGCGCAGCGAGTTGACGCCAAGCAGGTTAATCGGCGCGTTTTCGAAGCGCTGATCAAATGCGGCGCTCTCGACGGTCTTTCCGGCAATCGCGCGCAGAAGCTGGCTGCGCTCGATACGGCGCTGGAGCTGGCAGCGCGCGCAACTCGCGACGCCGAGCTGGGTCAGGCCTCGCTTTTCGGCGAGCTGGGCGCCCAAACGCCGACGCTTGCGCCGAAACTCCCGAGCGTCGCCGCCCCGACCACAGGCGAGATGCTGGCGTGGGAGCGCGAAACCCTCGGAATTTTCGTTTCGGGGCATCCACTTACCGAGATCGCACCGCTGTTGGCACGCACGGGCGCGATCCCCGCTCGCGAGCTGCAAGCGCTGGCCGACGATAGCGCCGTCAGCGTCGCCGGCACGGTCATCAACGTCCGCCGCACGGTCACAAAGGCGGGGCAGCAGATGCTGATCGCTGCGCTCGAGGACACGACGGGCGTTTGCGACGTCGTGCTCTTTTCGAAGGTTTATCCGCTTGCGCAGCAACTATTCCAAAACAACGCGATCCTGATCGTCAAGGGACGCCTTCGCGTACGGGAGCGGCCTGGGGCGACGCCCGGTGACGAGCCGCGCGTCGAGCTCTCCGTGGCTGCAAACGAGGTTGTGCCCTTCGTGCCGCCTCCGGCCGTACGCGCGCCCGGCGGCGCTATCCGCGGATGGCACGTTGAAGTCACTCATCGCGACCAGATCGATCGCCTTGCGCGGCTAATCGACGAATGGCCTGGAGAGGTGCCGGTAGTGATGCACGTGCAGGGACGCTCGCAGCGCGTCGCGCGTGCGATAGCGAGCGACGCTCGCGTGCGCGACGAGCTGGAGCGGATCTTCGCTCCGCACGGCGTGCGCGAAGACGCCCTGGACGCATCCGGATGAACGTAGTAGCCGCCTGCGACGCCGCGGCTTTGAGCAGCCTGCTCGACACCGGTTGGAATCCACCCGCGACCGTCGTCGATGAAGTAGCTAAGATTATTTCCGACGTTCGTGCGCGCGGCGACGGCGCGGTTCTCGAATACGCTCGGCGCTTCGACGGGGAGGGCTTCGACCTCGCGAAGCTGCGCGTGCCGATTCCGATGGTCGACGCTGCGCGGGCGCTCGTTCCGGCCAAAATCGTCTCGGCTTTAGAGCTCGCGCAGGATCGGATAAGCCGATTTCAGGGTCGTCAGCGTCAGCCGGACATCGCGTTCGTCGAAGCCGACGGGACGCGTTACGGCGTGCAGCGGCGGCCCCTGCGCTCGGTCGCCGTCTACGTGCCGCGTTTGGCGACACTGGACATTCTCATGGGAGCGGTGCCCGCGAAGCTCGCCGGAGTGCCGCGCGTCGTGGTGCTTTCACCCGGCGGCGCCGAGCCTTTATCTTCGACGCTGCTCTTTGCGTGCGCGCTCTGCCGGGTCGACGAGCTCTACGCAATCGGCGGCGCCCAGGCGATTGCGGCGGCAGCGTTCGGCACCGAATCACTCGTTCCGGTCGACAAGATCGTTGGGCGCGGCGGCATTTGGACCACCGAGGCCAAACGCCAGGTGTTTGGACGCTGCGGAATCGATGAGCTGGCCGGCCCGACCGAGGTTCTCATCGTCGCCGACGACGGAGCGAACAGCGAATACGTCGTTGGGGAGTTGTTAGCGCAGGCGGAGCGGCCCGGCGTGACCCGCCTGGGCGTGCTTTCCGAGTCGCGGCCGCTTCTCGAGGCGGTTGCTCAGCTGCTCGACAGTCTGGATCTCCGGACGCTCGAGCGCCACGAGCTCGTCAGCGATGCGATCGGCAATCACTGCCGTCTTATCGCTGCAAGCAGTCGTGATGAGCTTTTCGAAGTCCTCAACCGCCTTGCGCCGGGATATCTCTGCTTGCAGGTGCGCGACGCTTCGGAGTACTTGGGGCGGATCTACGCTGCCGGTGCCATCTTTGTCGGCGACACGACCCCGGTGGTCTCGGGGGAGTATCTCGCCGGCACGAGCTCCGTTGTGCCCACTGCCGGCACCGCACGCTACGCGTCTAGCCTGTCGCTAGGCGACTTCACCCGCAGCTTCACCTTGGTCGAGAACACCGCGCAGCGAATTGCCAATGACGCCGAGCTTTTAGCTGCCCTCGCCGAGCTCGACGGACTGCCGAATCACGCGCAAACCGCGCGGATGAGGTTGGAGATTTGACGCCTCCGCTGCTCGTCGCGTTCGATCTCGACGGTACGCTCATCGGCCGCGACTTGGTGATATCGAAGCGCGTGCGAGACGCGATCGCGCGGATGCAACGAGGCGGCGTTCGAGGGTGCCTGGTAACCGGGCGCATGTATCGCGCAAGCGTTCCGTTTGCGCGCGACCTTCGCTTCGATGCGCCCATCATATGCTACCAAGGCGCGGCGATCATCGATCCGACGACCGACGAAGTCATCGCTCATACCGCGTTGGCGAACGAGGTCGTTCGAAATCTCATTTCGGTCGCCGAAGCCGACCGGATGCACCTGCAGCTCTACCGCAACGACGAGTATTACTGCGAAGCGCGCAATCGCTTCTCCGATCTTTATGCCTCCCTCTCGCTTACGCAGCCGGTTATCGTGCCCTCGCTGCGAGAGGCCTTCGCCTATAGCCCGGCCACAAAAGCGGTCATCGTCGACGATGCACCCATCGCGGCGCAATACGCCGAAAAGCTTCAAACAATGTTCGCCGGCAGAGCGAACGTTACGCGCAGCTTGCCTGAGTTCGTCGAGGTCTTCGATCCGGCCGTCGACAAGGGCGCCGCGTTGCGGTTGGTCGCGGCTCGTCTCGGCATCG
>Ga0187783_10004301_pt1 | contig 10548 bp, 4 predicted proteins | sample 1015_SJ02_MP02_2_FD_132471 | JGI IMG/M metagenome (GOLD analysis project Ga0187783, IMG submission 132471) | Tropical peat soil microbial communities from peatlands in Department of Meta, Colombia - 1015_SJ02_MP02_20_MG | ecosystem: Environmental > Terrestrial > Soil > Wetlands > Peat | place...
TCGTGACGATCAGCGCCTTCTCTGAGATTCTATCCGTTGGCCATCTGTTGGGAAACCCCCAAATTGTTTAGTTACCGGGGCAGTGTCGTACTGAGTCACTGGTCGGTTGACGCCCTACTCGGAACTCAGCCGGACGGGGCTCAACCCTCCCGGTCAGTCGCGATCAACGGCGCGGTGTTTACCGACGGGCTAGGCGACCAACTGAGCTGACCACTACGGCTCTTCTTGCCGTTTGATCGCGATCTGCGGAAAATCCCTGAGGGGCCGACCTCTGCGTATGCTTCTTCTGAGGGAATGCGACACAATTGCTCGCAGCTTTTCGCCTAGTGTCACCGGCCGATAGGATCTCGTGTACGCCGCGAGCGACCACGACCCGGCCATGGGATTGACCCGCGATGGCTACCGCTTGCGCTGCGTTTCAATATTGCCTCTCCTGTTGAGTGCGCCGGAGGGGTAGTTGCTCGCGTTGATGTCCGCTCGAAACTTGCCGGGCTTGGAATGAGAGGGGAAGGTTCACCTGTGCGCCTCACACTTGTGTTGGTGTGCCCGAATGCAACTTTCTTATCCGAGTGGCTCCCTCCAAACCGGTGAAACCGGCTCCCTTTTAAGCCGGTGCTAACAACCTCCCCAATCTTCCAACTTAGTCAATAGTCATTCCTGCGGAACCACGGCGGGCAAATGATCCCCGCCCAGCGATCTCCTTGTCGGCACGCCCTTAACGCCTCACGACATTTCACGGACAAGATGACACCAATCGCCCCACATATAGCGGTTTATATTGTCCTTGACAACAACATAGTGTATGACTCAAAGGAATCATACGTGAAGAGATAGTACCTCAGTACTCTAGACATCAATATGTGATACCAGTAATTTGGGTGTGCGAGCAATGACGAACACCATGTTTAAGAAAGCCGGAAAGCTTGAACCTGGTCTCGGGACTGCCGTAATTCTCGCCGCGGCCTGCATTGCCATGGCCATGTTGGCCACATCCTGTGGTGGTGGGGCGGGGGGCAGCGCCATAGCGGATACTGCTTCCGCGACAGGACTCTCGGTAAGTCCCCCCACCGTTACCTTCGGCAACCAAGCGGTTGGCACTACGAGTGCGGCCCAGACCAACACCGTCACGAATGTGGGCAACTCGACCGTGACCATTTCCAGCATCACGCTCGGAGGGACGAATCCCAGCGACTTTGCACAAAGCAATAATTGCGGGTGGAGCTTAGCGGCAGGGGCCAATTGCACGATCACCGTGATCTTCCAGCCGGCGTCGGTGGGAACCCTGATCGCAGAGGTCACCGTTACCGACAACGTCTCTCACAATCCCCATCAGGTGAACATCAACGGAACGGGTGTGGCGTCCGCCGCCAGCCTTTCCGCCACCAGCCTCACTTTCGCTAGCGAAGCCGTCGGCGTCACCAGTGCGGCTCAAACGATCACCCTGAGCAACTCTGGCAACGCGGCGTTGAACGTAACCAGCATCGCGGTGTCCGGCGCCAATGCCAGTGACTTCGCGGAAACCAATAATTGTGGGTCAAGCGTGGAGGCAGGAGCCAACTGCACGTTCAGCGTTACCTTCAAGCCGACCGCGGCAGGAACTCGTACCGCAGCCGTCACCTTCACGGACAACGCCCCCGGCAGCCCACAGAGCGTGAGCCTCTCGGGCACAGGGGAAGGCGCCAGTGCTGCCGCCAGCCTTTCCCCCACCAGCGTCACTTTCGCCAGCCAAGCTGTTGGAGCCACGAGCGCGGCGCAGACGATCACCCTGACGAACTCCGGCAACGCGGCCCTGGGCGTTACCAGTATCGTGGTGTCCGGCGCCAATGCCAGTGACTTTGCCGAAACCAATAATTGCGAATCAAGCGTGGCGGCAGGCGCCAACTGCACGATCAGCGTTACCTTCAAGCCTGTCGCGGCCGGAACTCTCACCGCAGCCGTTAGCCTCGCGGATACCGCTACCGGCAGCCCGCAGAGCGTAAGCCTCTCGGGCACCGGAGCGAGCGCCAGCCCCGCTGCCAATCTTTCCCCCACCAGCCTTGCTTTTGGGAATGAAGGCGTCGACATGGTCAGCACCTCGCAGGTTGTCACCCTGAGCAACACGGGCGGCGCGAGCTTGAGCATCTCGATCATAGCCTTTACGGGGGCTGATGCTGGCGACTTCACAGAGGTTAACACTTGCAGTCCCGCCGTGGCCGCAGGGGGCACTTGCACCATCGCCATTCTGTTTACACCCGCCGCCAGCGGAACGCGCACGGCCGCCCTGAGCATCGCCGACAATGCCAGCGGCAGTCCGCAGTCGGTGGCGCTCTCAGGCTCGGGAACGCATGACGTGATGCTGTCTTGGACCGCCAGCACGACTTCTGGGGTCATGGGCTATAACGTCTACCGGGGGACGACCTCCGGAGGGGAGAGTTCGACACCGCTGAATTCCACGCCGATTTCCACTACCACTTATACAGACGAGAGCGTTACGGCAGGAACCACGTACTACTATTATGTGACAGCCGTAGCTGCAAACGGTACGTCGCAGAGCGCAGACTCGAATGAAACTGACGCCACCGTCCCCTGACCCAAACGTCTGTCACAAGCGGGCTCGATTTCGTTTGCGGCCGGCACCGGTTTCGCAAGAAAGCAGTGGACAACAGGTGCCGATCACGGATTTTGACTCTCCCTACGAACCTGGAGTTCCCTCGATCGGGGCCCCCAAAGAAAATCCCCGGTTGCTTCAACAACCGGGGTTCTCCTCTATAAGTCTCCGGGAAATCATCTTAGCAAATTCAACGTTCCCCAAGAGCGCCGGCGGCTATGATACTCATTCACTCCCAAACACCGGACTTCGTTCAAAAAAAACACGGTTTTCAGTGTGTGCTGACTTGCACCCCTGTTCCCCGAGGCTCGCTTCGGCGCTCGATAACTGATATAAGGACTGAATGCGCTGATCGGCGCAAGTAGGAACCCGTGCCGGCGCTACCTGGCAACCAACGGGCATCCCTGCCGCGACCGGCGTGATCGCCAAAGAGCAACACTGAGGAGGGCGAGAAATGCGAAGACGACATTTCATTTTGGGGTCGGGTGCGCTGCTGGCAGCCACCCGACCGGATCGGGCAGCGGTGCCCATTGATCAAGCCGGGGCGAGCCCTCTCCAGGGCGCGGCGAGTCGGGACCAGAGCCGGGAGTTCTTTTACCGGCCTCAGGGTGCGTGGGCTGGGGATTTCATCCCATTTTATAAGGACGGAATATTCCATCTTTTCTATTTGCACGATTGGCGAGATAAGCACAAGCGTGGCGAGGGCACTCCCTGGTACCAGATCAGCACGCGTGATTTCCTGCACTTTACCGAACACGGCGAAATGCTCGCGCGGGGCACGACGGACGAGCAGGACCTTTACGTATTCACCGGATGCGTATTCGAGGCACACGGCCAGTATCACATTTTCTATGTCGGCGAAAATCCCTACTTCCGCAGGATGGGAAAGCCTGAACAGAAAGTGATGCATGCGGTAAGCAACGATCTGTTGAAGTGGCGAAAAATTCCCGAGGACACCTTTTCGGCTCCGCCTGAAACTTATGAGTCTAACGATTGGCGAGATCCGTTCGTCTTCTGGAACGAAGAAGCCCAAGAGTATTGGATGCTTCTTGCAGCACGCTTAAAAACCGGTCCTTCACGAAGACGTGGATGCACCGCCCTTTGCGCATCCAAGGATCTCAGCAAATGGGGGGTTCGAAAGCCCTTCTGGGCGCCGGGCCTTTATTTCACCCACGAATGTCCCGATCTTTTTCACATGGGTGATTGGTGGTACCTGGTGTATTCAACTTTTTCTGAGCGTTCAGTGACGCACTACCGCATGAGCCATTCATTACAAGGGCCCTGGTTTGCCCCCGAAAACGACACCTTTGACAACCACGCTTACTATGCCGCCAAGACTGCTTCGGACGGGAGGCGTCGATATGCCTTTGGCTGGAACCCCACGCGAGTTGACGGCAAGGATGACCAACCGTGGCAGTGGGGTGGCAACCTGGTCGTGCACGAGGTCATCCAGGAAGCCGATGGGGTGCTCGCCGTCGGAGTTCCAGAAACCGTAGACCAGGCATTTTCAAGGAGCATCCCCTGCGAGTTCCAAGCAGGACTGGGAAATTGCGAAATTATGCGTAATGCCGTGCGGATTGTAGCCCCCGATTCTTTTGGGTGCAGCGTGGCCGGCACTCCCGCCGAGCCTTGCAAAATCCAGGCCGTCGTCGAATTCACCGCCAACACGCGAGGCTGCGGAATCATGCTGCGCGTGAGCGACGATCTGGAGGAAGGGTACTATATCCGGCTGGAGCCGGGCAGGAACCGCCTGGTGTTGGACAGGTGGCCTCGCCCGGGCGACGTGCCCTTCATGGTTGAACTGGAACGGCCGATCCCTTTGTCTCCCGAGAAGCCGGTGGAGCTCAAGATCTTTTTGGACGGGTCCATTTGTGAGGTCTACGCCAACGGCAAAGTGGCAATGAGCAGCCGACTCTACAATCGTTACACCGGTAGGTGGGGAGTGTTTGTGAACGAGGGCATTGCGCATTTCAAAGATGCTCGACTCACGATCCTCTAGGCGGAGCGCGGGGTTTGTCCCATCGACAATTCGCTGCCGGTAATGTTGCCTGCTGTCGAGAGGTGCTTCTTAATCCTCGCGATCGGAAGCACGCTGACCATGGAAACCGCAATCGGGGACGGAAATTTCACGGTTCCCGCCAAACGTGCAAGGTGAGGGCTTTGGGAGAACTCCCGAGAGTTGCGCATTTCTTACCCATCTCCCGGCAAGATTTGCCGGGTTGGTGCACGTACCTGAAGTCGTAAGTGACAGAAATATAAACTTCTTTTCCGCCGCCAAGTTGGCAGCCCTCTTGCACCTAGTCCCTTCGGCGGGAGGGCCCCGCTTATTATTTTTCGATAGCAGCACGGAAAAATAAGCGCCCTCGACTGGCCTGACCAATGGCCTTTGCAGGTAACAGGAGCTCTTGCCAATAAGTAAAAGATAATCTAGAACCATCGACGGGAGTTTTCTCCAGGCGGTACGAGCAAAGGAATGACGGCCCATCCCATCGAAGAAGAACATCCCGAGTGCTTCAGAGTTGGAGTTGAAAGGGGCGGCGGCGCCCTAAGGCTGTTGCATTCTCTAGGACTCATCAGGAAGGAGGCGCTTGTCTTCGGCCATGTTTAGTACGCTGGCTTCCTCTGCCGAGTGCCGCTCTCGGCGGGGTTTTGCGTTTATCTGCGGCATCCTCGTTGAATTTCTGATGATGGGCACGGCATTTTTTGTGGGTTTAATGTTCCCGCGCGAGTTGCAGCTCACCGATAAGCATAACGCACTCATGATTTGGCTCCAGGATCCGGCGCCGACGAGGAAGACGGTCGCGCCGCCGCCCGTCAAGGTGACGCGGGTGCTTGTCCCGGAACCGAAACTCCCCGAGCCCCCGGAGTTTCTTGCCTCCTCCGTGCCCGACCTCGACGTCCCCAGAATTCGGCACACGATTTCTTCGGCGCCTATTGAGCAGACCAGGTTGCCGGATCCGCCAGTTTCCCAGCCCAGCCCGCCCCCCCAAGTGAGAGAGCAAGTCACCGTACACACCGGTGTTTTCGGCGGCGCGGCGGATCCGGTCGTCACGAAGCGTACTGCGGAACAGGTACAGACCGGAGGGTTTGGGAGTCCGCAAGGATTTCCTGGCCAAGCGCGCATTGAAAATCCCGGCAACGTGCCGAAGTTGGGATCCTTTGGGCTTCCTGAAGGTCCCGGTACGGGAAATGGGACAGGCGGACGACATGGGATTCCGGGAGTGATCGCCAGCGCTGGATTCGGCAGCGCGATAGCCGGTAGGGGAAATAGTCGCAGAGACGGCGGAATGGGTGAATCCCAAGTGACGATAGGGGGTTTTGAAAAGGCACGTCTGGTGGCGCAAGCTCCGGCGCAAATTCTACAGGCGCCTGCCCCCGCGGATTTCCAGACCATCGAAATACTCTCCAAGCCTTCTCCCGTCTATACGGAGGAGGCACGCCAGTTGAGAATTCAAGGGGATGTCGCGCTGTCGGTGGTCTTTCAGGCCGACGGGGCGATCAAAGTCACTGGCGTGGTTAAATCTTTAGGACACGGGCTCGACCAAGCGGCAGAACGTGCTGCCACACAGATTCGTTTCAAGCCAGCCAAGCGCGACGGACTGCCGACGGATTTTCCGGCTACCTTACGCATCGAATTTCGGCTGGCCGACCAGTCCACGTAATCGGAGGTAATTATATGCGTTTTTTTCACCTCGGACGCGCCACTTGGCTTCTTCCCTTGCTTGTACTTGCCACCCCGACGCTTTTGCCCTTAGAGGGGCGCGACCATTCAAAGGTCCCAACCGTGGAGGAGCAGCCGGAATCTCCCGAAATGGCCGGCATCATCAACCACATCATCGCCGGTGAGAATCTATACAACGTGAAGCTGATGGAATTCTCTCCGCGGGTCGAAACGTATGTTCAGTACTATGAGCCCGACTCCGAATTAGGCGATGTTGCCAAGAATGACGCAATTTTCCTGGGCCGGCTGCGGTTCGGCAAGAATGAGAAGGAAGTATCCTTCCTTCCGGGCCCTACCTCTCCCACTCCGATTTCTTCCTCCCTGGAGTGGCTTCGTCACCGTCCCCAGATGCTAAAAACCCAACTTCACCTGGAAGATTTCGCGTTGGAATCCCTAACCGTCGATGAGCATAACTTTAATCGGCAGCACTACACTTTCGAAGCGATCCGCTGGGAATACTTGAGTGACGTCCGTTGCTTGGCGATTGATGTCCATCCCCGAGAACCAGCGGGGGTAGGAGCCTTTAAAGGACGGATCTGGGTTGAGGATCATGACTACGCAATCGTTCGCATGAACGGCACGCGGGTCCATCCGCCGCGTTGGAGCTTCTACACCCACTTTGATTGCTGGCGCGAGAATCTTCAACCCGACCTGTGGCTGCCCGTATGCGTTTACAGTCAGGAATCAGATCCTGGCAAGCACTTCCGTTACAAGTCGGAGACACGGCTTTGGGGCTATGACCTCACGGCCCGTCGCCAGCAGCAAGAGTGGACCAATATTCAGGTGGATGCCCCGGGGCCCATTCGTGACCGCAGCGAGCACACGGCGGACATGTCCCCCGTGGAGAGCCAGCGGCAGTTGAGTATTGAGGCGGAGAACAATGTGCTCGACCGGCTGGAAAGAGCGCGACTCATCGCGCCGCCGGGGCCCGTGGACAGGGTGCTCGAAACGGTGGTCAATAACCTGAAGGCAACCAATCAGCTCGATAACCTGCCTCCGATCCAGTGCCGGGTCATGTTGGATTCCTCTTTGGAATCGTTCAGCCTTGCCTATACGATTGTCCTTAGCCAGGGGCTAATCGACGTCTTGCCCGATGAGGCGAGTCTAGCCGTGATTCTTGCTCATGAACTCGCGCACATCGCTCTGGGGCACAAAGTGGATACCATGTTTGCTTTCAACGACCGTTTGGAGATTTCGGATGAGAAGTTGCTTGCCAATTTGGACCTGACCCGGAGCCAGAAAGAGGAAGAGGCCGCTGACGCCAAGGGCATTGAGTTTCTCAAGAATTCGCCGTACAAGGACAACCTTGGCCAAGCGGGTCTATTTCTTCGGGCGGCCATAGACGCCGCCCCGCGTGTTCCCCATATGTTCGGCGCCCACATGGGCAATGGGTTGACTGAGGGCAACAAATTGATCCGCATGTCGGCGTTGACCAGTGCCGCTCCCGAGCTTAAACCTCGGAACCTCGACCAGATCGCCGCTCTGCCTCTGGGTTCGCGTTTGCAGGTCAATGCCTGGGATGGAGCCGTGACCTTTGCGGACCGGAAGGCGGTTCCTCTCGCTGATGCCGGTGAGAAGATGCCCTTCCGCGTCACCGCCATGATTCCCTACTTGAGAGTCTACGCGCCGACACTCAAGGCGGATGTGTCCGCCCGGAACCAGTGACACGGGCGGGAACTGTGCTTCCGAAGTGCGCGGCGGGTTCGAAGGCTTTCTCCAGCGCTTTCCCGTAGGCTTCCACATCGTAGCCCCGCCAGCCTTCCCACAAGGTCCAGGCGCGCACGCGATCGTCGATCAGCGAGGAGTTCGCATCGGTGATGATAAACTCGATATTCTCACCCGGTCGCAATTTCACGCCGGCGCGGTCCAGCTGCCGCGCAGCGATGGCAGTGGAGCTGTTTTTCTGATAGCTCGCGGGAGCTTGGGTAAGGCGCTTGCGAATCACCAGTTCTTCCACCGCCACGCTGCCATCCCGAAGCCGCTCCTGGTAGCGCTCGTAAACTTCCCGCGCCTCGCGGAGTTTGTCACAGTACGTGAAGAAATCGCGCGCCTCGGCCAAAATCGCCAGCACCTCGCGTTGCATCCGGGTAACGAAGGGCGGCGTGTCGTGCCGCCGGCATTCGAGGCCCCGCACCTTCAGTTTGCCTTCCTCCGACACGCAAAAAAAGCGGTTGGGCACGGGAATCTCCGCACATTGCCGGGAAGGTAGGAAGACGGCGAAGCGGTAGACGGCCTCCAGCGCCAGCGGCAGGCCGGTGATCTGCTCGATTTCCAGCGCCAAGCGTTCGTAATCCGTGCGGCTGGAGCCCTCACAATTGCCGATTTTCGATTGCTGATTTTCGATTGAGGGTCGAAAGTCGAAATGCGAAACTCGAAATTCGGTAGCTGCCCCGCGAGTTTCGAATTTTGACTTTCGAGTTTCGGCTTCTTCACCATTGCCGTCTTTCGATTGTCGGCGGTCAATTGGTTCATTCGGCAATCGACAATCGGCAATCGGCAATGGGGAGGCTCCTGACTTCTGCACATAGATTGAATCCACCAGCGCGTGCAGCACCCGGAAGCCGCGCTGCTCCGCCGCCTCTTTTGCCACCAGCAATTTCTCCCGCGCCAGGGCATTGATGGCCTCGTGCGCTTCGATTTTGCCAAAGCGGGCGTTTTTGTAGCCGGTGTAGCCGAAGCAGCAAACCAGCAGCCACTTCAGCACGTCGCGCCGCTGCTTACAAGCTGCGGGACTCGGGGTTTGGGACACGGGACTCGGGGCAGGATTGCCGATTGCCGATTGTCGATTGATGATCGACGATGGGTCGGGGACTTGGGGTTCGGGATTAGGGACTCGGGATACGCAATCCGGGGCGGAGGGTGCGGGTTGTGCCACAAGTCTCCCTTTTCCCATTTCGAATTCCGAATTCCAGATTCCGGAGCCCGAGCCTCTGCCCATCGGCAATCGGCAATTGGCAATCGGCAATCCTGCCCCTAACCCCGGATCCCTAACCGCTAACCCCGCCTCCCGCAGCTCTTTGTACTGCCGCCGCTTGGCGATGAGGCGCTCCACCACCCGGCTGGTGATGCCGCGATGCTTTTGGCACACACGGTAGCCGAGTTCGGGCACGCGCGGCGCCTGCGGGCAGCACGGACAATTGATGGTTTCCGGCGAAATATTGAACTTCGCCATGATGCTGGGAAACTCGCTCACAAAATCCAGCTCCGCCACGTTTTCAAAGAAGCCGAGGCGGGGGGGAAAAACCAATCCGCCGCGGTCCGCCTGCAGCAGCTCGTCGGGGTGCTTCAGGCTTTCCGGCTCGGCCTTTTGCGCGGGAATCAGAACGCCGTCCCGCCAGGCCACTTCCATCTGCAGGTAAGAGATTCCCGTTCCGGGCGTGGTGCGGCAGGCGTATTGCACCGGCAACTTCGTGACCCGCACCAGTTCCCACAGGCCTTCCATCTCGCACTGGTCGGCGGCAAAAGAATTTTGCGTGTCGATGTGCAGCCGCCCGAACAAGGTGGTGGTGCTTTCCTTGAACAGGATGCGCCCGTAGCTCATATAACTACGTGAACGGGTCCTCTCCACCGGCAAGGCATCGCGGTTCAAGGACAGGCGGATGTGCAAGCGCTGCGCCTGCCGCAGTAAGCCCGGCAGCAGGACGTCATCGCCCCATTCGGTCACCAGCACATCGGGATCGTGCCCGCGCAGCAAGCGCTCGAAAACCTGCGCGGTGGGTTCGTCGGAGTCATCGAGCGTCTGCCAGTCGTTTTCAACGGCCACCTCGATGGCGCCGTGCCGGCCGTGCTTGGGATTGACGTCGGAAATCCCCTCCAGGCGCATCCGCATGGTGCGCACGGGCGGCCGCTCGTACCCGGTCCGCCACTCATCGTCGCGGCAGGTGATGGAATGGATTTCCGGTGTGATGTAGGGCCGAACGGCATTCGGCCCCGAGCCAGCGCCGCTGGGCCCTACTTCAATTTCGACGCGCGCCAAAGGGAAAACGTTCTTCTCCCAGCAATACATCGACGCCAGCATCAGGTCAGAGTCGTACAGGGTCAGACTGCCGTCAAGGCGGCGGACGAATCGTGCCAGCGGTGCAAACAGCGTGGGATGATGGACGGACACTTGCAGGACGCGCAGCGGCCGACGGTCCCAGATGTTCTGCCGCTCCGTGAGCGCGCAACTCACCGCCGCGCGGGCGGGGAGCTCTTCCGCCAGCCGCGCGAGCTGCCTTTCCCGCCCCTGCACGTAAAAGCA
>Ga0187783_10004302_pt1 | contig 10544 bp, 7 predicted proteins | sample 1015_SJ02_MP02_2_FD_132471 | JGI IMG/M metagenome (GOLD analysis project Ga0187783, IMG submission 132471) | Tropical peat soil microbial communities from peatlands in Department of Meta, Colombia - 1015_SJ02_MP02_20_MG | ecosystem: Environmental > Terrestrial > Soil > Wetlands > Peat | place...
GCGGTCAAACTTCACGCGACCAAAGACCTGATCGGTATCGCTGAATTTGTAGTCGACACGGCCCGAGAGCAACCATTCTTTGTTCCCCGAGGAAACTGAATCACTCCAAGCTTCCGTGCACTGGTTGTTGGCAAGCGCAGTGGGAAGCGTCGAAGGAGTCCAGCCTCCGGAGCCGGTGCAGCTGCCTGCTACGGGCGCGGCGTTCGCGATGTTGGGAGCCCCGGAATAGAGCTTGAAGATGTTTTGATAGAAGGCAACGGTTTGAGGCAACTGAGCCGCGGGGACGATCGTCGGCAAATTCCCCAAAATATAGTTTTCGAACTCGGACGTCGGAGCAGCCACCGAGTGAGTGGAGCCGAAGATGTAGCGGATGCCCTCAGTATTCAAGAAGAAGAACATCTTGTCTTTAATAATGGGTCCACCCAGAGAAGCAGCCCACTGGTTGTTGTTTTCAAAGGGCCGCGGAAGGCCGGTGGCATTGTTGAGAGTGTCGTTGGCGCTGAGAAAACGACCGGTCCAGTCGTAGATGGCGTCACCGTGAAAAGAGTTGGTTCCGGATTTCGTGGTGTAGTCGATCTGCGAACCTGCCTGGCGACCGTATTGACCGGTGTAAGCGTTATTGGTGACGGCGACTTCCTGAAGCTCGTTGCCACCGAGCAGCAAGTTGCTGGATCCCGAGTTGTTCAGGTTTAGGAAGGGATCGTTGTAGTCGTTGCCGTTGATCGTGAAAAGGTTGGAAGTTGCGGGAAGACCGAACGTGCTGAAGTTACCGTAGCCGCCGCCAGTGGCGTTGTTCATAGTGACCCCGGGAGCGGTTTGCGCGATGTAGGTCACGTCGCCACCAGGATTTGGGACTTCCTGAATCGCCTTGGTTTCGTAGTTGGTGGTGATGTTGGCGTTTTCGGTTTGCAACTGCGCGCCCGTTTCACCCGTGACTTCAACCGTCGTGGTGCCAACACCAAGTTCGAGAGCTGGATTGACCGTAACCGTTGTTCCGAGGACGACGGTAACCGTTCGACTGGCTGATTTAAAGCCGTCCTTGGTGACGGTCATGGTGTAGTCGCCCGGCTTGAGCAGTGCGAACACATACTCGCCGCTCGCAGAAGAAGTGACGCTATGTGTTTCTCCTGTGGCGGGGTTGGTAATGGTTAAATTTGCCCCGGAGACGACGGCACCGGTCGGATCTGTCACGGTGCCCGAAATTCCCCCGGTAACGATGGATTGCGCGGATAACGACAAGCTAAAGCAAAGACAGCAGACCAGGCACAAAAGCGAGGCACTCAGAAACTTCTTGGTCATGTTTTTCTTTCCTCTCCTCAAGCTCAAGAATCGTTTTCGATTCCATACATGACCACCCGCTACAGACCACAGACACACTCATGCGTCGCCATCCAAAGATGGAGCCACGCATTATTCCACTCGCAACGACCTATTTTCCAACCGGAAAAAATCCGGCCTGAACCGGCCGAGACCGACAACGAAGCACACAGGGAGGCCGTATAACCGACAAAAGAGGTTGTGCAAGAGTTGTGCCAATTGTGGCCAGGCAAACCCTTGAAAGCTAGAAGGTTATAAAATGGCGAGATTGTAGAATCCAGGACATTTCCAATTTCTGAAGATTTCTATGGTTTTTGAAGTGTAGAGCTGAGTAGAAACAAAAAAGCTCGCCAATGAAGGCGAGCCTTTTTTGTTCGATTCGGCGAAGTGAATTACGCGACGGTGATGTCCTTCGAGCCGTACACGTCCTGAATCGCGTTTAAAAGTTTGATGCCGTCGGCCATGGGACGCTGGAACGCTTTGCGTCCGCTGATCAGGCCCGTGCCGCCAGCACGCTTGTTTATTACCGCAGTCGCTACGGCCTCTTCGAAGTCGTTGGCCCCCGAAGCGCCGCCCGAATTGATGAGTCCCGAGCGGCCCATGTAACAGTTCGCCACCTGGTAGCGGGTTAGATCGATTGGATGATCGGTAGTAAGGTCGGTGTAGATGCGCTTGTCGAATTTGCCGTAGCTCGAGTCGCCCATGTTCAATGCGAGGTAGCCGCCGTTATTTTCTGGGAGCTTCTGCTTGATGATGTCGGCTTGGATGGTGACGCCGAGATGGTTTGCCTGTCCGGTGAGATCGGCTGAGACGTGGTAATCCTTGTCCTTCTTGAAAGCGGGGTTGCGGAGATAGCACCAGAGAACCGTAGCCATGCCGAGTTCGTGGGCTTTGGCGAAGGCGTGACTCACGTCGACGATTTGGCGATCGCTTTGTTCTGAGCCGAAGTAGATCGTGGCGCCGACGGCAGCGGCGCCCATGTCATAGGCTTCTTGAATCGTGCCAAAGAACACCTGATTGAACTGGTTCGGATAGGTGAGCAATTCGTTGTGATTAAACTTTACGATGAACGGAATTCTGTGCGCGTACTTGCGCGCCACGGAGCCGAGCACGCCGAAAGTCGAAGCCACGGCGTTGCAGCCGCCTTCGATTGCGAGCTTCACGATATTTTCGCCGTCGAAATAATCGGGATTCTTCGCGAAACTGGCGCCGGCGGAGTGCTCGATGCCCTGATCGACAGGCAGGATCGACATATAACCGGTGCCCGCAAGGCGACCGGTGAAAAACAGCCGATGAAGATTGTTGAGTACACGAAGATTCCGATCGGACACCGCGTAAATGCGATCGATGAAATCCGGCCCGGGCAAATGCAGGCGGTCTTTGGAGATTTTCGGGTTTTTGAAGCCGAGAAGCGATTCGGCTTTTGAGCCCAGGTATTGTTCGATTGCAGTCGTCGTTGGGGATGTTGCCATGTGTTTCTCCTAGTTAGTTGCGTTGCGAGCCTGTGTTGCCAGCATGGAAGCCGCGGCCTGGTCCACCAGCCAAAGCAGGTTTCCACTGACCGGCTGAATAAGCTGAGATGGAAGCTGGTCCGGCTCGTAGGGACCTTCCAAAACCCCTTTCAAGGCCAGGGCCTTGTCCGAGCGGGTAACCAGGAAAATAACGCGATTCGACTGGTTCGCCGCTGGCGCGGTGAGCGTGATGCGGTCCGTGTATAGCTTACCAACCCAATTATGAACCACGATGCGCTGCGGTGGAGCGTGTAGTGCCTTTGTGCCGGGGAAGAGCGAGAGGCAGTGCCCTTCCTCGCCCATTCCCACGAAGGTTAAGTCGAAGGGCGGGTATTGGCCATCCTTCAGCTTGAAGTGCGCGCGGATCGTCTGCTCGTAGTCCAAGGCTGCTTTTTCCGCCTCTGGGTACTCGCCTTTGATGCGGAAAATTTGCTCCGGCTGGATCAGGCCCTTGGAAAACAGGGTCTCGTTGGCCATGCGGTAATTGCTCTCGGGACTCTCCGGCCCAACGTGGCGCTCATCGCCAAAAAAGAAATACAGCTTAGGCCAAGGGATTTTCGAGCGATATGCAGGATCGTCCGAGAGCATCGAGTATAGCGCTCGTGGCGTGGAGCCGCCGGAGAGCGCAACGGTGAAGGAGCCCTTGCGCGCCACGGCCTCGTTGACGGTTTTCACAAATTCATCGGCCGCGCGCCGGGTAATGGCGGCCGCATCCGGCAGAATTGTGATTTCGCGTTTTTGTGCAGCGGTCATACGACAGTGCTCGCTTTCCCGCTCACACCTGGAGCGGCAATTCGTCCACGAACGTCAAGATCCTCTTCGCCGATACGGCGCCACTCCCGCCCATCGCGTTCCAGCAATTCTTCGGCCTCCAACGGTCCCCATGAACCGGCGGCGTAGTTCGGGAAGTCGCGCGGCGGCAGCGCGTGCCACACATCCAGAATCGGCTGAATGACGCTCCAGCCGGCTTCGACCATGTCGGCGCGCTGAAACAGCGTCGCGTCGCCAACCATGCAGTCGCGCAAAAGGCGCTCGTAGCCGGTACCGTGCTCCAGGCCGAAGTAGCTCTTATAATCGAAGTCCATATTAACAAGACCGAGGCGCATGACGGCGCCTGGAACTTTGGCGCCGAAGCTGAGCGAGATGCCCTCGTCCGGCTGGATGTGGATGACTAGGCGATTGGTCTCGACATTTTTCACGGCAGTGTGGCGGAAAAGGACAAACGGAGTGCGGCGGAATTGAATGACAATTTCCGTGGCGCGCATGGCGAGTCGTTTGCCAGTGCGAAGATAAAAGGGCACACCGGCCCACCGCCAGTTGTCGATTTGCAGTTTCAGGGCGACGAAAGTCTCGGTATTCGAATTGTGAGAGACATCGGGCTCGTTGCGGTAGCCGCCCACCCGCTCCCCTTCCACGACGCCTTCGCCATACTGACCGCGCACCATGCAAGTGAGCACTTCCTCCGGGCTGACCGGCTGGATAGCGTGAAGCACTTCGGCCTGCTTGTTGCGTACCTCATCGGCGTCGAAAGAAATGGGAGGCTCCATGGCGGTCATGGTGAGTAGCTGGAAGAGGTGATTCGGAACCATGTCGCGAAGCGCGCCGGCGGTCTCATAGAAGCCGCCACGATGCTCAACACCGACAGTTTCGGAAGCGGTGATCTGAACGTGGTCGACGTAATGGCGATTCCAGAGCGGCTCGATGATGTTGTTGGTGAAGCGGAAAACCATCACATTCTGAACAGTTTCTTTGCCGAGATAATGGTCGATGCGATAGATCTGCTTCTCGTTGAGCGTCTTCTTGAGGTCAGTATTGAGCTGGCGCGCCGATTCCAGGTCGTGCCCAAAGGGCTTCTCAACGATCACACGTGTCCAGTGCCCCTCTTCCTCCTTGGTCAATCCAACGCCACCAAGGCGATCAACTATGGGGGCAAAAAAGCGAGGAGCAACGGCCAGATAAAAGAATTTGTTGCCGCCACAGTTGTGCGCTTTATCCGCGGCTTCGATCTGTTGCGCTAGACGTTTGTACGCTTCCGCATCTAGAAAGTCGCCCTTCACAAAGTAGATGCGCTGTTTGAGGGAGTCCCACATCTTCAGATCGATCGGGTCCCGAGCGAATTTCGGCAACTCCTCGCCGAGGGTCTCACGGAAGGAAACCGTGTCCAGGTTGTTACTCGCGAAGCCGACGATGGCGAAATGATTGGAGAGAACTGCTTCTTGAGCCAGGTTCAAAAGCGCGGGAATAAGTTTCCGTTTGGTGAGGTCGCCCGAAGAGCCGAAGATGACCATGACGCACGGGCCAGCCGGAGCGTTTTCATAGTGGTCGTGGTTTGTGCTCATCGAGCAGTGTCCTGTCCGTGTCGGTCAACGGGATGTTAGGCGTCAGCGACCAGCTTTCTTTTCCAGGTGACCACCAAATTGGAAACGCATCGCGGAAAGCAACTTGTCCGCGAAGTCGCCCTCACCACGCGAAGAAAAGCGCTCATAAAGCGCAGCGCTCAAAACCGGAGCAGGCGCACTCGATTCGATAGCCGCGAGAAGCGTCCACCGGCCTTCACCAGAGTCGGACACGCGGCCCGAGTAGCGGTCGAGCTTGGGCTGCTCCAGCAAGGAAATGGCAGTGAGATCGAGCAACCATGAAGCGATAACGCTGCCGCGACGCCAAACTTCGGCGACATCGGCAAGATTGAAATCGTACATGTAGTGTTCGGGATCGCGCAGCGGAGTCGTCTCCGCGTCGATTTCCTGCTGGTGATGTCCCGCATCGGCATGATTCAAAATGTTCAAGCCCTCGGCGTAGGCGGCCATCACGCCGTACTCGATGCCGTTGTGTACCATCTTCACGAAATGGCCGGCGCCCGAAGGCCCACAGTGCAGGTAGCCTTCCTCGGCGGTTCCGTCGACCCGCTCGCGCCCGGGTGTGCGAGGGATATCGCCGCGACCAGGGGCGAGAGTTTTGAAGATGGGATCGAGGTGCCGTACGGTTGCGTTCTCGCCGCCGATCATCTGACAGTATCCGCGCTCGAGGCCCCAGACGCCGCCGCTGGTGCCGACGTCGACATAGTGGATGCCTTTCGGCGCAAGGTCTTTCGAGCGGCGGATGTCGTCGATGTAGTAGGAGTTGCCACCGTCAATCAGAATATCGTCCTTGGATAGCTTGGGGACAAGATCGGCGATCATCTGATCGACAACGGCGGCCGGCACCATCAGCCAGATGGCTCGCGGCTTGGTCAACTTGCCTACGAAGTCGTCGAGCGACGTGGCGCCGATCGCGCCGTCGCCCACAAGTTGCTTCACCGACTCGGGGCTGCGGTCGAAGACGACGCAGGAATGACCGGCCTTGACAAGCCGGCGAACCATGTTCGCGCCCATTCTGCCGAGACCAATCATACCTAGTTGCATGATGTAAGCTCCTATGCGAAGTTGTGACTCCTGCAGGGGACCGAAGCGTGGGTGGGGGCGCTCCAGAGATTCCGCAAGACTCTGAGATGCCGGTTGGGGCTAACGCACACCCGCATGCTTGCCCGTGGCGTCGAGCAAGGTCTTGAAGGCGTCGGCGAATAGTCTCACGCCATCCACCAAAAGCGTGTCGGTAACTTCTTTCATGGAAATGCCGGCCTTGGCGAGATTTTCCATGATTCTAGCCGCACCCTGCACATCTTCGGTCAAGCTGTTGCGAAGCCTGCCATGTGCGCGAAATGCGTCGAAAGTGGCCGGAGGAATCGTGTCGACGGTATCCGCCCCGATCAGCTCCTCGACATAAAGAACGTCGCGATACTTAGGATTTTTCGTGCTCGTGCTGGCCCAGAGGAGGCGCTGCGTTTGCGCGCCCTTGGCGGCCAGGGCCTTCCACCTCGGGGTGTTGTACAGCTCCTGATACTTCTCGTAGGTGAGCTTGGCGTTGGCGATGGCAACTTTGCCTTCGATGCTGGTCAGCAAGTCTCTGGACGCGCCGTTCGCAGACTTCAGCATCGCTTCAATCTTCGAGTCCACGAGGGTGTCGATGCGACTGACAAAGAAACTAGCGACGCTGGCGCTATGACTGATGTCCTCCTTCTTCAAAGCGCGGGCTTCGAGTCCGGAGAAAAACGCCTCGGCAACCTGTTCGTAGGCGGATTGCGCGAAAAGTAAAGTAACGTTGATGTTCAGCCCGTCCTCAAGAAGCTGGCGAATGGCAGGAACCCCTTCAGGAGTGCCGGGAACCTTAACCATCAGGTTTTCGCGCCCAACGGTCTTCCACAGACGGCGTGCTTCTTCGAGTGTGCCTTTCGTGTCGTTTGCAAGATAAGGCGAGACTTCCAGGCTGACATAGCCGTCGCGACGGCGAGTCGATTGATAAATCGGTCTGAAGATGTCGCAGGCGTCCTGCACGTCACGAATGGCGATTTTCTCGTACAAGCTCTTGGCGTTGAGGGTCTTTGCTTCCGGCGAATCGAGAATATCGGAGTAGAGCGTGCTGCCGGTAATCGACTTTTCAAAGATAGCGGGATTCGAGGTCATGCCGCGCAGGCCGTCGCCCTCGATTATTTTCTTAAGGCCGCCGCCGGTAAGGAGGTCGCGGCGGATGTAATCCATCCAGGGCGATTGACCGTATTCGAGCAAGCCTTTTATAGGATTGGTGCCGGCGACATTGGGAACCGCTGCGGAGGTGGTCATAACGCTTCTCCTTTACTAACCGAGAGGGCCGTAGCCCCCTATTGTACGCCCCTTGAAGGGGGCGGGAATTCAGATTTCAACCTTTTAATTTTTTCACTTGCCGAGGACCTGTTTCGCCGCGGCTACGACGGTGTCTGTATCAAAACCGAATTTCTTCAACACATCCTTTAGCGGAGCGGAGGCGCCGAACGTGTGCATTCCAATCATTTTGCCTTTGGGGCCGACGTACCGATCCCACCCCAAAGTGGCGGCCATCTCGACGGAAACGCGCGCGGTAACACTCGACGGGAGCACCGATTCCTTGTAGGCAGCGTCTTGCTTTTCGAAAAGCTGCCAACAGGGCATGCTGACGACGCGGGCCTTAATACCCTCGGCCTTCAGCTTTTCGTAGGCGCCGACGACCCACTGGAGCTCACTGCCCGTCGCCATGAGAATCACGTCGGGCTTCCCTCCGTCCGCGTCGGCCAGAACGTAAGCCCCTTTGGCAACGCCAGCAGCAGAGGCATATTTCGTGCGATCCAGCGTCGGCAAGGGCTGACGGCTGAAGACCAGCGTGGTAGGTCCTTCCGTATGTGGAAGCACCGCTCTGTAAGCCTCGACGACTTCGTTCGCGTCCCCGGGGCGCATCACCAGCATGTTGGGCATGGCGCGAAAGCCGGCGAGTTGCTCGATGGGCTGGTGCGTCGGGCCGTCCTCACCCAGGCCGATGGAATCATGCGTGAAGATGAACAGGACGGGAATCTCCATTAAGGCGGCAAGCCGCATGCTGGCGCGCATGTAATCGCTGAAGTTAAAGAAGGTCGCGGCAAAACCGCGCAGACCGCTGATGGTTATCCCATTCGTGGCCGCGCCCATGCCATGCTCGCGCACGCCATAGTGGATGTTGCGTCCCTCGTATTCCTCGGGGAAGAATTCGCCGGCGCCTTCGAACGTAAGATTGGTCTTGTTGGACTTGGCCAGGTCCGCCGAGCCGCCGATCATCCAGGGAATATTCTTCGCGAGGACGTTCAGCACCTTCCCCGAGCTTTCGCGAGTGGCCATGCCCTTCGGGTCCGCTGCAAATGTGGGCAAATTCTTATCCCAGCCATCGGGTAGTTCGTGCTTCTGCATTCGAACAATGTGATCGGCAAGGTCTGGGAATTTCTTGGCGTATTCAGAGAACAGAGACTTCCATTTGGCATTGTTTTGCGAGCCACGCGTGCCAACACCCTCTTGAAAATGCGCGTACACGCCGTCCGGCACGAGGAACTGGGCATCGACAGGCCAGCCGTAGTTCTCCTTGACCAACTTCACTTCGGCCTCGCCCAGGGGCTCCCCGTGCGCCTCGAACGAATCCTGCTTGTGCGGTGAGCCGTAACCGATATGGCTATCGACGACGATGAGCGTCGGCTGGTCGTTGTGTTCCTGGAAGTACTTGTACGCGCGCGAGAGTTGCTGCAAGTCATTGGCGTCGGCCACGCGCGTGACGTTCCAGCCGTATCCTATGAAGCGGGTCATCGCGTCTTCGCTGAAGGACCAGCTCGCCGGACCGTCGAGGGTCACGTGATTGTGGTCGTAGATCCAACAGAGATTCCCGAGCTGCAGATGGCCGGCGAGAGACGCAGCTTCAGCGGCCGGACCCTCCATCATGTCGCCATCGCCGCAGACGGCGTAAACGCGAAAACCGAAAAGGTCGAAGCCGGGCTTATTGAAGTTGCTGGCGAGCCACTTTCCGGCAATGGCCATGCCGACGCTGTTGGCAACACCCTGGCCGAGCGGGCCGGTCGTCGTTTCAACGCCCGTAGTCAGATGCGATTCCGGGTGTCCCGGAGTAAGGCTGTCCAGTTGACGGAAGCGTTTGATTTGGTCGAGAGACACCGCCAACTCTTTTTGCACTTCGCCCTTTGCATTGACGGCCTTCACGCCGGCGAGATGCAGCGTGGAGTAGAGCAGCATGGACGCGTGGCCAGCGGACAAAACGAAGCGATCACGATTCGGCCAATGGGGATCGGCGGGATCGTAATTCAGAAAATACTGCCACAGCGAAAACACGACCGGCGCAAGGCCCATGGGCGCACCGGGATGGCCGGAATTGGCCTTCTGCACGGCGTCGATCGAAAGAGTGCGAATAGTGTTGATACAAAGCTGGTCCAGGGTCGGCCGTTTATCGAGTGTTGGCGTTGGTGCGTTCACAGTGTCTCCAGCGGAAGGGAGGATCCCGCGAATTGGGCTCAGGCGTTAGATGCTACGCCCGGGGCGAAGTTTCAGAATTGTACTGCAAAGAGAATTTTGTGTCTCCTGAACTTAGGGCGCGGTAAGGAGGTGGTGCGGCTGGTCGGAGTCGAACCGACAACGGGGAAATCCCCAGCGGATTTTAAGCCCGCCGCGTATGCCAATTTCGCCACAGCCGCACCGGTGAATACGCGGCGAACACAGAATAGCATGCGAGCGAAAGTAAGTTGCACGCGCCGACGATCGTGCGGAGACATCCCGAGTACAAAGCGCCGATCTTTTGATGTAATAGCAGCCCATCGGAGGACGAAGTCACATGGCACGCAACGTGGCGTATTGGGTCAGCACTGTCCTGGTTGCCGGGCTATCCATGTTTGCAGGGTTCGTTTACTTGTCGGGCGGGCCCAAGGCAGTGCAAGGTTTTGCTCATGTAGGGTATCCACAACAACTGCGCGTCCTTCTTGGGATCGCCAAAATCCTCGGCGGAATCACGTTGATTGTTCCCGGCCTGGGCAGACTCAAGGAGTGGGCTTATGCGGGATTCACGTTCACCTGGATCGCGGCGTTTGTCGCGCACTACCTGGCGAACGACGGGCCGATCGCATATGAGCCCCTCATTTTGTTGGGGTTTCTGGCGGTTTCATATCTGAGCCGACCGGCAAGCCGGCAATGGCCCGTGAAAGTGACTGCGTGATCGATTGGGTCCAAGGCGCTGTGTGAGGACAGGGCACGTGGCCTTCGTCACCACGTTGTAAGCGAGCGTCAAAGGTGTATGTCCAGCCAGACTGTTGCGTGCCTTCGCGCCCATCCGCTGCTAGACCAAAGGTCACGCGGAACTGTGACTTGCACC
>Ga0187783_10004303_pt1 | contig 10544 bp, 5 predicted proteins | sample 1015_SJ02_MP02_2_FD_132471 | JGI IMG/M metagenome (GOLD analysis project Ga0187783, IMG submission 132471) | Tropical peat soil microbial communities from peatlands in Department of Meta, Colombia - 1015_SJ02_MP02_20_MG | ecosystem: Environmental > Terrestrial > Soil > Wetlands > Peat | place...
GTAATAAATCCAGAGGTCGGTGTGGAAGAATAGCCGCGACAACGTCTGGAGCAGGAAAACGCCGACGCAGATCATGCAAAGCGTTTTAATCGCGCGCGGAAAATAACCGCCGATGTCGAAGCGGTAGCCGTAATCACGTGAAAATGTTCTCACAGTGCTTTAGTGTACGGGGTCAAGCAAGCAGAGTCAAAAACTGAAGGGGATAGGAGACAGAGCGCCACGAAACTGCCCTCTTTTCTATATATAGTGGTCCCCTCCGCGACGACCACAAGAGGGGGGCGGGAGGCTGCGGGGTATTCACGATGAAACTCAACTGGACTGTCACGAAGCGAAAACTCCTCCGCGTGCACCACTTTTAGTGGTGGCGGAAGCCTTGCACGAATTTTCTGAGACCAGTCGCTTCCGGATATCCGAGGCGGGCCAGTTCATCGCAAACACTCAAGAGCTTTTCTATTGGCGCATGTAGGGGAGCTATGCGTCTGACAATTGCATCAACGCGGTCCAGATCGTACAGCACGGCAGTTTCCGTTTCGTTTCGAAGCAACACGAGAAGCAATTCCGAGATTCCTGATGGATACGTTTCAGGAATCTGGGATTCGTCCAGCTCGCGATATATAAACGAATCCTTTAGTCGAAAGGCTGGGCTCTGCGCAATGCGATCTACCGCGGCGGGGAAAGCCGCCCCCAAGAAAACGCTCCACTCGACCATTTCGCCGAGTTCGGACGTCTCAAGTACAGTTGGAATACCGTGCAATCTCTCTCCCCAATATTCTCCAATCCAATTATCCCATAAGGCTTTCCTCGCGTCGTCCTGCATTCCGCGTAACATTTGCTGAATCCATCGCGCGAAAATCTTTCTGTCGGGCAGCTCGGAATCTAGCAGAAAGCGCTTAAGCCATCCGTTCTTGAGTGGATTAACCGAACTGAAGCAAGCGACCCCCGCGAGATACTCACAGAACCGATCCCTCGATTTACCCAATGCAGGCATATGGGCAAAGACTTTCACGTACAACGGAAGCAGGTGCGGTAGAACCGCTTCGGTTTGGCGACCCCAAACAAGAAAGCCCTGAAACGCCCGCACCGCTCGATTCTCGTTCTTGGACCAATCAAAAAGTGGTACTACATGTCTTCTTGTCCACTCTTCATCGAGCGCAAAGAGAAATGTTAGCTGAGACGCAAGAATGACTCTGACGAGATCAGCAGAGAAACCATCAACTGAAAGAACATCCTCAAACAACTGCGCCAGTTCTGCGGGAATTCCGGCCCACATGCCGGAAGCATTCCGTCGCGACTTTGACAAAAAGTTAACCCAAAAAAGTGCAAGCATCCCAGCAGGATGATTGATGGCCACAGCCAACCAGTCTCTGTCCACGGTCGCCTTGGATGGATAAGAGTCTTTTGCGCATAGTGGCCACAAGAGTTTTGCCACATTCATGGCGGCATTCAATGCTTCGTCGGGGATCGATGGAGTTGTTCCCTTGGTTCCCTCAGAAAGGAGGACAGCGATTTCGCGGCGAGATTCTGGCAACACGCTTTGGTTGGCCTGGAGAAACTCAAATACTTCTTTCCACTGCGTAACTGTCAGGGAGTTGGAGTTCCATGATTGAACAATCGCTGGCCACAAATCGACGTTCCACAACTTACGGACGGCCAGCTCCCGGGCCAAATTCAGGCCCCATTCGTAATTTCGAGTTGCAGCTTCTCTGACTGTGTCGAGCAGACCTCGCCTGCTCGGACCGAAAGGGGTATCCAGCTTGAGAGAAATGAGCCAATCGACTTGGTTCGCTAGAGGCTTTTCCAGGATGGCATCCACCGTTACGGGGCTTTCAGCTCCGGGTTGCCAGACCCACGTACCAATTTCTACGTCCAAGTCAGGGCGATTGCGTTTGCCAAAATTCGGATGCGCCTCTTGCATTGCATTGAACTCAGATTTTGTGATGAGCGAATCGGGCGCAACAGTTTGCAACCAGTTGAGTAAGTTATATCTCTCGTAGGTCATGATGTTTTCCGGAATATCGAAGCCGGGCACCTGGCCCTCTTTTGCTCGTTTCACAATCGCTTGTTGAGACGATTCCGTCGCGCCTGGATAGGCGTTCTTCAACAGCTCAAACACTTCGTGTTTACTTCGGTAGGCGTACAAGAAATTTTCATCGAGCAGCCATGAGAGCTTCTGATCGGGTTTCCAGTGAGAATTTTCAGCTACACCAATAATTGCCAGCCTTTTAAACACCAGCGATTCAGACGAGAACCATTGCGCTATCAGCGCGTCTGCGCGATTAGGCCGGTTTAAATTATTCCATCTAAGCAATTGATAGGCAGCGTTGATCAAGATGTCGATCCCGTTATGTAGACCACCTTGTGAGCAATTTTCTATTTCTCCTCTCGCGCTACTCAAATGATCAAAGGCGTCGTCCGATCTTCCCTGCGTTCGCAGGAGGAGGTAAGCCCTTTGAAGATTTGAAGTAACAATCGGTTCGAGCATGTCTGCTACTTCTGCCAGGCGTATGCTGAAGAATCGTTGCCATAAATGGTTTAACCAATACTCATCGCCGAGAGCTGTGATTTCAACTGTGACATCTTCTGCTCCCGTTGCATCTGCAGTTGCACTCCACAAATTCTTGTCTAGCCGAAGTACCGGCCGAGTCAGGAATTCGAAGAGAAGGATTGCCGTGATCACATCTTCAGGGTCTTTCATATCGGCGAGCATCACGTCCAGCAAATCTGTCCGTGCTCGCGGAGACCATGAGTTGATCAAGACAGCGACCCAGCGTCGGAGCACTATCGGGTCATGACGTTTTCCCAGTTCCTTTCTGAACAACCTGTGCGCGATGGCAGTCCAGCACATCGGGTTCAATAGCTGCCCCTGGCGTCTCAGTAGCGATAGGGTCTCACCCGGATGCTTTAGCACAAACGTGTCGGCTACCCATACGGCCAGTTCAGCGTCAACATCCGTGAGAGAGGAGGTGACACTAAACAGATTTGTGAGAAACTTCTTCTCTTCGACCCATCTCAGCCACTCCACGTTCTTGGCGTATCGTGTAAAGAAACGAGTTGTATCGACGCGCGCCAGACTCGATTCAATGTAGTCGGCGGCTTCTACGTCCAGCGGCGGAGGAAGTTCGACAATTGTTCGAATGCGCTGCTCTTGATCCAGTGCTCCCTGCCGTGCCTGAATTGCCCAAGCAGCCAGCGCACCTGGGAGAGCTGCATGGTTGTTTTCGCCGTCACCTAAGTGATAAAGGACCGGACTTATACCTAAAGAAACCCAGTGTTCCTCATTCCCGACTGGAGTAAGGGCAAATCTTTGGGGGGCTCCAGCTTGAGGAGGTAATCCCCTTGCGAGATAGTTCATCACCGTATCATCATGGCTGTAGCCGACAAAAAGAACAGTGTAACGACCAAAGAGTTTTTGTAGAAAGATCCGTGCCCAGCCCTCCGTTAAGTACGCACGACCGAAATCACGGTCGGTCAGGACCAACCGATCAGGCGATTTGTCGACGCTGCCGTGCAGATAGACAATTCCGCTGAATGAATCACCTAGCGGCAATGCTGGCGCACTGTAAATTTCATAGTTTGGGGGCCCAAATACATTGGCCGCCGACTTCGTAAAATGTGAATCAAAATTCGTCGTAACCAGTCGAAGGACTTCAGAGGATCGAAAGAGTTTGAGCAAATCAAAGTGCAACGAATTCGGCTGGGATTGAGGGTTCGTCAAAAGCGAAGCCACAAACGAATGAACCTTTATGCCTTTGTCCTGCAACCGACCCAAAAAGCGATCTATTGGTTCATGCGCTTCTCGGTTCAAGACACCACTAGCGACCTGTGTTGCAAGACCAGGAAAGTCGGGGTAGTTCGAGGGGGCTGGAATAGACACACCTGCTCCGGCAAAAATGACAAGATTGGCCTCGCGCTGAGATGCGAGAAGAGGTTCAGGAAAATCTATTTCGCGTATTCGCAAGCTTCACCCTTGAAGGAATTGCTTTGTAGCCCCGAGCATCGCAGATGTACAGTTATACGGCACGTAGTCTAATCAAATAGTTACGAACGAGGCTATAGAAAAACGGCTGGCTCAGTCTCGGAACATTTCCTGCACGGCCTTCTCGAGTAGCGCCTGAGTTTTTCGATGTGGTCTCCTACGTCCAGCCCTAATCTCAATTAGCGCCCTGCGCGAGATCCGGCGTCGACACTTTTTTACGAGAAGTTTGAGCGGTATCCGTTTCAGCGCTGGCAGGATTTTGGTATTCCATTCGTCGCGTTCTTTGTCTTTGTACTCCACGTACGCGATTGTTTCGGAGTGGACCAGTCCGGATTCAACATCTTCCAGGGCGTTCGATTCCTTTCCGATGTACTTGATCTGATCGATTCGAACGTGACGACGCTGCAGCAAACCAATCGTTTGTTTGCCGCAAACGCTCCCGTCAGCATCGGCACACTTGGCTTCTGGATGAAATTCGTATTCGAGCAGAACATTTTCATACGTTTTCACGCGTGCGCATTGTCGCGTTCCGTGATGTCCAACTGTGGTTATGCGATATTTCTTTCCGCTGTACAGATCAATCCAGTCCAGGCGACTCCATTTTTTCGGATTGGATTCGTACGGCGCAACCAGGTGAAATCGCTCCGGGTTCGCGCCAACTGGATGCCCAAGTGCCGCAACGTGACACGTCAGCAGGAAATTAAAAGGCTTGATCTGGTCAGGATACTTCCGGGCCTCATTGAGATCTGCGAATGCGCGCATGACTGAGGGGCTGCTAACCGTCACGCGTCCGATGGCCGGTAAATCTTCAAACCCTATTTTGCTTGTCGGGAGGCCGAGGCTTCTCCGAACGATATTGAGCCAAGCTTGCCCTATCCAATCGCGGTCGTCGGTCTCTGGATCGCTCGGATTCAAAAGATGGCCTAGTCCGTGTTCTGACCATCTGTCGGCCTCATTGTTGACGCCTTCTCGTAGTAAGACCGGTACGCCCCGATGGTCTCGGAGAAAGAGTGCATAACGCTTCGCCGAGATTGCCAGGCAATAAAGTTGCCGCTCTTTTCTTGTCTTAGGGTCAAAATTATCGCTTTCAATTTTCAGAATGGATCCCGGCACGGCGCCTCGGTCGTAAGGGTTTAGGGCTTCGAAGCGCTGCGAAATCTCGTCAACTTGAGTCCAACATATTGCTTTGGGCGGCTTCCGGTTCCCGTGGTGCCGCAGCCGCGCTACGGGGCAGGGCACCTCTCCTCCGCGCTCGGTTGCGACGATGGCCATCGAGTCCGTGTCTTCCATCGCGTACGTACCGCCCAACTCGGTTACGCAAGATTCCAAAAGGGCCACCATGAGGCGTGCGCCACTCGTGGTAAGCGACGCAGCCGGAGGAAAGCAGTACTCCCCCGGTACTTCTCGATGCGCGACACGGCACGTAAAGGGCGTCGGATCGATGCCGCAGCACTCCACTTTTACTTCCTGCTCTGATTCCTGACGGTTCATTTCCGCGTAGATGCCATAGCTCGCTGCATTGGCGAGCACCTTCAGCGCCTTGTCGAGTCGCTGTTTTTCTGTTGGAGATAGATCAGAACGCGACGCGAGGCGCTTGCGTTGTTCGATCACTACTTTAAAGAAATCCTGGTTCCTCGGGTCGACTTCTACGGCCCCGCGCAGCTTTATCGGCTTGAGATCTGGCAGCATCCCTATCGCCTCAAGCCGAAAAGCGTCGATTATTTTCGGAATCTTGCCCTTTGGAAACGCTGATGCAACGACGTCAGGGAGCGCGTACCACAAAGCATGATTTGAATTCTTGCCGGTTCCGTCGACGTGGTTCAGAGCAATCTGCCAATCATTGGTGTGGACACCGTACTTACTGCGGCACGGCAAAATATCGTCGTCGGGTACAAGCTTCACAAACGCGGTCAAGTGGGTCCAAGTCCCGGGTTCGAACAAGGCATCCTGCGTTACCTTCCTCAGGAAATCCACGATCTCGTCCTGGCAGTGTTCAATGACTTTGATCTCGCGCGCAGTAACGAACCGCCAAAGATTCATCAGACAGTTCACGGTCGGATACATCGACAGAAAATCGACATAGACGACTGGAACCGGTACCTTGCGGATGTGCGCACTAGCTCGCCCACCAAAAAAGGCCGACTCGGCATATCCGAGAAATTCGTGTGGAAAGTCAGGCTGCCGTTCCAGTATCGGCAAAATGCCCATTGCGCGCAGATAAGCCTTGCCGATTGAGGCTGGCGAGTATGCCTTTGTCGCTTGTAACCCGATCGGATGGCGCTCATATTCTTCGAGAAGTTTCACAGCCAGTTCCGACGTGGCTAGTACGTCGCGACGGTTGTAGTCGACATACTCCTCGGTGACCTCGCCGTGGCGAGCCACTTTCTGCTTTCCGTGCTCGACGCCGAAGGCCTCACAGGCCGATTCGAGAGAAAAGGCTCTGTCGGTCAACGCGAACGCGAGTGTGCGCAGGTCCAGGAAATGACCGCGAAACTTATAGCCTTTTTCCGCCTCGCCTGTTTCCGAGCCCTCTGGAATTAAGTCGGTTTCGTCGGGAGTGCTGCGGCCGGTAAAACCCTTCAGTGCACGTTTGCTGTCGATCTGTTTAACGCCAAACCTTGGTCGAAACGCGTTTGGGTGTTCGCAGTCGTTCTTGTCGATATACGACCATAACCCTAGGGAAAATCCACCGGCGAAGCGCCCCCGCGCTGGCAAGAAATCGCGCGCGATTCTGGACATGTCGAATGGCAGATTAAATCCGACAACGAGGCAGCGGCCCTTATAAGCCGACCAATAAAATCGATCTAGAAATTGACGAAGGGTTAGCAAACGAAGCTGGGGCAACGCTGCGGTATGAGTTGCAACGTAGTGGTCAAGAATTTTCCACTCGTCGACTCGCAAATCGTCGGCGCAGAATAGCCCTTCTTCGACGCACTCTCCGCCCACGATGAATCGATAACTTCCGAATGTGAGGCGCTGTGAGGCGTCAGTCCGCGTTTCCGTGTCAAAAACCAGCATCGCGTCTGGCAAGGGCGGATCGCGGCGTGATCGTTTCGCCTGCTCCGCATTCGGCTTCGGGTAGGCGCGAACGGCGACCGGAAGCAGGCCCGGCATTGCTCTGTTACGATTTCGGGGCATATTTTCCTAACGGTGTCCCTTCCCACCATTTCCGACCTAACTTTTCTTCAAGAAATGCATCGAGCATCTCAAGCAATTCGGAATTTGAGTGTATGAGCTTTTCCGTCAGGTAGGCGTTAGTGTCAGTAAACCCGCGGTTGGAGGCGGCGACTGCAAGCACCGGACTCCTGTCCGGGTTCTCCAGTGTTTTTCTAGGCCAGCCCTGTTGAGCTGGCGTCAATTCGGCACGATGATCGTTTGCAGGAGTCGAAAGTGTAACCGGACGATTAGCCTTAGCTGCGACGTGGTGTGCATCGAACGGACTCTTACCATCCGCTTTTCGTTTACATTCGGTGCACATGATTGGCTTACTTCCCGAAATCAGTGCTTCGGAGCGAGATTCACCGCATAAGGAGCATTTCGCATTCGCTCCGACTCGCCGCGAAGCCGTTGCCTTGCGACAATAGGCGCGGATCGGGTCGCGAGGTGGAATCTTCTTAACCAATCACGCGACTCCCGCGTAGAGCGATTCAAAAGACAGGACACCGGCGGAACCCAGGACGTCCAACTCGTCAAGATCCGTCAGCAATTGGATTCGTTTGCCGTTTGCGTCAGTGATTCGCTTGCGGCGAAATCTCCCAATCCCCGAACTGTCACCCGTTGCAAGATATTTTCGGACCGTTGCCCAATATTCCCCGAGGAGGCTTGCTTGTCGGGAGTCGCGAACAGCAACCTCCCGCTTTCCCTTCGGGGTAAGAGCAATAAGAACGCGCAAGAGCCGGTCAGCCGGTCTCGCGGTGTAACGCCCGTTGGGATGCTTGCGCAGGGCTGAATGAGCCAGACGACGCACGACGCGGGGATCAAGGCCGAACTCCCGCGCGGCTTGATGGAGCGATACGCGATCTGCCCGCATTTTTGAGATAACATGAGTTACTCGCGTCCACCTCTCCTGAAACCGGTCGGTTAAGGCGTAAAACTCGTCCGCAGTGCGCGGACTTCTTCTCACGGCTATCCGTATCCGACGGCGGCGATTCTTCCGACTTGGACTCATAATTTTCTCCGCGTGCAAGGGTCGACGAAACGTGAGATAACCTCAATTCAGGTTTTCACCATTTGGGGATAAAACGCACGCAACCAATTGAAAACAAGCAGCCTGGTGGACGGAGGCGAATGGACACCGAAGAGCTTCTTAGGTGCGAGTTCCTATGGGTCGATACCTTTCGTGGAATGCGAGATGGAAACCCGGAAGTCGAAACCGAAATACCCGCTCTGCACGGCATGTTCATCAAGCGGAGTGGGACGGGGCCCGAGCAGCTTTATGTGGAGAGGATGGGAGAGCCGACCCGCGTGATTCGTCAGCCCAAATTTGACACGACGCCCGATGAAATTAGGCAGTGGCGGGATCGAGCGCAAACGGAGCAGGATCAGTTTGAACTTGCCATGCACAACCCGGCGATGGTGCCAATTAGGACGACAGCCATTCCTTCCGAGCGTCGATTATGGGAAGCACTGAAGCGAGCCAAAACAGGTGCGCAGGTGAGAAGAATTCATACGCGCTCGAAGATATGGCTGAAGCCGCGTTTGGAACTTCCGGGTGGCGGTTTTTTCGAATACTGGCCATTTCGACGTGTCTTGTACCGAGATGCTGACAGGTTCTGCCGCGCGAAACTCGATCCTCGATATCCGGGGCGTGACCAGAGGCCGTCGGGAGACTACCGACGGATCGAATATCTGGCTCGCGCAATGGCGGGCGTTACCCTTCGACTCGCGCCTTCTACTGCTGTGGAGAAGCTTCGAAAGATGAAGCACCCCGAATTATGCCAGTGCTGGCGATGCTTTATGGGAATCGCTCCGTGCTACCCCACAAGCCTCGCCCGTTTTTTGGCGGAAGGGAAGTGGTTTCAACCGGTCTGAGGCTGTTATCATTGAGAAAAGTGGGACGCGCCGGTGCTCTAACACCGAACGCGCCCCTAACTACCCGTGGAGGTCTAGCTCCAATGGCAGCTACGCAGACCGTACCGCAACATTTGCAGAACCGCAATTCTCCCTCTCCGATTGCACCGCGACACGGCGTTGTCACTCTCTTCGGTTACGGGATAAACGCCCGCGTGGATCGAAAACACTTGGTCTTGGATGATGGGATCGGTCCTGTCCGGCGTCACGGTCGCTTTTCGCGCGTCGGGCATGGCCTCAGGCGTCTAGTTGTAGTCGGTTCGGATGGATATGTTTCCCTGGCGGCTCTGCGCTGGCTAGCCGATCAGAATGCTTCGTTTGTCATGCTTGACCGGGACGGCTCTGTGCTCGTCACGACTGGCCCTGTCCGCCCGTCAGATGCTCGCTTGCGCCGCGCTCAATCCCTCGCCCGTCATTCCGGGGCCGCTGTCCAAATCGCCCGGGAGTTAATCGACCGGAAGTTGGACGCGCAAGAAAAGCTTGTTCGCGATGGTCTGGGAGAGATTCCAGCCGGACAGCAGATTGCTGGATTTCGTTCTGCTTTAGCGACCGCCCGAACGATTGAGATGATTCGGTTGCTTGAATCGCGCGCGGCGTACTCGTATTGGAGTGCATGGAGAAGTCTGCCCGTCAATTTTCCGAAGAAGGATCTCCCGCGTGTTCCGGATCACTGGAAAACATTCGGTGCTCGTGTGTCGCCGCTGACGGGTTCTCCCCGGCTCGCTGCGAACCCGCCGAACGCGATGCTCAACTATCTTTATTCCCTCCTTGAATCTGAGGCCCGGCTTGCCGTTGCAGCCCTCGGGCTCGATCCAGGTCTCGGGGTCCTGCATGTAGACGCCATCGCACGCGACAGTCTCGCTTGTGATGTGATGGAACCTATTCGGCCAGAAGTGGACGCGTACGTTCTGCGCTGGATCAGCCACGAGACGCTCAAGCGTGAATGGTTCTTCGAGGAACGAAACGGGAACTGCCGTCTGATGGGGACGTTCGTGGCTCGCCTCTCGGAAACCATGCCGACCTGGAGACGCGCCGTCGCACCGATTGCTGAACTTGTAGCAAAGAGCTTTTGGCGTGCTAAACGGGGATCACGTGAAGAGCGGCTACCAACAAGGCTGACGCAGCAGCATCGTCGGGAGGCGAAAGACGGCGGGTGCGACCTGTCATCCATCGAGCCGCCTCACCCCGAGAGCTTCTGCAAACAATGCGGCGCGTCGATTCGACACGGACGGACCTATTGTCCCGCTTGCGCGAAGCCGCTGGATGCCGCGCGACTCGCCAAAGTGGGAGAGCAAGGACGGATCGCATCGCACGCTCCAGAGGCGCAAGAGAGCCGGTCCGAAACTCAGCGCAGGCACTGGGTAGGGAGGGCGACCTGGAAGCCGGGGGATCTCCCGCCCTGGCTGACGAAAGATGCATACGTTAGGGAAATCCAACCTCGACTCAAACAGATCACGGTGTCGGCCATCGCTTCGACGCTCAATGTATCCGTGATGTA
>Ga0187783_10004304_pt1 | contig 10544 bp, 6 predicted proteins | sample 1015_SJ02_MP02_2_FD_132471 | JGI IMG/M metagenome (GOLD analysis project Ga0187783, IMG submission 132471) | Tropical peat soil microbial communities from peatlands in Department of Meta, Colombia - 1015_SJ02_MP02_20_MG | ecosystem: Environmental > Terrestrial > Soil > Wetlands > Peat | place...
ATACGAGGTACTGACGGGAACTCGACCGTACCGGCTGAAGAGGGGCGCATCGCTTGGAACGCTCGAGCAGTCGATCGCCACGGCTGAAGTGAAGAAACCCAGTACGCAGGTGGATGAGGAAAAGAGCGCTACCCGCGCTACGACCCAAGAGAAGCTCGCCCGGCAACTGCGCGGGGACCTCGATGTAATTACGCTCAAGGCGCTCGCCAAAGATACCAATGAACGCTATGCGAGCGCTGCGGCGATGACGGAAGACCTTGAACGTCATTTGCAGCATCGCCCAATTAAGGCGCGACCGGCGCCCTTCACTTACCGAATTAGGAAATTTGTCGTTCGGAACCGACCACTGATTACCGTCATGGCAGTGGCGACGGCTGTCGTACTCGTGTTTGTCGGATATGAAATTGAACGTCGTCTCCTGAGCCCGCCGGGCACTGTCGCCCCGGTGCCGTTTGCCCCGCCCGCGCGCTCCATCGCCGTACTGCCGCTGGCGAATGAGAGCGGCGATGCAGCTCAGCAGTACTTCTCTGATGGAATCTCGGAGGATCTGATCACCGCGCTCTCGCAGTTCCCGAACCTCAAGGTAATCGGTCGCACCTCCGCCTTCCAGTTCCGCGATACGAAAGAGGACAGCCGCAGCATCGGGGCGAAGCTTCAGGTCGCGCACCTGCTGGAAGGAAGTGTGCGCCGGGCGGGGGATATGGTGCGGGTGAGTGCCGAGCTCATCAACACCACCGACGGCAGCGCGCAATGGTCCGAGCGCTACGATCGGCCGTACAAGGATCTCTTTGCGCTGCAGGATGAGATCACGCGCGCGGTGGCGGCGGCGCTGCGGGCGCAGCTCCTGCCGGGTGAGCACGCGGCGGCGCAGAGCGAGCGGCCCCCGAGCGGGAGTCTGGACGCTTACAACGCCTTCCTGCAGGGCGAGTTTTATCGTGCCCGCAACACTGAAGCCGACCTCCGCAAGGCGATCGAGTCCTTCACACAGGCCACTGAGCTTGATCCGCGCTATGCGCTCGCCTGGAGCGGGCTGTCGCGGGTCTGGACGGTCCTCGGCATTCAATTCCTCGAGGGTGCGCCGGCTCAAGAGGCGTACGCGAAGGCGCGTGCGGCGGCTGATCGCGCGCTCGCCCTCTCGCCCGAGCTTGCGGCTGCACACCTTGCCCGGGGTTTGTCGCTTATGACCGCGGATTTCGACTGGCGCGGGGCGGAAGCCGAGCGTCGGCGTGCGCTGGAGCTCGCGCCGAACGACGTCGATGCGAAGTTCGCGCTTGGCAACCAGCTCGCCGCCTTCGGTGAGCTGGAGCAAGCGATCGCGCTTACCCGGGAGGCGCTTGCCACCGAGCCGCTGCGGGCCAACTGGTATCAGTGGCTCGCCGACTACCTCTCGGGACTCAACCGGCTCGATGAGGCCGTGCGTGCAATTCGCAGGGCGATTGAGCTGCAGCCCGGGGCGGCGATCTATCACGAGGGGCTCGCGGCCATCGAGACCCAGCGCGGCAATGCTCAAGCGGCGCTCGCCGCCGCACAGCAGGAGCCCCCTGGTGGCTGGAAAGACGTCGCACTCGCCCTCGCACGGCAGATCGGGAGTGACAGAGGTGCGGCGGATGCGGCACTCAAGACGCTCATTGACAAGGATGCCGGCGGTGCCCCCTACCAGATCGCCGAAGTCTATGCGCTGCGTAACGATGCGAAGGAGACCTTTGCCTGGCTCGAGCGGGCCTGGAGCAGCCGCGATGGGGGGATCCAGTACCTCCTCTACGACCCCTTCATTCGGCGCTACAAGGACGATCCGCGCTTCGCCGCGTTCTGCAAGGAGGTAGGCCTGCCGACGCCTGCAGAGGTTGGAAAGCGGACGTGAGTCCGTCGGGAGTAGTGAGCGCTCCTAGCGTTCGACCGAGTGCGAAGGTCCGCTTCCGGGGTGCGCCGTGGAAAGGCGCGCTTTCCAGTGGGTGAGAGTCCCACCTGGCAAAATGCTCCAGCCGGAAGCAACCGGAGCAACTGTGGAGGTAACGAAACGGTTGAAGCCTCTGGTGACCAACGCGTCAGTAAATACGGTGACGCGGCGAGTGTCCAGGCCGTAACGCGAGTGAACGCCGAGCAGGCCTCGAAAAGGACGATGCGCGGGCCGACCCGACCCCGTTTTCGGGGACGGCTGACATGGTTGGGGGAGCAAGAGCAGAAGCGATGATCCCAGCTGCCGCGCTGGGGTAATGGCGACAGCATGTATACAAGGGAAGCGCACGCAACCGCCCTTGGGGTAGACATCGCCCTGCGCGTAGCCGTCAGCGCGCGGGTCGGAGTAGATGATGCAGCCGAGCGCGCCGTGCTCCTGCGCGAGCTTAGGTTTGAGGCCCCGAAAGCCGTTGCCGTAGCGGGTGATGACGATCTTGCCCTTGACGTCGACACCACGGCGCGCGAGATCCTCGTAATCCCTCGGCATGCCGTAGTTGAGATAGACGAGCTCGCCCGTCACATCGCCGTCGGCGCCGTAGACGTTGTAGGGCGGCATGATGCCGGCGACTCCCGAGGTTGCATCGCCCTCGACCGGCGGCTCATTCAGGCTCGCGGTGAAATGCGTCGGCGCAACGAGCTCGAGCGTATGTGATTTCAGCGTCGGGTAGAGGACCTCGAACTCCTCGATCTGCGCCTGCCAGCCCCACTGCCGAAAGAGGTCGCGCACGAATTCGGCATTCGCCTTGTCGTGGGGCGAGCCCACTTGGTTCGGCGCGGAGGAAAGATTCTTCATCCACTCGCGCAGCTCCGCGGGCTTCAAGGTCGCATCGAAGCGCTGCTCCAGCGACTCCTCGACCGGCGCCTCCTGGGCCGTGAAGCCGAATAATGTCGGGGCGCGCTCGCTATCGCCTGGGCCCGCGCCCGAGGTCGCACCGAGCGGAATGAGCGCGGCGGGGAGAGCCAGCCAGGGACGCGCGCGCTGAGCGCGGCGGGAGCGAACGGTGCGCGGAGTGTCCATCAGGGAGTCCTTTGTTCTTTGGGAGGCTCGCCTCGCGAGGGTGCGATCATACCGGGCCGCCGGCCGGAGCGGAGTTTGAAGAAGGCTGAGGCCCTCCCGTGGATGGCGTCACGATAGTCCCGCTCGAAACTAGTCGGGAAACTTCAGCGCTCGCTCGCTGGCTCAGCGCTTTGCAAGCGTTACAGACGGATTTCGTCAAGAATTTCCGCGTTAAGCTTGAGGACGGTGTTGTGTCGCTCGGACTGCCTACGAAACTGCAGCAGGTTATCTCACGGAGTTTTTGCGACTGAGGTCAGGGATGGCCCGAAGGACCGCAACTGATCACGCAAGGCATCAACCTGTTGTTCCAGCTCCTGGCTTCGTTGCTGAAAATGCTCCAGTTGCAGAGCGTATAAATCAGAACTCACCTGATGGACTGTTCGAACAAGGTTTTCGATTTCATCAGGACGGTACAAGGTGCGGTCAGTCTTCTCGCCGACGGCCAGGAAGCCTACAAGCTCCGAGCGCCGAATCACAGGCAACGCCAACGCCGCCGATTCAAAACCGAAACGGCCAAAGCGGTAAGGTTTGCGAGACGTCTTTAACTCAATGATTACTTCAGCGTCGGCGGCCAAGACGCGAGGCAGCTGATCCAGCGTGGACTTCTCCAACACAAAGCGTCCAGTTTTGTCGCGGCGATAGATACCACTCCCCCGACTTCCTGCGTAAGCATCCACTGCCTTTAAAAGCGCCCCTGCCAGGGCGTCCGGCTCCGAAAAATTTGGTGCTGTCTCAAGAAAATGCTGCAGTGCCGTTTGTCTCGCGTGCGATGCGCGGAAGAAAACGCGCTCGACCAGCCGCTCAATCCCATGACGCACCCGGTGGAATATCAAATAAATCGAGACGGCTATTGCGCCATCCATCAAAACACTGCTTTCCCGCTGCCCGACATGTACGAAGTGATCGACTAGCCATTCGACCAGCCCGAACAGTACAAGCAGAAGGCCAGTGAAGACTGCAAAGACAAGGGTGCGACTGATGACAAAGCCCACGTCGATTACGCGATGCCGCAGAACCGCGTAGGTTAGAGTGATGACCCCTAGCGCCACCAAAATGGCCTCGGCGAGATTTTCAAGGGTTTGTGCGCTTGTCGTGTAGCCGAAGACCCCGAAGAAATAAAGGATCCCAAGGCTGGGGCCAGCGAGCGCGATAGCCAGGGCGACGATGAGCCAGCGAAGCCGTTGGCGAGGCTCGCCCTGAATGTGACGCCAAGCGTCCACAAACGCTAAGAAACACAGCAGCAACGCTGCGATCAATCTTATAGATAGAATTGGCATAAGCACGGTGTCGGCGGGTAGCCAGATCCACCCCAGGCAGTAAGGGGCCACCCAGATAAGGGTCACAATGCCCCAAATGGCGCAAAAGCCGATAAGAGCGCGCACGAGGTACGGTCGTGCTCGACTACGATAGCCAGCCTCAAACATAAGGACGGAATACGCTAGAGCCGCGAGTGCGAATACTGGGAACACATTGCCGAACAGAATATTCAACCGCCCAACAAATCCTACAGGGAAGACATTGGGAGGTAACGATATAGCGCTTAGAAGAAGTGCACACCCGATTGCTAGAGCCGCGACATCACGACGTCGCCGAAAAGCAATCGTGACTCCGAGTACCAGCATCAAAGCGTTCAAACACAGGGTCAGAATGTTGTTCACAAGACTCGAGAGCGCGCCAGCATGGTCACTTCGTATATCGACGCTTCTGAACACGCCCTGGTGACGGATTTGTAACTGAACGCTTTCTCCCGGCAACAATGTCCCACGCGGTGGATCCACTATCAGGTCCCCCACTTCGACTCCCGCCGAAGGTAACGGTGAGTGAGGCTCAATCCTGGCAATGCGGTGCGCCGGCAACGACTCGAAGTGCGAGGCTTGTGGAACGTACCCAAGGACTACTCTTGCGTCTGAGGCCGCAACACGCGGTGAGTAGACGAAACATGTGGCGACCCAGGCAGTTGCAGCCATCGCCAGAGCGAACGCTGTAACCTGCCAGGCTCGCAGCAGCCTAGGTGTCTGAACTTGGATGTCCGATGTGTGCGGACCCACGGCGCCCTCGCGGGGTTTGACCTCGCTCGGCCGATGGTCGGAGTGTTCTTCTGTTGTCATGGTGATGAACTGTTCAGCTAAGTGCCCGCCACCTGCCCAGGCACCGGCAAACCTACCTTTCGGCAGAACGCTGCGAACCGTGGATCGTTTTTGTAACGCAAAATGAAGGGATCGAAGAGGAGGTATGTGACTCCCGGATCGTGGTTGCTCCAGCTCCGATCAAGCCACGCAAAGGTCTCGTTCGCATCGCCGCGCAGCGCATAGATCTCGGCGATCTGGTAGGCGGCAATGCCGGCCTGCGTGTCGATCATCGTCTTTAGTCCCGCATCGGCCGCGCTGCGATCGCTTCCTATCTGACGTGCGAGAGCGAGCGCGACGTCTTGCCAGAGTCCAGGGGGCTCTTGCCGAGCTGCGGCTAGCGCCGCCTCAGCATTGCCACGCTGAACCTCGATGATCGCGAGCCTCTCGTGATAGACCGCCGAAGCGGGCTGCAGCTCGAGGGCTCTCCGGACCGCTTGCTCGGCTTCATCGAATCGGTTGAGTCCCGAGAGATAAGTGGCAAGCCAGTTGTACCAGTTGGCTCGGAGCGGCTCGGTGATGAGTGCTTGGCGCGTGAACTCGATCGCCTGTTCCACGTCGCCAAAGGCGGCGAGCCGCAGCCCGAGCTGGAACTTCGCATAGCTGTCGTTCGGCGCGAGTTCCATTGCACGGCGAAACTCCGCTTCCGCCCCTCGCCAGTTGAAATCCGCGACCTGAAACAGAAGACCCCGAGCGAGGTGAGCGGCAGCGAGCTCGGGCGAGAGAGCGAACGCGCGATCCGCGGCTGCACTTGCTTTCGCATACGCTTCCTGCGCCGACGCGCCCTCCAGGAATGCGGTGCCGAGGTCGGTCCAGGCCCGCGACAGCCAACTCCAAGCAAACGCGTAGCGCGGATCGAGATCAATCGCCTGCGTGTAGAACTTGAGCGCCTTGCGATAGTCGGCTTCCGTGTGCCGGTATCTGTAAAACTCGCCCTCCAGGAAGGCGTTATAGGCCTCGAGACTGCCGCTCGGCGGTCTCTCGCTCTGTGCTGCCGCATATTTACCCGGCAGGAGCCTAGGCCGCAGCGCTCCCGCCACGGCGCGCGTGATCTCATCCTGCAGCGCAAAGAGATCTTTGTACGGCCGATCGTAGCGCTCGGACCATTGTGCACTGCCATCGGCAGTGTTGATGAGCTCGGCACTCACCCGCACCACCTCGCCCGAGCGCCGCACGCTCCCTTCCAGCAGGTGCGACACCCCAAGCTTCGCACCGATGCTGCGGCTGTCCTCCTTGGAATCGCGGAACTGGAAGGCGGAGATGCGGCCGATCACCTTGAGCCCAGGGAACTGCGAGAGCGCCGTGATCAGATCCTCGGAGATTCCGTCCGAGAAGTACTGCTGACTGGCATCGCCGCTCTCGTTCGTGAGCGGCAACACTGCTATAGAGTTCGACATCGCTCCCTGCACCGTAGTCTTCGTGCGCGCCAGCCGTTCGAGTGCCAGGTAGCTCAGAGCGAGCACGGCCGCTGCGGCGATCGCCAGCAGCACAGTGCGTCGCAGGGGTAAGGGGCGTCTGTTCGCGGTGGCAACAGCCACAGGGTCAGTCTGCATGGGATTGGTCTTTGCTCCGAGACCAGGCTGCGCGAGGGACAGTAGCCCTCGTACCCGCTCGACAAAGGCAGCTGCTGTTTCCCCACCAGTCAACCGCGTCCACTGAACACGCTTGAAGGAGTCTGGCACTCGGGCGCTACGTTCGCTCGTGCCGTCAATAACTACCGGGACGAGAAATGCCCTGTCCTCGGCCATGTCGTGCGTGCGATCGACCGCCAGCTTCCACTCACGGCGGAAGTAGCCTTCGTCTCGAGCCTCTGTATTGGCGGAGATCACGGCTATAAATAGCCGACACTCGTGGATCCGGTCCCGGATATCCCGGTCCCAGACGTCACCACCCCGTAATTCGCTCTGGTCGAACCAGACCTCGATGCCTGCCGACCGAAGCGCTTCGGCGATGCGCTGCGCGGCCGGCGCATCTTCCGAGGCGTAGCTTAGAAATACAGCACGCGAAGGCTCAGTCACAAACGGTGTGACTCCGAGAACTTATCTTATCGTTGGTCTAGCTAGATGCCGAGCGCCCCTACGAGCGCAGCTTACCCCCTGTTTCAGTCGTCAATGTTACTCGCGCCCCGGGATGCACCGCACCATGACTATACTTTAGCGCGTGGCGATGAGCTGCTGGTCGGGCACCACGAAGGCAAGAGGCTGCTGTTCGCCGGCAAACGGAGCTAGTCTTCAAGCTCCATTTTGTCACTGAAGCGGTGGTAAGCATGAAAACGAAGCTTACGGTCTGCGTAGCGATACTTGTCGGATTCCTGACTATTGCACATGTGCACGCGAACGATCTGCGTGCAGAGATGGAGGCCGAGAACTCCCGGTGGCTAGCTGCCTTTAATCACAACAACCCTGCAGCGTTCCCTGCAATGTACACCGAGGATGCCGTCCTGCTACCCGACGATAGCCCGCCTGCCAAGGGCCGGCAAAAGATTGGGCAGTACTGGGAAGAAACGCTGAAAGGCGGCAAATATCGGAACCATACCTTTGAGATCGTCAGCGTTCACCAAGACGGCCGGTATGCGTACCAGGTCGCGCGTTGGACGCTCGTCGTGATCAGCGACACGGGTGAACGGAAGACTATCTCGGGGAACACGGTTCGGATCTTCGAGCACCAGCCGGATGGCACGTGGCTGACCAAGGTGCACATCTTCAACTCACCGCCATGATCGGACATTCGACACTGCCACACCAACACAATTGCGGATGCGCACCATGATTTGTTCCGATCGCGGTCTTCTGCCGACGCTCATCCTTGTAGCAACTGCGTGGGCAAACCACGCCCGCGCTGCCGACATCGCTGGACTGCAACAGATGTACGACGGGACGGTGTTGCCGGACGTTTTCGTTGCGACGCTGTCGCATACTGAAAAATTACTGCCCGTACGCACGGTGCATCGTGGCGCATTTGTACGGGCGCTACCGAAAAGTACCAAGCCTTTTCCGAATGTGCATTTTGGCGATCACGGACACACCTTCAATCTGTACGACTACCTGGCGATCAATAGGGTAGCGGGTCTTCTTATTCTCAAAGACGGCCAGATCGCCCTTGAAGATTATGAACTTGGCACTGGACCCGACACGCATTGGGCGTCCTTTTCGATGTCCAAATCCGTGGCCTCAACGTTGGTCGGCGCAGCGTTGGCCGATGGTTCGATCAGCAGCCTGGACGATCCGATCATCCGTTATGTTCCAGCGTTGCGCGGCGGTGCTTACGAAGGTGTGAGCATTCGCAATCTCCTGAGGATGAGCTCCGGTGTCCGTTGGGATGAGACGTATACCGACCCGACGTCAGACCGCCGCAAGGTTCTCGCGTTACAGCTCGCCGGCAAGGACGCGGAGATACTGCGATTCATGAACTCTTTGCCTCGTGCAGGTCCGCCAGGTTCGATATGGAACTACAGTACTGGAGAGACTTATGTACTTGGCGCTGTGATCGAGGGCGCAACGCATCGAACCTTAGCCGACTATCTCACTGAGAAGATTTGGTCCAAGGCGGGGATGGAGCACGATGCAACGTGGTGGGTCGTCGGACCCAGTGGTCGGGGGTGGGCCGGCAGCGGTATAGGGGCAACGCTTCGCGACTATGGTCGATTTGGATTATTCGCGGCAAATCAAGGGCGCCTGAATGGCCAGCTTATCGTTCCAGAGGGTTATTTCGACGACGCTGGTGTACCCCAACGCATCGGAAACAAGACGATAGATTATGGATATATGTGGTGGATTCCACCGCAGAACGATCCGGTAAATGTCGGCGCGTTTGAGGCACAAGGCATCTTCGGTCAGTACCTCTATGTGAATCCGCGTGAACGGTTGGTTATCGTCGTACTCAGCGCCCGTTCCAAACCCGAGCCAAAAATGGAACTGGATGACGACGCATTCTTCTCGGCGGTAGCCGCTGCGCTTCACTGACGGAGCACCTTTAGACCGGGAGTCCGGCGGAGGCGGTAGACGCGGCAATCAGACTGTCAGCCCACGCTAACCAGCGCTCACGCACCGGCCCTGGCGGGCACAGCCTGCAAATGCTTGCCCGCAGCAACGCGAGTGCTTCGAGATTGGCAGCGTCCATGCGGCCAGCGTCCCATGGGAGTTCTCGCGCGGGCAGACCGCATTTGTGGCCTGTTCGAGCAGAAACGCGCAGCACAGGCGTGACCTGGATCACAGCAGTTTACGTGCGGCCTGGCGTCTCATACGCGCGGCGTCCCGACTGCACAGAGCCCTTTTGCGGCGGCAATGCGACAGAAGATCCTGCTTGCACTACTACTTGCCTCGGCCACTGTTGCTTACGCCGAGTCGATCGCTCTAAAACAAGATGGCGGCACGTTTGTCGTGCCAGTCCTCGTAAATAACAAGATCACGCTTAATTTCACACTGGACAGCGGTGCCTCCGATGTCTCGATTCCTGCCGACGTGTTTTCTACTCTGACTCGTACCGGTACGGTCGCGCCAAACGATTTGTTGGGCGAGCAGACATACGAATTGGCCGATGGCTCTAAGCAGACTTCTCAGCGATTCAGAATTCAATCGCTCCGAGTCGGTAGTCTCGAGCTTCGAAACGTTATTGCCTCGGTCGCTCCACCGGAAGGGAGCCTACTGCTGGGACTGAGCTTTCTTTCGCGCTTAAAGTCGTGGTCCATTGATAACGAGCGGCACTTGTTGTTATTCAACGAGCCGCCAGCAGGCGGTACCGTTACATCTACCGTCGCAAGGCATGCTCCGAGCGCAGCACGGTTGCCCCCGACCGCGGCACCGCATGCCGCCATGGCAAACGTTGACGACGAAGTTCTGCTAAAGGCAGTTGCTTACGTCCTCACCGGTGACGACGTAGGCCCAGTCGGCGTTGTAGATCGACCAAATTGCGTCTTTGAGTTTGACCACAACTTCGGCGGGCCTTCTCTGCATGAGATCGCACATCTAAACAACGTCGATCGCACCCGGTCGAAAATCCAAAGGATCACGACGGGGGACCGTAGCCAACCCGGCGTCAAGATTACCCTTCGTGGGGAGCAGGTGATCGAGTTCCCACCAATTCCACCGAGCGACCTCGGCGACGGTTTCGTGGTTACGGGTAGCCCCGCGAAGTTCGCTTCGGAAGAGACCATCGTCCTCCGCACGGACGAGAGCCAGCGGGTTCTTCGCGCATGGGATTACATCTACTCTCACGGTTGCAAAGGACGTGCGAGCGCCTTTTGACTTCCGCTTGCGCTAATTCGGCGAATGGCTCATATCGACCGAGGCCGTGTGATAACCGGAGCCGGCCAGCGATGCCGATAAGTGGCGCGAACAGGAGCAATCGGGTCTTACGCCCGGATCGCTGCGATCAGGGGCCGCACTCCGAGCATCTGAATCATCCGC
>Ga0187783_10004305_pt1 | contig 10542 bp, 11 predicted proteins | sample 1015_SJ02_MP02_2_FD_132471 | JGI IMG/M metagenome (GOLD analysis project Ga0187783, IMG submission 132471) | Tropical peat soil microbial communities from peatlands in Department of Meta, Colombia - 1015_SJ02_MP02_20_MG | ecosystem: Environmental > Terrestrial > Soil > Wetlands > Peat | place...
GAGATCAGGTTGGTGCTCGGCTCGTTGTAGTTGCCGCCGACGATTTCCACCCGGCCGTCGGCCATCAGGCGCCGCAGGTCCTCCCTGTCCTGCGGGAAGGCGTCGAAATACGGCTTGAGGTAGTCGATCTCGGCCAGCACGAACTTGTAGTCGCTGTCCTTCCTGGCCTTGTCCAGGTGGGCGCCGACCAGCTCGAACGCGGCCCTGGTGTCGGGCATACGGCCGTCCTCGTCGGGCAGGCTGAGCCGTGCCTCGGTGAACTGTCCCTGCGTGTTCCACCACACCGGGTCGTAGTGAAAGTGGCTGACCATCCACATCGTCCAGCCCGGCTCGGCCACGGTGATGTCGGCGTCGGCCTGGACCACCCCCGACTCGCTCTCCACCGCCACCGTGACCCGGCGCGTGCTCCCCGGCTGGTAGGGCGCCGTGAACTCCACGCCGATCTCGGCGGTATTCGGCTCGCCCGGGCTGATGTCAGTTACCCGGAACGGCCCCGTGTTCCTCACCCCGGGACCGTGGATGTACACCGTGGCTGTCGTGCCGGGGCCGCTGGCCGGTCCGTCAACCTCCAGCGTGACCCGCACGACCTGCAGCGGGCGCTGCGCGGTTCCGACGAACAGGTCTGTCGATTCAACGCTGGCGATCCGCATATTTCATCGTGGCATACCCGCCGACCCGAAGCCCCGGGTGAGGATCTTGCGGCGGACCCCGGCCTGCCTGATCCGCGCCAGCCTCGCAGATCAGCCCGGTCGTAGCCGCCTGGCGAACGATTCGGCGGCGCCGGCGGGATCGTCGGCCTCGGTGATGGCGCGGACCACGACCACGCGGCCGGCCCCGGCGGCGATCACCTCGTCCAGGCGGCCCAGGCCGATGCCGCCGATGGCGAACCACGGCCGGGCCGGGGCCAGCCGGGCGACATGGGAGAGCAACCCGAGGCCGGTGGCCGGGCGACCCGGCTTGGTGGGCGTGGTCCAGACCGGCCCGGCGCAGAAGTAGTCGACGCCAGGCTCGTCCGCGGCCGCGTCGGCCTGGGCGGGGCTGTGACTGCTGCGGCCGATCAGCGGCTCCGGGCCGAGGATCTGCCGGGCCAGCGAGACCGGCAGGTCATCTTGGCCCAGGTGAAGCACGTCGGCTCGGGCCGCGAGCGCGACGTCTGCGCGGTCGTTCACCGCCAGCAGGCGGCCGTGCCGCCGGCACGCGTCGGCGAACACCTCGAGCAGGCCGAGTTCCTCCCGCGCCTCCAGCCCCTTTTCTCGCAGCTGCACGATGTCCACGCCGGCCCCGAGCACGGCGTCGAGGAACGGCACCAGGTCACCCTGCCGCCGCCGCGCGTCCGTGCACAGGTACAGCCGGGCGTCGGCCAGCCGGGTTCGCGCATCGGTGGTCACGCGCGCCATCCAATCATGGGCCCGGACGCCGTCCGCAGGTGATATAGGCTGATAGCTGACCACGGGAGCCCGCAGGGCTGAGAGGGAGGCACCAACGCCTCCGACCGTCGTACCTGATCCGGGTAATGCCGGCGAAGGGAGTGCTCTTGGCCGAGACCGCAGACGTCGTTGTCGCGGGCGGCGGCGTCATAGGGACCGCGATCGCCTGGCGTGCCGCAGTCGCCGGGCTGGATGTCGCGCTGGTAGATCCCGGCCTCGGTGACGCGGCGTCGCTGGTGGCCGCGGGGATGCTCGCGCCGGCCTCGGAGGCCCTGTTCGGCGAGGGCGCCCTGCTCCGCCTCAACCTGCTCGCGGTGCACCGGTTCGGCTCCTTCGCCGCCGAGCTCGAAGAGGCGACGGGCCACCGCGTGGGCCTGCGCCGCGAGGGGACGCTCGCGGTCGCTTACGATCCGGATGACTATGCGGCGCTGATGCGGCTGACGGCGTTCCGCCGGTCCGCCGGGCTTGACGCGGAGGAACTGGACAGCCGGGCCTGCCGCAGGCTGGAGCCGTTCCTGACTCCCGATGTGCATGGCGGCGTGCGCTTCGCCGGTGACTGGTCCGTGGACAACCGCAGGTACGCGGCCGTGCTGGGCGAGGCGGCCAGGGCCGGAAAGGTCCGGACCGTGCGGGACCGGGTCCTGGCGGTGCAGATCCGTGACGGGGAGGCCCGCGGCGTCCGGCTCGCCCGTGGAGGTGACATCGGCGCGGCCCGGGTGGTGGTGGCCGCCGGGTGCTGGTCCGGCGCGGTCGGCGGGCTCCCGGAGGCGCTCAGGGACGCGGTCCGGCCGGTCAAGGGCCAGTTGCTGCGCCTGCGCCATCCCGCCAGCATCCCACGCGTGGTGACCCGTACCATCCGGGCCACCGTGCGCGGCACCGACATCTACCTGGTACCGCGGGCCGACGGCGAGCTGGTCGTGGGCGCCACGTCCGAAGAACGCGGCCCGGACCAGACCGTGACCGCCGGCGCCGTTCACGATCTCTTGCACGACGCCATGAGCGTGCTCCCGGTCATCAGCGAGCTGCTCCTGGCCGAGACGTGCGCCGGACTGCGGCCGGGCACCCCGGACAACGGCCCGATCGTCGGCGAAGTCGGCCCGGCCGGGCTGCTGCTGGCCACCGGGCACTACCGTAACGGCATCTTGATGTCGCCGGTCACCGCGGACGCCGCCGTGGCCCTGCTGACCGGCCAGTCGCCCGCGCCGGAATGGCAGCCGTTTACCCCGGCGCGGTTCTGCGGGGGAGGCGGATCACCGTGAGTGTCCGGGTGGGGCTCAACGGCCAATCCCGCGACCTGCCCGACGGCAGCACCGTGGCGCAGGCGGTCACCGAGCTGACCGCGGCGGCCGCTGGCATCGCCGTCGCCGTCAACGGCGACGTCGTGCCCCGCGGTTCGTGGGCCGTCACGCGGCTTCGCGACGGCGACCAGGTAGAGGTGGTCACGGCTGTTCAAGGAGGTTGAGTTGACCGACGCGGATCTGCTGCGCCCCGCGGCCGCCGACCCGTGGGCCCCGCAGGACCCGTGGGTGCTGGCCGGCCGGGCGCTGAGCTCACGGCTCATCCTGGGCACCGGGGGAATACAGAGCCTGGAGGTGCTGCGGCGGGTGCTCGGCGCCTCCGGCACCGCGCTGACCACCGTGGCCATGCGGCGCGTCATGCCCGCCGGAGACGGGGAAGGCTCACTGCTCGGCACGCTGCAGCAGGCCGGCGTGAGCATCCTGCCGAACACCGCCGGCTGCCATACCGCGAGCGAAGCGATGCTCGTGGCCAGGCTCGGGCGGGAGGCGCTGGGCACCGATTGGGTCAAGCTGGAGGTCGTGGCGGACGATCACACCTTGCTGCCCGATCCGGTGGAGTTGCTCGACGCGGCCCGGATGCTCGTCGCCGACGGGTTCGTGGTGCTGCCGTACACCAACGATGACCCGGTGCTCGCCCGGCAGCTCGAGCGGGCGGGCTGCGCGGCCGTCATGCCGCTCGGCGCCCCGATCGGATCCGGCCTCGGCGTCCGTAACCCGCACAACATCGCGATGATCGTGGAGCAGGCCGGGGTCCCGGTCATCCTCGACGCCGGAGTCGGGACGGCCAGCGATGCGGCCTTCGCGATGGAACTGGGCTGCGACGCCGTGCTCGTCGCCTCGGCCATCACCCGGGCGGCCGATCCCGAGCGCATGGCCATCGCCATGCGGCTGGCGGTGGCCGCCGGGTACGCCGCGCGGACCGCCGGGCGCATACCGCGCCGCTGGCACGCCCAGGCGTCCAGCCCCGTGCTCGGCCGGCCGGAGCTGCCCGCATGAGCGGTATCGCCTCGGAGGGGACCATCCCCCCCAGGCCCCCCCTGCCGGGCGTGCCGCGGGTGCTGACCATCGCCTCGTCGGACTCCGGGGGCGGGGCCGGCATCCAGGCTGACCTCAAGGCGTTCGCCCGCTGCGGCGCGCACGGGATGTCGGCGATCGTCGCGCTCACCGCGCAGAACACCCTGGGCGTAACCGCCATCCACGAGGTCCCGCCGGCCTTCGTGCGAGAGCAGATCGACGCCGTGCTCGATGACATCGGAGCTGACGCCGTGAAGACCGGCATGCTGTTCTCCGCGCCGCTGATCGAGGCCGTGGCCGACGCGCTGGCGCCGCGGGACCTGCCGCTGGTGGTCGATCCGGTCATGGTGGCCAGCTCCGGCAGCAGGCTGCTGCTCCCCGACGCGATCGGAACCCTGATCGCGCGGCTGTTTCCCCTGGCCACGGTGGTTACCCCCAATCTCCCCGAGGCCCAGGCCCTGACCGGCAAGGCGACCGAGGACCGTGCGGTGCTCGCCGAGTGCCTGGTCGAGACGGGCGCGCGAGCCGCGCTGGTCACCGGCGGACACGGCGCAGAACCCGTTGATCACCTTTTCGACGGCACCCGTCACCTGGCCATCCCGGTGGCCCGGTGCCGCGTCGCCGCGACCCATGGCGCCGGGTGCACCCACTCGGCGGCGCTGGCGGCCGGGCTGGCGGCGGGACTGTCACTGGCCGAGGCCGCCCGGCAGGCCGCCGCGGTGGCCGGCGACGCGGTGGCGCACGGCCTGGCCGGGCTGGGCGGCGGCGAGGGCCCCGTGCACGTCCTGCACACCCTGGATCCATAGTTTCCCGGACCGGGGTTGAGGCATGTGGTGCGACGTGGTCAGAAATCTCTCCTGAGCTGATCGATCTCCCGGATCCGCTCGCGGAGCCGTTCATATGCTGGCCGCTCGCGGATCCGGGCCAGCGCCCAGCGGATCGCGTCCGCGCGGGTGTCCGCGATGCCCGCCATGATCAGCGTGTCGACGGTTTCCAGGCCGGAGCGGCCCAGCGTGGCGTGCATGTCCACCTGGGTACATTCCCCGAGTTCCCAGGCTCGCGCGTCGGCCAGCCTTTCCGAGAGCAGCATGTGGCATCGGGGCCCGTGACCGTCGCGGTCGACGGTTTTCTCGGGGGTGAACTCGACCAGCCTGATCTCGCGGAGTGTCCCGGCCAGGTGGACAGCGAACTCCTCCATCGCCGCCTCGTGGTCATGTTGGAACGCCTGCACCGACCGCTCGTAGTCGTCGGGTCCGTCCGCGGCGAGCAGCACCCGGACCCACAGCTCTCCCGGCTCGATCTCCGGGTCGTCGCCGTATTGCAGCAGCACCACCTGCCGCACCGCATCGCCCGGGAAGCGCTCTCTGGCCTCAGCGTCGATCTCGCGTTCAATGTCGCCCAGCCCAACCCGGTCCATCACGGCCTCCCGATCGGCGAGAAATCCAAGCTAATACCGCGATTTATCCTGGGCAACGCAATATTCGCCTGCCCCTGCCGCCCCTACCCGGCGGCGTCCCGGTCCCAGCTGCGGGTCGCGCACCCCACGCCCGTCGGCCCGCCGAGAATGTCAGACCCGGTCGCCATAATGGCCATACCAAGTCGGCTTAGCAGGCCCCGGGGGCCAGCAGCTTCCCGGGGTCACAGTTCAAGATATATCTTGATCGGGGACTCTTCGAGATATATCTTATCAGTCAGCATCAGACATGCTTCGTCTCATGGCACGAGGAGCCGCCTTATGCATCCGGAAATAGCGATGACCCTGACCGACCAGCGCCGTCAGGAGCTCCTGCGGTCCACCGCAGCGGGCAGGCGGGACCACTCAGGTTCCGCTCGATCAGGCTGGGTGGGCCGCCGCCTGCCGCGGTGGCACGTCAGCTGGTCCCGTACGGTCCTGTCGCCCGCCGGGGTACCTGGCGCGGTCGGCGGCGGCCACCCGGACCGTCCGGGGAAGGGCGGATCGTCCCTGGTGATCATCATCTCCGCGCATCGCTCGGCCTGAACCACAGCCGGGTGAAAGTGAGCCCGCCTGCACCGCCGCCATCGACGACCGGCTGACGATGGCCAGCACCACCGCGTCAACCAGCTTGACCGAGGCGTGGTACGCGCGGCGGCCAGCCTGTAAGAAAGCCGGGCCGAGCCCGTAAGAATGCTGAACGCACGCCGAACAAATGACCCGGCGAGATAGTGTCTGGCCACCGGCCGCACGATAGTGTTAAGGCCTGCGAGGTGCGATGACACGGGTCGCGTGCCACGCGCGTACGGTGGGGGATGCGAGATGAGTGATGCCTGACCGGCCCGCCACTCTGCGGGATGTCGCGGCCGCGGCACGGGTCCACCCGGCGACGGCCTCCCGGGCGCTCAATCCGGAGACTCGCCTGCTCGTGAGCGAGGATACCGCGCGCCGGGTGGCGGCTGCGGCGGCCAAGCTCGGCTACCGGCCGAATCCGGTTGCGCGCAGCCTGCGGACCCGCCGCTCCTACACGGTCGGCGTGCTGATTCCCGACCTGAATAACCCGTTGTTCCCGCCCATCGTGCGCGGTCTGGAGGACAAGCTCGCCGCGGCTGGCTACGTGGCCCTCCTCGGCAACACCGACGCCGACGCCAGCCGGGAACGCCTGATCTTCGAGCAGATGCGGGCGCGTCACGTGGACGGCTTCGTGCTCGCCACCGTCACCCTGCACGACCGGCTGCTCGCCGAGGCGGCGGCTGCGGACGTGCCGGTGGTGCTGATGAACCGGCTCTCGCAGGAGTACAGCTTTCCCTCGGTCTCGGTGGACAACGAGCAGGGCGCGCGGATGGCGGTGAGCCATCTGGCCAGGCTCGGGCATACCCGCATCGCGCACATCGCCGGCCCGCAAGAGGCATCCACCGGCGCGAGCCGCCTGCGGGGATTCCGCGACGGCATGGCCGCCCATCAACTGGAGGTCGACCAGGACCTGATCGTGTACGCAAGCCGGTACACGGTGGAGGAGGGCAGCCGCTGCTGCCTGGAGCTACTCGCCAGGGACGGCGGATTCACTGCGGTGGCCGCGGCCAACGACATGCTGGCCGTCGGGTGCTACACCGCGCTCGACGAGGCCGCCCTGCAGTGCCCGGACGACATCTCCGTGATCGGCTTCAACGACATGCCGTTCATCGACCGGCTCCGTCCGCCGCTCACCACGGTGCGCTTCCCGCACTACCAGCTCGGTACCGAGGCGGCTCAGCTGCTGCTTGAGCGGATCGGCGAGCGCGAGTCACCGGTGAAGATCCTGTACCTCGCGCCCGAGCTCGTGGTCCGTGGCTCCACCGCCGAACCCGCCGGGCCCGCCGCGCGGGCCCGGTCCGAGGAGCCCGGGGGGCCAGGTCACGCGGCCCCGGTCCCGCTCCGCCGAGCCTCTTCTCGCCGGGCCACCGGTGCGTCCCCCCCGTAACAACGCGAGCCGGAATCCGCGCAGCCCGGGCCGCCTCGCGCGCAACAGCGGCTTTGGTAACAGGTTGGACATCCGGCATTGACAAATCGCATCGCACCAGGCCAATCTCAGGTGCAAACGATTGTGACCAGATGAGGAGAGGGATCTGGCGACATGATCGGACACGAGCATGCGCACCGGCTGGGCTGGCTGGGCACCGGGCGCATGGGGGCGGAGATGGCTCACCGGCTCCTCGTCGCCGGGTGCGATCTCGCCGTATATAACCGCTCACCGCCCAAGGCGGAACGGCTGGTAAGGCTGGGCGCCAAGCCCGCCGGAGCCGCCGCGGAACTTGCCGCCAGAGACATCGTGTTTGTCACGGTCGGGTCATCGGATGACCTGATCTCCGCGGTGCTCGGCCGGGACGGGCTGATGTCAGGTGCCGCTGGAGCGGCTCCCAGGGTACTGATCGACTGCTCCACGGTTTCGGCCGAGGCCTCCGCTCGCGTGCGGGCGGAGATCGCCGCCCGAGGCACCGCACTGCTCGCCGCTCCCGTGATGGGTAACCCCGAAGTGGTGCGTGCCGGGAAGATGACGGCCGCAGTCTCCGGCCCCCGGGAGGCGTTCGTCATCGCGGAGCCGTACCTGAACATGCTCGGCCGCGGCGTGACGTACGTCGGCGAGGGCGAGGTGGCCAGGACGGTCAAGCTTTGCCACAACCTATTCCTCGGAGTAGTGGCGCAGTCGCTGGCCGAGATCACGGTTCTGGCCGAGAAGAGCGGTATCAGCAGGCAGGCGTTCCTTGCCTGCCTGAACAAGAGCGTGATGGGCTCGCTCTTCACCGGATATAAGACGCCCGCATACGTGAATCTGGACTTCGAGCCCACGTTCACCGCGACCCTGTTGCGGAAAGATTTTGACCTTGGCCTGGCCGCGGCGAGGGAACACGAGGTGCCGATGCCGGTAGCCGCGCTCGTCCATCAGCTCATCCAGACCCTGGTGGGCCGGGGCTACGGCGATGCCGATTTCGCCGCCCTCCTGCAGCAGGAGGCGGAGTCGGCGGGCCTGTCGCTCGTCAGCGAGCACGCAGACGTGCCCGACGGGCTCGGCACCGGCGACAGCTGACCAGGCCTCACCCGATGTGACCGAAACACCAAGGAGCGGTGTCCGCTAAGACCGGTCACTTCTTGCGCGCGAGCGTCAGCCCGTCGCCGATGGGGACCATGACCAGGTCGACCCGGTCGTCGGCGGCGGCGTGGTCGTTGAAGTCCCTGACCGCGATCACCGCCGGGTTGTCGTTGCCCGCGTCGATGACGCGGCCGTGCGAGAACGTGTTGTCCACCATGATCAGCCCGCCCGGCCGGATCCGCGGCACGACCTGCCGCCAGTAGCCGAGATAGCCGCTCTTGTCGGCGTCGATGAAGGCCAGGTCGAACCGTTCGGAGCCGGGCAGGGCGCTGAGCGTGTCCATGGCCGGGCCGAGCCGCAGCTCGATCCGGTCCTGCAGGCCCGCCTTCTCCCAGTACTTCCTGGCCACCTCGGTCCACTCTTCGCTGATGTCGCAGCACAGCAGCTTTCCGCCGGGCCCCAGGCCCCGGGCGATGCAGATCGAGGAGTAGCCGGTGAAGGTGCCGATCTCGATCGCCGACCTGGCTCCGGTCAGCTGGGTGAGCAGCGTCATGAACGTGCCCTGCTCCGGGGCGATCTGCAGGCCGGCCTCGTTCGGGAACAGCTCAGCGGTCTCGTTGGCCAGTTCCCGCAGCACGGCGTCTGGCGGGCTGCTGTGCGCCGTCAGGTACGCGTTGAGGTGGAGGCTGATCTGTTCGCTGCGCCGCGTCATGGCATAACGGTATCGGTACGGCCTGGGGGAGGCGAGGCATGCCGCCCGGCCCGCCGTCCATCCGGGGTCCGTGACGCTAGCGTCTGTCCCATGAGCATCCGCTGGTATTCCGTCGTCGTAGATTGCCGGGACGTGAAGGCGCAAAGCCGCTGGTGGGCCAGGGCACTCGACTGGCGCGTCGTCTACGAGGCGGCCAACGAGGTGGTCCTGGTCCCGCCGCACGCGCTGGACCAGGCCCGGGGGATCCCGCCGTCCGAGCGCGGACCCGGACTGGTCTTCGTGCCGGTCCCGGACGATAAGACGGTGAAGAACCGCCTGCACATCGACCTGGCCCCGTCGCCGGATGCAGGCCAGGAGGCCGAGGTGCGCCGCCTGGAGGCTCTCGGGGCCAGGCGCGTCGATATCGGCCAGGACTCAGATCGGGTCTCCTGGGTGGTCATGGCCGATCCCGAGGGCAACGAATTCTGCGTGCTCAGCGCGCGTGACTGAGGACGGCCTCGCTCAGTCCAGGCGGGACGTACGGTGCCGCATGGCGCGGGCGAAGTCGGCCGCGAACGAGGCGGCGTCGGCCCGATCCAGGGTGGCGAACGAGATCCTGACCCCGGGCGGCACGGCGAGGCGGAACCGCTGTCCGGGCGCCACCGCCCAGCCCGCCGAGGCCAGGTACGACGCCACGCCGTCCTCGTCGGGGACGGGAACCCAGCAGGTGAAGCCCGATCGTCCGCTGGCCGCGATCCCGTGGCCGCGCAACGCCGATCGCAGCGCCTCGCCGCGGTCCGCGTAGACCTGGGCCGCACGCCGCAGCGCGCGTGCCGTCGACGGGTCCGACCACAGGTCCGCGACCAGCTCCTGTAGCTGGTAGCTCACCCACCCGGTACCCAGGGCCTGGCGGCCCGCCACCCGGGCGACCGTGACCTCATCGCCGGCCAGCACCGCGAGCCGCAGGTCCGGCCCGAGCGACTTGGAGACCGAACGGATGGTGACCCAGCGCTCGCGGGCGGCCGACACCGAGAAGGCGGGGACGCCCGACACCGGCCCGGCGTGATCGTCCTCGATCACCCCGAGGGACGGGTGGCGGCTCAGGACCGCGCCGATCTCGGCGGCACGGTCGCGGCCCCAGGCGGCACCGGTCGCGGCCTGGGCCCGCGGGGTCACGATCAGGGCGTCCGCACCCCGGGCGAGCGCGGCAGTCAGCTCAGCGGGCCGGATGCCCAGGTCGTCGACCGGGACCGGAACCGCGATGTAACCCATGGCCGCGATCAGGTCGAAGGTCACCGCATGGCCGGGATCTTCGACCAGCACCCGGCCGGAGGGCGTGAGCCAGGTCGAGAGGACCCGCTCGATGCCGTCCAGGGCCCCACCGGTGACCATCAGGCTGGTCGGGTCGATGCCGTCGGCGGCCAGCTGCTCGGCGGCCAGCTGCCCCAGCCGCGGCGCGACGGGCGCCTGGGCGTACATCCGGCCGGGCCGGGCCGCGGGCCTGGCCGGCACGGCGGGGAGCAGATCCGGGTCGGGGCCGCCGCTGATGAGGTCGCGGGTGCCTGCGGGGGCGCTCAGGTACACCCGGCTGC